>Ga0207674_10004412_pt1 | contig 16954 bp, 10 predicted proteins | sample KBSCornC72_FD_184303 | JGI IMG/M metagenome (GOLD analysis project Ga0207674, IMG submission 184303) | Corn rhizosphere microbial communities from Kellogg Biological Station, Michigan, USA - KBS Corn C7-2 (SPAdes) (version 2) | ecosystem: Host-associated > Plants > Roots > Rhizosphere > Soil ... | reverse complement strand
GCGCGCCGGACCGCACGTCACGCACCTCATCCTTCACGCGCTCGATGCCGCCGAGCTCGACGAGCGCGGCGTGACGTGCCTCGGCGGGTGACAGGCCGGCCTTCATCTTCTCTGCGGCGAGGAGGTCGGCGTAGGATCGGACGTGCTCGTCGAGATCGTCCTCGACCCGGGACTTCGAGAAGACGTTGCGCCAGAGCGCGCGAACGCGAGAGATCGGAAGGAGCGGCGACATCGTGGTGCTCCGTGAGGTGTCGAACGTGTCGGAACGTCAGGTGGCCTGCAGCGCGAACGCGATCGCGACGGCGATCCGCTTCCACTCGCTCGTCTCGGCGTCCAGCTGTCGTCGGCCGGCGGCGGTGAGTCGGTAGTACTTGGCGCGTCGATTCGTCTCGGACGCGCCCCACGACGACACGAGCCATCCGGCTTCCTCCATGCGGTAGAGCGCAGGAAAGAGCGAGCCGGGCTTGACCTGGAAGGTGCCGCGCGTGATCTGCTCGACGCGTCGCGCGACGCCGAGCCCGTGAAGCTCCCCGAGCGCGAGCGCCTTGAGGATCAGGAGATCGAGCGTGCCCTGCAGGAGGTTGGTGCGTGTGTCGGCCATGGGCTTCCTATAGACATTCGATATGTCGGGGGCGTGTTGTCCTATCGAATGTCTGTAGGACAACACCATCTCGGAATTGGTTGCGTGGCGCCGGACATTGTCATTCCGAGCGGAGCACCGAAGGTGCGGAGGCGAGGAATCGCACTCGTCCCGGCCGAGAGGCCCCTCGAACGGGATGACGGCGATTCCTCGCCTCCGGCGCTTCGCGCCTCCGCTCGGAATGACACAGCTCTGCGATTCCGTGCCTCCGCTCGGAATGACATGCTCGTGTTCCACTACTATAGATTCGTCCGCATGACTTCCCAGAGCGCCACCATTCGCGTCGCCATCGTTCAGGCCGAGGTCGCGCCGGACCTCCAGCGAGGGCTGGAGATCACGAACGACCGCGCCGCCGACGCCGCGCACGCCGGCGCCGCACTCGTCACGTTCCCCGAGACCTGGCTGCCCGGGTATCCTGCCTGGCTCGACGTGTGTCGCGACGCCGGACTCTGGGATCATCCGCCCGTCAAGGCCGTGTACCGACGCATGGCCGAGAACGCGGTCGTCGTTGATGGCGCCTCAGGTCGCGAGCTTGGGGCCATTGCGCACCGGCATCGCATCGCGATGGTCGTGGGAGTTGTCGAGCGCGTCGAGCATGGTCCCGCGCGCGGCACGTTGTTCAACTCGCTGCTCACCTACGGGCCCGATGGCTCGCTCCTCAACCATCATCGCAAGCTCGTTCCGACATTCACTGAGCGGTTGGTGTGGGGGCCAGGCGATGGTCACGGGATTCGCGCCGCCGAGGTGCCCCTACACGCCGGCTATGCGCGTGTCGGTGGGCTCGTCTGCTGGGAGCACTGGATGCCGCTCGCACGCCAGGCACTTCACGATTCCGGCGAGGACATCCATGTCGCCGCGTGGCCGACGGTGAAGGAGATGCTGCAGATCGCGAGTCGCCACTACGCGTTCGAGGGTCGATGCTATGTGCTCGCCGCGGGCTCGCTGATGCGGGCGTCGGCGCTGCCGCCAGAGCTCGAGGCGCATCCCGACATTGTGCGGAGCGACGAGCAGTTCGTGCTGCGCGGTGGCAGCGCCATCATCGCGCCTGACGGGCGCTACGTGCGCGAGCCGGTCTACGACGCCCCGGCCCTCCTGATCGCAGACCTCGCGCTCGGCCTAACGCGCGAGGAGTCCATGACGCTGGACGTGTCGGGGCACTACAGTCGGCCCGACGTCTTCTCGTTCGAGGTGAACGCTGCTCGTCGGCAGGCGACGACAGCGGATCGCTGACCGTCTATCATTCCGAGCGGAGGCCGAAGGCCGGAGGCGAGGAATCGCCGGGCCTCGTCATTCCAAGCGGAGGGCCGTAGGCCCGGAGGCGAGGAATCGCCGGGCCTCGTCATTCCGAGCGGAGGGCCGTAGGCCCGGAGGCGAGGAATCGCCATCCTCCCGGTAGAGGGACAGCCCCTCGGTCGGGACGAGTGCGATTCCTCGCCTCCGCCGCTACGCGGCTCCGCTCGGAATGACAATGCCCCGGCGATTCGGGCCTCCCGCTCGGAATGACAAAGAACCATCCCCGACAACGGTATGTCCAACAGCAGGCACCTCACCACGGCCCATGGATATTCTGCTCAGTGACATCCGCTTCGCCGTCCGTAACCTCATCCGGTCGCCGAGCTTCGCGCTCACGGCCATTCTGGCGCTCGGTCTCGGCATTGGCGCGACGGCCGGAGTGTTCAGTCTCCTCCAGGGCGTGGTGCTGCGCCCACTACCATATAAACAGCCCGAGCGGCTCGTCACGATCTGGGACACGAATCGCGAGAAGGCGCTCGACCACGAGCCCATTTCCCCGGTCACGTTCCATGATTACCGCGGACTCGGCGCGGTGTTCGAGGATGCGGCAGCCTGGTGGCGGCCGCAGCTCAACCTCGCGGACGAGACCGGCGATCCGATTCGCGTCGCCGCCGTCGAGACGTCCGAGAATCTCTTCACCGTCCTCGGCGTGCAGCCGGCCGTCGGTCGCGGCTTCACCGTCCACCCCGACCTCTTCGGCCCCGAGCACGAAGCGATCATCAGTCACCGGCTCTGGCAGACGCGCTTCGGCGGCGACCCCGCCGTCGTTGGCCGAGCGATCCAGCTGAACGGCTACATGTACACGGTGGTCGGGATCATGCCGCCGGGCTTCGGATTCCCCGGCGAGACGGATCTCTGGCAACAGCTGCAGTGGAACCTGCACAATCACAGTCGCGGCGCGCACTTCATGGAGTCGGTGGCGCGGCTCAAGGCCGACGTCACGCCGGAGCGCGCCAATCGCGAGCTCGCCGCGCTCGGGCTGAGGCTCGGCACCGAGTTCCGTGCCACGAACGAGGGGTGGACGCCCAAGGTCATCGAGCTCGACCGGGAGACCGCGGGTGTGTTTCGCCCCGGACTGTTCGCGCTGTTCGGCGCATCGGCGCTGCTGCTCTTCATCGCGTGCATCAACGTCGCGAACCTGCTGCTCGCGCGCGCCAGCGCACGCCGTCGCGAGGTCGCGCTGCGTGCCGCCATCGGCGCGAGCCGAGGCAGGCTCGTTAGGCTGTTCCTCACGGAGAGCGTCGTGCTCGCGGTAGCCGGCGCGCTCGTCGGGGTCGTCGTGGCCGTGGCGAGCGTGAAGGCACTTCTGGTCGCGTCGCCCGTGCGCATCCCGCGCGCCGACGCCATCGGCATCGACTTGCCCGTGCTGCTGTTCGCGACGGTGATCGCGGCCATCACCGCGCTCGCGTTCGGGCTCGTCCCGGCGTTCATCATGTCGCGCGCCGAGCTGCAGGACGCGCTCAAGGATGGCAGCAAGGGCAGCGTCGCCCAGGGACGCACCATGCGCAGCTCGCTCGTCGTGGCGGAAGTCGCGCTCGCCGTTATCCTGCTCGCCGGCGCGGGACTGCTCGTGCGCAGTGTATCGCGCATGCTGCGCGTGAACACGGGCGTCGATCCGGCGTTCGTGATCACGGCCGATATGCAGCTGCCGGACGCAGCCTATAGCGAATGGGAGCGGGTCGACCAGTTCTATGCATCGCTCACCCGTGCCCTTTCCGACCGGGCGGAGATCGTCGCCGCGGGCACGACGACGTTTCTCCCACTCCTTCCAGGGTGGCGACTGCCGTACACCGTCGTCGGCGCGGCACCCGTGCCTGCCGGCGACGCGCCGACCGCGCAGGTCCACTCCGCGGATGCCGGCTACTTCGCCGCGGTCCGTGCCGCCGTCGTCCGCGGCCGCACGTTCGACCCCCACGACGCCGCCGCATCGGCGCCCGTCGTGATCGTGAACGAGACCTTCGCGAAGCAGGTGTGGCCTAACGAGAACCCGATCGGCAGGCGAATCCGCACGACGATCCGGCAGATCGGGCCGCTCGCTCGCCGCCTGGTGCCCGGGGATGAGCACGAGGTGGTCGGCGTGGTGCGCGACATTCGCAACACGTCGCTGCGCGACACGCCGGAGCCCGCGATGTACTTCGCGACCGGGCAGTTCCCGGCGCGCAAGATGGCGCTCGTCGTACGCGGCCGGGGTGATCCCGCACAGCTGACGGCGATCGTCCGCGAGGAAGTCCGGCGCCTCGATCCGACTCTGCCCCTTGGCGACGTGCGTCCGATGAGCCGAGTGCTGGCGGCGGTGGTCGACCCGCCGCGATTCGTGATGACGCTCATGACGGCGTTCGCGGTGCTCGCGCTGACGCTCGCGGCGGTCGGGATCTACGGCATGCTGAGCTACACGGTGAGCCACCGCCGGCGCGAGTTCGGAATTCGACTGGCGCTCGGAGCGCGGCCGTCGGGCGTCGTCCGCCTCATCGTTCGAGAGGGGCTGACGCTCGTGGTGGTCGGCTGTGCGATCGGCGTCGCCGGGACGTATCTCGCGGGCCGGTCGCTCAGCGGGTTTCTGTTCGAGGTCAAGCCGTGGGATCCGACGACGATTGTGGGCGTGCTCGGTGTGGTCATCGGAGTCGCGACGCTGGCGTGTCTGATTCCGGGCCGGCGGGCGTCGGCGGAGGATCCGGCAGGAGCGCTGCGGGCGGACTAGCACGCAGTATGGAGCGCTGTTCCTCGGCTCGTCCCACCACATCAAACCGCGTTTTCGGAGTCGGTGTCCAAACGGCACCACACTCCGAGGACGCGGCCCGTGCCAGCTCCAGCATTCGTCACCGACCTCTTCTCCGCGACCCGCGCCTTGCGCCGAACGCCGCTCGTGTCGGGATCCGCCATTCTCTGCGTCGCGCTCGGCATTGGGTCGACGTCGGCCATTTCCAGCGCCATCAGTCGTGCGCTGCTCGAGCCGCTGCCATTCCGTACGCCCGAGCGGCTCGTGACCGTGTACCGGACGACGCCGCACTTCGACACCGGGCCGTTCTCGCCGGCGAACTACGTGGACCTCGCGCGCGCGACGCGTCAGCTCGAAGCGCTCGCGGCCATCACCCCGACGACGAGCCTCCTCGCGCTCGAGAATGAGGCCGCGCAGGTCACCGTGAAGCGGGTGACCGGGAACCTGTTCCCGATGCTCGGGCTGCGCGCGCTGCGTGGACGCCTGCTCACGGTGGCGGATGATCAGCCCGACGCGTCACCGGTCGTCGTGATCGGTGAGGAGCTGTGGAACGAACGGTTCGGTAGCGACCCGTCGGTTGTCGGGAAACCCATCCGCCTCGACGGACAACCAACGACCGTCGTCGGCATTGCCCCGCGCGAGCTCGGGATCCCGCACGGCGCGCAGGTCATTCGCTCGCAGGTCTGGGTGCCGATGCGATTCTCGACGAACGAGCGCGCACAGCGACGGAACAACCACCTTTCTGTTCTAGGCAGGCTCGCCCCGGGCGCGACCGCCCAATCGGCGCAGGCTGAGCTCGTGCGCATTTTCGACGACATCGTCATCGCGAACCCGGAGCTCCGCGGCGAGCAGGTCCGCGCGCTGTCCCTCGCCGGCGAGGGCGTGCGCGCCGTCCGGAAGCCGTTGCTGCTCCTGTTCGGCGCCGTCTGCATGGTCCTCCTCATCGCCGCCACGAACGTCGCGAGCCTGTTGCTTGCGCGGGCCGTACAGCGCCAACGCGAGCTCGCGGTCCGGTCCGCGTTAGGTGCGAGCCGTCGTCAGCTCATGCGGCCGGTGCTGAGCGAGAGCCTTGTCATGACGGCGGTTGGCCTACTGCTCGGCCTCGGCCTCGCGTGGGCAGGCGTTCGCACCATCGGGTCGCTGGCCGCCGCACGACTGCCGCAGCTCGTCGGCCTGTCGGTCGATTATCGCGTCGTCGCGTTCGCCATCGTACTGGCGGCGTTCGTCGCACTCGTCTGCGGTGGCCTCCCGTCGTGGCGCAGCGCGGCCGTCGATCCGCAGGACGCGCTCCGGGACGGACGCGGCGGCGGCACGAGCCGCGGGCACCACCGGGTGCTCCGATCACTGGTCGTGGCCGAAGTGGCACTGTCGCTCGTCCTGCTGATCGGGGCGGGGCTCGTGCTGAAGGGCTTCGAAAGGCTCACGAAAAGGGACCCGGGCTTCGACCCCGAGCCGATCCTGACGCTGCAGACGACAATCTCGCCTGAGCGCTATCCCGACGGCGGCTCGGTGCAGCGATTCCTCGACCCGACGATTCAGAAGATCCGTGAGCTGCCAGGGGTCGACGCGGCCGGCGCCATCACCCTCATCCCATACGACAACTGGGGATGGAACTTCAACATCCGCTACGAGGGACAACCCGGCGAGGACCCGACGCGACTGCCCATGACGGAGAACCGCGTCATCACGCCGGAGTTCTTCCAGGTGACGAAGCAGCGTCTCGTGACGGGTCGACTGCTCGGAGCACAGGACACCGAACGGCCGGAGTCGCCAGCGGTCGTCGTGGTGAACGAGGCCCTCGTCACGCGCGACTTCCAGGGAAAGGATCCCATCGGGAAGCGCTTCCACACGAGCGACACCACGTTCGCGACCATCGTCGGCGTCGTCACCGACATTCGGAACTTCGGCCCGGTCGAGGAGCCGCGACCCGAGGTCTACCGGCCGTACCGGCAGTTCGGTCAGGGCAGCTCGAATTTCTCGATCATGGTGCGCGCGAAGCGGGGCAACCCCTCCGATCTCACGGCGTCCATTCGATCCGCCGTGCGTTCAGTAGACCAGCAGGTCGCGATCACCGATATCCGCACGATGCCAGAGGTCATGGCGCGAAGCACTGCGCGCGATCGGTTCTACCTGACGCTGCTCGGCGTATTCGCTTGCGTCGCCGTCGTGCTGGCGGTGTCGGGCATCTATGGAGTACTGAGCTACGTTGTCGCCCAGCGGACGCGGGAGTTCGGGATTCGCACCGCCCTCGGCAGCACACCGCGTACGACGCTGACGTTGGTCACGAGGGAAGGACTCGCGCTGATCGGCGTCGGCATCGGCCTGGGGTTGGCGGGAAGCATCGCCGCGACTCGACTCTTGAGCGCCATGCTGTACGGCGTCAGCCCGCTCGACCGCGCAACGTGGACGGCGACGACGGCGCTGCTCGTTGCCATCGGGCTGATCGCAACGCTGTTACCGGCCTTCCGGGCCACGAGAGTCGACCCATTGCTTGCGATCCGGTCGGATTGATCTCGTGTTTCCAGCCGAGTTGTGCAAGGCAGAGCCTGCTAACGGCCTGACTGTTGTATAGGTCACAGATCCGGGCGTGCTTTCATCGCATGCTGGGTGGTCAGCTTACCAGGTTCGCCCAAATGACCGAGATCAATACTGAAGGTTTAGCCCGCGAGATCGGCGTCGACGAGTCGGTCGTCTCGGACGTGGTCACCCGTCTGCTGCTCGTTCGAGGCGACCTGACCGATTCTGGGTTCCACACACTCGTTCGAGACGTGGTCCGTACGAAAGTCCGTTTCGCCGAGCGCGACTCCGTGCAGGACCTGACGGCGGTACGTCTCGGGCGCCTCGTCGACTGAGGAAACGAGGCGCTCGGTTGTTGTCATTCCGAGCGGAGGCCGAACGGCCGGAGGCGAGGAATCGCAGTCATCCCGGTAGAGGGATCTCCCGGTCGCGACAATGGCGATTCCTCGCCTCCGCACCTGCGGTGCTCTGCTCGGAATGACAAGTCCCGGCGATTCCTCGCGTCCGGCCTTCGCCTCCGCTCGGAATGACGAAACGGTCGGGTCTGACCCCAACGTCCAATTTCCGCCACGGTTGAGCCACGACACCGTATCATGAGCCTGCGGGCACGTGTTTCCGGACCAGTCCTTGCTTTATTGTTGTCCGACCTCACCCCGTGACACCATGGACCAGTCCGATCGCCACGCATTCGCGGCCAGATACACGGAGCCGAGTGGTCGGCGTTGGGTGGCGGAGGAAGTGGCTCGGCTCGAGACCGTCGTCGCTTCGATCGATGGCCCGGCGCCGCGGATGGTGCTGCGGTTTACCAGCGAGGATTCCCTCAGGGAGCAGCGGTTCGCCCGCTGCGGACCCATTCGGTGGAGCACGCCCGAGATTCTGGAAGCGCTGTTTCTCAGCGCCCGGCCGATCAGGACGATCCCGGAGCCTCAGCCTCCTGGCGGACCCAACCGAAGAGCATCGCGAAGGCATCGCAGGCGGAACGGGCCTCCCGAATAGGGGAGGCCCGTAGTGCATTCGCCGGCCGACCGTCCGGCCGCGCGGGGCGCGCGCATCGTCTCACGTACCCAACCGCGCGTCTCCGTGACCGTGAAGCAATGACGGCCGAGGCTCGCACCCGGCGATCGCCGCATGCGACTTGCACCGCACGCGTGCGTGGCGGATTCCCGGGTATTTCTGCTCTCACCGGCGCGGACGGATGGCCTGCGCGCCAAGCTGCTGTTCAGCCCGCGCGCGACATTCCCACTCGCCGTTACGCTGCGCACGCCCGATGGCGCCGAGCTCGGTGAAGTGTTCAGCTTCCTGAGCGGGCTCTACTTCCGCGGCAAGCTCACGTACGCGCGGGCCTTCGCGTCACCGCCGGGCCGCGCCGCCGGGATTCTGGTGATCACCCCGGAGCGCGGACTCGTTCCTCCCGAGACGCGGGTGACGATCGATGACCTCCACGAATTCAGCCAGGTCGACATCGCGGCGGGCGGCGACCGCTACCTGACGCCGCTCCTGCGCGACGCCGCAGCCTTGTCATCGCGCGTGCGGAAGGACACGCAAGTGGTCCTGCTGGGCAGCATTGCCACGGGGAAGTACGTCGACGCATTCCTGACGATCTTCGGCGCGCGGCTCGTGTTTCCGGGCGACTTCGTCGGCCGCGGCGACATGAGTCGCGGCGGGCTGTTGCTGCGAAGCGCGCGCGAAGGTAAGGAGCTGGCGTATGTTCCGGTCGAGGGCGCTCAGCGGCGAGGGAAGCGGCCACCCCGGCTTGGCGTCGCCCACAAGGCGTAGATCCGGCGGGCCCTTTCGGCGACTTCGCGTCTCGCGCTCGATCGCGCGGTCGATGCGATCGGCAAGAAGGCCGTAGAGAACGGCGGCGAGTACGATGTAGGCCAGCATTTCCATGGTCAGCTCCAGGCAGCGCCGCGACATCCCTCGTCGCGAACATCCGTAGGCTAGACCGGCCGGCATTAAGACCGCACAAAAAAGCACCCCGACGGGCGCTAAAATCTCGTGAAAGTCCCGCGTGAGGCGGATGGCCGCAGCGATTGGGGTCAGACAAAATCTGACCCCGATTACGACGCTTACTGGTCGGCGGCCGGAAGCACGAGGCGGAAGACGCTCCCACCACCTCGACGTGGCTCGTAGCGCACGTCGCCACCCTGCTCCGCCGCGAGGCGCCGTGCGATCGCGAGACCGAGGCCGGCGCCGCCCACGTCCGGGGAGGCGCCGGGTGCCCGGTAGAACGGCTCGAAGATGCGCTCGCGCTCCGCCGCCTCGACACCGGGCCCGCGGTCGGCGACGACGAATTGCACCTCGCCGTTCGACCGCGCGACCGTCAGCTCGATCGGCTCGTCCGGCGGACTGTACTTGTCCGCGTTCTCGATCAGGTTCACCAGCGCTCGCAGCGACTGCACGAAGTCGAACCGTCCAACGATGACCGATGCATCCGATGTGTCCGAGGTCGTGCTGCCTAACGCTGGCCCTGGCCCCGACACGACGATGCGGCGCGACCCGATCGTCGGGCCGACCTGACGCAGCGCCGCCCCGATCAGATCCTCGGCCGCGTTGATCTCGAGCCGCATGGGCATGGCACCGGCGTTCAGACGCGACAGGTCCAGCAGGTCGGCAACGAGACGGTTGAGGCGGTCCGCCTCCTCCTCGATGGCGGCCGCGTCGGCGTGTCCGCGCTCGCGCAAGGCCTGGGCCAGCGCCTTGATCGTCGTCAGCGGCGTTCGCAGGTCGTGCGACAGCCCGGCGATGAGCGCCGACTTGAGCCTATCCGCCTGGCGGAACGCTTCCGCGCGCTCGGCGTCGGCGACGAGCTGCACACGCTCGACACCTAACGCGGCATAATACGACAGCGCGCTGAGGAACTGCTCGCGGTCCGGATCGAGCGTGAACGGCTCGCCGTTCGAGACCCGGAGCACGCCGACCGTTCGTTCCCGGACCATCAGCGGTACAAGCAGGGTCCGGATCGCCATCTCCTCCGGCGGCCAGCGAAGCCCATCGTCCGGCGTGTCTCCACCGCCGATCCACTTCGTGCCATCGGCGCGCTCCGCCGCGACCGCCCGTTTCTCGGCAACCCAGACCGCGAGGCTCCACGGCGTCGTCACGTCGGCGCTCGCCGAGCCGATGTCGTCGCCGCACGACCCGGCGCGCGTGAGCACGGTGAGCTGTGGAGGCGTGCCGTGAGGGACGAGCACCTCGCAGCAGGCGACCGCCACCGACGAGCGGATGACCTCCGCGATGCCGTGCAGCGCATCCTCGGCACGGCCGGCGTTGAGCGTCTCCGCGCCTAACGCCGCGAGGCGCTCGACCTCCACGGCGCGCTGCCGGGCGATCTCCGCCCGCTCCTGCGACCGGTTGAGCAGCTGCGCCGCCACCACGCCCGTGATGAGAAACGCGAGCAGGACGAGCCAGTCGAGTGGGTTGGAGACGGCGAACGTGAAGTACGGGTGCAGAAAGAGGAAGTTGAACAGGGAGAATCCCGCCAGCGCCAACGCGACGCCCAGCAGCCTGCCGCCGGCGGCACTGGCGCCCAGCACGACGATGAGAAAGCCTAACGCGACGTGCACCTTGTCGAGCTGCAGGCGGAACGTGAACATGAGCAGCGTGACGACCGCCAGGACCGCCAGCCAGACCGCCCATGTGAGCGCGAGGCGGCGCCGATCGGGGACCGGGGCATGCGCCGCCCCGTAGGCACTGTGCCGGACCTCCACGGTCGGAGACGTCACGGCACCGCCTCCGGCTCGAACCGGTACCCGACGCCCGGCTCGGTCACGACGTGCCGCGGCGCGTAGGGATCGGGCTCGATCTTTCGCCGCAGATGGGCCACGTACACGCGCAGGTACTGCTGCGCGTCGCCGTGCGCCGATCCCCACACGGAGCGGAACAGTTGCTGATGGGTCACGGTCTTGCCGGCGTTCGTGACGAGCGCGACGAGCAGTGCCCACTCGGTCGGCGTCAGATGAACGGTCGTGCCATCGCGGGTGACAGTGCGGCGCGCCACGTCGATGACCAGGTCGCCTACCCGCAGCGGCTCGTCGCCACCGGGGACTGGTGTCATGCGCGCTCGGCGCAGCTGCGCACGGATGCGCGCCCGCAGCTCGGCCGATCCGAACGGCTTCGTCACGTAGTCGTCCGCACCCGCGTCGAGCAGCGCCGTTTTCTCGTCTTCGGAGTGGCGCGCGGACAGGACCACGATCGGCGCACTCGTCCAGGCGCGAAGCCGCCGGCAGACCTCGATGCCCTCGATGTCCGGGAGGCCGAGGTCGAGCACGATCAGGTCGGGACGCTCGGCCATCGCGACGCGGAGCCCTTCCTCGCCGGACGTGGCTTCGAGCAGGTATGTCGCGACGTCGCGCAGGGCGTGCTGGACCACCTGCCGGATCCGCGGCTCGTCCTCGATGACGAGCACGCGTCGCTCGCCCGTGCGAAGCAGGCCGGCGTCAGGCTCTCGATCGGTGGTCACCTCCGTAAGCTACGTCCGCTCTTCGTGATGAGCACTGTGACGGCGCCCGAGTGCGTACGCCCAGGTGGGATTTTTTATGGACTTTTTATGGCGTCCCGACGCTCCATCGCCTTGTTGCGCGCGGTGGCGGCCGGTAGCCTGCGACCCAGCCTGTGTCTGCCACGACTTCCAAACCTGAGCTCGAGCACCCCGCCCGGACACCGCCCGCGGGCGGGGAGAGTAGCGGTTCGCACGCGCGCGCGCACACCGTCGCGAACCCGGTGGGCCGGCGGCTCGCGGTCCTCACGCTCGGCGCGCTCGGCGTCGTGTACGGCGACATCGGTACGAGCCCGTTATACACGCTGCGCGAGACGTTCTCGTCCGAGTACGGTCTCGCGCCGAACGCCGCGAACGTGTATGGCATCCTTTGCCTCGTGTTCTGGTCGCTGATCCTCGTCGTCGTCCTCAAGTACCTCGTCTTCATCCTGCGGGCGGACAATCGCGGGGAGGGTGGCGTGCTCGCGATGCTCGCGCTGCTTCTACAGCGGCAGGAGCGCACGGAGGACCGGCGACGACGCGGGCTCCTCGTCATCCTCGGCGTGTTCGGCACGGCGCTGCTCTTCGGCGACGGTGTGATCACGCCGGCGATCTCCGTGCTGGGCGCGGTGGAAGGGCTCGAGGTCATCACGCCCGCGCTCCAGACGTTCGTCGTCGGCATCACGGTGGTGATCCTGCTGGCGCTCTTCATGGTGCAGAAGCGCGGCACTGGCGGTGTCGGCAAAGCGTTCGGTCCGGTAACACTCGTCTGGTTCCTCACGATCGGCACGCTCGGGCTGCTGGAGATCGTGCGTGAGCCGCGGATTCTGGCGGCGGTGAACCCGCTGCACGCCGTCGCGATGTTTCGGCTGCACGGCTTCGCCGCGTTCGCCGTGCTCGGCGCGGTCTTTCTCGCCGTCACGGGGGCGGAAGCGCTGTACGCAGACATCGGGCATTTCGGCAAGAAGCCGATCCGGCTCGCCTTCTTCGTCCTCGTGCTGCCGGCCCTCCTGCTCAACTACTTCGGACAGGGCGCGTTGCTGCTGCGATCGCCTGACGCTGTTGAGAATCCGTTCTACCTGCTGGCGCCGCGCTGGTTTCTCTATCCGCTGCTCGTCATCGCGACGCTCGCCGCCATCGTCGCGTCGCAGGCACTCATCTCGGGCGCTTTCTCGCTGGCGCAGCAGTCCGTTCAGCTCGGCTACAGCCCGCGGCTGACCATCGTGCACACGTCGGAGCGCGAGCATGGCCAGATCTACGTGCCGGAGATCAACAAGGCGCTGATGATCGGCACGCTGCTCATCGTGCTCGGCTTTCGCTCGTCCGACGCGCTCGGTGCCGCGTACGGCATCGCGGTCACGGGCACCATGGCCATCACGACGATACTGTTCGCGCTCATCGCGCGGCTCCGGTGGGGATGGCCACTGTGGCGCGTTGTGGCGCTCGCCACGTTCTTCTTTACCTTCGATTTCGCGTTCCTCGGCGCCAACATGCTCAAGATCGAGCAGGGCGGATGGGTGCCGCTCGCGATCGCGATCGGCATCCTCACGCTGATGACGACGTGGAAGCGCGGGCGCGAGATCCTCGCGGATCTCATGCGGCGCTCGAGCATGCCGATGGACCTGCTGCTCACCGACCTCGGACGGAAGCGGGTCCCGCGGGTGCCAGGGACAGCGGTGTTCATGACGTCCGACGCGGAGGGAGCCCCGGTCGTGCTGCTGCATCACCTCAAGCACAACAAGGTCCTCCACGAGCAGGTCGTCCTGCTATCGGTCGTGTCGGCCGGTGTCCCCGAAGTCGACGACGATGCGCGGCTCACCGTGGAGACGCTCGAGCACGGGTTCTTTCGCATCACGGCGACGTACGGGTTCATGGAGACGCCTAACGTGCCGCACGTGATCGCGATGAGCGCACAGCACGGGCTGCGCACCCGGCCGAGCGAGACGAGCTACTACCTGGGGCGCGAACGGCTGATCTCCAGCGGCCGGTCTCCGATGTCGCCCTGGCGAAAGAAGTTGTTCGGGTTCATGTCGCGAAACGCGCGCTCGGCGACCGAGTTTTTCGGGATTCCGCCGAATCGCGTGGTCGAGCTTGGAGCGCAGATCGAGTTCTAGTGACGGGATGGCTCGCGAATCGAAGCGCGAGACTGCACATTCCCCTTGGCTGGACCTCCTGACCGGACACATGGACCGGCACCCTTCCGGCCACTTCCGCAGGAGCCGCAATGGACCGAGAAGCTGCCTCCGGCGGTCCGCTCCGCCCGCTTTCCCTAGCAGCGACGGCGGCCGGTACTGGCGCCGAGATCGCGATCCCTCCGCCCGGGCCGATCATCGCCGGGATTGGGGCGTCCGCGGGCGGGATCCAGGCGCTGCAGGCCTTCTTCGAGGCGCTACCCGAGAACACGGGCGTCGCCTTCGTCGTCGTCGTACACCTCTCGCCCGAGCACCGGAGCACGCTGCCGGCAATCCTCGCCGCCCGCACCCGAATGCCCGTCGAGCAGGTGGCGAACACGGTGCCGCTCAAAGCGAATCACGTCTACGTGATCCCGCCCGATCGCCGGCTCACCATCACCGACAGCGCGGTCTCGGCGGCGCCCTTCGATGAGCCCAGGGGGCGCCGCGCCCCCATCGATCTGTTTTTCCGATCGCTCGCCGAGCAACACGGCGATGGCTTCGCCATCGTGCTCTCGGGAAGCGGCAGCGACGGTGCGCTTGGCGTGAAGGCGATCAAGGAAGCCGGTGGGCTCGTGCTCGTGCAGGATCCGGCCGAGGCCGCTCACGACTCCATGCCTCGCGCGGCGATCGCCACAAACGTCGCCGACGTCGTGCTTCCGGTGCGCGAGCTCGCCGCCCGCCTCACCGACCTCGCCCGCGCCAAGCGCCGCCTCCGCGACCTGATCAACCCGAAGGCGCCCGGGGTCCTCGAGCCCGACGACGAGGCGGCGTTAGGCAGAATCCTCGCCTTCGTGCACGCTCGCACGGGCAGCGACTTCTCCAAGTACAAGCGGGGAACGGTGATCCGCCGCGTCGGACGACGGATGCAGATACAGCGCAGGGAGACGCTCGGCAACTACTTCGCGTTCCTTCGCCAGCATCCCGAGGAAGCCCACTCGCTGTTCGCCGACCTACTGGTCTCCGTCACGACGTTCTTCCGCGACCCAAAGGCCTGGCAGGCGCTCGCGCAGGACGTGATTCCACGCCTCTTCGACGACAGCCCGGGCAGCGCGAAGATCCGCGTCTGGGTTCCCGGATGCGCCACGGGCGAGGAGGCGTACTCGCTCGTTATGCTACTCCTCGAGGAAGCGCACCGGCGGGACGTGTGGCCTGACGTGCAGGTGTTCGCATCGGACCTCGACGAGGCCGCGCTCGCCGCCGGTCGGGAAGGCCGGTACCCGCGAAGCATCGCCGCCGACGTGTCCGAGGAACGCCTGGAGCGGTTCTTCCGTGAGGAAGGCGAGCAATACAGCGTGACGAAGGAGGTGCGCGATTGCGTCCTGTTCACGACGCACAACCTGCTCCGCGACCCGCCGTTCTCGCGCCTCGATCTCATCTCCTGCCGCAACCTGCTGATCTACCTCGACCGCGAGCTGCAGCAGCAGATCTTCGGCGTATTCAGGTACGCCCTGCGCGCGGGTCGCTTCCTCTTCCTCGGCGCTTCGGAGACGGCGGAGGGACGACACTTCCGCGTGCTCGACAAGGCGCAGCACATCTACCGGGCGCGGCAGATACCGGCCGAAGAGGCGCCGGGTCTGCCCGAGATGCTTCTCACCACGATGCGATTCCGCGCCCCGGAATCGCCGAGAGGAGTTGAGCCGGCTGCCGCGCCGGCTGGCGTCATGCATCGCCGCCTGCTCGAGGAGCTGGCGCCGCCGAGCATCCTCGTGGGTGAGGAGCGAAACGTCATCAACCTGTCCGAGACGGCAGGCCGCTTCCTTCAACCGCCCGGTGGCCCACTCGTCCCGGACGTCACGAAGCTCGTTCGCGCGGAGCTGCAGGCCGAACTGAGCGCTGCCCTGTTTGCCGCGTTCGCCCGTGGCGAGCATACGTTGACGCCGTTCGTGCCGGTCCAGACCAATGGCACCGCGCAGCGCATCGCGCTCCTAGTTCGCCCCAGGGCAGGCACGGACGGCGAGCGCATGGCGCTCGTGGTGTTCATCGAAGGCGGCGAAGCGTCGGCGTTGTCCGGTGCAGCCGATGCTGCGTCGTCGGACGCGACGCTGCAGCTCCGCGAAGAGCTTCGCCAGACGCACGAACGGCTGGCGAGCTCGCGAGAGCAATTCCAGGCCAACACCGAGGCGCTTCGGTCGGCGAACGAGGAGCTCCAGAGCATCAACGAGGAATATCGGTCGACCGCCGAGGAGCTCGAGACGGGCAAGGAGGAGCTCCAGAGCATCAACGAGGAGCTCGAGACAGTGAACAGCGAGCTCAAATCCAAGCTGCAGGAGGTTTCGCGCGCCCACAGCGATCTCGAGAACCTCATGGCCGCGACCGAGATCGGCACGCTGTTTCTCGACCGCTCGCTTCGCATTGCGCGCTTCACGGCCCCGGTGGCCGAACTGTTCAACATCACGGAGCGTGACCGTGGCCGCTCGATCACCGACTTCACGCATCGCCTCGACTACGCGGAGCTGGAGCAGGACGCGAGGCGCGTGCTTCGCTGGCTGGGGCCCGTGGAACGTGAAACGCGAAGTCGTGACGACCGATGGTATCTCGTTCGGTTGCGGCCGTACCGGACTGGCGACGACCGCATCGACGGTGTGGTGGTGACGTTCGTGGACTTCACGGCGCGACGCGCCGCCGAGGAGGCGCTTCGTCGAAGCGAGGAGCAATACCGACTGCTCGTCGAGGGCGTCGAGGAGTACGCGATGCTGACGATCGACCTGGAGGGACGCATCTCGACGTGGAACTCCGGCGCCAGCAAGCTGTTCGGGCGAACAGAGGATGAGGCCATCGGCCAGCCGCTCTCGGCGCTGCTCGTCGGCGATGATGGCGCGGCCGGAGCACCGGAGACGGAGCTGGCAACGGCCGAGCGAGCGGGTGTCGCGGTGGGTGACCGCTGGTACGTCCGGAAGGATGGCAGTCGATTCCGCGCGAGCGGGGTCACGACGGCGCTTCGCGCTGCCGACGGGCAGGTCCGCGGATTCGCCAGGATCCTGCGCGACAACACGGACCGGCAGGGACACCAGCTGCTCGAGGCCCGCGCGCAGCCTATGGAGGAGAAGGTCGCGGTGCGCGACGCGCAGGTCCGCGAGCAAACGACCAGTTGCGACTGAAGGAGAAGCGAGACGCGGGCTGAGCACGATCACGTGCGCGGA
>Ga0207674_10004411_pt1 | contig 16954 bp, 15 predicted proteins | sample KBSCornC72_FD_184303 | JGI IMG/M metagenome (GOLD analysis project Ga0207674, IMG submission 184303) | Corn rhizosphere microbial communities from Kellogg Biological Station, Michigan, USA - KBS Corn C7-2 (SPAdes) (version 2) | ecosystem: Host-associated > Plants > Roots > Rhizosphere > Soil ... | reverse complement strand
GGGCTGTTCTTCCTCGTGCCGCTGCTGGCAATGGCCCGGTTCTCCCTGGAGGGGGCCACGCTCGGCACGTGGTCGCTGACGGCCTGGAAGCAGATCGCCTCCTATCAGGGAACCGGTGTTCCCCCCCTGATCAGCTCGATCGAGATCACCCTGGAGTTGGCGGTCATCACCTGCGCGGTCATGCTGGTGCTGCTGGTACCGACCATGATCTGGGTCCGGCTGCGGGTGCGGTGGCTGGCGCGCACGATGGAGTTCCTCTGCCTGCTGCCGCTTACCATCCCCGCCATCGCGCTGGTGGTTGGCCTCGGCCAGATCTACAACAAGCTCCAGCATTTCAGCCTGTCGGCGCTCATGCTGTTCTGGGTCTACGTGATCCTGGCGCTGCCCTACGCCTACCAGGCGCTATCGGCCGGGCTGAGCGCGATCGACGTGGAGACCCTGTCCGAGGCCGCGCGCAGCCTAGGGGCGAGCTGGTTCACCGTGATGATGAGGGTGATCGCGCCGAACATGCGGCAGGCCATCCTGAACGCCCTGCTGCTGACCGCATCCCTAGTGCTCGGCGAGTTCACCATCGCCTTTCTCCTGCTCTATAACAACCTGCAGGTAGAGCTGTACTCCATCAGCCGGAATACGCCGAATGCCGGGGTGCTCTTCTCCACCTCGCTCGCCGCGCTGTTGCTTACCTTCGTGCTGCTGCTGATCCTGTCCTACGCTGGCCGCCGCCGCCGCGGCCGGGGATGAGGTACATCTCGTGACTTCTTCGCCCGTAACCAGAACGTCGGCCGACACGGCCAGGGCCGCCGTCGAGGTGCGGCTGGAGGGGCTGAGCCGGCACTACGGCCCGGTGGTCGCGCTCGACCACCTGGACCTGACCCTGCAGCCCGGCGAGCTGATCGCGCTGCTCGGCCCGTCCGGTTGCGGCAAGACCACCACGCTGCGGCTGCTCGCGGGCCTCGAGGACGCCGACACCGGGCGCATCACCGTAGGCGGCAGGGACCTCACCCGCGTCTCGGCGGCCAAGCGGGACATGGGCATGGTGTTCCAGGCCTACTCGCTGTTCCCGCACATGACCGTGCGGCAGAACGTGGCGTTCGGGCTGCGGTTGCGCAAGGTCAGTGCGGCGCAGCGGGACAAGCGCGCGATAGAGATGCTTGACCTGGTCGGGCTCTCCACGCAGGCGGACCGGTATCCCCATCAGCTCTCCGGCGGGCAGCAGCAGCGGGTCGCCCTGGCCCGCGCCCTGGCCATCGAGCCGCAGGTGCTGCTGCTCGACGAGCCGCTGTCGGCGCTGGACGCGAAGGTCCGGGCGCAGCTGCGGGACGAGATCCGCCGGATCCAGCTCGACGTGGGCATCACCACCTTGTTCGTTACCCACGACCAGGAGGAGGCGCTGGCCATCGCGGACCGGGTCGGCGTCATGCGGGAGGGGCGGCTGGAGCAGCTCGCGCCGCCGACCGAGGTCTACTCGCGCCCGGCGACGTCGTTCGTGGCCGAGTTCGTCGGCCTGTCCAACCGGCTGGCCGGCGAGGTCCGCGGCGGTGAGGTGATCGTCCGCGGCTGCAGGCTGCCGCTGGTGGAACGGGACACGCCCGACGGCCAGGTGGTCGCGCTGGTCCGCCCGGAAGCGGTGAGCCTGGCGTCGAACGCGCCCGAGTCCGAAGCTGGGTCCGGCCCGCTGACGGGCACCGTCATCGCCATCACGTTCCTGGGCGCGACCAGCCGGGTCACGGTCGACCTCGGTGACACCAGGGTCATGGCCCAGCTCCCGACCTCGGAGGCGTCCGCGCTGGCGGCGGGCAGCCGCGTCGTGCTGGCCATCCGCCCCGATCCGGTGCTGGTGTCGGCGGGCGCGGACCCGGCTGCGGCGGTGGCCGGGGAAGAAGCGTGAGCGGCCGCCATCCGCCGCTGACTATCCACCGCCGACTCGGTCACGGCGCGGTGCTGCGCCACGGGCGGTCAGCTCCCTACCGGGCCATCGAGATCGGTGCGGGCGAGCCGCATCTCGTTCGCGACGACTTCAGGGCCGGCCCCGAAGAAACCGGGCCGGCCAACGGTCCCGGCCGGCCACTGCTCTGCCTGGTTCACATCACCGACCTGCAGCTGGCCGACGTCCAGTCGCCGACGCGGTTCGAGTTCCTGAACGCCCGCTTCGCCGACCCCAGGTACGCCGAGATCATCCCGGTACAGCGTCCGCAGGAGGCGCTCACCGCGCACGCCGTCGACGCGACCCTCCGCACGCTCGGTTCCGTGCACGGCCCGGCGACCGGGCAGCCGGCACACCTGGCGGTTACCACCGGCGACGCGATCGACAACGCGCAGTGGAACGAACTGCAGGCCTTCCTGGCCCTGTTCGACGGCGGCCTGGTGTCGCCGGATTCCGGCGGCCCCGGCTACGAGGGAGTCCAGGCGCCGGACTGGCCGGGCGACATCTTCTGGCGGCCGGACGGGCCGGGCGCCGACGGGCTCGACTTCTTCCGTCGCGAGTTCGGCTACCCGCACCATCCCGGCCTGCTGGAACGCGCGCTGCGCGAGTTCTCCGCAGCCGGCCTGAGCATCCCCTGGCTGTCCTGCTTCGGCAATCACGAGGCGCTCAACCAGGGCGTCGGCACTCAGACGCCCGCCCTCGGGGCCGCGATGACCGGCGGCAAGAAGCCGGTCGGCCTGCCCGAGGACTTCGATCACGACGGGGCCCTCGCCCTGTTCACCGAGCATCCCGAGGCGTTCATGGCCGGGCCCCAGCGCCAGGTCACGCCCGATCCGTTCCGGCGCCCGATCACCAGGCGGGACTTCGTCGACGCGCACCTGCGGGCCGGCTCGCGGCCGTTCGGCCACGGGTTCACCGAACGGAACCGGCTGGACGGCACCGCCTACTACGTCCACGACACGCCGGCGGTCCGCTTCATCGCGCTGGACACTAACTGCCTGGCCGGCGGCGCATCCGGGTGCCTGGACGCGCGGCAGGCCCGCTGGCTGGAAATCCGCCTGGCGGAGGTGCACTCGGCCTACCGCGGCGCGGATGGCGGCGAGGTCCGGACCGGGCACGACGACCGGCTGGTGATCGTGTTCTCCCATCACGGCACCGACACGCTGGACAACCGCCGCGGCGGGCACGAGGGACCGGACGGCGAGCCGCTGCTCGGTGCCGGACTGGTGGCCCTGCTGCACCGGTTCCCCAACGTGGTCCTGTGGCTGAACGGCCACACGCACACCAATACGATCCGCCCCCGGCCCGACCCCGGCGATCCGGCGCGGGGGTTCTGGGAGGTCACCACCTGCGCGGTGGTGGACTGGCCGTGCCAGACCCGGGTGGTCGAACTGCTGGACCACGGCGAGTACCTGTCCATCGTGACCACGATGGTCGATCACGACACGCCGGCGGCACCGCCCGTACCGCTGGCTACCTCGGACGACCTGGCCGCCCTGCACCGCGAGCTCGCGGCCAACGTGCCCTGGGACATCTCCGTCATGGCCGGCACCGCCGCGGACCGCAACGTGGAGCTGCGCCTCGCCCCGCCCTTCCCGCTCAAGCGCCTGCCCGGAGCTTGACTCGCAGCGCCTCCAGGTCGTCGGCTGACAGCCCGTGGCCGGTCAGCCACGACGCCACGCCGCCATAGCGCGCGTCCATCTGCTCGAGGAACGCCGCCATCGTCTCGGCCCGCGGGCGCTGCAGGTCGGCGGGCTTGCTATTGACGTCCCGGGAGTACAGGCGCGACCTGCGCAGCCGGGCCGCGATCGCCTCGGTGCGCTCGCCCGTGGCCGCGTAGTCGGCCACCACAGCCTGGGCCGGCACGCCGGCCACCGTGAGCGCGAGCGCCACCACCACCCCGGTCCTGTCCTTGCCCGCCGCGCAGTGCACCATCGCCGCTCCCCCGGCGTGCGCGACGCTGCGCAGCGCGCCGACCACCTGATCCGGGCGGTCCTCGAGGTAGCCCAGGTAGTGCCCGCAGACCGGGTCGCCCGGGTACCTGAACTTGTCCATCCGGTCCCTGGCCAGCAGCGCGTCGGCGATGACGTCGGTCGTGGACCCTACCTCGGGCAGCACCGGGTGGTGAGCGTGCCGCACGCCCGCCACCGCGTCCAGCGGCGCGGGACCCTCGACGGCGAGCTCGTTGGAGCTGCGCAGGTCCACGACCGTGGTCACGCCGATGTCCTGCACCAGCTTCCTGACGTCAGCGGCCGACAGATCCTGCAGGTTGTCCGCTCGGAGCAAGCTGCCTCTTGCCGTCTTCTGCCCGTCCTCGGTGGGCATGTCCCCCAGATCCCGCACGTTGACCGCGCCGTCAAGCTCAATCCACGCCATGACAACACCATCGCAGACCCGTCCGGGGGCCGCGAACCCGGCCATACCGGAACCTCGCCCGGGCCTGTGTGGCTTGCCGACCGTCCGAAGTGGGGCATACTGAAACCAGTCATGATGCCGCCCAGACCCCTGCGGCCCGCCGCACGGTCGATGCTGGCCCCGCCGCTTCCTGGCTTCCGGCAGGAAGAAGCCCTCTGACAGCAGCCGGCTGAATCCTGTTCGATCCTGCTGAATGGGAGCCTCATGACATGGCAATGCTCCGCTTCCGCCGCCGCCGTTCGTTCCCAGCCGGAGCGCGGCTGATGAGCGGCCCTGACGACTGCGCGGCCCATGAAAACGGGCCACAGGATCCCGCGGGCCCGGCCCAGGGCGGCCGGGTCACGATCGAGGTGGAAACCGGCCCGGGAGTTACCACGATCGTCGTCAAGGGAGAGCTTGACCTGGTGACGATGCCGTATCTCGCAACCCGGCTGACGATGGCTCTCCGGGACCGCCCCGGCCGGCTCGTGTTCGACCTGAGCGGGACGTACTTCATGGACTGCGGGTCGGCGAGGCTGATCGCCGGCGCCGGGCAGCGGCTGCCCGGCGGCGGCCGGCCGGTCATCCGCCGTCCGGGGCCCGGCGTGCGCCGCGTCCTCGAGCTGACCGGTCTCGACGCTCACTGCGAGATAGAACCGTGAGCGGGGGGTAGTACAGCGCCAGAAAACGACCGGGAGCGGAACAGATGAGCGTCTCGATACAGGATGTGCGCCAGGCGCTGAACGAGCTCGGCAAGCTGCGGTTCGGCGAGATGCGGGTCGAAGAGGCGATGCACCAGATCGTCCAGACCACACATGCGATCTTCAATGTGGACGGCGCCGGGCTGATGCTGGCCGACGTCGATCACCATCTGCTGAACGCCGCGGTATCGGACGAGCGGATGAGGCACCTGGAAGAACTGCAGATACGCCACCAGGAAGGTCCGTGCATCGCGGCCTTCGAGGACAAGGATCTGGTGCGTGCCGAAGACCTGACCGAGGAGATGCGCTGGCCGTCGTTCAGCAAGCACGCGGTCACGCGCGGGATCCGGGCCGTGCTGGCCAGCCCCATCCCCTACAACCAGGACGCCGTGGGCGTCGTAGCGGTGACATCCCAGGAACGCCGCCCCTGGTCGGCCGAGGCCGAACTCGCGCTGCTCGCGTTCACCGACCTGGCCGCCCTGCTGATCGCCAGCATGCTGCTCGGCGAGCAGCAGACCGAACTGGCCGCCCAGCTGCAATCGGCGCTGAATTCGCGGGCCATCATCGAGCAGGCCAAGGGCGTGCTCATCGGCCAGCAGGGCCTCACCGCCCATGACGCCTACGCCCAGCTCAGGGCGCAGGCGAGGACCGAACGTCGCAAGCTCGCGATCGTCTCCGCCGAAGTGGTGCGCAATGCCATCCGGGCGGACAGCGAAGCCTGACAGGTTTGGCGGGCAGGATTTACGGGAGACAGACCTAGCGGCGCCTGACCCAGGCGCTCCCGATGCCGGCCTGATGCAAGGCCAGGCACGCCAGGCCGATGAGCAGCAGATCGGTTACCGAGAACCACGCGTTGGTGGCGGTGCCGGTGGCATTGATAATCCAGGCGATGGCGAAGATGATCGCCGCGATGATAGCGAGCATGCCATGCCGCTTCCCGTACCCGCCGACAATAATCGGGTCCGGTAATTGCAGACCGGGGCCGTCCGCCACGACGGCTAGAGGTTGTACTGGGCGGCCTGCAGGGTGAACAGTTCGGCGTACTGGCCGCCCAGCGCGAGCAGGTCGGCGTGCACGCCATGCTCGATGACCTGCCCGTCGCGCAGCACGTAGATCCGGTCCGCGTGCTTGACGCTGGCCAGCCGGTGGGTGATCAGCAGTACGCTGCGGTTCCTGGCGTGCCCGCGGATGGAGCTGAACAGGGCGTACTCTGCCCGGGCGTCCAGGGCTGCGGTGGGCTCGTCCATGATCAGCAGCGGGGCCGACCGGTAGAAGCCGCGCGCGGCGGCGATCCGCTGCCACTGGCCGCCGGACAGCTCGGCCCCGTCCTTGAAATGCCGGTCAAGCAGGGTGTCGTAGCCGTGCGGAAGCTTCTCGATCACCGTGTCCGCACCGGACGCCTGCGCCGCCCGGGCCAGCGCGACCGGATCGGCGTCGCGGCCCATGGCGATGTTGTGCCGGACGGTCAGCGGCCAGTTGGCGTGATCCTGGGCGATGACGGCGATCTGCTCCCGCAATGGCTCGTGGTCGACGTCCGCAATCGCGGTCTGGTCCCAGCGCACCGTGCCGCGGTCGGGCCGGTACAGGCCGGCGAGGATTTTCGCGAGCGTGGTCTTGCCCGATCCGTTCTCGCCCACGAGGGCGACCACCTCGCCCCGCCGGATCTCGATACTCACCTCGCGCAGGGCAGGCTGGCTGGAGCCGGGATAGGTGAAGGTGACGGCGTCCGCGGTGATCCGGTCGAAGTCCGCCGGGACGGACCTGGTGCCCGGCGCGGGTATCCGCCGGCACGCATCGGCACAGAAGGCCAGATAGTCAGAGAAGTACAGGCCTTCCTCGTAGCACTGGTTAACCGCGTACAGCAGCGTGTTCAGGGATGACTGCGCGGACCGGATGGCCAGGACCGCGGTACCCGCGGCGGCGAGCGGCAGCGCGCCGACGGCCAGCAGGATCCCGAGCGCCGTGTATACCCCCGCGGTGGCGACGCCCCCCGCCGCCTGGGCGGTGACCCGGGTCAGGGCCTGGCGGCCGGCCGCCTTCATCTGGGCGTCCCGTGCGTAGGCGGCCAGGCGGGCCACCCGGGCCAGCATGAAGTGCCGCAAGGTGAAGGAGCGCATCTCGGCGGCCGTATGCCGCTCGGCCATCAGGTCGGTCAGGATCCACTTCCTGCGGTGGCTGTCGGCCAGCGCGAAGTTCGTGATGTACCCGATCCTGGCGGCGCGGACGGCGGCCCAGCCGCCGGGCAGTTCGGCGAGCAGCAACAGCACCAGCAGGAGAGGCTGGAGCACCGCCACCACCAGTGCCGCCGCGACGATCCCGGCGACTCCGGTGATGCAGTCGAGCACGTTGGTCACGACCTGCGGAGCCGAGTAGAGGCCGCGGTCGCGGGCGCGCTGCATGGCGTCGTAGAACTCGGCGTCGTCGAAGGCGGCCAGCTCGACCTGGGTCGTCAGGTCCAGCAGCCGGATCTCGACGACGCGGTCCACCTGCGGATGGAGCCTCGACTGAGCCCAGCCCGCCGCGGCCTGCAGCCCGGCTCGGGTCGCCACGGCCAGGGCGACCAGGATGAGCGAGGGCAGCGCGGCGCGAACCCGCTCCGGTGTCGGGCCCTCCTCGAACAGTGCCTCCAGCACGCCGTTGGTGGCCAGCAGCGCGAAGCCGGTGAGGATCCCGGAGACCAGGTTCAGCCCGATCGTCGCGACCGTATCGCGGCGATTCGCCTGCCAGCCCAGCCGGATGGCCTGGCCGATGAGCCCGGGCAGCTGCCGGGCGATCGCGAAGAAGCCGGTCTCGGCCAGCCGCTGGTCGTGAGCTTGCCAGTAGGAAGCGGTCAGTTCCGCCGTGAGCTCGTCGGCCTCGGCGCCGGGTTCGGCCCGGGCTGCCGGGTCCGGGCGACGCCCCGCTGACCAGCCCGCCGTGATCCGCACCGTGACAGCTCCCTCCGCCCGGCCGCGGCGGACACCACGCCGCGGCGCGTACCCGAGAGCACCAGTATGTGAGCGGAGCCTGACAAGCGGCTAACGAATATCTGCCCCGCGGCTCAGTCGCCCCAGACGTCGCGGGCGGTCTCCACGATGAGCCGCAGTTTGGCGACCTGCTCGTCGTAGGTCAGCGCGTTGCCCTCCACCGTGGAGGAGAACCCGCACTGGCCGGACAGGCAGATCTGGTCCAGCGGCACGAACTTGGCCGCCTCGTCGATGCGCCGCTTCAGGTCATCCTTCGACTCCAGCTCCGGGCGCTTGGTGGTGACCTGGCCGAGGACGACCATCTTCCCCCTGGGCACGAACCGCAGCGGCTCGAACCCGCCCGACCGCTCGTCGTCGTACTCCAGGAAGAACCCGTCCACCGCCAGCTCCGAGAACAGCGCCTCCGCCACGAAGTCATACCCGCCCGACGCCGCCCACGAGGAGCGGAAGTTGCCGCGGCACAGGTGGGTCGTGACAGCCATGTCCGCGGGCTTGCCGGCGACCGCGGCGTTGATCTGCTTGATGTACCGCAGGTGCATGTGCTCGGCGTCCTCGCCGCGTCCGGCGATCTCGGCGCGCTGGGCCGGGTCGTTCAGGTAGGCCAGCGACGTGTCGTCGAACTGCAGGTAGGTGCAGCCCAGCTGGTTCAGCCGCTGGACCTCGTCGGCGTAGGCGGCGGCCAGGTCCGACCAGAACTCCTCGATGTCGGGGTAGACCTCCGGATCGAGCATCGCCGGGCCGCCGCGGTAGTGCACCATGTTCGGGGACGGGATCGTCTGCTTCGGCACCGCGGTGCTCACTTGCGACTTCAGGTAGGTGAAGTCCTCGCCGAAGATGGTCTGGTCCATCCGGACCTTGCTGCCGACGTGCAGCGCGGCCGGGGTCCACTCGATGGTGCCCGAGGGGTTGGTGAACTTCACCGCCAGGTGGCCCGGCGCCTTGGCTATCCCGCCGATCTGGTAGATGAAGTCCATGTGCCAGGTGGCCCGGCGGAACTCCCCGTCGGTGGCCGACTGCAGGCCGACCTCCTCCTGCATCCGCACCGCGCGGGTGATCTCCTCGTCCTCGACCGCGCGCAGGCCGGCCGCCTCGATCCGCCCGGCGGCGAAGTCCTCGCGGGCCTGATGCAGCCGCGGCGGGCGCAGCAGGCTGCCGACGTGGTCGGCCCGGAACGGAGGACTGGTTCTGCGGGACATCTGCGGAATTCCTTTCTCGCTCCTGCCCGGACCATGACGAGGGCACGCGCCCGGCCCGTTCGGTACGAAAGATCCTTTCATCCCGAACGGGCCAGGTGTCACCTACCTGCGCCGGCGAATACGCCCCGTCGGCTCCTCGCTGCCCGGGGCGACACCGAGCAGCGAACGGGTCAGCGCGTGGCGTTCGCCGTTCATCTCGGTGAGCACGGCGGCGAAGTGGGCGTCGCGCAGGACCGGCGGCCGCTCGCCGGCCCGCAGCGAGGCCAGCACGGTACGCCTGATCATCTCCTTGACGAAGGAGGCGGTGACGCCCTCGGTACCCGCCACCACCGGATCCAGGTCGGCGTCCACGGTCAGGTCGCGGACGTAGACGCGGAACAGGCGCTCGCGGCAGCCGGCGTCGGGCCGGGGGATCTCGATGGCGAGGTCCACCCGGCCCGGGCGGTCCGCCAGGGCCGTTTCCAGGATGTCCGCCCGGTTGGTGGTGAGCACGAACGTGACGTCAGCATCGGCGCCGACTCCGTCCATGGCGTCGAGCAGCGAGAACAGCAGCGGGTTGCCATCCGGCGTGTAGTCCCGGTCGGTGGCCACGAGGTCGACGTCCTCGAGCACCACCACGGACGGCTGCAGCCGCCGGGCCAGCGCGGCGGCCATGTCGATGAACCGGATGGACCGGCCGGTGAGCAGGATGACCGTACTGCCAGTCAGTCGTGCGGCCAGGTAGCGCACGGTATGCGTCTTGCCTGTCCCCGGGGGCCCGTGCAGGAGCAGGCCGCGCTTGAGGTGCTGGCCCGCGCCGAGCAGTTCCCGCGACCACTCGGCGACGCCGATGATGTGCTGCTCGATGCTCTCCAGGACGCCATCAGGCAGCACCACGTCCTGCGCCGTGACCACCGGGCGCGGCAGGAACGAGACCAGTTCGTTGCCGTGGTGCTCGCTTTCGGTGAAGCTGAGCATCTGCCCGCGGAAGACGTCGTGAGCGCGCATCAGGCGCCCGATCTCGTCCCGGGTCGCGGCGGCCGCGGGCCGGCCAGCCGCGAGCACCTCCAGGGCGCAGAAGGGCGGGCCGAACTGGCTCTCGTCCCTGATGCAGATCACCACCGGCGCGCCGTCCGGTGCCGTCGCGGCCACCAGGCCGAAGGTCACGACCTCGGTGTTCGCCTCCGGCCCGATCGCGGCCGTGCCGTAGCTGGCCGCGCCGGTCGTGGCGACGCCCGCACCCACGACCCGGATGCCGCGGGGACCGGCGATGCGGATGCCGCCAGCCCGCATGGGCATGCTGAGCAGCGACAGGAGGTTCTCGTGCGGGGGAACCACGGCTCCGGGCGCGCCGAACCACTCCGGCTCGCTCTGTGCCATCTCGTGCTGGTGCGCGGTGAGGTACGCGTTGACTCCCCGCTGGACGTTCACGTGCTCCCATTTCGGGAACCGCTCCGTCACCGGCACGATGGCGGTCAGCTCGCAGCTGAGGTGGCTGGTGACCCGGCGCGCGAGCTCGGAGGGCTCGGCGTCGTCGCCCAGCGTGCTGGCCGCGATCTCGAACAACTGACGAAGGCTGTGGGCCAGGCCCCGGAGGTCGCCGGCATCCGGGGGTGGCGGCGGGCTGGCGGTGCTCACCGGTCCACAATGCCCGAGGACGAAAGGGGTGCCAAGGGGATTATCACCACCGGCAACGGGAACGCAGACGGGCCGTTGCGACTGTCACCAAAGTGATGTCTGAATTCCTTGCGTCACGCAACTATCGATGGCAATGTCGAGTGATGATCCCTGTCCTCGCCAGGAAGCTGCCGGTTCTTACCGCAGTTCGCTGTGGACGGGGTGGCGCTCGCCGGGTCCAGACTGGCCCCGGCCAGGTCGGCCGGTCATGGGGAGGACAGGGCTGAGGTTCCCGACCAGCTGATCTCGCCCGCGAAGATGCAACCAAGGAGTTAACATGCGCCGTTTCGCTCTCGCCGCAGTCGCGCTGGCGGCAATCGCCGTGGCGGGCTGTTCGAGCAGCAGTTCGTCGAGCACGGCTTCGGGCTCGAGCAGTTCGTCCGCGCCGGCCGCGAGCAGTTCGGCCGCGCAGACCGGAGCGATCACCGTAGTCGCCGCGTCCTCGCTGAAGGGGACGTTTACTGAGCTCGGCAAGCAATTCGAGGCGGCCCACCCCGGGGACACGGTGAAGTTCAGCTTCGGGGCGAGTTCGGCCCTGGCGGAGCAGATCAACAGCGGCGCGCCCGCCGACGTGTTCGCCTCGGCCGCGACCAAGAACATGGATCAGGTCGTCACCGCGGGCAACGCGTCCAACCCGCAGAACTTCGCCGAGAACGTCATGGAAGTCGCGGTGCCGCCGAGTAACCCCGCCAAGGTCACATCGGTCAATGACCTGGCGAAGTCGTCGGTCAAGACGGCGCTGTGCCAGCCGCAGGTGCCGTGCGGAGTGGTGGCCGCGCAGGTCTTCAAGAACGCCAAGATCACCGTCAAGCCGGTGACCCTGCAGCCCGACGTGAAGTCGGTGCTGACCCAGGTCGAGCTCGGCAACGTCGACGCGGGCGTGGTCTATGTGACCGACGTTCAGGCCGCCGGCTCCAAGGTCAAGGGCGTGACGATCCCGGCCAACGTGAACGCCACGACGACGTACCCGATCGCGGCCCTTACCCACAGCAAGGAACAGGCCATCGCCGCGGCCTTCGTCGCCTACGTACTGTCGCCGCCGGGCGAGCAGGTGCTCAAGGCCGCGGGGTTCGCGGCGCCCTGAGCTAGTATCCGGAGCTGTCATGGTGATCCGCTCCCCGCGGTCTGCCGCGCCCTCGCGCCTGACAGCCCGAGAGCGGGCGCGGCGCGCCGCGCGGGGCGGCGCTTCCCGGTCAGTGCCGGCACCGTTGCTGGTGCCGGCGCTGATCGCGATCCTGTTCCTGCTCCTGCCGCTGGCCGGGTTGCTGATCCGGGCCCCCTGGGGCAGGCTCGGCGCGGCCCTGAGCGGGACCGACGCGACTCAGGCGCTCACCCTCTCGCTGTGGACCGCGACCGTGAGCACGGCGATCTCCATGGTTATCGGGGTCCCGCTGGCCTGGGTGCTGGCCCGGAGCAGCTTTCCGGGCCAGCGCCTGCTCCGGGCCCTGGTGACCCTGCCGCTCGTGCTCCCGCCCGTCGTCGGCGGGGTCGCGCTGCTGCTGGCGTTCAGCCGGACCGGGATCGTCGGCCGCTACCTGGACTCGTGGTTCGGGCTGACGATCCCGTTCACGCCGCTGGCCGTGGTCATGGCCGAGACCTTCGTCGCCATGCCGTTCCTGATCATCACGGTGGAGGGGGCGTTCCGGTCCGCCGATCAGGGCTTCGAGGAGGCGGCGGCCACGCTGGGCGCGAAGCGGCTGACCGTGTTCCGCCGGATCACCCTGCCCATGATCGCTCCGTCCCTGGGGGCGGGCGCGGTATTGTGCTGGGCACGGGCCCTGGGTGAGTTCGGGGCGACGATCACGTTCGCCGGCAGCTTCCCCGGCCAGACAGAGACGATGCCGATCGCCGTGTACTACGCCCTGGAGAATGACCCGGACGCGGCGATCGCGCTCAGCCTGGTACTGCTGGTCGTCTCCGTCGTCGTGCTGGTCTCCCTGCGCGACCGCTGGCTGCGCGGCTCACCCCTATGAACCACGGGCCCCGATGACGCACGGGGACGGCGGCGGCCTGGTGGTCGACGCCGAGGTCAGGCGCGGCAGCTTCACGCTCGAGGTCAGCCTGGCCGCGGCGCCCGGTCAGGTCCTCGGGCTGCTCGGGCCGAACGGGGCCGGCAAGTCCACGCTGCTCAGCGCGGTAGCCGGTCTCACTCCGGTCTCGGCCGGCCGGATCACGCTCGCCAGTGCCGTCTTCGACGACGCGGACCAGGGCACCTTCGTGGAGGCGGCGGGACGCCCGATCGGCTTCGTCTTCCAGAACTACCGGCTCTTCCCGCACATGAGCGTGGCGGAGAACGTGGCGTTCTCGCCGCGGGCCCGGGGCCAGGGAAAGCAGGCGGCCAGGTCGGCCGCCAGCTACTGGCTCGACCGGCTCAGGCTGACCGACCTGGCTGACCGCAAGCCGGGCCAGCTGTCCGGCGGTCAGGCGCAGCGGGTGGCCCTGGCCCGGGCGCTGGCCGGCCAGCCGTCGCTGTTGCTCCTGGACGAGCCGCTGTCGGCCCTCGACGCGGGCACCCGCCTCGACGTGCAGGCCGAGCTCAAGCGGCACCTGTCCGACTTCGCCGGGCCGTCCCTGCTGGTCACCCACGACCCGCTCGAAGCGCTCGTGCTGGCCGACCAGGTGGTCGTCTTCGAAGACGGCCGCATCGTGCAGGAGGGCACCCCCGCGCAGATCGCCCGTCAGCCCGGCACTGATTACGTGGCCAAGCTGGTCGGCCTGAACTTGTACGCGGGCCGCGCCGATGGCGACACGGTGGCCCTCGCCGAAGGCGGGACCTTCGTGATCCCGGACCACGGCCAGCACGGTGACGTGCACGTGGCGGTGCGTCCTTCGGCCATCGTGGTCAGCACGCAGCCGCTCGAGCACAGCAGCGCCCGCAACACCTGGCAGGCGAAGATCAGCGGGCTCACCCTGCTGGCCGACCGCGTCCGGCTCGATCTCGACGGCCAGCCACCCGCCCTGGTCGACGTCACCCCCGCCGCGGTCGCCGAACTGTCCCTCGATCCCGGCAGCCAGGTCTGGCTCACCGTCAAGGCCACCGACCTCGAGGTCTACCCCCGCAACGGCGCCCAAGCCGACTGACGGGCTGCCGCGCCGGCCCTTACCTGAAAACTGAATCGAGGAACGTCAGGCAATCTTGTCGAAGTCGCCCAGCTTGACGCCAGCCAGAAATTGCTGCCACTCGCTTACGGTGAACTCGCTAACCGGCGCCTGGGGGTCGCTCGTGTTGCCGATCAGCACAGCATCACCCCTTCGCGCGACACCTATACACTGGCCCCCGTCACACGTGCGCGAAACCTGCCAGGCAAGATTCGCCTGGTCAGCCTCATAAGTAGACATGAAAGCCTTTCATTTAGCATGGATCAGATAAGAAAATAAGCGCGGTAGTTAATCCTCGCGTCCATACTCTTTCCGCACATTCTCCATGAACTTGATTGAGCCATCAGGATCCAGCGCGCGATCGCGAAGGTATTCGACAGTCTCGCGGTAGCGAGCAATGTCTGGCCCACGCTGAAGGTACTGATTGTCCGTCAAACCTTCGATATATATTACCGGCCACAAATTTGACTCGTCGTCGAACTCGAGCAAGACGAAATAACTATCCGCCGCCGCATATGCCCCGGCCTCAAATGGGATGACCTGGACTGTTATTCGGTCACTGCGAGCCAACCGCAAGACCTTGCCAACCTGGGCAGCCATGAGCGATGGGCTTCCCACGCCGCGACGGAATACCATCTCATCAAGTATTACATTGTAAAATGGACCGTTGTCGCCCAGTACTTCCTGACGGCGCATTCGGGCCGCGGTTCGCTGCTGGACGACATGCAGATCCATTTTCGGCGCGACCGTCTTGATAATAAGTTCGGCATACTCTTCCGTCTGCAACAGCCCGGGCATGTAGTACATCGAGTAGCAGGTAATGCTGGCCGCTTCTTGTTCCAGCCCGATGAGCGGGTCGAGGCCAAGGTCCGGGTACTCGGTCCACCAGCCCGATTCACGAGCCTCACGGGCGAGGCTCATAAGCTCCCGTGACATCTGCTGGTCCAGTTCATAGAGAACGCACAGGTCACGGACGTCACGGAGGCTGGGGCGGCGCGCGGCCGTCTCCAGCCGGCTGATCTTGGTCGTCGAGCAGAGCAGTTCGGCGGCTACCTCTTCTACGGTCAGGCCGCGTTCATTGCGCAGAGCCCGCAGCCGAGTCCCGAGCTCGCGCTGACGCGCGACCGGGCTCGTTCCGCTCACGGACCGTCACTCCTCGCCTCGAGCGTCAGGCACGCCGGTGTTCCGGGCTCGATTCCCTGCGTGCCGATGGATTTGAGTTAGCCAACGGATCTGGCCGTTGGCATGTGCCAACCCTAGGGGTGCTGTGTCGACGTTGCAACAAGCGCGGTATCAACGCGAAGCGGGGGCCAGGCTGAGCCCGGCCCCCGCTTCGGGAGTGCTTACAGTTGCGCCGTCACCGCCTTGACTTCGGTGTAGGCCTCGAGGGCCTCGTGGCCCATCTCACGGCCCCAGCCGGACTGCTTGTACCCGCCGAACGGCAGGGACGCGTCGAAGACGTTGTAGCAGTTGATCCAGACGGTCCCGGCGCGGAGCTTCTTCGCCAGGGCGTGGGCCTTGGAGATATCCCTGGTCCAGATCCCGGCCCCGAGGCCGTAGCTGGTGTTGTTCGCCTCGGCGGCGATCTCGTCCAGGCTGCGGAACGGCTCGGCCACGACGACCGGGCCGAAGATCTCCTCGCGGACGATCTTCATGTCCGGGCGGGTGTTGGTGATGACGGTGGGCTCGACGAAGTAACCCTGGTCGCCGAAGCGCCCGCCGCCGGTGACCGTGGTGGCGCCCTCGGTCACGCCGGACTCCAGGAACCCGGTGACCCGCCGCAACTGCTCCTCGGATACCAGCGGGCCCATCTGCGTGCTGGACTCCATGCCCGGGCCGAGCTTGATGCCCTTGGCGATTTCGGCGACGCCGTTGACCACCTCGTCGAAGCGGTCTTCCTGGACGAAGAGCCGGGAGCCCGCGACGCAGCACTGGCCGTGGTTGAAGAAGATCGCGTTGGCCGCGCCTTCGACCGCGCCGGTGTCGGCGTCGTCGAACACGATGTTGGGGCTCTTGCCGCCGAGCTCGAGCGTGACCTTCTTCAGGTTCCCGGCCGCGGCCTGCACGATGAGCTTGCCGACCTCGGTGGAGCCGGTGAACGCGACCTTGTCCACGTCATCGTGGGCGGCCAGGGCGGCACCTGCCGTCTCGCCGAACCCGGTGACGACGTTCACCACTCCGTCGGGGATGCCCGCCTCGGCGATGATCTCGGCCAGCCGCAGCGCGGTCAGCGGCGTCTGCTCGGCTGGCTTGAGGATGACGCAGTTACCCGTGGTCAGGGCCGGGCCGAGCTTCCACGCGGCCATCAGCAGCGGGAAGTTCCACGGGATGATCTGGCCGACGACGCCGAGCGGCTCGCGCAGCGTGTAGGAGTGGAAGTTGGCGCCCGGCATGTAAGGCACCGAGATGTCGATCGAGTTGCCCTCGATCTTGGTGGCCCAGCCGGCCATGTAGTGGAACAGGTCCGCCGCCAGCGGCACGTCGGCGGCGAGCGCGACGCCGACCGGCTTGCCGTTGTCGAGCGACTCCAGCTGGGCGAGCTCCTCGGCATTCTCGAGAATGAGGTCGCCGATCTTCCAGATGAGCCGGCCTCGTTCCGAGGGTGTCATGCGGCTCCACGGGCCGCTCTCGAATGCCTGGCGGGCGGCGCGGACGGCGCGGTTGATGTCTTCGGCGTCTCCCTCGGCTACGTTGGCGAGGGTTTCCCCGGTAGCCGGGTTCGGGGTCTCGAACGTCTTGCCTGACGCCGCATCGGTCCACTGTCCGTCGATGAACAGCTTCCGCGGGGCGGCCGTGAACTCCTCGACGACCCTGTCGACGGTGACAGTCATGAAGTACCTCATCTCCTTCACATTGGTAGTCACAATGAGACAACAAGGCTCGGCCCTTCACAAGGGGATGTGTCGAAGGGAGACACCCCGAACCCGGCCGGCCGGGATCACCTCGCCATCAGGCATTGCCGTGTCACCCAGATTTGATCGCGGCCGGGCGGCACGTCCCCAAAAAGCCGGACTCAGG
>Ga0207674_10004410_pt1 | contig 16957 bp, 9 predicted proteins | sample KBSCornC72_FD_184303 | JGI IMG/M metagenome (GOLD analysis project Ga0207674, IMG submission 184303) | Corn rhizosphere microbial communities from Kellogg Biological Station, Michigan, USA - KBS Corn C7-2 (SPAdes) (version 2) | ecosystem: Host-associated > Plants > Roots > Rhizosphere > Soil ... | reverse complement strand
TGGCTTGCGGCATATTTTTGGTTTCCGGCTTGTCCCATCGTGGGACAAGCTGGGACAAGCCTCGAAGTGCAAAGATGTTGATAACAAAGCCTTTAGCGTTTTGTCCCACTTGTCCCACTGTCCCACGAAATTTTCTACGTCGGCTGAGGAAACTTCACAATTTTCAAAGACCCATCGCCGTCATATCTTATCACTTGTTGCATATGTCGTCCAGAGTTTTATTTATGCAACAGATAAGGAGCGTGAATTTTTAGTTGTACTATCTTTGCGCGTTTGCGGGAAATTATTTCCCGCAAACGCGCAAAGACCGCAAAGAAAACCTGAGACGCGGTAAATACGCCCGCTTACGCGTGCAGTTCTGATCTTTGTGCGTCGAACACCACGCGGCCGGCGATCATTGTAAGCACAACGTCCCCTTCTGAATCGAGTGCGGTAAAATCGGCTCGTTTGCCGAGCTCGATCGAACCGCGTTCGGCATCGATACCGAGCAGGCGCGCCGGGTTTCGTGAAGCCATCAACGCCACGTCGTTGTTCGAAAAACCGAGGCGCCGCATATTGTTTACCGCGTCGAGCATCGTAATGACCGATCCGGCAATGCTGCCTCGTTCGTTTCGCGTGCGGCCGTTTTCGACGGTTATGGTTTCTCCCCAAAGCTCGAACGGGCCGTCGCCGAGGCCCGTCGGCGCGACCGAGTCGCTTATCAACGCGACTTTTTCCGGCGTTTTGGTGCGGCACGCGAAATCCAGCATTTTGGGGTTTGAATGAATGCCGTCGGCTATAATATCGAACGTCACGTGCGGGTTGGTTAGGGCCCAGCCGACAACGCCGACATCGCGGTGGTGCAGGCCGGTCATCGCATTATAAAAATGCGTGATGTGCCGTGCGCCGGCCTCGTACGCTTTATCGAGAGTCTCGATGTCGGCACGCGTGTGGCCTATCGAGGCGACCCATCCTTCCTGAACAAGCCGGTACGCTAAGGGAACGCCGCCTTCGACCTCGGGCGCGAACGTCGTCATATGGACGCCGTGCCTGAGATGCGGCAGTTCGTCGACCTGCGTTCCCGTAAATGATTTAAAATATTCGGGCCGCAGCGCTCCGCACATCTTTTCGTTCGCAAAAACGCCTTCGTAATGTACGCCGACGGCCTGGGCGACATTTTGGTCTTTTTGCAGCAGCATCAGCCGGTCGATCTCGCTAATTACCCGGCGATAATTCTCATCCGAATCCGGCACAAGCGTCGGCATCCACGCCGTGACGCCGTGCCTCGCTAAAAATCGGCCGATCTCGAGCAAACCGTCAGCGTCGGCTTCGTTAACGTCGACGCCGACTGCTCCATGATTGTGAACGTCGATGAATCCTGGCAGGATCTGCAGCCCTTCGAAATCAAGCGTCGTCGCACCGGCAAAATTCTTGTCTGACGAAAACGTATCCGCAAACTTGCCGTCAATTACCAGGATCGAAATCAGCTCGGACGGCTGGCGCTTCGCCGCAAGACTCACATTCTTAATCAGCACAGTTTCCATAACAAAATTGTTCCACAATCAGCCAAAAACAAAAAGCCCGCAGTGAGTGTCGCTCACCACGGGCAAGGTTTATTCGTACTTCAAAGATTAGAAGTAGAATTTGATACCGAGTTGGAAAGTTCTCGGGTCACGAATAGCCGTTACCGCACCAAAGGTAGACGATGTAGCACTCGTTTGGAAACTCGAGAAATTTGTTGTGTTGAAGACATTGAACGTCTCGGCACGCAACTGCAGGCTCATGCTTTCGGTAAATCTGAAATTCTTCATCAACGAAAGGTCAAACCGCGTGGTCGGCGGCCCAAAGACCGTACCCCGGCCGCCGCTTCCAGGTACAGGAGCAACGCCCGAACCCGGTCTGGTAGTGTCAAATGCGCCAGTGTTAAAGTACCTATCTATTGTATGAGGCGCATTGTCATTTGGGTCACCGATCTGGTTCGGCCGAGCACCGGACGCGGACGGTCCGAGAAGGCCAAGACCTGCCGGATCATAACCGCTAAACGTCACCGTAAACGGAATGCCGGTTTGATACGTAAAGATGCCGGATGTCTGCCATCCGCCCAATAAAAGACCTCTCGCGCCATGCTCTCCCTTAAAGAAAGGCAATTCGTAGTTGTAGTTAACGACGAATACATGACGCCGATCCAAGGCCGCCCTTCCCCGTTCCGACTTGATGTCATACGGATTCTGGGGCGAACTTGAGCGGTCGGTTTGGTTATCGGTCAAGTTCTTGGACCACGTGTAAGCCATGCCTACCTGCGAGGTGGTGGAAAACCGATGTTGGGCCGAAACCTGAAGACTGTGGTAATTGGAATTGAACATGGGCTTGATCATGTTTACCGATCGATAGCCGCGGAACGGCCTGATCTGATCAAGGATCAATTCCTGCCCTGAGGTTGTGAACGGAACATTTGTCGCTTGGCACTGAGTCGTTGGCGTCGTTGAAGTTCCAACTGCGCACTGGGTCTTCATCGCAACACCAGGTTGCAAGAGGTCGATATCAACAATACCTATAAGATGTGTTCCCTTTGATCCAAAATAGCCCACATCAACAATTGTGTTCTTGCCAAATTGGTGCTGGAGGTCAAGAGACCAGTGCTGCATATAAGGAGTTAACCAGTTAGTATCCTCACCTCGAACGGTAAGTGCTCCAAGAGTGGCTACCGGGCTGGTTCCTAATTGCTGATTCAACGCAACGTTGTTCAAATTGGTCGTTTCCTGATACGGCGGATTGGAGATCAGATTCTGTTCAAAGATACCAACCAGCGTCTGTTCATGATAAATACCATAACCAGTTCGAATCGAGGTCGTGCCTTTGCCGAACGGATCCCATGCGAGACCTACTCTCGGTGCAAAATTATTTTTCGGAGCCTTTACGACGAATTTGCCATAGGGCGAAATCGTCGGAACGCAGCCGTTTGGCGCCGTTTGAAAGTTCTGCGAATTTACGATCAATCCGTTACAGAAATTTCCGGAACCCACAACCCTGTCGCCGTTTCCGTTAACAAGGGGTGCCTTGGCCGGATCATATAACTCCGGAACAAAGTTGCTCATGAGGCCGTTCTTATCCCACGGCGAGCCAAAAAATGAATATCGCACGCCATAGTAAAGCGTAAGATTTGGCTTGACTCGAAATTCGTCCTGGGCATACGCCTCCCAGTTTTGCTGGCGAACATCCGCCGTGTAATCCGCCTTGGCCTGTGAGAATGCCGCATTCGTACCCAGGAGAAAATTAGCGAATGCCTGAAGGTTTACAGCGTTTGTAGTGGCACACGCTGTGGTTGCCGATTGCTGACTTGGAGCACAGACGCTGTCCTGAACAGCACTTGCCGAGGTTGTGTTCAAGAAACTGCTGAATATTCCCTCGTTGTTGCCGGCGAGCGCATTTTCATTTTTTCTGTATTTGGAATACTCAACGCCGAACTTTGTCGTGTGCTTTCCAAAGATGTAGGTAACGTTTCCACTAAAATCGTTCTTGTTTGAGAAGTTATCGTAGGGCCCGAAACCACCAAAACCGCTAAAGCCATTACCGCTGATCGTCGGTATGCGATCACGCTGATTGGGGTAAGCCAGATTCACCGGGACGGAAGTTATATCCTTGTTAAGCAACCCGATGGTATGACTCAATATTGCCCCATAAGCATACGTATAACGCCCTTCGAATATAAGATTCGGACTGGCAACATATGTCATTGAAAATGTATGGGTACGGCCGGGAGAATCAGTTTGAGTTGTCGAAACACCAGGCAATCCTGTGCCGTTCGAGAACAGCGAATTGGCCTCGACGGTCGGGATCTTGTCCCGTTCGTAACGATAGTATGCCGTAAGGTCCTTCGTGATCGCGGTATCTATCTTTACAATTTCCTGTTGGAATTTGAATGTGTTACGTGTCGGAAAGAATAAGCCGAAGTTAGGAGAATTAGGAAGCGGCAACTGTTTGTAAATTCCAAGATACGCCTGTGAAACCGGATTGATGGTCGCCATTGACGTAAAGGGCGTTCCTGCCGGCAACACGCTGTTACATGTACGGGTTGAACCGGTTCGTGTGGCACTCAAACAAACATCGATCGGGAAAACCCCATTTCGAATGTTTGCATCCGGCACCGTGGACGATAACGAGGGATATCGTATGTCGTTACGTCGCTCCTCAGAAAAGAAGAAATAGGTGTGCGGCATCTTGCCAAAAACGCTGTCACTCGGGTCGCGCTCGCCAAATCTTAGGAAATACACCGGCCCGCCGATTGTGAAACCGTAATTGTTATAACGGAATGGAGGGCGGATTGCCTTGCCGTTCGAATCAACACCGAGCGGAAAGCTTCGGTTGTTAAAGAACGTATTGGCATTTAACTTTTCATTTCGAACAAATTCGAATAATGATCCGTGAAACTTGTCAGTGCCGCTGCGGGTGACGATATTAACTTGGCCGCCGCCGCTTCTACCGGATTCTGCCGGATAGAGAGAACGCAAAACCTTGAACTCACCAATTGAATCGACGCTCGGATAGGCCTGAATGGTCAAATTTGAACCACGGTCTGTAATGTCCGCGCCGTCGATGGTAAAGGTGTTTTGACTGCTTCTTGAACCATTTACAGAAATTTGAACGGTGTTCGCCTGTCCGTCAGGGTTGGTGGTGCCAACGTAAACCTGATCGGCTAGATTTGAGGAAACGCCCGGTGCTAGTGTGATCAATTGCAGGAAATTACGATTGTTGATCGAAAGCTCGCGAACCTGATTCCCACTAATGGTAGTACCGGCCGTCGGTGTTGTTAATTCCACCGCCACCTGATCGGCGGTCACGGTAACTGTCTCATTGATCTTTCCAGCCTCCAGCGCTATGTCAACAGAGCGCCGCTGGCCGACGTCGACTTTGACGCCGGTGTTTACGGATTTTTTGAAGTTCGCCGCTTCGACCGTAACGGTGTATGTGCTTACGGGCACATTAGGAATTGAAAAGGTGCCGTCGTCGGTCGCGGTGACCGTACGAATGACCTGGTCGTTTTTTGACGGGTCGGTCACGGTGATCGTCGCGCCGGGAACAATGGCTCCCGTCGAATCTTTAACGGTTCCGACGATCGAACCGGTAATTTCCTGAGCGTAGCTCAGACCGCTAAAACATAGCGTTAGGGCTATAACGGCAAAAATAGAGTGCCATATCTTTTTATTCATTTCTTTCGTCCCCTCTCGGAATTTTTGCAGAATTTAGGAATGCTATCCATAAGAAATATTTAGGTTTTTGGAAACTTATTCAAATTTTCGTTATCGTTTTAAACAAAGTAAAACACCCGAAGTTCAGGAAAGTCTTTAGAATGAACAAGTTGTTACAAAATAGTGAATGCCGAAAACCTTTATAACTCGAAAACTGTTATTTGTAAAGCAAGAATAATGCCTTTCGACCGCGTTTTCGCCGATAAATTGGTAAGACCAAATTGCACCTATTTTATGAAACTAAACCCGCTTGCCCGTTCTATAACGGGTGCCGCCCGTGATGAGCCGCACCCGTTATGAACTACCGCTTTCATCAAAACTCGTACTTGACCGAAACCTGGATGTTTCGGGGAGCGTAGTTCGTTGCGAGGCCGGTCAACACACCAAGCGACGAGCTCGTATAGGTCGCATTTGGGAATCCCCACTGAACATGATTCAGAGCGTTGAACATATCTGCGCGGACCGTCAAACTATGACCTTCCCACGGCATCAGGAACCTTTTGTAAAGTGATAGATCAACGTTCTTGGTGCCATCCACGAAAAATGTGTTGCGTCCAAGGAGACAGCAATTATAATCTGACGCCGAGGTCGGAGTTCTGAATGCGCTCAGCGGCAACTGTTGCTGCGATGTCTCAGGATTATCGATGCTGCGGCCCAGAATCGAAGGGTCAACAAGGACCGGTCTCGTCTCACCGAAGCCATCGAGATTCAGATCAAAGGAGGTCCCAGTGACGGTGAAGGGCGTACCATGTATCCATTTAAATACAACCGTAGTTTCCCAACCCCCGAGGATCTGGCCGAGTACTCCCTTGTCTTTGTCAAAGAAGGGACTGCGGTAGGTACCAAACAACGTGAATCGGTGCGGCGTGTGGAACCTTGAATACGAGCGTGATACCTTCGCATCCGGGCCGTTTATGTTGCTGTCGCCGGTTCCGACAAAGGTTGCCTCGGACGTCGTATCGATCGCCTTACTCCAAGTGTAGGCGGCATTAAAGTTCAGGTTATGCGACAGGCGTTTATTCCATTCGATCTGGAGCGCATTGTAATAGCTCCACGCACCATTGCTAACTTCGAGATTTGTGCTGTACAGCGGATTGGGACGCCGCTCGTTCGTCCTCGGAACAATACGGCTGTATTCCAGAGGGCCTATCGGCGTCACCGGGCATAGAGAATTTGCCACCGTCGTTCCCGCGCAAAATATATCAGCGGCCGGAAATATCGTCTTCCCTGCAAGAGCCCCATTGAATGGATGATTTGCGACATGAACGCCGTTCGGGTCATTCACTGCGAGATTATCCAGCGTGTATTTCAAGAGGCCAATACCGCGGTTTCCCGTATAACTGATACGAACAGCCGACGTCCACGGGAGCTGGCGTTCGTAGGTCAGGTTCCACTGCTCGGTATACGGCATTTCCAGGTTAGGATCAATTATTGTCAGCGAAGCTCTCGCCGTCGGTGGTTGCCCCGGAACGAAGACGAATCCATCGGTAGGATCGGCCAGGTTGAACGGATCGAAGTCGCTTGTCGCCTGACCGCTGCGGGTATAAGTGAATGCATTCGGAGGATTAAAGCGAACTGTCGCTCCGTTCTGAGAAAAGACCGATTGGAACAATCTGCCGTGGTAAATGCCAAACCCGGCACGTATCGAGCTTTCGCCGTTGCTGCCGAAAAGCGTATGCAAAAATCCGTTTTCAAATCCTGGGCTGTAGGCAAAACCGACACGCGGTTCGATGTTGTCCTTATCGTCACTAAATCCGTACTCGATCCTGCCTTCCTTTTCGCGAGGCGCGTTCACATACTCGTATCGAACCCCGAGGTTGAGAGTTAAATTCGGAAAAACCTTCCAGTTATCTTCAGCGTACAAGTTGCTTTCGCCAATTCGGTTCTCAAGGAAAAACGGGCCGTATCCTTTCGTAAACGTCGTGACGCAGCCGTTGATCAGCTCTAGCCAGCCCGAGGGGTTTTGCGTCGTCGGATCACGATAGGTCTTCCCACCAAAGTTATCACCACCGTTACATAAACCATTGAAATTCCAGGAACCGCGCGAGTTGCTGTCCGCAAGATCGTCAAGCTCCTGGAAGCGCCAATCGATACCGGTCTTGAAGAAATGATTACCGCCGAAGATCGTCGACAAGTTGTACACGAACTGGTGATCCGTCTGGTAGCGCTGGATCGGAAAGCTGCCGGCATTTCCGATTATCGAACCACCGACGTTTCTAATCTCGGGACTGGTAAAACGAAGTATCGGCGTATCATTTCCCGCCGTTATGTTTACGAGCGTGTTGCGTAAGCCAAGACCATAGCGAAACTCGCCGACCAGATCGGGTGAGAAATTGTGCGTCCAGGTCAAGCCGTAATTCTGCTGCTTGTTGTTCTGATCAGCCCGTTCGCCCGGTATGATGTCGGCCGCCGCGAAGATCTGTCGAGTATATTGCCAGCGCGCGTTCACCGCATCTTTTGAGGACGCGTTCCAATCCATGCGAGCTGAGTAGTCGTTTGCCGGGAAACTGTACGGCTGCACACCTACGAAAGCCCTGGGCGAACGATTTGCCGGATCATTTGGCGTAAGGCCCTCAAACCGATCCATCACCGACTGGATGAATGCTCTATTGGACGGTGTGTCATTTGCCGGAGTTACCAAAAACCAGTTAGCCGGATTTCTTTCGAAAGCTGTCGGAAGATCGCGCTCGTACAAATTTGCTCCGCTGTTTCTAACCTCATCAAAACTTAAGAAGCCAAAAAGCTTGTTCTTGACGACCGGAAAACCAAGTACAGCCCCGAACTGATTTCGTCTGAATACGGGTTTGTCCCCGTGGGCGAAAAACGACTTCGCGTTTAGCGCCTGGTCGTTATGGTACAGATACGCGCTGCCCTTGAACCTGTTGGTGCCGGACAAGGTCTGAACAAGAACAACGGCTCCGTAACCGCGTCCGAATTCGGCGGTGAAGTTGTTTGTGATGACCTGAAATTCTTTGATGGTGGCCAGCGATGCGCCCTGACGATTTTGGTTCTCAGACGAGTCATCATTGTTTACGCCATTGATCTGGAATGTCGCTCCGCGCGTTCCGGTCCCATTAAAGTTTATTGACGAACCCGAGGAAGAGGTAGGATTGTTCTGCCCCGACGTCGGGTTTTCCTGAAACCCGGTAAACGTTTCGGCAAGGGTCAAAAAGTTGCCCTGGTTTGCCACAGGCCGTTCTTGTATCTGGTTTTCAGAAAGCGACTGCGCGATCTGCGCATCGGTGGTATTTATTGTCGGGGCCTCGTCCGTCACCGTTACTTCGCCGCTAACGGATGGGCTAAGTTGTATATTGACGACGCTTGTTTCATTCAGACTGATCGTGACGTTTTCACGAAGCACCTTGTTGAAATCCGTGCGGGTCGCCTGGACGGTGTATTTTCCAATGGGCAAAAACGGAAGATTGTAATTGCCGTCGTCCGATGTGACAACGGTCCTTTCGAGTCCGGTTTCGGTGTTTTTTACTATGACCGTCGCGTTCGGAATTACGGCTCCGTTCGCATCCGTTACCGTTCCTCTCAGTGTTCCGCTAACTGTCTGGCTGTTCGCAGAAACAGCAAACGCCGCTGCGACCAACAGCGTACAGCACGCGAGCCTTAGTATTCGTTCGATTTTCAGGTTCATCCTTGTTCTCCTCCTTGGCTAGTCAATAAAAAATGTTGATATCCATAAGCACAGCTTACACTTATGGCGATTTGGTTAAGATTTCGTTATCGATATAAGTAAAAAAATTTCAATCAAACCTGGGAGGTTTTCAAGAACTTACGGATTACTCTGAAAAAATGATTTCTCGGAACTTTATAGCCGAAACTTTTTTATTTGTAAAGCAGGAATACCGATCTGCGTGTTTTAAAAGCTGATAGATCGTCGTTCCAGGCTTTTTCAATGCTCTCTGGGGAGTCGCTGCCTTTTACGTCGTTGAGGACCCGCTGGTTCACAAGCAGCCGCGCGTATTTGTCTACCTGCCAGTCGTTCGGATAAAGCTTCCTGAGCGCCGAGGCGATCTCGACACCCGTCCGGACAGAATTTAAGATATTGCGGTTTGTGACGACGATGTTGATGCCTCCGAGATCTTCGTCCTTAAAAACAGACGCATTCGGCTTAAAGCGGATCGGAACGAATCTCACACCAGGCAGATCTCTGTCGTTCAGGTAAGCGGCAAGTTTGCGCCCGTCGATCCATGGAGCTCCGACAACCTCGAACGGCGTGTCGGTTCCGCGCCCGACCGAGACGTTTGTCGTCTCGAGCAGGCCGATTCCCGGATAAAGCGTCGCTTCGGTCAGCGAACGCATATTTGGTGAAGGGTTTACCCACGTCTGGCCGGTTTCGTCAAACCACATCGACCGCGTCCAGTTTTCCATTTTGATAACGCGAACCTCCGCGCCTATCTTCCGCTCGGCATTCATCATCATACCGAGTTCGCCAATGGTCAGCCCGTAGCGAACCGGTATTGTGTGAGCTGCGATGAACGAAAGTTTGTCCTCGTCGGCGAGCGGGCCTTCGACGGCGATGCCGTTGATCGGATCGGGCCGATCGAGAATAAAAATGGGTTTACCTGCTTTTGCTGCTTCTTCCATCACGTTTCGCAGCGTCGCTGTGTACGTGTAAAACCGCGTGCCGATGTCCTGCAGGTCATAGACGACGGCGTCAAGATCTTTCAATTGTTCAGGCTTTGGCCGCCGCGTCTCGCCGTAAAGTGAATAGATCGGCAAACCCGTTTTCTCATCAACCGAATCGTTTATCTTTGCCTGATCCAACTCACCGCGAATGCCGTGCTCCGGCGAGAAAAGCGCGACAAGCTTTACATTCGGCGCCTCTTTGAGCACGTCGATCGTCGGTTTGCCGTTCCGATCGCGGCCGGTTTGGTTTGTAACCAGCCCGATACGCATGCCGTCGAGCTGCTTGAATTTGTCGCGTTCGAGGACGTCGATACCGTTGAGTACCGTCACGGCGGAAGGAATATTCGCTGTTAACTGTGAGCCGTTAGCCGTAAGCTGCCGGTTAGGTGCTCGATCGAGTCGTTCTTTGAAACCGGGGATCTGTGCGGCGACGGCTGCGTTATATTCCGCTTCGGCCTGTTTCCATTTTTCGATGGGCGTGTCTTCGACCGCGGATGCCACGACGGTCGCCACCTTTGCACGGAGCGGCGTCACGTCGCCTTTGCCGTCCGGATGAACACGGTTCGATAGAAAAATAACAAATGTCTGAGAAACGCGGTCGATCCAGATCGAGGTTCCCGTGAAACCTGTGTGGCCGAACGAGCCAAGCGGAAAAAGTTCACCGCGATTGGATGAAAACGCGGTGTTGATGTCCCAGCCGAGCCCGCGTGTCTCGCCGGATTCGGAAACGACGATCGGTTGGATCATGCGGGCGATGGTGTCGGCGGAAAGAATGCGTATGCCAGATCGCGGATTTTTCGCACGCTCGTTTACACTCGCGTTTCCGCCCGGAACTACCCCGCCGTTTAAGAGCATCTGGCAAAATCGCGCCAGGTCATCAGCGGTTGAGAAGAGTCCAGCATGGCCTGCAATACCGCCCATGCGGAATGCGGTTGGATCGTGAACCTGGCCTCGCAAAACTCGACTTCCTGTCGCCTCATCACCTTCGAATTTTGAGCCGAGATAGCTGTTTTGGCCTCTGATATTTTCGGTGGGCGCAACATTAGCGTTGGACAATCGAGGCATTTCGTTCAATGCGAACGGCCGAAAGCCTGATGCCTGCATTGAAAGCTCAGTAAACAAATTCTTTGCGGTGAAATCGGCAACGCTGTCGCCGCTGATTCTTTGTATGATCTCCGCGAGAGTGATGAAATTTATGTCCGAATAAACAAACCTTATTCCCGGCGGCGTCCGCAGCTTTTCTTTTTTCAGCGCGGCGAGCATTCCGTCGCGGCCGGTCCATTTTTCTTTGAGGTCGAAATCGGGAGCGAAGCCGGACGTGTGCGTCATGAGCTGCTGGATCGTGACGCGTTTTACCTGCGGGTCGTCGATCTCGGGGATGTATTTACCGATGTTGTCATTCAGCCGCAGCTTCCCTTCTTCGACGAGTTTCATTATCGAGGTAGTCGTTGCGACGACTTTGGTAAGCGAAGCGAGGTCGAATATCGTATCGACCGTCATTTTCTCGACTGTCGGGACGAGCGAGCGGTTGCCGTAGGCCTTTCGGAAAACGATCTTGCCCTTGTGGCCGACGAGAACGACGGCACCGGGCAGTTTTTTATCCTGAATATCCGCCTCGACCAACGCGTCGATCTGGTTGAGCTTCGGCGCGGACATGCCGACACTTTGCGGCGCCGCAACGGGTAGCGACTGCGAAAAGATCGAAACGCAGAGAGTGCAGAGCACGCCGAGCAAAACGATCGTTCGAGTAAACCGTTGCCGATGAAGAATTGTTGCCGAAAATTGTTTGCCGTCCACTGACCACCGCCCACTGTCCACTCTTTTCATTTTTTAGCTTTTAATTCCAACTCCCTTTCTGCAAAATTTTCCTTGCACAACTTCACAAATTCCTTTGCGATGGGCGAATAGTGCCCGCCGCGAAGGCGTCCCAAACCGAGTTCCCATTTGATCTCGGCGCCCTCAATGTACCACGAGATCAGCCGTCCCTCGCGTATCTCTCTCGCGACGGTTTTTGCGCCGGCAAGCCCGACGCCCAAACCCATTTCGACCATTTGATTGATGGCTTCCTGCCGCGAAAGCTCCATGGTGATGTTCGGCTTGACGTTCGCGGCCGCAAAAAACTCATCGACCATCCGGCGTGTATTGCCGCCGCGTTCGCCGAGGATGAGGTTTTCGCCCGCGAGTGTCGCCGCGCTTATATATTTCTCGCTCGCAAGAATATGTTTCGGATGCGCGATCGCTATGATCTCGTCGCTGAACAGCAGCTCAGTGGTTATGTTCGGATTATCGACCGGCAGCGAAATAAATGCCATATCCACCTCGCCGTGCATTATCTTATCGACAAGCCGCTGGCTGGTGCCAGAACTTACGGTCAGATCGGCGTTTGGAAACTTTTGCTTGAGCTTCTGCATTATGAACGGCAGCTGCTGCGTCGCAAACATCGCTGATGCGGAGCCGATGCGTAGGCGTCCGTGTTCGGCACCGGCGACCTCGGCGATCTCGGCGAGTGCCGAATCGTGTTCGCGAAGTATCTTCCGCGCACGATCTAACAGATATTCGCCCGCCTCGGTCAAGATCACGCGGCGCGGCGTCCGCGTAAAAAGCGGCAAGCCGACCTCGTCCTCTAGTTGGCGGATCTGCATCGAGATCGCCGCCTGGGTCACATTAACGCGCCGAGCCCCTGCCGTAAACGTCTTAGCCTCGGCAATGGCCAAGAAGGCCTTAAGCTGTCTTATCTCCATATAACGTTGGTTGATCGGAATTAGTCGCGTTGCTTATGCATATCAAATATGCTTATTGACTACATAAAATCTGTTAAATTTGATTATATGTCAAGCTTGCATTAACAATAATACAGATTTTTTTGCGCATCACTTTGGGCAATGGCGAAATACGCGACTAAAAACGGTCGAAAGCGGCGATCTCATCAACTTTATCTCGGCGTTGACGGCGGCGGTACCAAAACGCAGGTCGCTCTGATGAACGAGGCTAAAGAGGTTGTCGCCGAAGGCTTTGCGGGGCCGTCCAACCCGCTGCGGGTCGGCGTCGAAACCGCTGTTTCGAACATCGAAAAAGCCGTGAACGATGCATTTGACGAGACCGGGTTTTCTCGCGGAGATATCGCCGCGGCGACCATGGGTTTGGCTGGCGTCCGCCGTCAGGACATTCGCGAACGCGTCAAAGCAAGCTTCGTCGAAAAATTAAGGATCAGGAGAACTTTGGTTATAACGGACGCCGAGATCGCGCTTTTTGGAACTACGCTGGGCAGGGCCGGATTAGTTGTTATCGCGGGCACGGGTTCGATCTGTCTTGGCAAGGACGATAACGGAAAAATTGCCATCGCCGGCGGATGGGGACCGCTCGCGGGCGATGAAGGCGGCGGTATCGGCATTGCCGAAGCCGCGCTGCACAGCGTCGCAAAGGCGTCTGACGGACGCGGAATGCCGACTGCATTAAGCCAGCGCGCATCCGAATATTTCCGCGCTTCCGGACCTGAAAATTTGATAGTCGCCATCTACTCACCGCAGATGGACAATTCCCGCATCGCCGGTTTCGCAAGATTGGTGGTCGAAACCGCGCTCGAAGGTGATAAGATAGCTGTCCAGATCTTAAAGGAAGCCGGGTTCGAGCTGGGGCTTGCGGCTTACGCCGTAATTAAAAAGCTGAAGCTTGCAAAACGAAAGGTTCCGATCGGCTGCGTTGGCAGCATCTTTAACGCCGGTGAGATACTGACCGTGCCGATGCTGCAAACCGTTCATACACTTGCCCCGAAAGCATTTTTGACCGAGCCGAAGATGGCTCCGTCCGAAGCCGCCGCATTAATGGCGCTTAAAAACGGGAAAAACGGATCAAGGCGATGAAAATCCTATTTGCAGCATTTTTTATTTCGGCTGCCGCGGCTCTATGTCTTGCGCAGTCCGAAGGTTCAAACGAGCCGAACTGGCAGCCATTCGCACCTGATAAAGAGGAATTCGCGACCGAGGCTCCGACCGTCTTAACCCCGCGAATAAGTGTCCGCGGTCTTACCCGAACGTATCGCGGCAAGCTGAACGGCACATGGTTCTTTGTTTTTTCGGACACCGTCTCAAGCCAGTCCTCGACGAAGATCGCACTCAATTTTGCGCGGGCCACACAACCTGTCGGAACACCGGAAACCTTCGGAAATATGCCCTCGGAGAAATTTGAATTTGCCGACGATGAAGGGTTCTATCACCGGTTGTTCACGTTTACGACGAAAACGCGAGTTTATGTGCTTCAAACTGTAAGCTCGGAGAAGGACGACCCGCTGGCGGAACGATTTTTTGCAAAATTGCAGATCGGCAAGATACAGCCGGCGGATGGTGAGGCTCAACCGATAGAACCAGTTGCAGACGCTGTGCCGGCACAAGCATCCGGAGGCGGAATCGCTGCAGGCAGAGGAGGCGGAATAGGATCAGGGCTGCCCTTCCAGGTAATTGATCAGAAGTCCCAAACGACATCACCACTGAGTATCTTATCTAAGCCTCGCCCGCTTTATACCGATCTTGCACGATTTTACGGCATCCAGGGTGCCGTTCGGACCAAAGTCGTATTTTTGCACGATGGTACTATCGGAACGGTCACACCGGTTACCAAGCTTCCCTTCGGCTTAACAAAAAGCGCGATCGCCGCTGCAAGGTCGATTCAGTTTTCGCCCGCGGTCCGCGACGGCAAGCCTTTTGACACCACAAAGCAGGTTGAATACTCATTTAGTCTCTATTAAGTTCTCTCATCATTTTGCTTTCGATTCGAACAAAATGACACACTGCTCGCTGAGCTCGTTTTGATCATTGATCATCATTGATGATCGCTAGTCGACAAAATCCGAGATCCAAACCGATCGGGGCACGCGCCTTGCGTTAATAATCCCTTAATCCAAATTGTGTTTTGAATCGAAACAGGCGTTTAGCCTGTTGATCACGGAGGTGTTGATGAAATGGAAAGCAGAGCGAAGTTGTTCGGGCATGCAATTCACCCGATCCTGATCGTTTTTCCTTTGGGCTTGCTGGCGACAGGTGTTGTCTTCGACATTGTTTATTTGATCATGGACGATCCGATGTTCGCGCTGGTTTCATTTTGGATGATCACGGCCGGCCTGATCGGAGGCGTTTTGGCAGCGCCGTTCGGCTGGTGGGACTGGGCCCACATACCGAATGCCACGCGAGCGCGGGCGATCGGTCTTGTACACGGCCTGACCAACACCCTCGTCCTCGTCGCATTTTTTGTTAGCTGGTGGATGCGTTACTCGTTTCCGGCCCGGCCGGACATTTCTGCGAGTATTTTTTCATTTATCGGAGCCGCTCTGGCGCTTGTCGGCGGATGGCTCGGCGGTGAACTTGTTGAACGGCTCGGCGTTGGCGTTGACGACGGAGCAAATCTCGACGCGCCCAGTTCGCTTTCTGCCTCATCGACACAACCGACGCGAATCAACATACACAAGGTTTAATACGGAGGTATAAATGGCAGTAAAACTTAACAGCATTGATAAACAGGTGATGGTCATAACGGGCGCCACAAGCGGCATCGGGCTTACGACGGCGAGGATCGCGGCGCTGCGCGGCGCCAAAGTAGTTCTCGCTGCTCGCAATGAAGATGCGTTGCGGAAATTGAAGGACGAGATCGAATCCAGGGGAGGAAAAGCGTGCTATGTCGCGGCGGACGTCGGCAGCGAAGGCGACGCTAAAAAGATCGCCGCCGAAGCGCTAAACCAGTTTGGCACATTCGATACGTGGGTCAACAATGCCGGCATTTCGATCTACGGCAAACTGTTGGACGTCGACACGGAAGATTTTCGGCGGCTGTTCGACACTAATTTTTGGGGCGTCGTTTACGGCTCGCTTACGGCGGCACGCAATCTTCGAATAACCGGCGGAGCATTGATAAACATCGGCAGCACGCTGTCAGACAGGTCGATTCCTCTGCAAGGAATGTATTCGGCGTCAAAACACGCGGTAAAGGCATTTACAGATGCCCTGCGGATGGAGCTTGAGGCCGAAAACGCTCCTGTCTCGGTCACCCTGATCAAACCGAGTGCGATCGATACGCCGTACAAACAGCACGCAAAAAATTATCTCGAGGTCGAACCGGAAAATCCGGCTCCGGTTTATTCGCCGGACACGGTGGCTGAGACGATCCTCTATTGCGCGCAAAATCCGGTCCGCGATGTTTTTGTCGGAGCAGCAGGTAAAATGTTGTCGATGATGGACACTTATGCTCCGCGTCTGGCGGATAAAATGATGGAAAGTAATTTCATCGAGGGTCAAAAATCGGACCAGCCGGCAGACACGAACCGGTTCGAAGGATTATATGGATCGAGCGATTCGCGGCTGAGCGAACGGGGTGATTACGACGGCCATGTCGCCGAAAGCAGCCTTTACACAACGGCTAGCCTGCATCCCGTTGTTACCGGCGCTGCGGCTCTGGCAGCCGGAGCAGGATTGGTATATTCGCTGTATAAGCGTAATCAGACGCATTAGGAACGTGCAGAAACGCTGAGTCGCAAATGGGGCAGCTTAATTTTGCTGCCCTTTTGCTTTTGCAAATTGTAATATCGATTGACAGTTTGCAGGCCGAAAACGATAATAAACCCATCCAAACATGCTTCCTGTAACCGAACGAGAAAATCCGAACACGACCGACATCGACAAGGTCTCAACACTTGATGCTCTCAGGCTGATAAACGACGAAGACAAGACCGTCGCCGACGCGGTCGAAAAGGTTTTGCCGCAGATCGCCGTGACGGTCGACAAAGTCGTCGATCGACTGCAAAACGGCGGACGCCTTTTTTATGTCGGAACCGGCACCAGCGGGCGCCTCGGCGTGCTCGACGCATCGGAAATTCCGCCGACTTTCGGAGTTTCATACGATGTAATTCAAGGCGTTATCGCAGGCGGATACGGCGCACTTTACCAGGCCAGCGAAGCGAGCGAGGACGACAAGGACGCTCTCGCCATCTGGAGCATCGATGACGCCGCGTTGGCGTCGCTCCGCGACAAGTCCACAGCCATCCTCGAAGCCGGCAAGATCGTGGCCTCCCCGCCGCGCAAGGTGTCGCAGCGAGCGCTCGACATCCAGGA
>Ga0207674_10004409_pt1 | contig 16958 bp, 13 predicted proteins | sample KBSCornC72_FD_184303 | JGI IMG/M metagenome (GOLD analysis project Ga0207674, IMG submission 184303) | Corn rhizosphere microbial communities from Kellogg Biological Station, Michigan, USA - KBS Corn C7-2 (SPAdes) (version 2) | ecosystem: Host-associated > Plants > Roots > Rhizosphere > Soil ... | reverse complement strand
GACCGCCTTCACCTCGTTGGCGAGCCGCTGCGCCGTCAGGAGCGTATTGCGCAGGTTGTTCTCGCGCTCGCGATGCTCCGTCAACAGCGATTCCATCCGCACGAGATCCTGACGCAGCCGGTCGATCTCCCGCAGCGCGTGTTCGTAGTCATCCGCCGCCTCGGTGAGAAACGCGACCACGTCGGTCTTGTCGAATCCGCGCACGCTGGTCTTGAAGCGCGGCTGCCGCAGATCGAGCGGCGCGATGCGCATCACGCGCTCGGCCGGCACCGACCCAGAGTGTCCAGCGGAGGTGGACGATGGTGTAACCGGCTGACCCGGGCGTTCAAGCATGATGTTAATCTCCGGCCGGCCTACAAGCCGGACCCACCGTAGACACGTTTCCCGAAAATCGCCGTGCCGACACGCACCATCGTGGCGCCTTCTTCGATCGCCGCCTCGAAATCGTGGCTCATGCCCATCGAGAGGTGCCGCAGCGCAGCCGGCGGGGTTCCCTCGGCGAGCCAGCGGTCGCGCAGCTCCCGAAGCTGCACGAACCATGGTCTCGTCTGCTCCTGGTCCTCGTTCCACGGGGGAATGAGCATCAATCCCGCGGTGCGGACCGCCTTCGCTCCGAGCGCGGCATCCAGAATCCGCCGCGCCTCGTCTGCGCCGGCGCCGAACTTCGTGTCTTCGCCGGCGAGATCGAGCTGGACCAGCACCTCGGGAGATGCACCCTGTTCCGCCGCCGCGCCGTCCAGCTTCTGGAGAAGTTCGACCGAATCTACCGAATGGATGCACGCGAATGCGGTCGCGGCTTTCTTCGCCTTGTTCGACTGCAGGTGGCCGATGAGATGCCACCTTATCTCTATGTCGGACGTTGCGCCGACTTTCTGCAGCGCTTCCTGGACCTTGTTCTCGCCGAAGTCGCGCTGGCCCGCGGCCCATGCCGCTCGGACGTAATCGGCGCTGAAGGTCTTGGACACCGCGACGAGGCGGATGTCCGAAGGGTCCCGGCCGGCGCGCCGTGCCGCGGCGTCGATTCGGGACCTGACGGACTGGAGGTTGGACCGGACGGCCTCCACGTCGATGCCGCTACTTGATGTACGTCTTCAACATGTCGTAGTTGGTCTTCGCCTTCGCCGCGTTCGGGCCGTTGGGCGCGATCTTCGTGTAGGCCTCGAACTCTTTCGCCGCTTCCGGGAGCTTGCCGAGGTTCAGGTATACCTGGCCGAGCATGAAGTGCGATTCGGCGTGGTTCGGGTTCGCCGCCACCGCCGCGGTGAACTGTTCACCGGCTTTCGCGAAGTCGTTGGCGTTCCACGAAATGACCCCGGCGTTGTAAAGCATGTCGGCGTTGCCCGTCCCGCCGGCGGTCGTGGCGCGCTTGTTCGCTTCCTCGCTCATCGCCTTGGCTTCGGTGAACTTCTTCTGGTCGTTGTAGATGTTCGCGAGGCCGCTGTACGCCTCGATATAGTTCGGATCGACCTCGAGCGCCTTTTTATAGGCGGCCTCAGCCGCGGCGTAATCCTTCTTTTCCCGGTTCGCCATACCGATGCCGGCGTAGCATTCCGTGCACTTGGGGACCGACGCGATGACCTCGTTGAACTTGGCAATCGATTCGTCGAACTTTCCCGCGTTGGCGAGCGCCGCGGCTTCCGCATAGGCGGCCTTGACACTCGCGACCTTGGCTTCGGCCTTGGCGCGGTCTTCTTTCGACATCTCCGCCGTGTCGCCCCCCTTCTTCAGGGTGAAGTTGACCTCGGCCATGTCGAGGCCGATCCGCTGGGTTTTCGACGTGGTCAAGCCGTCCTTTTCGACCGTAATCTTGTAGGTGCCGGGGGGAACGCCAATTTGCATGTATTCCCCCTTCTTGTTCGTCTTCAGATCGAATTTGGAATTCGTATCGGTCTGCTGAACAGTCACCTTTGCGGCGTCGACCGGCTTGTTCTCCGCGTCGACGACCTTGCCCTTGACCTGACCTGTCTGTGCGAATGCCGGCGCCGTCACCATGGCGAGGCCGAACACGAGTGCGCAGGGAACCAGGATGCGGCTGACGAGACGTGTGCCCACCATACCAACCTCCGTCGCTCTCTTATGAAAAATGGCGTAAGCCCTGTGAAAACCGAACCTTAGTTTACCACCCCTGTCTCCGGGATGTTGGTGATCAGATATTCCAGGACCGCCCCTCGTGCGGACGCGCGCGAGTTAATAGCCCGCCGCGCCTCGACCGTTTTCGCCCTCAGACCGGCGCCGTGCGCGTCGGCGTTCTCCGCGTAGAGCGCGCTGATATCGGGTGCTATCGAGTTGCTCAGCAGGACGTGAACCCCACGCTCCGCCAACCCGATCACGGCTTGCTGAAGCCGCGCCTGCTCGGCAGGTCCGAACTGCGCCGACGTATACGAGGTGAAGTACGACGTGCGGCTCACCGGCGCATAGGGTGGATCGAGGTAGATGAAGTCTCCGGCGGCGGGGTCCCGCACGGCGTCTTCGAACCCTTGCACCACCAATGACGTGCCCGGCTGCGCCAGCGCTGTGGACAATCGTCGCAGGTTGTCCGCATCGCAGATTCGCACTGACGTGTACCGGCCCGCCGGCACGTTGAACACGCCGCGGCGGTTCACGCGAAAGAGGCCGTTGTACCCCGTCCGGTTCAGATAGATGAGCATTGCCGCGATGTCCGGCGTGTAGTGCTCTTCGGGATGGTCTGACGCATGGATGGCGCGGCGGCGCGGATTGAAGCGCTCGTCCCGAACTTCGTAGAAATGATCGCGACCACCCGCCCGATGACCCTGCTGCAGCCCCTCCAATTCAGCGATGACCGAATCGACGTCATCGCGAATTGCGCGATAACACCCGATCACGTCGGCATTGATATCGGAGAGTCGTATCTGGTGGCCGGCGAGTGTTCCGCGGTTATGCAGATCGAGAAATACGGCGCCGCTGCCGACGAACGGTTCGATATAGCGATCGAACGACGCTGGATAGTGCGGCCGGAGCGCCGGCAGCAACTGCCGTTTGCCCCCGGCCCACTTGAGGACGGGACGAACCGGCTTCATAGCGAGTCGTCCTGCTCTTCGGCGCTCCGGGCGTTCGCGTCTGGCTCGAACTCGAAAAATTGTTCGATGTCACCCAGTTGGCTGGTGACCGGCGCCGGCGGCAGAGAGGCCAGGAATCGGCGGCCGTAGCCCATCGACCGCAGCCGCGGGTCGAGTACGGCGAGGACGCCTCGGTCCTGGCGGTGGCGCAGCAGCCGTCCCAGTCCTTGTTGCAGCGCGAGGATGGCCAGCGGAATCTGGTAGTCGCCGAACGCGGACCCTCCCCGTGCATTGATCGCCTCGATCCGCGCCGCGGTGATCGGATCACCGGGTGACGCGAACGGCAGTTTATCGATGATCACGCAGCTCAACGCTTCGCCCACGACGTCGACCCCTTGCCAGAAGGAGGAGGTCGCGAGCAACACGGCGTTCGGCGTCGCCTTGAACTCGCGCAGCAGCGCCGAGCGGGGCGCCGATCCCTGGACGAGGATCGGATACTCGATCTCCGACGCGGCGCGCGCCTGCACCTCGCGCAGGTTCGCGTAGCTGGTGAACAGCACGAACGCGCGTCCGCGGGTCCGCTTGACGATGTCGACCACCTCGCGGGCCACCGCGGATCCGAACTCCGGCGATCGGGGATCCGGCATCCGCTTCGGCAGGTACAGGATTGACTGCCGGCGGTAATCAAACTCGGATCGGAGAAGCACTTCGTGCGCCGCGCGGATGCCCAGCCGTCCGCGCACGTACTCGAAGGAACCGTCTACGGTGAGCGTCGCGGACGTCAGCACCGTCGTCTTCATGCGATCGAGGAGAAGCTCGCGGACGATGTTCGAGACGTCGATCGGAGAGGCGCGCAGGAACACGCCGCGGCCGCGGATCTCGAGGTAATAGACGTAGCCCTCGTCCTCCGCCTGCAGGATGAACGCGAGATCATTGCGCAGGTCCCCGGCCCGCGTGCCGATGGCGAGCACGTCGACCGGCAGATCACGCGAGAGCGCGATCTCGGCCTGCAGCGCGTCGACGGCACGCACGAGCGCTGCGCCCTCGTCGATGACGCGCTCGAGCTGCGACGCCCGGATGCGCATGCGGCTCTCCGCCCCGCCGACGCCCGGACCGTCGAACCGCATCATCTGGACGGCGCCGAAGAACAGGCGCGCGTCGTCGCGGACCCGCTCCGCCGCGTCGCGGATCGCGTCAGCTCGATCGCGATCGGCGATCTGGCCTGTGCCGATCGCGCGTTCGACGTCGCGTGCGAGATCGTCGAGGCGGTAGTTGCTGATGGCGATCCCGAAATACTGAGTGGCGATGTCCTCGAGCTGGTGCGCTTCGTCCAGCACGACGTACCGGCATTCGGGAATCACCTCGCCGTAGTCGCTCTGCCGGACCGCCGCGTCCGCGCAGAGCAGGTGATGATTGACGATGACGACATCCGATTCGGCGGCGCGCTGTCGCATGCGCGTGACGAAGCAGTCGTTGTACTGCGGACACTCCGCGCCGATGCAGTTCTCACTGCTCGCCGCGATGTCCTTCCAGAACGGCAGGTCTTCCGGCAGGTCCTCGAGCTCCGCGCGATCACCCGTTTGGGTGTCGCGGCGCCACTCGTCGATCAGCCGTACATAGATCGATTCATCGCGGGTGAAGCCGAGGGATTGCGCCGAGCCCCCTTCCTTGTAGGCGTCGAACCGATGCAGGCACAGGTAATTGCCGCGCCCTTTCATGTAGGTCGCCTTGAAGGGCACGCCCAGCGACTCCTGCAGGACCGGGAGATCCTTGAAGAAGATCTGCTCCTGGAGGTTCTTCGTTCCCGTGGAGACGAGCACCCGCTGGCGGCTGAGGATTGCGGGAATGAGATAGGCGAGCGTCTTGCCGGTCCCGGTGCCCGCTTCGGCGAGCAGTACCCCGCCTTCTGCGAAGACGTCACAGACCGCGGCCGCCATCTGCAGCTGCCCGTCGCGCGCCTCGAAGCCGGGCAGCGCACGGGGGATCGGGCCGCCGGGTGCGAACGCCGTCCCGACTGCCGCGCGAAGCTGCGCGGCCGACGGCACGCCCGCTAGGTCGTTTCCGGATAGAGCGGGAACTTCCGGCACAGGCCCTCGACTTCGACTCGCAGGGACGCGAGTATGCTCTCGTCCTCGGGCGAGGCGAGCGCGCGGGCGATCAGCCCGGCGATCGCATCCATTTCCGGCTCCCGCATGCCGCGGCTCGTCACGGCGGGTGTGCCGATGCGAATCCCGCTGGCGACCATGGGGGGGTTCTTGTCGAACGGAATGGCGTTCTTATTGACCGTGATTCCCGCTTTGCCGAGCGCGGCTTCCGCCACCTTGCCGGTCAGTCCCTTCGAGAACACGTCGACGAGCATCAGGTGGGTGTCGGTGCCACCGCTCACCAGCCGGAATCCGGCGTCGCTCAGTCCGCGCGCGAGCCGCTGCGCGTTGGCGACGATCTGCCGCTGATAGTCGACGAATCCGGGCTCCATCGCCTCCTTGAAGCAGACCGCTTTGGCCGCGATGATGTGCATCAACGGGCCGCCCTGCACGCCCGGGAACAACGCGCGATCGAGGTCTTTCGCATACTGCGTACGGCACAACACCATTCCGCCGCGCGGCCCGCGCAGCGTCTTGTGTGTCGTCGTCGTCACGAAGTCGGAATGCGGAACCGGGCTCGGGTGGACCTGTGCGGCAATCAGTCCGGCAATGTGCGCCATATCGGTCACGACGGGCGCACCCACCCCCCGGCCGATGGCGCCAATGCGCTCGAAGTCGATGATGCGCGGGTAGGCGCTCGCGCCCACCATAATCATCTTCGGCGCGTGTTCCCGCGCCAGCCGCTCGAGCTCGTCGTAGTCGATACGTTCGTCCTCCGGGCGGACGCCGTAGGGCACGACGGTGTACAGCTTGCCGGAAAAGTTCAGCGGATGCCCATGCGTCAGGTGGCCGCCGTGCGCGAGGTTCATCCCGAGCACCGTGTCTCCGGGCTTCAGCAGCGTGAAGTACACCGACATGTTCGCCTGCGCGCCGGAATGCGGCTGCACATTCGCGTGCTCGGCGGCGAACAGCTCCTTCGCCCGTGCCATCGCCAACGACTCCGCGACGTCGACGAACTCGCAGCCGCCGTAGTAGCGTTTGCCCGGATAGCCCTCGGCGTACTTGTTCGTGAGCACCGATCCCGCCGCCTCGAGAACGGCCTGGCTGACGAAATTCTCCGACGCGATCAGCTCCAGCCCGCTGTTCTGGCGATGAACTTCGTTCCGGATGGCCGTCGAGATCTCGGGATCGGATTCCGCAAGCGAGCGCCAGCGGAGGGGCACTTCTGTCTTTGTGGTCATTGGCGTCGTGACTTTCTACTCGCGGCGGCCGGCCTCAGGCCTTGAGCGGCGCCGCCTGTGTCCGTTCGATGTCTGCTATCTGATCGATGCGACGTTGATGGCGTCCGCCGGCGAACGGCGTCTCCAGCCACAGGGTCACGATCTCTTCGGCCAGGGCGCAGGCGATCACGCGCGCGCCCAGCGCGAGAACGTTCGCGTCATTGTGCTCGCGCGACATGCGGGCCGTGTACAGGTCGTTGCAGAGCGCGGCGCGGGCGCCGACGATCTTGTTGGCGGCCATCTGCTCGCCCTGGCCGCTGCCGCCGATCACGATGCCGCGGTCGGCGCGGCCGTGCGTGACTTCGCGCGCGACCTCGGCGCAGATCGGCGGGTAGTCGACCGCCTGATCGCTGTGCGTTCCGCGATCCTCGACGATGTGGCCGAGCCGCTGCAGGGTGCCGATCAGGTGCTGCTTGAGCGCGTAGCCCGCGTGATCGGCGCCGATCGCGATCCGCATATGATGAAGGATTATACAAGGTGATGGACGAGTCCGTCGTCGTCACGCATCGCGGCGAGGAGCGCGTGCGCTCCGGGCATCCCTGGATTTACAAATCCGATGTCGCGGAGGTGCACGCCAGCGGCGGCGCCACGGTGCGCGTGGTCGGGCCGCGCAAGCGGCTGATAGGTCATGCGCTGTACAGCGATCGATCGGAAATTGCCTTACGGCTGCTGGCCCGCGGCGCCGGGGCAGCGGATCTGTCGCTGTGGCGCGCGCGGCTCGAACAGGCGATCCGATTTCGCCAGTCGCTGAACATCGACGCCACCGCGTATCGTCTGGTTCATGGCGAAGCAGACCTGCTGCCCTCCCTGATCGTCGATCGCTACGGCGACTATCTCGTCGTCCAGGCGCTTTCGCAAGGCGTCGATCGACTGCTTCCCGACATCACGAACCTGCTGGTTGAACTCGTTCGGCCCGTCGGGATACTGGCCCGGAACGATCCGCGTGTGCGCCTCCTGGAAGGGCTCGAACAGCGTGTCGACGTCCTCTACGGCTCCGTCCCGGACGTCATCGAGGTGCGCGAAGGAGCTATTGCCTATCTCGTCGATCCGCATCGTGGCCAGAAGACGGGACTCTTCCTCGATCAGCGTGAAAACCGCATCGCCGCGGCGCAGTACGCGTCCGGTCGATTGCTCGACACGTTCAGCTACAACGGCGGATTCGCGCTGGCCCTTGCCCCGAAGTGCGAAGACGTGCTCGCCATCGATATCTCGGAGGAAGCGGTCGCACGGATCACGGTCAACGCGGAGCGTAATGGCGCCACGAACGTGGTGGCGCGGGCGATGAACGTGTTCGACGAGCTGCGGGAGCTCGAGCGGCGCGGCGCGCAGTTCAACACGATCGTGCTCGACCCGCCGGCGTTCGCGAAGAACAAGGCCGCCGTACGGAAGGCGTTGTCCGGTTACAAGGAAATCAATCTCCGCGCGTTGAAACTGCTGGCGCCGGGAGGATTCCTCGTCACCTGCAGCTGCTCCTATAACGTCAGCGAGGGGGATTTCGCCGACGTGATTGCGTCCGCCGCCGTCGACGCGCGCGCAGACGTCGCGGTCGTCGAAAAGCGCATGCAGGCGCGCGACCATCCGGTGCTGATGACCGTGCCGGAAACCTACTATCTGAAGTGTTTCATTCTGCGGAAGCTTCGCTGACCGTAACTACCTTACCCGGCGCGTAACGTGAGCCGTAAGGGAGCGCGCCGTTTGCCACAGGAAACGATTGCGTTCTCCCGGCACCGTTGTTGCCGTCAGGACCCCTATGAGGCCGCACGCCGCGCTGATCGTCACGCTGCTGCTCGCGCAAGCGTCCAAGCCGTCCGTACCTCCGGTCGGAATCGAGATGCGGAACGTGCGGCTTCACGTCGCGCCCGACGCGATCCTCGAGGTAAAGTTCCTCAGCGGCGCGCTGAACAGCGTCTCGTCCCACCCGCCGGTGTTCGACGACCAGCACTCCTTTTCGATGAGCGTGACCGACGGCGAGATGGCCATCGATGCCGCCAGCCTGACAGCGCTCGTGAACCGCGCGTTCGATTACCAAGGCTCGGCGCTGTCCAACCTTCGCGTCAGCTTCGAGGAAGGGCACCTCGTGCAGCGCGGCACGCTGAAGAAAGGGGTGAGTGTGTCGTTCTCAATCGTCGCGGATGTCGCGACGACCAGCGACGGCCTGCTGCGCGTGCACCCGGTCAAGGTCAAGACCGCGGGCATTCCCACGACCAAATTGATGTCGCTCTTCGGCGTCGAGCTCGACGACATTCTGAAGGGGCGTCCCGAGCGCGGCATCACCTTCCGCGACAACGATTTGTTTCTCGATTCCGGCCGGATGCTGCCGGCGCCCGAGACGCGCGGCAAGCTGACCAAGGCGTTCGTCCGGGGGGACCGCCTCGTCCAGGTGTTCGGGCGCGGCGCGGCGGGGTACTCGAAGGGCAGCGGCAACTACATCTGGTTCCGCGGGGGAACGATCCGCTTCGGGCGCCTCACCATGTCGGACGCCGACCTGAAGCTGATTGACATGGACGCGAAGGATCCGTTCGACTTCTTCTCGGCGCGCTACAACGATCAGCTCGTGGCCGGCTACTCGAAGAACACGCCGGACCATGCGCTGCGCACCTACCTGCCCGACTTCAACGACCTGAAACGGTAGTCCTCCTCACTCCTGGCGCAGCACGGCAACCGGATCGAGCGCGAGCGATCGCTTCGCCGGCAGCAGCGCGGCCATCAGGGCGATGACGACGAGCGTGGCAGGAACGATGACGAAGGTTGTGGTGTCCGACGGTGAGATTCCGAAGAGCAGCGACTCCAGCAGCCGCGTTGCCGCCGCTGCGATCGCGAGGCCCAGCGCCGCGCCGACAACGATGACGCGGAGACCGTCACCGAGCACCAGCCGCAGGACCTGCGAAGGACGCGCACCGAGCGCGACACGAATCCCGATCTCACGGCTTCGCCGGCCAACCGCGTAGGACACCACGCCGTAGATGCCGACGAGTGCGAGGACGAGCGCCAGTCCGCCGCAGGTTCCGACCAGCGCGGCCGTCAGACGATCGCCGGCGAGCGCTTCCGAAAGGTGACCGGACAAGGTCGTGACCCGGTAGATTGCCGCGTCACGGCTCAGATCCGCAAGACCGCGCCGGACGGTTTCGATCAGAGGATGCGGATCCCCCGCGGTGGCCGCGAGAATCACGACGCGCGGCGTGTAGCTCTGCGCGAGCGGATAGTAGACGTAAGGGACATCAGGTTCCTGCAGCGAACGGTACTTGCCGGATTTCACCACGCCGATGATGGCGAGCACGTGATTGCCCGAATCCGTCAGCTGCCGGCCGACGGCATTCCCGCCGAAATATCGGCGGGCGAGTGTCTCGTTCACAACCGCGACGCGAGTGCTGACGGCCGTGTCGTGCTCATCGAAGACCCGCCCGGCAATAACCGGGATTCGCATCGTGGCGAAGTACTTCGCATCGACGCTGTTGAACGGGAACTCCGTATCTTCCCCCTGCCGCCGCGTGTACCCCTCCATCCGGAATCCGCGACGCCCTCCTCCTCCGAGCGGGGCGAGTTGCGCGACGGTGGCCGAGGTCACGCCCGGGAGCACGCGAACCCGTTCGAGCGCCTCCGAAAAGTACGCGATGCCGCGGTCCGCCGGCAGCGCGGGCGCGAGCTCGACGTTCGCGACGACCGCATTTCTCGTGTCGAACCCCAGATCGCCGGTAAGCCCGTTCTTCACGCTGCGGACCAGCAATGCGGCCGACACGAGCAGGACCACTGCGAGCGCCACCTGCACGACCACGAGCGCACTGCGAAGGTGCGAACCACCGCCCCTTTCACCGATCCGTCCGGCATCCCCACGAAGTGCTGCCGCGGCATCGGGCCGCAGGGCATGCAACGCTGGTGCGGCGCCGAAGAGCAGGCTGGCCGCGAGGCCCAGCGCGAGCGTGTACGTGAGCACACGGCCGTCGACCGAGGCATCCAACAGGCGCGCCTGTTCCGGCGTGAAAAAGGAGGGCAGGGCGTCGGCGGTCCAGAGCGCGAACAGCAGCCCGAGTGCGGCGCCCGCGGCTCCAAGCAGCAGGCTCTCGGTGAGCATCTGAACGATGAGCCGCTTTCGACCCGCGCCGAGCGCACGGCGAATCGCTATCTCGCGCGCTCGCGCCGTCGCGCGCGAGAGCAGCAGGCTGGCGATGTTGGCGCATGCAATCAGAAGCACGAGCGCAACGGCAGCCATCGTGATCGTCGCGATGGTGCCGGCTTCTCCCTCCCGAAAGGCGGGATGCAGTCGCGTGTGGCGCAGGACGACCATCGGCCGCGGCTGGTCCGGGTGACCCAGGATGCCGCGGTTGGTTTCGGGATACGCGGCGGCGAGGCGTGCCCCGATGACGTTGACCTGCGTCTGCGCGTCGCGCAGGGTGACCCCACGGCCGAGCCTGCCCACGATTGAAAGGAAGCGGCTGTCCCGCGACTCACCATCCGGAACGAGCGGGAGCCAGATGTCAATGCGGCTCCCGAGCTCGAGCCCATCGAACCGTTCGGGAAGCACGCCGACAATCGAGATCGCCTGTCCGTCGACAACGACTGAAGATCCGACCGCGGACGGATCCGCGCCGAACGTCCGCTTCCAGAAATCGAACGCGAGCACGGCGGCCGGCGGCGTCGCGGCGTTCGTATCCGCGGTTCCCAAGAGACGTCCGGCGGTCGGCTCGAGACCCAGGACCTCGAAGAACTCGCCCGATACCCGCGCCGGCCTGACGCGCTCGACGCTATCGCCGAGCCGGAGCAAAACGGGTGACGCCTCCTCGTAGGCGGCGAGCGACGCAAACGCCTGCGCTTCGGATTTGATCGCCAGGTAATCGGGGTAGGAGGACTCCCCGTAGGGACCGCTGCTGAAATCGCTCGTGTAGACCGCAACGAGCGATGCGGGCTCCGAAACGCCCGGCACGGGCCGAAGGAGCAACGCGTTGACGAAGCTGAACACCGTCGCGTTCGCGCCCGTTCCCAGTCCGAACGTGAGCACCACCACAGCCACGAATCCCGGTGCTTTCGCGAATCCGCGAATCGCGTAGCGCACGTCCTGCAGCAGCATTTCCATTCGGAGCTGCCGAGCGAGAGCTGTGCCAGCTGCGCGATCTGCTGGAACTGCTGTCGTAGCGCGCCTTAGCTCCCACGGGTGCGGCCGGCGCCAGGCCGGGAGCGTTCGATTGCGGCACTGAGCGTCCCGCGATCGCACAGCGGCCACGCGCCGCGCCGGGATGCTATAGTCATTTTCAGGCCCATGAGCAGGACTCCCGTACCGCCTCTGCAGACTTCTGATTTCGTCGACGCCTTCCCGAATTCCCGCAAGGTCTACGTCGAGGCGCGCGCCGTCTCCGTCCCGATGCGAGAGATTGCCCTCACCAGCGGCGAGACGCTGCGCGTCTACGACACCAGCGGACCGCAGGGACACGACGTGCGGACCGGGCTGCCGAAGCTGCGCGCGCCGTGGGTGGCAGGGCGCCGCGGCGCGCCGAATGTCACTCAGCTGCATCACGCCCGCAAGGGCCTGATGACCGAAGAGATGGAGTTCGTGGCGATCCGGGAGGGCTTCGATCCTGAGTTCGTGCGCTCGGAGGTCGCGCGCGGGCGCGCCATCATTCCCGCGAATATCAACCATCCCGAGCTGGAGCCGATGATCATCGGCCGGAACTTCGCGGTGAAAATCAACGCGAACATCGGCAACTCCGCCGTGTCGTCGTCAATCGACGAGGAGGTGGAAAAGTTGCGGTGGGCGACGCTGTGGGGCGCCGACACGGTCATGGACCTCTCGACCGGCCGCGAGATCCATCAGACGCGCGAGTGGATCCTCCGTAACGCGGCGGTGCCGATCGGCACGGTGCCGATTTACCAGGCGCTCGAGAAGGCGGGCGGGCGTCCCGAGGACCTGACGTGGGAGATGTATCGCGATACGCTGATCGAACAGGCGGAGCAGGGCGTCGACTACTTCACGGTACACGCCGGCGTGCTGCTGCGCTACATCCCGATGACCGCCCGGCGCGTCACGGGCATCGTGTCGCGCGGCGGATCGATCATCGCCAAGTGGTGCCTGGCGCATCATAAGGAGAACTTCACCTATACGCATTTTCGCGAGATCTGCGAAATCATGCGCGCCTACGACGTGTCGTTTTCGCTGGGCGACGGACTGCGTCCCGGCTCGATCGCGGATGCGAACGATGAAGCGCAGTTCGCCGAGCTGAAGACGCAGGGAGAGCTCACGCGCATCGCCTGGGAGTACGACGTGCAGGTGATGAACGAGGGCCCGGGCCATGTTCCGATGCACCTGATCAAGGAGAACATGGAAAAGCAGCTGGAATGGTGCGACGAAGCGCCGTTCTATACGCTCGGCCCGCTCACCACCGACATCGCGCCGGGCTACGACCACATCACGTCCGCGATCGGCGCGGCGCAGATCGGGTGGTATGGCACCGCGATGCTGTGCTACGTCACACCCAAGGAGCACCTCGGGCTCCCGGATCGCAACGATGTCAAGGCGGGTGTCATCGCCTACAAGATCGCCGCCCACGCCGCGGATCTCGCCAAAGGGCACCCGCGCGCGCAGGCGTGGGACGACGCGCTGTCGAAGGCGAGATTCGAATTCCGGTGGGAGGACCAGTTCAACTTGTCGCTCGATCCGGTGACCGCCAGGGCCTTTCACGACGCGACGCTCCCGGCCGAGGGGGCCAAGCTCGCGCACTTCTGTTCGATGTGCGGCCCGAAATTCTGCTCGATGGAGCTGACGCAGCAGGTCCGTACCATGGCCGCCGAAGAGGCTGCGAAGGGGATGGACGAGAAGTCGCGCGAGTTCCGCGAGAAGGGCTCGGCGATCTACCTCAGGCAGGACTAGCGAACGCGAACGGCGTGGAGCGCGCGGCGACGCGCGAGCGGAACGCCGTGAGCGAGTCGGGGTGCAGGGGTCCCCGACGATTCAAACTACGACGCCTCGGCGGCGCGCGAGCCCGAAGCCCAGTCGCACACCGTCTTCAAATCGCTGGCAAACGCCGAGTCGCTCTCCATCATGGTGGCGAGATGCGCGTCGAGCAGCGCGGCGGCGCCGGGCGACTCGTACTGCGCCCGATTGTTGTAGATGCTGCGCGCATATTCGAGGTTCGCGTGCAGCCGCTTGCGCAGCTCCTCGCCCTGCGTCCCGCCGTCGATGTCCGACTGGTACATCTGCTCGATTTCCGACAGCAGCGACCCCGCATACGCCCGCAGTTCGGCGAGCGCCTTCAGTTCGGCGGTCATCCGCATCAGCAGCGCGCCGGTGTGCTGCCGCAACGCCTCGGCGAACTTCATCTTGATCTCGTCGTCGCCGTGCGTCTCGGTGCGCGAGTCGGCGAAGTCGTCGCCGTAGACGACCGCGATCGCTTCGCTGTCGACCACGATCGGCATCGCCAGGGCAAACGTCGGCGATCCACCGAACGGCAGCCCGCTCGTGTCGACGTTGCCGCTCAGACGCTCCGTTTGCGCGGCGGTGACGGCGCGGGTGATGAGTGAGTCCATCGCCAGCGGGATCATGACCTTGCCGATGTCGTTGGCCAGATCGAAGCCGATCTGGTGCGCCCCTTCCAGCCGATTGCCTTTCACGCGGAACAGCGCGACGCGCGGGAACTCCGCCGCGAGCTGTTCGCCGAGCGTCGCGAGCACGTCGCTGATCGTGGTCGCCGTCGAGAGCGCGTCGAAGGCGCCGAGCAGGCCGTCGAGCATGGCGCTGGTCTGCGCCGACACGTCGACGTCGACGTCGGCGACGCCCGCGTTCTTGCTCTCGAGATCGCGCATCGCGGCGGCATGCTGATCCTGCTCGCGTTCGAGCGCCTGCACCCGCGCCGCGCTGGTCTTGAAGAGGGTGGTGACCGCACTCAGCTTGGCTTCCGCGGCCTGCGCCTGCGTATTCGCCGCGTTGACCGCCAGTTCGAGCTTCTGTTTCTCGGCGACGACGTCCTGAATGATTTTCTGCTTCTGCGCGATCGCCGCCTCGATGTCGCTGGCGGCGCGCGCCGCGTCCTTGCGGGCGCTATCCAGTTGCGCGCGAACCGCCCGTATCTCTCCCTCGATCGCCGCGGTGGTCTTTTCCTGCTTCTCCCGCGCGGCAATCGCCTCGACCTTCGCGGCTTCCAGTTTCTTGTTCGCCGCCTGGACCTCGCTCAGCTCCTTGCGGAACGCCGCGGCCTGTTTCTGTTCGGTCTGCAGCTGCGCGCGCGTGCTCTCGAGGTCCGCCCGCGCGTCCTTCAGTGAAGCCGTCAGCTTGTCTTTTTCGGCGTTCAGGGAGGAGGCGAGCTTCTCCTTTTCCGCCGTCAGCGCTGTGGTGACTTTTTCCTTTTCGGCGGTAACCTCCGCCAGCTCGGCCCGGAGCGCATCGGTGATCTTGCGGGCTTCAGCGGAGAGATGTTTGAGGCGTGCGTCCGCTTCTGCCGTGGCCGCTTTCGAGAGCCGCTTCACCAGCTCCTCGACGTCCTGTTCGGCGTTGGGGGTGTCGGCGACCGATGCCTCGAGCGCTTTGACGGCGCTGTCCAGCGCCGCGCGCAGGGCATCCACTTGCTGCAGGGAGGCCTGCGACGCCGTGCCGAGGACGCGCGCTACCAGCGCGGAGGCTTCCTTCGCGGCAAGAGCGTTGAATTCCATGAAAAGGTGCTCCAACTTTGCAAAGCAAGGGCCGCCAGGCCGGAGCGGTGCTTTTCGCGGTTTTTCAATGATTTGCGCGAGGCGGGGACGCCGGCGGCGCGGGGACCGCCGACGGTTCTGTAACTGACGGTGCGATTATTTGGGCGCCCCCGGCGGGTTCGGGACAATCTGCACGATGGTCTTGAAGCGCGCCGGTGTCGCGCCGCGCTTCGGGTTCAGATAGCCAAGCGCCCCGGCCCACGTGTAGTCCTTCACGGTCACGCTCGGCGTGAACGCCATCGTCTCTTCCCTGAACCTGCCGATCTCGAACATGTGCACCGGCGGTTCTTCGAAGACCAGCTCCCCCTTCTGCTTCAGCACCGTCTTGTACCAGCCGACAATCTGCGCGAAATCCGAATCGGCGCCGAAGAGATAGTACCGTTGCCCCCGGCCCGCGTCGTACGACGCGATGAACTGCATGCCAGGATAGAGCGGCACGCCCAGCGAGGCCTCAGTCGGTTCGCCCCGTTGCGCGGCGGCGGCCGCCGGTGCGGGATCCGCCGCCGGTGGCGGCGTGGTCGGCGCGGACGGACGCGACTGTGACGGCTGCTGCCCGGGCCGCGGAAACGGCGCCGGCGTCTGCGCGAACGCGGCGATCGAGACCGTCGCGACGGCGATCGCCAGGAGCCAGCGCGTGAGCAGCATGCGAACCATACGCATATTATAGGGACACCGCCGCAGTCCGGCGGGTCTTTCGATGACGGATCTCCTGGCCTATTGCGAGGCCGAACAACCGTGGCTTCGTGAGCTTCTCGAGCGCCTCGTCCGGCTCGAGTCGCCCAGCGATGACAAGTTGGCGGTCGATTCGTGTGGCGAGGAACTGGCGCGCCGGCTCGGCGCGCTCGGCGCGTCGGTCCGGCGTTACCCGCAGACGCGGCGCGGTGCTCCGGTTCGCGCCGAATTCACCGGCACCGGCTCGGCCCAGATCCTCCTGCTCGGACACTTCGATACGGTGTGGCCTGTCGGTGCGCTGGCATCGATGCCGGTGCGCGAGCGTGATGGACGCCTGTACGGTCCCGGCATCTTCGATATGAAGGCAGGCATCGCGGTCGCGATGCTGGCGCTGCGTGCTCTCGCGGCCGCGTCGCGGCCAACGCCGCGCGTCGTCATGTTGTGGACGACGGACGAGGAGGTGGGAAGCGCCACGTCGCGCGCGCTGCTCGAGGAGGAAGCGCGGCGCAGCGAGGCGGTGCTGGTGCTCGAGCCGTCGCTGCCCGGAGGGGCCGTGAAGACGAGCCGCAAGGGCGTCGCGGGCTATACCCTCACGGTGCACGGCGTGTCTGCGCATGCGGGACTCGACCCGGACAAAGGCGCGAGCGCGGTTCACGAGCTCGCGCGGCAGGTCATCGCCCTGGAGGCGCTGCGTGACGGCGCGCGCGGCATCACGCTGAACGTCGGCACGATCAGCGGCGGGTCGCGCCCGAATGTCGTCGCGGATCTCGCGTCGGCGGAAATCGACGTGCGCGTGCCGACCATGGCGGACGCCGCACGAATCGACGGGGCGATTCGCGGCCTCGGCCCGGTCCATCCGTTGACGCGCCTGGAGATCGGCGGCGGCATCGAACGCCCTCCGCTCGAACGAACGCTCGCCGTCGTTCGTCTGTACGAACGAGCCACGCGCGCCGCCGGCCGGCTGGGGCGCCACCTCGAGGAAGGGGCGGCGGGCGGCGGGTCGGACGGGAATTTCACCGGCGCCATCGGTGTTCCAACATTAGATGGCCTGGGTCCGGAGGGAGATGGCGCGCACGCGCAGCACGAGCACGTGGTGATCGCTCATCTGGGGTGGCGCGCCGCCTTTATTGCGGAACGTCTGGCGGCGTTCGCGGAGTGAAGGAACCGGTTGACGGTCGAAGGTAAAAGGTAGAATAGGCATATGGCCAACGGAATCAAAACGGCGCTCCTGCTCG
>Ga0207674_10004407_pt1 | contig 16958 bp, 9 predicted proteins | sample KBSCornC72_FD_184303 | JGI IMG/M metagenome (GOLD analysis project Ga0207674, IMG submission 184303) | Corn rhizosphere microbial communities from Kellogg Biological Station, Michigan, USA - KBS Corn C7-2 (SPAdes) (version 2) | ecosystem: Host-associated > Plants > Roots > Rhizosphere > Soil ... | reverse complement strand
GCACGCGTCGCATCCGATCTCGGTGATACCTAACGCGGGGCTGCCGATCAACACGGGCGTCGGGGAGGCGGTGTATCCGCTCGAGCCGGAGCCGATGGCTAAAGCGCTCGCGGAATTCGTGCGTGATTTCGGCGTGCGTATCGTCGGCGGCTGCTGTGGCACCCGCCCCGAACATCTCGAAGCGGTCGTCCGCGAGCTATCGGGAATCGGGAATCGGGAATCGGGAGTCGGAGCAACGGCGGGAACCGGGAACGGGGAACGGGGAACCGAGACTCCTCACGGCGGCACTATTCCCGGTTCCCGGTTCCCGGTTCCCGGCTCCCGGCATGTCCCTCGAGTATCGTCCGCAATGCGGGCGATCACCCTGCACCAAGACCCCCCTCCCCTGCTCGTCGGTGAACGCGTCAACTCGCAGGGATCGCGGAAGGTGAAGCGGCTGCTCCTCGCCGACGACTACGAATCGATCGTGGACGTCGCTCGCGAGCAGGTCGATTCGGGCGCACACGTGCTCGACGTTTGTGTGGCGCTCACCGAGCGCGCCGACGAAGCCGAGCAGATGTCCAAGGTCGTGAAGCTGCTCTCGATGACCGTCGAGACGCCGCTCATGATCGACTCGACGGAAGCGTCGGTGATCGAGAAGGCGCTCGAGCACGTGCCGGGACGCGCGATCGTGAACTCCATCAACATGGAGAACGGCCGCAAGCGCATCGACGCGGTGGTTCCCCTGGCAAAGAAACACGGTGCCGCGCTCGTGGCCCTGACGATCGACGAGATCGGCATGGCGAAGACGCGAGACCGGAAGCTCGAGGTCGCGCGGAAGATCTATGACATCGTCGTGGGAGAGTACGGGCTCTCACCGTCGGATCTCATCTACGACGCGCTCACGTTCACCCTCGCGACCGGTGATGCCGAGTGGATCGAGAGCGCGAAGGAGACGATCGAGGGCATCCGGCTCATCAAGCGCGAGCTCCCGGGCGTGTTCACGATTCTCGGTGTGTCGAACGTGAGCTTCGGGCTCGCACCGGAAGCGCGCGCGGTGCTGAACTCGGTGTTTCTGCATCACTGCGTGCAGGCGGGGCTCGACGCGGCGATCGTGAATCCGGCCCATGTGAAGCCGTATTTCGAAATTCCCGACGATGAGCGGCGGCTGGCCGATGACCTCGTGTTCAACAAGTCTCCCGACGCCCTTCAGAAATTCATCGAGCACTTCGAATCGGCGGGAACAGGGAACCGGGAACCGGGAACGGAGGCTCCCGGGGACTTCGGTTCCCAGTTCCCGGATCCCAGTTCCCGTGTTCACTGGATGGTCCTGCACCGCAAGAAGGACGGAATCGAGGCGGCACTCGACGCGGCCGGAGTGCGCGAGCAACCCGTTCGAGTGCTGAACGACGTGCTGCTGCCCGCGATGAAGGAAGTCGGCGACAAGTTCGGAGCCGGTGAGCTCATCCTGCCATTCGTGCTCCAGTCGGCCGAGGTGATGAAGAAAGCGGTCAAGCACCTCGAGCAGTTTCTCGAACGGACGGAGGGCTACACGAAGGGCAAAGTGGTGCTCGCGACCGTGTACGGCGATGTGCACGACATCGGCAAGTCCCTGGTCAACACGATTCTCTCCAACAACGGGTATACCGTGTTCGACCTCGGCAAGCAGGTGCCGGTGAACACGATTCTCGACAAGGCGATCGAGGTTGGCGCGGATGCGATCGGTCTCTCGGCGCTGCTCGTCTCCACGTCCAAGCAGATGCCGCTGTGTGTTCAGGAGCTCGATCGTCGCGGGATGCAGATTCCGGTGTTGATCGGGGGCGCGGCGATCAACCGACGTTTCGGGCGACGTGCGCTCTTCGTGGAAGGCGAACGCCCATACGGCCCCGGTGTGTTCTACTGCAAGGATGCGTTCGAGGGACTCGAGACGATGGATGTACTCCAGGACGGCGACCGTCGCTCACAGTTCGTTGCGGCGTCACTGGAGGCGGCGCGGAACGACGTCTTCCTGCGCACCACGGTCGGCAAGGACATCACAGTGGGCGACCGCGGCGGTGCGCGGAGCGACATCCGCGCCGACAACGCGCTGCCCACCGTGCCGTTCTTCGGCGTGCGCGTCGTGCGCGACGTTCCGTTGGACGAAGTGTTCGCGCTGCTCGATCTCGATGAGCTCTATCGCCTGCAGTGGGGCGGCCGTGGGTCGGGCGAGCAATACGAGGCGACCGTTCGCACCGAGTTCAAGCCGACGCTCGACCGCCTAACGGCGGAAGCGAAGCGCGACGGCTGGCTCGTGCCGCAGGCGGTGTACGGATTCTTCCCGGTGCAGAGTGACGGGAACGACCTCATCGTCTACGACCCGGCGGCGTACGAGAGCGACGGCGCATCGCTTCGCGAGATCGCGCGCTTTCACTTCCCGCGGCAGGAAGGGCGCGAGCGGCTCTGCCTCGCAGACTACTTCCGGTCGACGCAGTCGTCGGACGTGGATGTGGTCGCGCTGCAGGTGGTGACGGTTGGCGATGCCGCCACGCACCGGTTCGACGAGCTGCAGCGGGCCGGTGAGTACACCGAGGCCTTCTACTCACACGGCCTCGCGGTCGAATCAGCGGAAGCGACGGCCGAGTGGATGCATCGGCGGATTCGTCGCGAGCTCGGGATCTCGGGCGCGCAGGGGAAGCGCTACTCCTGGGGCTATGGGGCGTGCCCGGATCTCGACGATCACGCGCAGGTATTCAAGCTGCTGCCGGTCGAGCAGGCGCTCGGTATGACCCTAACGAGCGCATATCAGCTCGTTCCGGAGCAATCGACCGCGGCAATGATCGTCCATCACCCCGACGCCAAGTATTACGCGGTGCGCGGCGCGGCTGCCGCTCCGGACTCGCAGTCATCAGCCATCAGCCAGCAGCCATCAGCCCAAACGGCAGGGGAAACGGCAGCGTGACCACGCGAGCCGGGTTGTTGAATCGCCTGCTCGATCCCGAGCGCGTCGTCGTGTTCGACGGCGCGATGGGAACGATGCTGTATGCCAAGGGCGTATTCATCAACCAATGCTACGATGAGCTGAACATCAAGGCGCCCGATCTGGTGCGCGATGTTCACGCCGCGTATGCGAAGGCGGGGGCCGAGGTGTTGGAGACTAACACGTTTGGCGCGAGCCGGCTGAAGCTCTCGCAATACGGGCTCGAGTCGCAGGTCCGCGAGATCAACCGTGCGGCTGCTCAGCTCGCCCGCGAGGTGGCCGGTGACGATCACCTCGTGGCCGGGGCCGTTGGGCCGTTAGGCGTCCGCCTCGAGCCGTACGGGCCGACGAGCGTCGAGGAAGCATACCTGACGTTCCACGAGCAGATGCAGGCGCTCAAGGACGGCGGCGTCGATCTCTTCCTGCTCGAGACGTTCGGTGACCTGGCCGAGATCAGCCAGGGCATCCGTGCGGCGCGCGGGGTCGACCCGACGATGCCGCTGATCGCGCAGATGACGGTCGGCGTCGACGGACGCACGGCGTACGGCGCCAGCCCGGATGATCTCGCGCGCACGCTCGAGCAACTGGACGTCGACGTCATCGGGCTCAATTGCTCTGTCGGCCCGCAGGCGATTCTCGAGGCGATCGAGAAGATGGCGGCTGTGACGCGGAAGAAGCTGAGCGCCCAGCCGAACGCCGGCATGCCGCGCGATGTCGGCGGACGCAGCATGTACATGGCGAGCCCCGAGTACATGGCGTCGTATGCGCGGCATCTCATCCAGGCGGGCGCGAAGATCATCGGCGGATGCTGCGGGACGACGCCGGACCATATCCGGTCGATTGTCTCGGGCGTTCGGCCTTTGGCGCCGCGAGTCTCGGGACTGGGGACTAGGGACTGGGGACTCGGCAGGGAGCCTACTACCGCCGAGGAGGTCTCCTCGGCGCGAATAGCATCCCGGCCGAGTCCCCAGTCCCTAGTCCCCAGTCCCCCAAAGGGGTGCTCACCAATTCCGTTCGCGGAACGCTCCCATTTTGCCGCCAAGATCGCGAAGGGCGAGATGGTCACCTCCGTCGAGATCGTCCCGCCGCGCGGGGTCGATGCGAGCAAGATGCTGTCCGACGTCGCCGCCCTGAAGCGCAAAGGCGTCGACGCCGTCAACGTGCCTGACGGGCCACGCGCGCAGAGCCGCATGGGCGCGGTGATGACCAGCCTCCTCATCGAGCAGCAGGTGGGCATCGAAACCGTCACCCACTATTGCTGCCGCGACCGCAACCTGCTCGGCATGCTGAGCGACTTGTTAGGCGCGTCGGCGATGGGACTCAGGAACCTGCTCGTCATCACCGGCGACCCGCCGAAGATGGGGCCGTACCCCGACGCGACCGCGGTCTTCGACATCGATTCCATCGGGCTCACCAACCTCGTTCGCAACTTGAACCATGGTCTCGATCCGGGCGGCAACCCCATCGGCGCGCCGACGCGTTATGCGATTGGCGTCGGCGTGAACCCGGCGGCCGTCGACCCGGCCCTCGAGCTCAAGCGGTTCGAGTTCAAGGTGGAAGCGGGTGCCGAGTATGCCATCACGCAGCCGGTGTTCGACGTGGCGCAGCTCGAACGCTTCCTCGGCGAGATCGATCACGTCCGCATCCCCATCATCGCGGGCATCTGGCCCCTCGTGTCCGTCCGTAACGCCGAGTTCCTGGCGAACGAGGTGCCGGGCGTCGTCGTCCCGGAGAGTGTGATCACGCGGATGCGCCGCGCCAACGAGAGGTCGAAGGAGCACGCGGTGGCCGAGGGGATCACGATCGCGCGCGAGATGCTCGGGTGCGTGAAGTCGGCCGTGCAGGGCGTGCAGGTGTCAGCGCCGTTCGGGAAGGTAGAGCTCGCGCTCCAGGTTTTCCACGATCACACCACGACCTAGCCGCCGAGCCACACCTTACGTCGGCGAAGCTCCATATCGATCACCGTCAGACCGTTGACCGCGTTGACGGTGTGCGTGGCCAGGACAGAGCGGTGCCAGTCCGGCGTCAGCGTCGTCACGGTTTCTTCCACGAACTCGCCCGGGTCGAGCCGCACGATCCGACGCAGCGTGACTCCCCAGCCATAACGGTGCGAGCAGTCCTGGGCGGGCCGGTACCATGTGTCACCAACCTGAAACGGCCGACCGGCGGGTCTCGCATGCCTAACGTTCGAAATGACCGGATTCTTCCGGTGAGGGCACCAGGGGCCGAGTGGGGAATCCGCGTAATAGACATTCAGCTCGTCGCAGCGTGAGCCGCCACGCGAAACGGTCCCGGCGAACATCCACCACCGTCCCTCGATCTCGACGACCGATGCATCGACCAGCCGGACGTCCGTGAGCAGCACCCGCTCCAGCGTCCACTCGTACGGCGCCTTCACGGCACGGTAGAGCTGCACCGTCCGATTCGCGACCGACTCCGGAATCATGTACCGGTCGCCACGCCACTCGAACGTGTACGGATACGAGAGATGGTAGTCGCACTCGAGCACGGGCACGGTGTCGCCGATCATGCCCTGCTCACCGAGCTCGAAGCCACGGATCGTGCCCTTCGGGGCGCGGAACTTGAGTTCCTCGAACAGCACGTAAAAGCGCCCATCGATCTGCATCGGGAACGGGTCCGCCCAGAATCGGTCGATCGGCGGGACGATCCACTTGAACCGAAACGGCGCCAGGTCGGGTACGTGGTCGGTCGAGGTCTTCGACCCGAAACGGTACGCGAGCGCCCATTGGTCGACGGTCGTGAGGTCACGGAGCTTCGCGCCTGCATAACGAGACACGAGGCGACCGAGGTGCGGTGCGAGCTCTCCGTTTTTCGGCGCGAGATAGAGCCGGTTCGAGTAGGCCTGCGGATGCCGCGCCGTCGGTTCCGGATCGACGAGCGCGCTCTCGCCGTCCTCATGGAGGTCGCGAAGCTTGCGGATCACGAACTCCGACGTCTTCCAGAAGTACCCGGCTCGATTTTTCGTCACCGAGAGCGGCTGCGTGCGCGCCTGCGAGCGATAGATGACGCGACCGGCGTCGAGGTCCTCGGACAGGATCTGCAGTACAGAGCCCGTGGTCGGCACCTGCTCGATGACCTCCCAGAATCCGGGAGGCCCGCCGCGATTCGCGAGGTTGTCCCCGTGGTGATAGGACCACACCCCGTAGCGGGCGATCCGGAGCGAGCGGCCGCGCAGGATCCGAAAGCCGAAGCGCAGGGCGACATCCAGGTCGTACCCGAGAATGCGCTCGACGTCGGCGTCGTTGAAGTAGTCGGAGAATTTCGTCTCGCGCGGCGTGACTTCGACCGTTGGAACGGACGCCAGGACCGATGTTGCGTCCATCATGCGGATCGGATCGTCGGCCGTCGCGAACTTGCGAAGGTCCAGCCGCTCGTACAGCGCGAAGAGCAGGCTGTGCCGGTTCGCGTACCAGCGCGAGAGTCGCGTCGCCGCCGACCCGCGCGGCGCGACCACCACGCCGGGCGAGGCGTTTTTCACCACCAGCGAGATCGTTGCGACCGACGACTTCTGGATGTCCTCGATGGTGGCCATGACCCAGGCCGGCTGTTGGTACGAGTCGATCAGCAGCGCGACTCGAAGCGGCGGTCTGGAGTTTGGCGTGGGTGGCATCGAGGAGTACGGTAACGACCATACCCTGGCGCCTGGGAGGGCGTGACTCGGGATGGTCGACTGTGCACATTGTGTGTGGCGGCCCTGCAACACGGATCCGCGAGATGCCTCATGGATCCGACCCGAAGGCAGCCGGTGCCGGCGCACGCTGTGCATATCGGTGCGCCCGCTGTTGAACCGCCCACGCGGTACCACCAGCGGGTTCGACTACATATCGACGCACGAGCGACGACGACGTCGCCGACTCACTTCCAAGAACGACGTGACGGACCCTTCGCTTTCACAACCCATACCGGAACAATCCGCGCCGTCAGGTCCCCGGGGCGAGTCCCTGAACAGCGACCAGATTGGGCGGCGCCGCCTCGTCGGAGACGCGGACACGCGGGGGCACCGACCGCTCGACCGCGCGTCGTTGGACCGAAGCCTGGTGCGGGGCGTCGCCTGGACCGGCAGCGTGAAATGGATCACCCAGCTCGCTGCGTGGGCGGCGACGCTCGTCGTCGCGCGCATCCTGTCGCCGGACGACTACGGGCTCGTCGGGATGGCGGCCGTCTACTACGGCTTCCTGATCCTCGTCAGCGAAGCTGGCATGGGCACGACGGTGATCGCGCTCCGCGAGCTGCGGGGAACCACGCTGGCGGAGGTGCACACGTTCGCGGCCCTGGTGGGGCTGAGCGGATTCGTGCTCTCGTGTCTCGTGTCAGGGCTCATCGCGAGCTTCTTCGGCGCTCCCGCGCTGAAGTGGGTCATCGTCGTGATGAGCGTGAACTTCATTCTCGTCTCGCTGCGAACGGTGCCGCAGGCCGTGATGCAGCGAGAGCTTCAGTTCCACCGATACGCGTTGCTGGACGGAGTGAACGCGCTCGTCACTGCGGCCGCGTCAGTTACGCTCGCATTCGCCGGAGCGCGGTACTGGTCACTCGTCGTGAGCACGATCGCCGGAGGAGTGGTCGCCACGGCGCTCGCGTCGTTCTGGAAACCGCTCGGGTTTCGATGGCCGCAGTTTCACGAACTGCGCGGCACGCTCAAAACGAGTCGCGAGATCCTCATCGGGAGCGCCGCCTGGTACATCTCCCAGAGCGCCGACTTCTTCGTCGCCGGCAAGGTGCTCGGCAAGGCCGCCCTCGGGAACTACACCTTCGCGTGGAGCCTGGCCTACTCGATCGTCGACAAGGTGACGTCACTCGTGAACGGCGTCACGTCATCGATCTTCTCGGCGTCGAAGCACGATCGGGCGCTCCTCACGCGATACATCACGCGGATCATGGGAGCGTTGGCGCTGATTCTCCTTCCGGCGACTACTGGGGTCGCGCTGGTGTCACGGGAGCTCGTCCTGGCGGCGGTGGGGGCGAAGTGGCAGGCGGCGATCGTGCCGCTCCGTCTGCTCGTGCTATACGCGGGCGTACGCTCCCTGGCCCCCATTCTCGCCCAGGCGCTCACGATCACCGGCGACACACGCTACACGATGCGCCGCAACATCTCGGCTGCAATCTGCCTCCCGATCGGGTTCCTCATCGGCGCGCGATGGGGGATCGTTGGCATCGCGACGGCGTGGATCATCGTGCATGCTCCGGTCGTTCTCATCCCAATGCTGCGCCGCGTCTCGCAGCACCTGGGCATTGGTATTCGGGACTACGTACCGGCGGTTGCCCCGGCGCTCGTGTCGACGTCGATCATGGCGGTCACGGTGCTCGCCGTGAGTACGGCGATCCCGCGTGATCTGCCGATGCTGGTCATCCTCGCGCTCAAGGTTGCCGTTGGGGCGCTCGCATACGGAGCGGTGATCTGGCTTTTTTTCCGGGAAAACGTGATGGGGCTGGTGCGGGTGCTCAAGCAGGCGAGGTCCGGCGGGTCGGCCAATCTGGCGCCGGCCGGCGGTGCGCTGGCGCCTAACGAGCCGCAGGGATGATCGAGTCTCCGATCACGGCTCGACCCGTCGACGCTCGTGACGCCGACCACCCGCTGGAGCCACTGGCGGGCGGAACGCAACCGCGCGACGAACCCGTCCTGCTCTCGCTGGTGATCCCTGTCTATAACGAGGAGGCCGCGCTCGACGCGCTGTTCTCCACGTTGCGCGACCGACTCGCGGGGCTTGGCGTATCGTACGAGGTTGTCCTCATCGACGACGGCAGCCGCGATCGAACGGGTGAGATGATCGCCGAGATGACGCGACGCGACCCGCGGTTTCGCAGCGTGCACTTCTCACGGAACTTCGGCCATCAGGCGGCCGTGACGGCCGGCTTGCACTTCGCTCGCGGCAGCGCTGTCGTCGTGATGGATGCGGATCTCCAGGACCCGCCCGAGCTGCTCGCGTCGATGATCGCCCGATGGCGCGAGGGTTATCACGTGGTGTACGCGCAGCGCGTCAAGCGGCACGCAGAGGGGATGATCAAGCGCGGGGTCGCGTTCGCCTATTACCGGCTGCTGCAGCGGCTGACGGATGTGGACATTCCGGCGGACACCGGGGACTTCTGCCTCATGGACCGTCGTGTGGTCGACCTGCTCAACCGCATGCCCGAGCGCAACCGGTATCTCAGGGGTATGAGGGCGTGGCTGGGCTTCCGGCAGACTGCCGTTCCCTTCGAGCGGCCAGCCAGGGTCGCGGGTGAGCCGAAGTACACGTTCTTCAAGTCACTCGGCCTTGGCATCAATGGCATCGTCGGGTTCTCGCGAGTGCCGCTCCGCGTTGCGACGTATCTCGGATTGACGGCATCCGCGTTCAGCATCCTGCTGACGATCTGGGCGGTCTACCAGCGGTTCGTCGGCAACGACACCGTCCGAGGGTGGGCATCGACGCTCGTCGTCATCCTCCTGTTGGGGGGCGCTCAGCTGCTCATGATCGGCATCGTCGGCGAGTACCTGAGCCGCATCTACGACGAGGTGAAACAGCGACCGATGTACGTCATCGGCGACCTCCGTGGATTCGAGGGGGAGGGGGGCGAGTCAGCCCGCGATTACCTTACGCAATCCACGTCACGCGCCGCCGCAATACCTCCGGAACCATCCTTCGACCGATGACCACGACGACCGCGCACCCCCCGCTCACCGTCTTCTCGGAGGATGAGCAGCTGTTCCGCGACGCGGTGGCCGCGTTTGCGAACGACGAGGTTCGCTCGCGCGTGCAGGCGATGGAGCGGGCGTCCAAGCTCGATCCCGAGCTTCTGCCCAAGTACTTCGACCTCGGCCTCATGGGCATCGAGGTGCCGGAGCAGTACGGCGGCGCCGGCGGCACGCTCGCGATGGTGGCCATCGCTGTCGAGGAGATCAGCAAGGTCGATGCATCCGCCGCGATCGTGTGTGACGTGCAGAACACGCTCGTGAACTACCCGCTGTCACGGTACGGCAGCGACGACCAGCGCTCGCGATATCTCCCTCGGCTCGTTGGTGACACGATCGGCGCGTACGCGTTGTCCGAGCCCAGCTCGGGCTCGGATGCGTTTGGTCTCGCGACGCGCGCCGAGAAGAAGGGGGACGGCTATCTGCTGACCGGCCGGAAGATGTGGATCACCAACGGCGCAGAAGCGCAGGTCTACATCGTGTTCGCGAACGCGAATCCCACCGCGGGCTACAAGGGGATCACGGCGTTCATCGTCGAGCGTGGGTTCCCCGGATTCGCCGTCGGCAAGAAGGAAGACAAGCTCGGCATCCGCGCATCGAGCACGACCGAGCTCATTCTCGATGGCTGTGAGGTCCCGCAAGAGAACATGCTCGGCCCGTTAGGCCAGGGCTACAAGATCGCGATCGAGACGCTCAACGAGGGGCGCATCGGGATCGGTGCGCAGATGATCGGCGTTGCGGCGGGCGCGCTCGGCGCGGCGCTCGACTACACGCGTGAGCGCAAGCAGTTCGGCAAGGCGCTCTCGGACTTCCAGGCGGTGCAATTCCAGCTGGCGCAGGCCGCGACCGAGCTCGAGGCCGCGCGGCTCATGGTGTACAACGCGGCGCGCCTGAAAGACGCGGGCCACGACATCGCGCGCGAGGGGGCGATGGCCAAGCTGTACTCGTCGCAGGTGTGCGAGCGCGTGACGTCACTTTGCGTCGAGCTGCTGGGCGGGTACGGGTACACGAAGGACTACCCGGTCGAGAAGTTCTATCGCGACGCCAAGATCGGCGCGATCTACGAGGGGACGTCCAACATGCAGCTGCAGACCATCGCAAAGCTGCTGCTGCGCTGAGGAGCCACCGCCGTCGTCGGGCCGAACGAGCTTGTGACAGGCGCAGCCCGGGGACAGTCCGAATGATGATTGCCTTGGCGCTAACCCGAGGACATCCTACGGGTGGAACCGCTCGACGATGCGCCCTGACGCGCTCGCCTTCCCTTCCCCTGATTTTCGATGGTCGCTCGCGATTCACGATCCGCCAACGTCCACGCGCCGGTTGAGAGCGCCGGACGCCCTGAGGCCATTGCCCGGTGGGAGCGCACGCGCGCGATGGGTCGGTCGACATTCATCTGGCGTCGGGGCGTATTCGGCTGGGGCATTCCCGTTGCACTCGTGACGATCGCTTACCAGGTCGTACAGGAGCAGGGCTTCGTGTGGCGACTCGTCATGACCCAGCATCTCAAGGTCGGGATCGGCGTCGCCATGCTGGTCTTTCCGCTCTGCGGGTATCTCTTTGGCCGATACCTGTGGACCGCTGGCGAGGAGAATTACGAGCGGTTGGTGGATCAGGAGGGTGGCCGGAGCAAGCGAGTCGAGACGCGACCCTGAACCGACGTGATCGCCAGGATCGTTCTCTGGGCCTCCGCTGCTGTGGCGGTCTACATCTACATCGGCTTTCCGCTTCTCCTCGCGTTCCTCCAGCGCTTCGCTCGGCGCCCGGTCGCGAAGCGCGCCATCGAGCCCACGGTGTCCCTCCTCGTCGCGGCATACAACGAGGCGAAGGTCATCGAGGCGAAGATCCGCAACTCGATCGCGCTCGACTACCCGGCGGATCGCATCGACATCGCGATTGCGTGCGATGGGCCGAAGGACGACACGACGGCGATCGCGCAGCGCACCGCGGCGTCATCCGGCCAGGGGCGCGTGCGTGTGTTCGCGTACCCGCAAAATCGCGGCAAGCTCTACGTGCTCAACGACACGATGCGCGAGCTCACGGGGGAGATCGTCGTGTTCACGGACGCCGCCAGTATGCTGGCTCCGGACGCGGTGCGTCGGTTGATGGAGAACTTCGCGGATCCCAGAGTGGGCGCTGTGAGCGGCGTGTACCGCGTCCTCCGCGGTGACGACGCGGCACTCGGCAATCAGGAAGATCTGTACTGGAAGTACGAGACGTTCCTGAAGGAAGCCGAGGGCGACGTCAGCTCCATCCTCGGTTGCCACGGCGCGCTGTACGCGATTCGGCGCGAGCTGTATCCGTATCCGGCGCCGACGACGATCAACGATGACTACGTGATCCCGATGCGAATCCTGCAGCGGGGCTATCGCGTCGCCTACGACTCGCGCGCCGTGGCCAACGAAGAGGCGCACGAGATGTCCGGGTTCAGCAGGCGTGTTCGGATCATGACTGGCAATTTCCAGCAGCTGAGCGAGCTCAAGGCGCTGCTGAAGCCACTCCGACCCGGTCCAGCGTTCTTCTTTCTCTCCCACAAGGCGGGTCGGCTCATCGTTCCGATCGCGATGATCGCCATGCTCGTGGCGAACCTGTTTCTGCTCGACGAGCCGTTCTACCGAAACGTGTTTCTGGCGCAGCTGACGTTCTATGCGCTGGTGGTCCTTGGCGCGCTCGTGCGCCTCAAGCCGAAGATTCTGCGGCTGCCGTATTACTTCTGCATGATCAACGCTGCGGCCTTTCTCGGGATGTACTACGCGCTGCGCGGCGGGAGAGCGCTGGCCTGGAAGCGCGAGTAGGGACGAACCGGACTCGTTGGAACCGCGTGCCGTCCAGTAGGTTAAGGAATGGGGGATGGGGGATGAGGTTAAGGCGCTGTTAGCCCCCATCCCTCATCCCTCATCCCTCATCCCTACTGAAATTCGAATTCCCTTTCGTGGAGGTCGGCCCGTGCGGTTCGCGCAACTTCGTACGCTCGTCTCGGGTCTTGGGCTGGCGATCGGCGCCGCTCAGGTGAGTGCGCAGATTCCCCAATCGGAGTACGCGCAGCGGCGCGCGGCATTGGCGGGGAAGATCCAGGACGGCGTCTTGCTGGCAATCGGCGGCAAAGAGCCGGCGCAGGACTACCTGTCGTTCTATCAGAGCGAGCCGTTCACGTATCTCACCGGCTACAACGAGCCCAATGCGGCGCTCGTGATGGTGAAGCGCGGCGGCCAGACGACGGCCACGCTGTTCGTCGAGGAACGCGAGGCCGCCGCGGAGGTGTGGACGGGCAAGCGCTTCGGCCCCGAGGGCGCAACGAAGGCAACAGGGATCGACGCACGCCCGGTGGAGCAGCTTCGACCCGTGCTCGACTCATTGCTCGGTTCCGCGACCCAACTGTATGTGGTAGGCAACGTGCAGTTCGGCGGGCGCCAGGGTGAAGAGCCGCGCGTGCTGTCGCCAGACGATCAGTTCGTTCGTGCCATCGCCGCGGGACACCCGTCGGTGAAGGTGTCGTCGGCGAACACGCAGGTGTTGATGCTGCGCGGCACGAAGAGTCCCGCGGAGCTCGATCTGATTCGTAAGGCGGTCGCGATCACGGCGGACGCCCAGCGCGAGGCAATGCGCGCGATCGAGCCGGGCATGTATGAGTTCGAGGTCCAGGCGCTCATCGAGTACACGTTCCGGCGGAACGGTGCGGATCGCCCGTCGTTCTCGACGATCGTGGGGTCTGGGCCGAACTCGACGACACTGCACTACAACGCCGACGACCGGCTCATGAATGCGGGCGAGGTGGTGGTGATGGACATCGGGGCGTCGTATCGCGGCTACGCGGCCGATGTCACGCGTACCGTCCCGATCAACGGCACGTTCACGCCGGACCAGCGCGCGATCTACCAGATTGTTCGGGAGGCCCAGGCGGCGGCCGAGCGCCAGGCGAAGCCCGGCGCGAAAGCGGAGGTCATGTCCGATTCAGCGTCGGCCGTGTTGGCATCGGGCCTAACGAGAATCGGGCTGATCGAGTCGCCTACGGCCACGTATGACTGCGGAACGACGCAGCAGCCGCAGCAGTGCCTACAGCTCAGCCTCTACTACATGCACGGCCTCGGTCACGGCATCGGGCTCGAGGTCCACGATCCCGACCAGTTCTACTTCAAGGGGACCTTGGACACCGGCAGCGCGTTCACGATCGAACCCGGGATCTATGTCCGCGAGAACGTCCTCGACATCCTGCCGAAAACGCAGCGCAACGAGGCGCTGGCCGCCAAGCTGCGACCGGCGGTGACGAAGTACCGAAACATCGGGGTCCGCATCGAGGACGACTATCTCATCACCGACCAGGGCCTCGAGTGGATCTCGCGCGCGCCGCGCGAATCGAACGAGGTCGAAGCACTCATGCGAGAAGCGCTCGCTGGTGGCCCCAAGCGCGACACCGGAAAGCTGGACTGGTACAAGCGGACGGCAGGCCCGCAAGCCCCGTAGAGAGGACGATACATGACGATCGTTAGGACTTCGCTCGCGCTGGCGGCCGCTGCGCCGCTCGCGTTTGCGTCGACGGCGCTGGCACAGTCGCGGCGCCCCATGACGTTCGAGGATTTCGCGGCGATGAAGGCGGTGTCGGACCCGCAGCTCTCGCCCGACGGCACGACGATGCTGTACGCCGTGCGCACGACAGACGTCGACGCGAATCGGCGAGCGACGACGACCTACGCCGTTGCGTTAGGCGGCGGGACCGCGCGAGCCTTCCCCGATGACACGACGCGCGCAACCGAGGCACGCTGGTCCCCCGACGGCCGGCACGTCGCTTACACCGCCGGTGGCCAGCTGTGGGTCGTGAATGCCGACGGCAGTGCGCGAAAGCGGCTGACGAGTCTGAATGGCGGCGCCAGCGGTCCGGTGTGGGCACCCGCTGGAAGTCAGATCGCGTTCGTCTCGGCGGTGTGGCCGGACTGCACGACCGACGCGTGCAACGCGCAGAAGGACAAGGCCAAGGAAGACAACAAGGTCAAGGCACACGTAGCCGACAACCTCCTGTTCCGCCACTGGAACGCGTGGGACGAGGGCACGCGGTCGCACCTGTTCGTCGTGAGCATCGACGGTGGCGAGCCGCGCGACCTCACGCCCGGCGCGAAGTACGACGTGCCACCCGGTCCGTTCGGCGGCAGCGAGGGGTACGCGTTCGCGCCGGATGGAAAGGAGATGACGTACACGGCGAAGGATCAGGGCCGCTCGGACGCGTGGACGACTGACGTGAATCTGTATCTCGTGCCCGTCAGCGGCGGTGCGGCCGCCGTCATCACGAAAGCGAACATCGGTGCGGACCAGAATCCCGTGTACTCGCCGGACGGCAAATACATCGCATATGCGTCGCAGAAGCGCGCCGGGTTCGAGTCCGACCGGTGGCGACTCATGCTCTACGATCGGGCCAAGAAGACGTCGGCGGAGGCGCTGCCGTCGTGGGACCGCAACGCGGACGGCTACTGGTTCGCGCCCGACGGCAAGGGGATCTACGTGGCGACCACGGACAAAGGCCGGGACAAGCTGTATCGTGCGACGTTAAGCGCGACCGGCATCGCGACCGGCGCGCCAGCGCTGGTGGTTGGCGAGTCGAATAACGTCGGCTTTACCTTCTCGCGTGACGCGCGCTCGGTGGTGTGGATGCGCGACGCGACCAACCGGCCCCCTGAGGTATTCGCGGCGTCGCTCGACGGCGCCCGCGCGACGGATGCGCGCCAGGTAACGCATGTGAACGATGCGCTCGTGGCGCAGCTCGCGCTGAATCCGGCCGAGGATTTCTGGTTCAAGGGTGCGGGCGGTGACAGCGTACAGGGCTTCATCGTGAAGCCGCCGCAATACACCCCCGGCCAGAAGTATCCCGTGATCCTGTTGATCCACGGCGGCCCGCAGGGCGCGTGGCTCGACAATTGGCACTCGCGCTGGAACTATCAGATGTTCGCCGCGACCGGCGCCGGTCTCGTGATCATCAACCCACGCGGCTCGACGGGGTACGGTCAGAAGTTCGTCGACGATGTGTCGAAGGGTTGGGGCGGCAAGGTCTACACAGACCTCATGAATGGTCTCAACGCTGCACTCGCGCGCGACGCGTGGATGGACTCGACGCGCATGGGAGCGGCCGGCGGATCGTTCGGCGGGTACATGGTGAACTGGATTGCCGGACATACGACGCGCTTCAAGGCGCTGGTGTCGCACGCCGGGCCGTTCAACCTGGAGAACATGTACGCGGCGACGGAGGAGCTCTGGTTCCCGGAGTGGGAGTACGGCGGGCCCTTCTGGGATCCGAAGGCGATGCGCGAACAGTATCGCGTGTACTCCCCGCATCTGTTCGCGGGAAAGTTCAAGACGCCCACGCTGGTGTTGAACGGCGAGCTCGATTACCGCGTGCCGTATACCGAGGGCCTGTCGATGTTCACGTCGCTCCAGCGTCAGGGCGTGCCGAGTCGGCTGGTCGTGTTCCCGGATGAGGGGCACTGGATCGGGAAACCGCAGAACCAGCGGTTGTGGTGGGGAGAGGTTCAGGGCTGGCTGACCAAGTATCTGGCTCCGAGAACGGCCAGCTGAGGAAGACACAGGTTATTGCTTGCTGGTACGGGTTATTGGTTATCGGAACCCTCGGGAAGCCTCGCGCAGGCGAGATGAGCAGCCCGAGGGTTCTAATCACTGATAACCAATTCCAGTAACCAGTTACCTGTTCTGTGGCGCCGTTCGCGTGCCTAACGTTTGGCTTTTCCCTTCTTTGCAGCCGTTGTTGGATACGCCACATCCGGCGGAGGATCCCCGTTAGGCCAGTCCCCCGCCTTTCGCGCGAAATCCGGCCGAGGGCGAGACGTCACGTACGCCGCCACGTCATACGCCTGCTGCGATGTCAGCGAGCCGGGCTTGTCGTACGGCATTGCGACACGAATGAACGCCGCGGCCGTTCTCAGGCGTGCCATGCCCGCGCCGACGTTGAACGACTGGGCGCCCCAGAGTGGCGGACCGACGATGGCGACAGCCGTGTCAGCCTTGCCCCCCTGGCCGTTGGCACCGTGACACTGCACGCAGGTGGTCGTGAACACCTCGCGTCCACGCGTCGTATCGCCCACGAGCGGAGCCAGGCGCGGGAGGCCCTGCCCCTCCACCTGTGCTCCGACCGGAATGCCGTACGAAAGGAATGCGAGATACGCGACGATGTCGCGCATTGGGCGGCTGTCCCGGGGCAATGCCTTGCCGTTCATGCTGCGCTCGAAGCAATCGTTGATGCGATCCTCGATGATCTCGACCGTAGCGCTGCGCGGGCGATACTGGGGGAATCGCGCGTACACACCGATGAACGGCATCTTGTTCGCTTGCTGCCCGTCA
>Ga0207674_10004406_pt1 | contig 16960 bp, 15 predicted proteins | sample KBSCornC72_FD_184303 | JGI IMG/M metagenome (GOLD analysis project Ga0207674, IMG submission 184303) | Corn rhizosphere microbial communities from Kellogg Biological Station, Michigan, USA - KBS Corn C7-2 (SPAdes) (version 2) | ecosystem: Host-associated > Plants > Roots > Rhizosphere > Soil ... | reverse complement strand
GGTACCGTCGAATCCGCTGCCTGCGAGCATCGCGAAGCGCGGTAAAACAGGTTTTTCCGTCCCCATGACGGAGTGGTTGGCATCCGCGGTTGGCAGTATGGATTTGAGACTGCGTCCGATACCTGGCACAGAGAAGCCCTGGACCCGGAGGTGGGGAAGGATTGTGATGCACGCGTTCCTAAGGTCAATCTTGCCGGGAACCTTCGGAACGCGGCAAGAAGACGTCGCGGTCATTCTGTGACCGGAAACATTTGCTAGCCGAGTACCGTGTCCTGCGGCTCAGCCGTTCCTGCAGGACAATCCCGCAAGGATATGACCGCGAAACAGGCCCTCTGTTGGAAAATCTCAATCAGTACATGCGCATGTCGCCCGCTGGGACTGGTGAGAACTTCAGCAGGCCGAGTTCTCCAGCGAGGCGTTCCAGCTTGGTGCGCGTTGCCGCCGCAGGTGGAACCAATGGCAGGCGAACAGTGTCCGACGTGCGGCCCATCAAATTGAGCACTGCTTTTACCGGACCGGGGTTCGATTCCCAGAAGTTGGCCTCAAACAGCCGCCCGAAGCGGCGCTCGATCTCGCGCGCCTCTGCCCATTCATCGTGGAGCGCGGCATTCACCATGCGGGCCATTTCGCCGGGAATCTCGTTCGATGCGACGCTGATCAGTCCCTGAGCGCCGACGCCGACAGCGGCGAGAGCGAGATTGTCGTCGCCTGAGAATACTTTGAAAGTTGATGGCAGCGAATGCACGAGTTCAGCGATCTGTGGCAGCTTGCCGCTGGCTTCTTTGATCGCCTGAATATTTGGTGCCGAGTCTGCCAGGCGAACTACGGTGTCGGGATCGAGGTTGACGCCCGTCCGGCCCGGAACGTTGTACAGGCATACAGGAAGCGGGGCGACCATCTTGGCCAGAGCAAGAAAGTGCTGGAACTGCCCTTCCTGCGTTGGCTTGTTGTAATAAGGATTCGCCGAAAGCACCGCGTCGACACCAGGAATTTGCCGCAGCATGGCGGCCTGTCGCAATAGAACGCGGGTACAGTTGTGGGTGCAACCGGCCCAGACCGGAACGCGGCCCGCGGCGGCTTCAATAACGATGCGAATGGTCTGGAGCCACTCCTGCTCATCGAGGGTGGCGGCTTCGCCTGTGGATCCGCACGCGACAATAAAGTCGATGCCGGCATCCACCTGCCAGTTCACAAGCGCCCAAAGCGCGGGTTCGTCGATCGTTCCGTCCGCCCGGAAGGGCGTGACGATTGCCGTGCCACAACCTGTTGTTTCCATCATGAAAAGTGTATATCGATGGAGGGCGGCCGGGCGCTGTGACGAATGTCAGTTGTATTCCGATTCGAGCATCGACATAAGGTGAAGATCGACCCAGCGGCCATCGCGATGAGCCGCCTGCCTCATCACTCCCTCGTATTTGAAGCCGAGGCTCTCATAGAGGTGGCGGGCGTGATCGTTGTCCTCAAAGACATCCAGGAAGAGCCGGTGGGCGCAGAGTTCACGGAATGCGATTCGGATCACTTCGGTGAGAATGCGTCGGCCCAGGCCTTGGCCGGGGGCGGCGACGACCACCCTCTTCAATTCGATTGAGCGCGAATCTTCGCTGAGGCCTCGCAGGATCACATAGGCGTCTATCGCGCCGCCGTCCTCGTTCACGTAATAGCGGCCATCACTGCCGGTCAGGGTGGCACGATGACGATCTTCGCTCCATTGCCCAACGAATTGACGCGCGACTGGATTGCCCTCGAGAGACATGATTGCAGGGATGTCGGCGACGGTAGCGAGGCGAAATGGCATAAGGATAGGCAAATTGTATCGGTAGTGCTAACTGTGAGACTCACAAGGGCTTGACGAGGACACGAAAGTCCGGGGTCATCCCGATCTCTCACGTGACGAAAGGAATGTAGGTCTCATGGTCCGGTGGTTCCATATGAGCCGCAGACCCGTTACGATGTCCGTTACAGGACCGGAATTTGGCGTGCGCAAGCTGTAGCAAATACATAAGCTGCAGGCGCAACAAGCTGAATCCAGGGGACCTTAATGCTGCGGCGTCGGCAGTGACTCGCAGAGCTTTTCCATTTCCCAGATCCGTTTCATAGCCGGCTCCAAGTGGGTCGAAAGCCCAACTGGTTGTCGGCGGTGTCGACCCCAGAACCGCCGCGAGATGCTACAGACGGCACGGTGCATCGACAGCCAATAAGAAGAGGATCAAGGACATGATCGCCAGAGCTGAGATGTCAACCAACACGCAGATTGCCGAACCGCAGGCCTCAAGCGGCACCAAGGGGATGGCGGTCGCGCTGATTGGTCCGAATGATGCGCATCGACAGACTGTTGCCAAGGCTCTCGCCTCCGCTGACGGCCGAAAGGTCCACGAGTTCATCGATTATCCCGCCACTCTGAACGACCTCGCGAGGATGATGGAAACCAAGTTCGATGTCGTTCTGGTTGACGTTGACACGGACGAGAGCTACGCGCTTCAAATCATCTCCAAGCTGGCAGAACTGGGCCCCGCCGTAATGGCCTACTCCGCCCGGACCGACGAAGATCTGCTTAAGAGCTGCATGCGCGCAGGAGCACGCGACTTCCTGCCCCTGCCTTCCGAAGGTGGCTCGGCATCCTCATCGGCATCCGCAGCACCGAAGTCCTCTCCAGCTGCACCCAAACCAGCGCCGAAACAGACAGATCCGCAGCCGGCGACCAAGCCGATAACTCCACCAGTTCCCGTAGCACAGCGCTCCAACGTGACCCCGATTGTTCCTGAGAAACGAATCGAACCGGCAGTCGAGGCAAATCCGGCGCGGGCTGCGCAAACAGCCTCCATTCCCGACATTCTCAAAGAGGCTGACAAGACCAGGTCTGCCCCGGAAACAGAAGCGGCAAAGGCTGCCGATGAGTCGGATTTCGCCGCGTGGGATGCAGCTAACCTCCGTCGCGCATCCATGCCGCCCGTTCCCAAACCGGATGCACGTCCACGTCCGAGCCTTGTGCCGGAAAAACGCAAAGCCCCGGAACCTGCCCGCGTTCTGCCGAAAGTTGAAGAGCCAGAGCCGGTTGTCGAAGCTGCACCCGCGCCAATCGCTCCGGCAATCGAGCGCCCTCCGGTGTCCGTCGACATCTTTCGTTCAGCGATGTTCCAGGCTGAAACAAGCGAGGCCGTTGAAAAGCAGAGCGCGAACTGGATGAAGTGGATCCTGATCGCGGCGGGTCCCGTTGTGCTCGCTCTCGTATTGCTGGTTGTTTTCACGCGGTCTTCGACACCCACTTCGGCCGCTGTGAACACGAAGCAGAGCCCGGTGACTACACCAAATTCCGCGACCACCAAGGCAGATGATCCAACAGCGAGCGATCGTCTGATCGTGAACGCCACAGGGAAAGCGGGCAGCAACGCCCAGCCTGCAGCTTCAAAACCAAGCGCGGGACAGCCGCAAGCAGTAGTCCCGACCAGTGAGCAGGAGACGCAGACTCCCGCTTCGGTTTCGCCGGATGCGATGGCGGCCCAGCTAGTCGCGCCAACACGCATTGCCGGACAAATTAAGAAAACCGCTTCCTTGGAAGAGCCGCCACCGAGCGCTCCCTCTCCCGTCTCCCTCGAGGACAACAATTCGGTGCCGGGCTCCGTGTTTGGATCCGGAACGAAGGCCAAGGTCATGCCGCACGTGGTACCAATCTCCGCAGGTGTTGCTGCGGGAATGATTGTGCACAAGACTGCGCCGCTTTATCCGAGGTTCGCGCAGGATGCGCACATCACCGGAACCGTGGTGCTGAAGGCGACCATTACCAAACAGGGCACGATCGAAGGTATCCAGGTGTTGAGCGGGCCAAAGCTTCTGGCTCCCGCGGCAGTGGACGCAGTGAAGACCTGGAAGTACAAGCCGTATATGCTCGATGGTCAGCCTGTTGCGGTGGAGACCAACGTCACAGTCGTCTTCGGCGGCAAAGCCTAGCTTCTGAAGATCGTAGCTAGTTTCAGACGGGCGCTCGTTGTCGTCGATCGCGACTACTTCCACGGGCGCCCTTGCTGTGAGCACCCGGATTAGCGGACCTTTCCATTCACAAGATAGGAAAGGTCTTCCCGATCACAACTGATCGAAGATCTCCCTGAATTCCCACGCGCCGGACTTGCCGTGCACCCACTCTGCCGCACGGACCGCTCCCAACGCGAAACCCCGGCGTGAGAAGGCATCATGGCGCAGCTCGATCACATCATGTTCGCTGCTTGCCCTGACGATGTGCTCGCCCTTGGCATCGCCGATCCTGTGCGACTCGATCGGAACATCGATTCCGGGCTGAACCGAGTGAATGATCTCTTCCAGCGTGATGGCAGTCCCCGATGGCGCGTCAACCTTCGAAGTGTGATGCGTCTCGCTGATGGAAAACTTGTAACCCTCGATGCGGGCAAGCTCAGCCGTCAGCCGGAATAGCTTCTGCACGCCGATGGAGAAATTTGTACCGTAGAGAAGCCCGCCGCCACGCCGATGAGCAATCGCTTTCAACTCGGGTAATTGCGAGTACCACCCCGTCGTTCCCACCACGATGCGGCAGCCAAGCGCAAGCACCGCGCGGATGTTCTCAACCGCTGCATCAGGTGCCGTGAAATCAATGACGGCATCGACGCCCGCAAGGTTAGGTCCGTTGAGTGCCGATGCGTGCTGGTTTTCATTGATGTCGAGTGCGCGCACGCCATGGCCTCGCTCGCGCGCCACCTCGGCGACAAGCGAACCGGTCTTTCCCTTACCCAGAACGAGGAGAAGCATGAGATCAAAGCTCCTTGCTGTTAGCTTTTAGCTCCTAGCTTAAGCGAGTCGGGCCGCTTTAGCCCCTGGTCATGAGCTCAAATTGTGGTCCACAGAGCTGCAGGCTACAGCTACCAGCTATGAACTGACAGCTGCCTTTCTCGCTTCAACGTCGAAGATGCTGGGATCAGGATCCTTGAAGAAGGCGGCGTGCAGTGAGCGGACCGCTTCGTCAGCGTCCTCTTCGTCGATCATGAAGCTCATGTTGATTTCGCTGGCGCCCTGCGAAATCATCCGCACGTTGACATGGCGGACAGCCGTGAAGACCTGGGCAGCCATTCCGCTCTGCCCCCGGATATCCTCGCCTACCAGGCAGACAAGCGCTTTCTTGCCCTCGTAGTTCACGTCAGCCAGCTTGCTGAGATCAGCGGCAATGAGCGGCAGCTTGTCATTCGAGTCGACCGTCAGCGAGACCGAGACCTCGCTGGTTGAGACCATGTCCACCGGGCACTGATGCTTGTCAAAAATGTCGAAGATGGCCTTCAGGTAGCCGTGCGTCATCAGCATGCGGCTGGCGACAACGTCGATGATGCTGAGCTTCTTCTTGACGGCGATCGATTTGAAGGGGCTCTTGCAGTGCGGCGCGACAGAGATGATGCGCGTGCCCTCGTTCGCTGGATTCTTGCTGTTGAGCACAAATACCGGGATACTCTTCTTGACCGCCGGAAGTATGGTCGCCGGGTGCAGCACCTTGGCTCCGAAGTAAGCCAGCTCGGCCGCTTCCTCGAAGCTGATCACTTTAACGCGGAGAGCATCAGGACAGACACGGGGATCGGAAGTCATGATCCCGTCGACATCGGTCCAGATTTCGATTCCATCGGCCGACAGCGCTCCGCCGACCAGCGCGCCGGTAAAGTCGGAACCACCGCGGCCAAGCGTCGTGGTGATTCCTTCCTCGTTCGAGGCGATGAATCCCCCCATGACAACAACCTTGCCGTCCTTCAGCAATGGACGAAGGTGCTCCTCGGCGCGCTTCTCAATGAGCGCATCGATAGGCGCCGCCTTCTGAAACTGGGAGTCGGTGACAATGACATTCCGCGCATCCACATGAGCGGCATTGATCCCGCGCTCAAGAAACGCGCCGGCGATGATGCGGCTGGAAAGGCGCTCTCCGTAGCTGACGATGAGGTCCGAGATTCGCGGCGTGAGTTCAAGAATGGCGGCCAGGCCGCGAAGAATCTCGTCGAGTGAGTCGAATTCCTCCTCAATGTGATTGCAGAGCGCGGAGGAGTCGCACGGAGTCTTAATCAAGGCGCATGCAGTGTCGCGATGCCGCGCGCGCAGTCGCGAACTGATAGCGAGGGATCCAGTCCTGTCACCCTGAGCCGCGGATGCTGCGGCGCGCAGGAGCAGGTCAGTGACTTTGGCCATGGCACTCACAACAACCACAGTCTGCTTGCCCGAGGCCACGCGGCCGGCCACGATGGAAGCTGTACGGTTAATCGCGGCCGGATCTTCGACCGACGTGCCGCCGAATTTCATGACAACCAGACTCATGCTTTGCTGTCGAACCTCAGGGGCTAAGCCCGTTTATGTTCTTGATCCGTGCGGCCCGATTGAGGTCGAGCCCTGACCCAAAACTGTCTGTGCTCCACGATTCAGGCGCGAGTCACTGTCTCGGAATCCGGCTCCCACCGGCGCGAACGCCCGGAAGGTTCCTGCCTTCCGCCGGGAGCTGAGGACTCGAGCTTGCCCAGTTTTGCGAGCAGTTCCGCATTCAGAATGGTTGCACCCGCCGCGCCGCGTACCGTGTTGTGCGAGAGCAGCACAAACTTCCAGTCGAGCAGGTTGCAAGGGCGCAAACGCCCCACCGTCACTGCCATTCCGCGCTCGCGGTTGCGGTCGAGACGCGGCTGCGGGCGATCGGGCTGTTCGGCGAACTGCACGGGTTGCTTGGGCGCGAAGGGCAGATCCATTCCGGCAAGGGGCTTGAATTCATCCCATGCCGCGAGAATCTGCTCACGCGTAGCGGACTTGCGGAACTTGATCGATACGCACTCCGTATGGCCATCCACCACCGGCACGCGATTGCAGTGCGCGGTGATCCCTGCATTGAGCGGAGTGATGGCGTGCGCTTCCGTTTTCCCGAGCAGCTTCAGCGTCTCGGCCTCCATCTTCTCTTCTTCGCTCCCGATATAGGGGACCACGTTGTCAAGAATGTCCATCGAGGCGACGCCCGGATACCCGGCACCGCTGACCGCCTGCATCGTGCTGACGAAGATCTGCTCGATGCCGAAACGCTCTTGGAGAGGCTTCAGCGCCATCACCAGGCCAATCGTCGAACAGTTGGGATTCGTAACCATGTAGCCGCCCGAGCGCTTGCGCCACTCCTGTTCCTCGATAAGGTCCAGGTGATCTGCATTCACCTCGGGAATCACCAGCGGGACTTTTTCCGCCATCCGGAACGCGCTCGAGTTCGACAGCACGGCGCAGCCCGCTTCGGCGAACTTAGGCTCAAGCTCACGGGCGAATGCCGCGTCCACTGACGCAAAGATAATGCGCGGAGCGCCGCCGGGGTCGGCCGGAGAAACAGGCATCTTCGCAATGCGATCGGGAAGGGGAGTATCGAGTCTCCACTTCACAGCCTCACCGTAAGGCTTGCCGCTGGAGCGGTCGCTGGCCGCTAACCAAGCTACCTCGAACCATGGATGATCTGAGAGGAGCTGAATGTAGCGCTGACCAACCATTCCGGTCGCGCCGAGGATGCCGATTGGATATTTGTTTTGCATGGGACTGAACCCTTTAGTGTACAGGAAACCGCCTGTCGAATCAGCCGCTTTTGCCTCGCCGCGCTGACTGAAGTTTCCTGTCTGATGCACGTTGCCTGGCAGAGCAATGGTTTTGATCGCGCAGTCTCAAATGCTTCATCCCATCTCTCAAACCATTTCCCTGTCGTCGATTGTCAGGGAGATTTCCGGCCACTTGTGTTCAGCGGTATGTATGATGGGTGGCACAGCAGGCTTGTTGAAAAACTCCGCACCCTGCCAGGGCATAGTTCTCATCCGTACTAGCTTGCGGGCTTCTATGGTGGCCATTCTGAAGGCCGAACGTCCCGGAAAGGCAAGCCTCGATGAGCGTTCACCTGGTTAACCCCAGTGACAATTCTTTTGGTACGGCTGTCATCACCCCCCGCTGGCTCTTTGTACTCGCCGCGGCAACACCCGAGTCAGCCGGAACGCCGATTCTTGTCGACGAATCACTCGAACAGATTGTGCCCGAGAGCATTCAGCCGGGCGACATCGTCGGAATCAGTGTTCATACAGGAAATGCACTGCGAGGCTATCAGGTAGGACGGATCGCACGAAGTCGCGGCGCCTGGGTTGTCTACGGCGGCATTCACGCCACGCTCTTTCCTGAAGAAGCTTTTGAGCGCGGCGAAGCTCATTCGGTTGTCACAGGCGACGGAGATATTGCCTGGGGCAAAGCTGTTCACGACTGCATGGCCGGAACGCCTCAACGAATCTATGATGGTGGCCGTATTGGTGGCACAGAATTCCTCGCCGCCCGCTGGGACCTCATGCGCGCCGACAAGTACATGTGGGCATCCGTACAGACAATTCGCGGATGTCCCAAGCATTGTTCCTTCTGCAGTGTTTGGCGCACCGATGGCCAGAAGCCGCGTCAACGGTCATATCAAAAGGTCGTCGAGGAGATCGTCAATCTGCGCCGCATCGGGTTCCGCTTCATCGCGCTTGCCGACGACAACTTCTACCCCGTAACCCTTACCGATCTGCGTCTCGCCCGTGAGCAAAAAAACTTCGCCAAGGTCGCGGAGCTAACCGCCATTCGCGAGGAGCGCTTTCAACTCATGGAGGAGCTCGCAAAATTGCCAAAAGACATGGTGTTCTTCACCCAGATCACCATGGAGGCAGGCGAAGACGGCGATTATCTCGACGCCATGCGCAAGGCAAACATCAAGGGAGCGCTGGTGGGTGTCGAGGCAGTTACGCCAGAAGGCCTCAAGGCCGTCTTTAAGGACTGGAACTACTCGGGCGAGGCGCTCGCAAAGCAATTGCAGAAGTTTCGAGAGCATGGCGTTCATGTGCTCGGCTCATTCATCTTCGGGTTACCGACCGACAAGCCCGCCACCTTCGACGCAACGGTCGAAATGGCGATGAAGGCTGGAGTCACCTTTGCCCAGTTCGTCATGATGACGCCTTTCCCCGGAACGGTCGACTTCGGCCGCTGGGAAAAGGAGCAGTCCACACACCCGACCATGGTTGGCGATGTACCAATCACACGCTACTGGCTTATCCCCATCGAAATCCGGCCCAAGATGTTCACTCCGCACCCATCCATGAGTTCCGATGAGATTCGCGAGCGTACCCAGCGCGTCTGGGATCGGTTCTACAACTGGAACGCGATCTGGCGCCGGTCCAGCTGCACGCCGAATCTGCGTTCCCGCATTGCCTTCATCTTTCTTTCCAAGCTCTACCGGCAAATGTATGCGGGCACCGGCATCTCCACCGATAGCGCCCGCAGGAAGAAATCGAAGAAGTGGGCCCGGTGGACCGCTCGTCATTGCAAAAAGCTCTTCGAGGCCAGACCCATGCCCGATCTGAAGACGCCTGCATGGCAGCCGGCGGTCGCGATGGGAACAGTCGATTTTCCGCGCGCTGCAAGACCGTTCTCTATCTTGCCCGAAGAGGAATAGCCCACAACCACCGTCAGCTGGAGGTCCCTTGTTCTGATTTCTACGGGCGCTTCGGATTTGCCGAGAGTTCGCCGACAACGGTGGTCCACTCTCGTACATGCCAGCGCTTCACGAGACCGTTTGCCACGTAAGGATCGGCCTTGGCGAATCTCTCGGCTACTTCGGGCGACTCTCCTTTGAAGAGAAGAACAGCGCCATCGGTCGGGTTGGCAAGCGCACCGCCAAGGACCAGCTCGCCGCGTTCTGCCGCTTCCCATCCCAGCTTCAGATGGATATTGCGGAATTCCGCCCGGCGGGATAGGTAGTCTTCGGCAACCTCATAAAACAGTAAGTAGTGCATTGGAAGCTCCTGTCGAATCGGATTCTACTTCAGAGCTATTCGTCGCAAATATCAGTCAGGCCGATAAACTTGAGAGCTGTGAACCCTCAGAATTCCGAAGCTGTCGATTCTGAAGTCCCGATGCGAGCGCTGCTGGCTGGGGCGCGACGGAAAGAATCAGCCCTGATCGACCTCACCCGCAAGCTGGTGATTACTGAATCGCCGTCGGACACCAAGTCCGCCGTGGATTCCTGCGTGGCTATCGCCGCCGACGAGATTCGAGCCCGAGGCGGGCGGATTAAGCTGCATCGTCAGCGTGAATACGGCAACATTCTTGAAGCGCGTTTTGGACCACGCAGGCACAAGGACGGGAAGCCGGTCTTGCTGCTCGGCCACCTTGATACGGTGTGGCCGGTCGGAACCCTGCGCACGATGCGATGCCGAGTCGCGGATGGCCGCCTCTGGGGTCCGGGAACGCTGGATATGAAGGCCGGTGTGGCGATGGCCCTTACCGCTGTTGAAATGCTTGCGGAAGCAGATCTACTCCGGCACGAGGTGATTCTGCTCCTGAATAGTGATGAAGAAATCGGCAGTCCTGTATCCCGACCTGTCACGGAGAAGCATGCGAAGGAGTGCGCCGCGGTGTTTGTGCTGGAGCCCGCACAGGGGCTTGCTTACAAAACAGCGCGTAAAGGAACGGGGAATTGGCGCATCGACATCTGCGGGATAGCAGCCCATGCAGGCGTCGACTTCGAGAAAGGCGCGAGCGCTCTGCGTGAGCTCTCCTGCGTGATCGACACCGTCAGTGCCTGGACTGACCTGAGGCGCGGAGTCACGGTCAGCGTAGGGGTCGCCGGTGGTGGCAGCAAAACGAACGTGATCCCTGCCGATGCGTTCGCTGAGGTTGACGTGCGTATCGCCAGGTCCGCGGACGGGCCTCGGATAGAACGCAAGTTTGCCGGGCTTGACCCTGTCGACAAGCGCTGCGAACTCAGAATCGCTGGAGGCATTAACCGGCCTCCCATGGAGCGAACCAGAGCAACGGTGCAGCTCTTCGATCGAGCGCGTTCTCTTGCTGCGGAACTCGGAATTCAATTGACCGAGGCTGCAACGGGCGGCGCCTCGGACGGCAACTTCACTTCGGCTCTTGGGGTGCCCACCCTTGACGGTATGGGCGCCGTCGGCGAAGGCGCACATGCGAGCCATGAGTCAATCCTGCTCGAGCATCTGGCTCCCAGAACAGCGCTGCTAGCCGGCATGCTGGCGAGATCAAGGTGATCACTTTCATCGCAGAGCATTCCGGAATTACGATGAGATCGGAAGCTGGAGGATCTATTTCAATGCGTCGTTTTCTTTCTTCTCTCGTGTTTGGATGGATGGCTCTATCGCCTATCAGTCTTGGCGCGGCACAGAACGATCGAAAGCCTCCCACCGTTGCTGTTCAGCAGTCCACCGGCGGAGTCGATGCCCTGATGGCGTACGCAGGTACCTGGAAAGTGAGCGGCGAGCGGTTCGCCACCGCCCACAGTGACGCGGGCAAAGAAGAATCGACCCTGCGGAATGACTGCTGGAAAAGCGGCGGATACGTCGCCTGCAACCAGTACGTGAATGGCGAGTCGAAGGTGCTCCTCGTCTTCACCTATAGTGACCTGACTAAGATGTACACCAGCTATCCGATTCCGAAAGACGGCGAGGCCGCCGGCGCCGGCCAGCTGAAGATCGTCGGAAATGTCTGGACCTTCCCATGGGAGAACTCGCAGAACGGTGTCACCACATACTTTCACGTGGTGAACGTGTTCAAGGATCACGATCATATTGATTACGCGCAGGAATTCTCCCCCGACAACGTGCACTGGACCAAGATGGCTCAAGGTTCGGAAAGCAAGATCGGAGACTAGCGAACGGGGTGCATGGCATAGTTCTGCGCAAAGAAGTATGCCGACGTCATAAATCCGATCGCCGCAACCGTTCTGCGCATGATGGCCTGGTTGATAAGGCGGCTATAGTGCGCGCCGATGAAGCCGCCGAGCGCCGCTAGAATCGCCATTTCGAAGCAGAAATACCATTGCACCCGGCCGGCTGCGATGAAAGTAATCGCCGGAATCCCGATAGACACCGCCGCCGTCAGCACCTTGAGAGCATTCATCTCGTGCATATCGTGCACGCCGCATACGCCGAAGAGCGCCATCACCAGAAAGCCGCCGCCTGCGCCGAAATAGCCAACATATACGCTTACGACAACCATGCCCACGATGAGAAGTTTCGTGTGCCGCTTGCCTTCATTGAGGGTTTTCATCCATCGGCCAAGTGGGAAGCTGAGCACAAACACGACAGCGGCGAAGAGCAGCAGCCAGGGCAGGAGCTTGAGGAACATGTGATTGCCGGTCCTTAACAGAAGCTGGCCGCCGAGCCACCCTCCGAGGCCCGCGGCTACCCCAAGCGGCAGCAATTCGCGTTTGTACTCGCGCAGCTCTTTGCGGAACGCATACATCCCGGTAAGCTGCCCCGGCCATAAAGCGACAGTGTTGGTGGCCTGGATGGCTACTGCGCCTACGCCTGTCGCGCTGGCAAAGAGAGCTGGCAATGAGAGAAATGAGCCGCCGCCCGCGATTGAATTCAAAACTCCAGCGAGGAACGATCCGGCGGGAAGCCAGGAAAGATGGAGAAGTTGAAGAATAAGTTCGATCATGAGCTACTGTAGCGGCGAGGAGATAAGGTCCTCGTAAGATTTCGGAGACTTACCACGGCGGCGGAGGAAGCGGACTGCTGCTAAACTCCCGAATAAGAACAGACGGGAGCGTCAGAACGCAATGAAACTTTTTATCGCAGCCGTGCTTGCTGTCACGATTTCTTTCTCTGTTTCCGCGCAGACCGCGCCGAAGACCGCGGGTCACGGTCCTTCAGGCAGACCAGCGAGCAGCGCCTCCGCACCGTGGCTCAAACTGCCGCCCGGTGTGCCTCCGGGACATGGTTTAGTGAAGACAGCTTTCAGCCTGCGTTATCAGGACCTGCGCATTGGCACCGGTCCTGACGCTGAACCGAACAAAACCTACAAGGTGCAATACACCGGCTGGCTGGCCTCAGACGGGCACAAGTTCGACTCATCTTTTGACCACAAGCGGCCGATCATGGGCGCCGACGGAAAGCCGGAGCTCGATGCAGACGGCAAGCCGAAAATGGGCAATGCGGAGCCGCTGACTTTTCCCCAGGGCTTTGGACGCCTCATCCCCGGATTCGACCAGGGCTTCACCGGCATGAAGGTCGGAGGCAAGCGTCGACTGTTCATTCCGTGGCAGCTTGCCTATGGTGCGCGTGGACGGCCAGACGCTATCCCGCCCAAAGCCGATCTGATCTTCGACATCGAACTGGTCGATCAGAGCGATCTGGAGATGCAGATGCCGATGGGACACCCCGGAATGCCTGCGCATCCCTCCGCCGGCAGTGCGAAGCCGACAGATCATGCAACTCCGCCTCCGACTGGCGCACCCGCGAATCTAGGTGTTCCACCACCTGCCGGAACACCTCCACCCACAGCGCCACCAACAGCTGCCCCACCGGCTGAGAAGCCGCAATAAAATCGATAGCTCACGGAGGCAGCTATCTAAGGCTGTCCCAACTTAGTCCAGCTTCGGATGCAGTTTGTTGAACCCGGTCGCCTGCTGATAAGCCTGGCCGAACGCCGCAAGTCGAGCGTCATCGTACAGGCTGGCAAGAAAAGTAATCGAGACCGGCGTGCCCGGCCCTCCGATGTCATCCTCGTCGCCAGTGTCGACCTTCGGCGGGTGCGGTGCATCGCTGCCGCGCAGGCCGTTGGGAACAATCAGCGCCGGATGTCCGGTGAGGTTCGTGGCCAGCAACTGCCTGCCCCCTGAGGAAGCCACGATGATGTCGACCTTTTCGAACAGTGCCGACACCTGCTGGATGGCCAGCGTGCGCGCGCGGTTTGCCTGGATGTATTCAACCGCTGGATAGAAGCGCGCTGTGCGGAATGCGTTCGGCCAGTCTTCGATGCCTTGCTCCGTGAGAAGTCGATCACGTCCGCTCAGTGTGAGGTCGTCGAACGCGGCAGCTGCTTCTGCCGTGAGCAGCGGAACCATCGCGCCGTAAGGAAGCTTCGGCAGTTCAACCGGGATCAGTTTGATGCCCATGGCCCGCAGTTTGTCGAGGGCGGCAAGATCGTAGCGGCGATCATACATGCGGCGTTCGAGCGCAACCTTGCCCTCCGCCTCGCGTTTCTCCCGCCCCTTCTTCTCTTCCGCTGTCTCCGATGTTGGCGGAGGTTCAAGCTTGAAAGGCTCCGGCTCGTCGAAATCCTGTTTAAGGTATCCAATGCGCAGAGCATGCAGGTCCTGCTGCGGAGGGTAGAAGAAGCGCATCGGTTGCGACGAAACATCCTGCCCATCCGGCCCATGAATCACATTCAGCACCAGCGCGCAGTCTTCTGCTGATCGCGCGATGGGTCCCAGCTTGTCCATCGTCCAACTCAATGCCATCGCTCCCGTGCGCGGCACAGCCCCGAAGCTTGGCCGCAGCCCCGTCGCCCCGCAGCGCGTACACGGCGAACTAATGGAGCCCAGCGTCTCCGAGCCGATAGCGAACGCAATGCATCCCGCCGCGACCGCGCTTGCCGATCCCGCAGAAGAACCGCTGGAACCCTGCTCCGGATTCCACGGATTGCGCGTACGCCCGCCGAACCACTTGTCGCCCATGGCCAAAGCGCCGAGCGTGAACTTCGCAAGCAGCACCGCGCCGGCCTCATCGAGCCGCTTCACAACCGTCGCGTCTTCTTCAAAGGACTGATGCTCGAATCCTCCCGCTCCCCAGGTGGTCGGATAGCCCTTTACCGCGAGCAGATCCTTCGCGCCCCACGGAATCCCGTGCAGTGGCCCGCGATACTTCCCCGCGGCGATTTCCGCATCTGCCGCCTTCGCCTGTGCCAGGGCACGCTCTTCGGTCAGCGTGATAACAAAATGCAGCTTGGAGTCATACCGCTTCAGGCGCTCGATGTACATCTGCGTGAGCGCAAGGGAAGTGATCTTGCGCGCATGAAGCAGGCTCGCAAGTTCACCTACAGTAGCAAAGGCGAGATCGTTCAGATCAGCTGGTGCTTTAACGTTATGATTCGGCTTCCATCCCTCCGGAGTTTTCGATGGCTCGATGCTGCCGGCGAACGATCTGAGAACCGCCGTTCCTGCCGCGGCAAAGGGATGAAACGCATACGCCGGCTGTACCGAATTCGCCAACTTCAGCTTGCGAATCGCCTTGTACGACCCATTCTGATCGACAAGCCCATCGATCATCATCTTCTTCTGCTCATCCGCAAATGGCCCAATCCCCGCGAGAACAGCCGCCTCGTCGATCATCTCCGGCGTAATCTTCGGCGGTTTGGACTGATCTGTCCCCGACGCTTCCTGCGCTTGTGCGGCAAGTGTGTAGAGAACTCCGGGAAAGAGCGCTGAGGTGATACCGGCGCTGCTGCAGGCTGCGAGAAAACCACGGCGATCCAGGGTCATGCGAATCCTTTGGATAGGGAAGACAGCTCTCCGCACAACTATAGCTGAGCGCCGCGAAACTCTTGCCTAGGTCGTAAGACGATCGGCGGATATCGCCTCGAGTCGCCAGTGCTTCACCTCGATGCTCTCGCCCTTGAGCAACTCAATCTGCAACTCGGTCTTTCCCGGCGCCACGTTGTAGACGCGGCTGGTCAAAGCTTCACGGCCGACGACGAAGGTCTCGATAACCGATGCGTCCAGAAATATTCGAAGTCCGTCGTTCGCCCACGGTGGCTGCGGCAGTGGCACCGAGATTTCACCAGAAGTGATTGTTCGACCCGGAACGTCCACCACAAGCTCCCACACCTTCCGTCCACCCGTCGTCAGGCTCACCGCAAACTTCGCCGATGCTGTGTCGAGCGATACGCGGATCTCACGCCGTAAGGTGTCGAGCTTCATCCCAAGCGGCTCGGCCGGGGTGACAGCTGCAGATTGTGCATCGCCGCGCAGCTTCTCGCACTCGGCTGCCGGTTTCATCTCGAGATACCCATCGCGATTGACGCCGAGAACGCGCGGCAGGCTCATCGCCCCGGCCCACCCTGCGGCAGAGAATTGGGCCTCAGGGCGCATCTCGCGCAGCCATCCCCAAAGGATGCGCCTCCCATCGGGCGCGACAAAGCTCTTCGGCGCGTAATATGCGGCATCGTGATCAAGCACTCCGGTCTTCATCGGAAAATAGAGGTGCTTTTTCGTGTCGTACTCGCCCGTAGTCCAGAAGACTTTATTCTCCGACGAGTAGAGCAGCACGTGATGTCCATCGAGTGCGAAGAAGTCGGGACACTCCCACATCTCGCCGCTATCGCAGGGATTTACAGCGACCTTGCCGTTGGGCTTCCCCTGTACAAGCTTGTGCACGAACTCCCAGTGGCGCAGGTCTTTCGAGCGATAGAGCAGCACGCATCCGCCCACTTCGCGCTCGCCTGATCCGACGCCGACATACCATGTGTCGCCTTCGCGCCACGGACATGGATCGCGGAACCCTGTCACCATCATGCCCGGCGGCGGACTCGGAATAATGGGCTTATCCGCCTTCTTCCAATGGAGCAGTCTATCGTCTTCGGCAACTGCGAGCAGTTGCGTCTCCCGCAGCTTGTCGCTCCCGTCTCGGATAGTTGCCTGATCAGGTGACGCGTTTTGAACGCCGGTGTAGATGAATGCGGGCTTGCCTTCAAACACCACAGCCGATCCGCTGAAACACCCCTCGCTGTCCGGTCCGCCGGCCGTGGGTGCGAGCGCAATGGGCTGATGACGCCAGTGAATCATGTCGGGGCTGATGGCGTGTCCCCAATGCATTTCGCCCCATGTCGCCCCATGCGGATTCAGTTGATAGAAGAGATGGTATTGGCCCTTCCACCAGATAGGCCCGTTCGGATCGTTCATCCAATTGTGCTGCGGCATCAGGTGAAATTCAGGCCGCAGCGGATCGTGCGCAATAGCGTCAGTTTCCCGTTCGGCGAAGCTCGAACGGGATCCCGTCGCCAGAAATACTCCGGCGGCGGCTCCAGATTTCAGAAAGCTGCGACGATCCTGCTTCATGCTGGGGTTCCGTCCCATTGCTCCCTTGCAACTATATCGCGGCACACCAGAGCGAAAAGTCCGTGCCATACGCAACACTCGCGTCAAACCGGTGTTTCAGCCGGA
>Ga0207674_10004405_pt1 | contig 16963 bp, 10 predicted proteins | sample KBSCornC72_FD_184303 | JGI IMG/M metagenome (GOLD analysis project Ga0207674, IMG submission 184303) | Corn rhizosphere microbial communities from Kellogg Biological Station, Michigan, USA - KBS Corn C7-2 (SPAdes) (version 2) | ecosystem: Host-associated > Plants > Roots > Rhizosphere > Soil ... | reverse complement strand
CCGATGGGCGCGGGTTGCGACAATCCCAAACTCGCCGCGATGATCGACGCCGAAGCCGCCGCGGCGACGCCCCCCGTGCGTGACACCTACGGCGAGGGCAAGTGGCTCGGCAAACTCGCGACGCTGATCCCCATCGCCGAGCAGTGCGGTTCGGACTCCGCCGCCGGCGCGATGCGCGACAAGCTCAAGGCGCGCCTGGAACACTGGTTCGACCCGCGCGACGGCGACGCCGCCAGGACACCCGCCGTCCGAAAGACCGGCGTCTTCTACTACGACAAGAACTGGGGCGCGCTGATCGGCTATCCCGCCAGCTTCGGCTCCGACCGGGAACTCAACGATCATCATTTCCACTACGGTTACTTTATAAAGGCGGCCGCCGAGATTGCCCGCCGCGACCCCGCGTGGGCCGCCGACGCCAAGTGGGGCGGCATGATCCGCCTGCTCGCCCGCGACGTCGCTGCCGCCGACCGCGCCGACCCGCTCTTCCCCTTCCTCCGCAACTTCGACCCCTACGCCGGTCATTCCTGGGCGTCCGGCCACGCCCGCTTCGGCGACGGCAACAACAACGAATCCTCCTCCGAAGCCATGAACGCCTGGTGCGGCCTGATCCTCTTCGGCCAGGCGACCGGCGACGACGCCCTGCGCGACCTGGGCGTTTACCTCTACACCACCGAGATGAACGCGATCCAGGAATACTGGTTCGACGTCCGCGGCGATAACCGCCCGCCAACCTACCCCGCGTCCGTCGTCACCATGATCTGGGGCGGCAAGGGCGCGAACGGCACGTGGTTCAGCAATCGCCCGAGCGTCGTGCACGGCATCAACTTCCTCCCAATGCACGGCGGCTCGCTCTACCTCGGCCTCTATCCCGATTACGCCGAGCGGAACTACAAGGCGCTGCTCGCCGAGAACAAGGGCGACACCTTCGCCGAATGGCCCGACATCATCTGGATGTACCGCGCGCTCAGCGACCCGGCCGACGCCATGCGCCTCTACCAGGCCGCCGGCGATCATTACCGCGGCGAAGGCGGCAACACCCGTGCCAACGCCTACCACTGGCTCTGCAGCCTCGCCGACAACGGCCAGCCCGACGCGGCCGTCACGGCCGATTATCCGCTGTACGCCGTGCTGAAAAAGGGTGACGTTCGGACGTACTGCGCGTACAACACGGGTGATCGCCCGATCACGGTTCGCTTCTCCGACGGCTTCGAGCTACCCGTCGCGCCAAATTCGCTGGGGACCGGAAGGAAATGACCGTCATGCGATTATCCACGGTCGCCGTCATCGCAGTTGCGCTGTTCGCCGGCACCGGCGGAACGGCGGCGGCGGCGGCGGGTAACACGGTAACGATCGCCCCGCACGGCGCACTGCTGATCAACGGCCGCGCCGTCTTCCCGATCGGTTTCACGATGCCCCCGCCTCCCGACGGTAAGACGCCCGACGGCGCCGGCGCGATCGCAGAGCTCGCCAACGCCGGCGCGACATTCCTCCGCACCGGCCCGATGGGCGCCGACTGGAACGATCAGACGATCGCCACCGAGCAGAAGTACCTCGACGCCGCCGCACGCAACGGCATGTACTGTGCGCCGTTCCTGCGCGAACTCGCCTCGCTCCCGGATGGCAAGCCGGCGCAGGAGGCACGCCTCCGCCAACTGCTCGAGCGCTTCAAAGATCACCCCGGCCTGGGCGTCTGGAAGGGCGCCGACGAGCCCGAATGGGGCAAGCACCCGATCCCACCGCTCAAGCGAGCCTACGACGTCATCCGCGAAGTGGACGGCCGGCACCCCGTGCTGATCATCCAGGCCCCCCGCGGCACGGTCGATTCCCTCCGCGCCTACGACCCCGTCTACGACATCACCGGCGCCGACATCTACCCCGTCAGCTACCCGCCCGGCACGCATTCGATCAAGCAGATCTTCGAGAACAAGAACGTCTCCCTCGTCGGTGACTACACGCGGCGAATGGTCGAAGTGACCGGCGGCAAAAAGCCCGTCTGGATGGTCCTGCAAATCGCATTCTCCGGGACCATCAAGCCCGGCAAGACCCTGCGCATGCCCACCTTCCCCGAGACGCGCTTCATGACCTATCAGGCCGTCATCAACGGCGCGCGCGGTCTCTTCTACTTCGGCGGACACCTCGAGAAATCGCTCTCCCCCGCCGACGCCAAGCTCGGCTGGAACTGGACGCACTGGCGAACGGTGCTGCGCCCCGTGATCGAGGAAATCGGCAGCAAGTCGCCGCTTTACCCCGCGCTGCTCGCGCCCGATTCGTCGCTGCCCATCAAATGCACCACGCCCGGCGTAGAGTTCGTCGCCCGCGAAGTGGACGGCGACCTCTTCCTCCTCGCCTGCAAGCGCGAAGGCGAAACCGTCGAGGCCAAATTCGCCGGCCTGCCCCACGACCGCCGCCACGCGGACGTAATGTACGAATCGCCCAGAACCGTGGAGGCGAGTGACGGCGCGTTCACCGATTGGTTCGGCCCGTTCGAAGTTCACGTCTACCGCTTTGCCCGGACGAAGTGACCGCTCGCTTCAGAATTCGCACGACCGGCGGCGCGGCGCAAGTATCGCACGCTCCGCAACGCTGCGCGTCAAGGAATGTAAATCACCGCGGGATCGAGAGAAACGTCATCCTGAGCTTGCGAAGGATCTGGCTTCGAACGTTCCAAGCCAGATGTTTCGCTGCCCTCAACATGACATTCGCTTACGTTCCGAAGGTTGCCCGTTAATGCGCAGCCTTGTCCGGGGCTTGCTACGGCGCCTCATCCATATACTGCTTCCGCAACTTCCCCAGTTCCGCCGTCATCCGCTCCCGAACTTCGCTGTACTCCGGCTCCAGATAAACATTCCGCAGCTCGTTCGGATCCTTCTTCAGGTCGTACATCTCCCACTCGTTCAGATCCGTGAAGTACATCAGCTTGTACTGTTCGGTGCGCACGCCCAGGTGCGGGTGCACGTGGTGCGGCTGGGGGAATTCGTAGTAGTGATAGTAAATCGACGTCCGCCAATCCGCCGGCGCCGCCCCGCCCCCGCTCTCCAGCACCGGCCGCAGCGACCGCCCCTGGATCGCCGCCGGAACCGCCACGCCCGCGTATTCCAGGAACGTCGGCGCGTAATCCACGTTTACCGTCATCGCCTTGCTCACGCTCGCCGGCTTGATCGCCTTCGGATACCGCACCAGCAATGGCACGCGCAGCGACTGCTCGTACATAAACCGCTTGTCGAACCACCCGTGATCGCCCAGGAAAAATCCGTTGTCCGACGTGTAGACGACGATCGTGTTCTCCGCCAGCCCGTTCTGGTCCAGGTAATCCAGCACCCGCCCCACGTTGTCGTCCAGAGACGCGATCACCCGCAGGTAATCCTTGATGAACCGCTGGTACTTCCACTCGGTAAGCTTGTCCCCGCTCAGCCCCGCCGGCGGATCGCTCTTCACGTCCGCCTTGGTCAGCGTCTTGGCGATCGTCATGTCCTGATCGTGCGCCGCCGTACCGCGGTGCTCATAGTTGTCGTAAAACGTCTCGGGCAGCGGGATGGTCTGGTCCTCGTACATCTTGGCGTGCTTCGCGTCCGGGTTCCATTCCCGGTGCGGCGCCTTGTGGTGGTACATCAGGCAGAACGGCTGATCCTTCTTGCGGTTCTTCAGGAAATCCAGCGCCTTGTCCGTGATCACGTCCGTCACGTACCCCTTGACCGTTTCCTTCTTCCCGTCGGTGATGAAGATCGGGTTGAAGTACCGCCCCTGCCCCTGCAGGATCGACCAGTGGTCGAACCCCGTGGGGTCCGACCCCAAATGCCACTTGCCCACGATCCCCGTCTGGTACCCGGCCTTCTGCAGCAGCTTGACGAACGTCTCCTGGCTGCCGTCGAAGATCGTGCCCGGCTTGTTGTCTTCGAATCCGTTGACGTGGCTGTATTTCCCCGTCAGCACGCACGCCCGGCTCGGCCCGCACAGCGCGTTGGTGACGAACGCGTTCTCGAACCGCATCCCCTCGCGCGCCAGCCGATCCAGGTTCGGAGTCTGGTTGATTTTACTACCATAACACGACAACGCGTGGGCCGCGTGATCGTCCGCCATGATGTACAGGATGTTCGGCCGCCCGGCGTTCGCAGCCGCCGGCTGTGCCCCCGCCCCGCCCGCGACACCGAGCAGCACCGCCACCGCCAGCAAGCCCATTAGCCCCCGCCACCGCACTGATCGACCGCTTCCCATACTCGCTCCTTTTGCTCGCGAAACCGCCCCCGATGCTAACCGACCGCCCACTTCAGGCCAATCGATGCACGCCCTCCCGCGAACTACGATCTGCCCATCAACCTAAAGGAGCCTGTCATGTTCGAAAGTCTGGAATCCCGCCAACTCTTGTCCACCACCACCCTCGCCGGCGAAACCACCGTCGCCTCGCCCACCACCCAGCCCCCGCCGTCCGACACCCAGCCGGTCGCACGCAAAGCAGGAGCCCAGCAGCAGGAGTATTTCGTCGTCAAGCTCAAGGAGGTTTACGTCACCAGCTACACCATCGGCTGATCGCGGCGGTCGTGGCCCACGCGAAAAACCGAACTGCAAAAAGAAACCAAGCCCCGCGACGGCGAGCCGCGGGGCTTGATCTGCATTTGAATTGTCGCCGCAGCGGACGAACCGCCGCCACGCTCGATCACCGATAAAACTCGACGATCAAATTCATATTCACTTCAAACGGCACATCCTCCGGCGTCGGCATCGCGTTCACCTTCGCCGTCAACTGCGCCGGATTCCATTCCAGCCAGTTCGGCACGTTGTGGCTGCCGACCTGCTCCATGTTGTCGCGCAGAACCTTGCCGATCCCTTCCTTGAAGGTGATCGTCTGCCCGGGCTCCACGCGATAAGACGCGATGTCCGTCTTGTGTCCGTCCACCAGCACGTGCCCGTGCGCCACGATCTGCCGAGCCGCCCAGATCGTCTTGGCGACGCCCAGACGCCGCAGCACGTTATCGAGACGCGTCTCCAGGATCTGCATCATCGTGCTGGCGGTGTTGCCCTTCGATCGCTTGGCGATGTCCAGGAACTTACGGAACTGCTTTTCCAGCATGCCGTAATGGAAGCGCAGCTTCTGCTTTTCGGTGAGACGCACGCCGTACTCGGTATTGCGCCGGCCGCGATAGCCGTGCATGCCCGGAAGGCTCAATTCCTTGGCGGTGTGCTTGGGGATGTCGGCAATCGGAACGCCGACGCGGCGAGACAACTTGACCTTGGGACCCAAATAGCGGCCCATATCACAAATCCTTCTACGCGCTCTTCTTCTGATTCGACGCGCGTCTCAAAACATGCGCGGCCCGCGAGACGAACTCAGGGTCTTACGCGCCTTGCCGGCCATCATGGTTCTGAGGCATGACCGCCGGTCCCGCCGCACGAGCCAAACCCGGCCCGCTTCCACGACGAGGGGTCGGAATTATACAGTTCTCCCGCCCCCACACAACCCCGTCCGCTGGCGGATTTTAATTGCTTGCTATCCCGGTGATAGTAAGCTCAATTATTGGCAGAATTGGGCCGCGGGCGACTAATCGGCAGTCAAGAATCAAGGGTAAGCGGATGAGATACCGGACAGCAATCGGGGCGGTTATATCGTACATCCTTGCGAGTTCGCCAGCGCTCGCGCAAACCGGTGCGCACCTTGAATTCATTGACACGGGCACGCCGAAGAACGGCTCCGTGGTAATGAATGGCTGGCATGGCGTGATCGTGCGGGTAGTGCTCGACAACGGCGCACCGATCACCCGCATCAATCTCGGTGGTGCCAACGGCTTCGGGGGGGACATCAGTGGCGCGATGGCCCAACGGTGGACCGACCCGAACGGACAAGAAAACTATACCCAGACCAGTCCCGGCCCGCTGACCGCGAATAACTCGTTCGATTCGGACTTCAACTTCGACTCGCACCTGCTGGGCACGCCGGCCATGTACGCCGCGTCGTCCTCGTTTACGGAAGCGTACTTCGGTAGCTCGTTGACCAAGCGAACGGGCCTGCCGTCAGACGGGTTCGTGGGCTACCTCGCCTCGCCGTTCATCCCGCAAGGCGCCGATCCGATCGTCTACGGAAACGGCGTGCACCTCGGCGGCCTGCTCGACATCAACCCCGTGTTCCAATCGAACGCGATCGATGCGGCTTACGTGGTGACGGATAGTGGCTTTGAGGTGGGAGTCCTGGTTAGTGGAGGCGACGGAGGTGGATTCGCGTCTGGGGTTTTTCAATTGCCCGAGCCCAGTGGGTTTCGTGTTGTTGCGGCAAGTGCGGCAGCCGCCCTTTTTCGCCGTCGAACTCGAAACGTGCGCGCCCAAACTAGCGCGGCGATGGAGGCCCTGGATACACGCGTGCAATTGACGGTCCCCGCGCCGACAGGTGTGTCGCGACATTAGGCGATATCGGGTCCGCGACCATCTCTTGGAACAACATGGGCGCGGGACTCAGCTATAGCGTCGAACGGTCCACCGACGGATCAACTAACTGGCAGGCCGCGACGGCGTCGTTGCTGGCGCCTGGCACCACCACGTTCACCAATCCGCGAATCGATGCGGCACGCGCCTACTACCGCGTAACCGCCACCGACGGTACCGACTCGGCCACCTCATCGGGCGTGCAGGAAACTGTGTCGGTGACCGTTGCGGCACCTACATTCGAGGCGGAAGCCGAGGCGCTGTCCGCAGGGGGCGTGCGCTTGAAATGGGAACTCGATCCCTCGGTTGCCCCCCAAGTCATCATCTACCGCAAGGCCGCTACCGATTCCGCCTGGCCTACGTCCGCACTGGAAGTGGTTTCGATCAGCGGTCCCACCGGGCAATACGACGACTCAACGGTTGCCGTCGGAGGGGCCTACGAATATCGCCTGGATTTCTCTTCACAAGAGAAACACCTTTACGTCGGAAACGCGAAGGCGCCGCAGCACTCCCGAGGCGTGGCGCTGCTGGTCATCGACGAGTCGCTCGTCGATAGCGTCGGCACATCACTTCAGAGCGACATCAACGGGTTCGGCAACGACCTGATCGGCGAAGGTTATCAAGTCGTCACGCGCTACGCTTCCCGTGCCGACGTACCCCAGACGTCGCCCCCCGATACTAGTTCCACAACCATCGCCAGCTTTTTCGGACCGTGGAAGAATGCCGTCCAGGATACTAAGGATACGATCCGCGACGTTTGGGATACCTATGGTACAGATTTGACCAACGTGATCCTCATCGGACATGTGCCAGTACCCTATTCAGGGATCTTTCCCGCCGATGGCCATGGGCAGGGGAATGGAGAACATCAAGGCGCTTGGCCCACCGATATGTATTATGCGACACTCGCTGCAAACGATAATGTGTGGACTGATTCCTGGCCAACGAATACTCTGAATTCCTATTATCCTGCGAACTCAAACTATATCGGCGATGGTAAGTTCGACCAAGATACCGCCCCCGCATTAACCGACGTCGCCATCGGTCGGATTGATTTTGCACGCACCGGCTGGGGCGTATCACTCGCCGTCGGCGATCAACCGTCAGACACCGAAGTGGCATCGCTCCAAGCTTACTTTACCAAAAACCATCAGTACCGCACCGGCCAATGGACCATCAAGCACCAAGCGTTGATTGATCGTGAGATTGACCCCTCCGAATACTTCGGAAGTGGCGTGTACTTTGACCCTACGCGCCTGGCAAGCAATGTGGGCGGTGCCAACGTAAACAATGGCACCACTTCCGCCCCCAATGCGGCGAGTGATCGTACCGACTACGATCTCAACAACGACACGTGGCTATTCACATACGCCGCGGGTGCTGGCGCGAGATACGGTGCCCCGGCCGATTACTCCACCGATTACATCAGGTTTGACCCGTCGGTGAACCGCGGGCTGGCTGGCAATCATTATCTCATCGCCGGCCTCGGTAAGCACCAGTCGGTCTTTAACTTCTTTTTCGGCAGTTTCATCGGAGACTGGGACGGCCGAAACTCATTGCTTCGTACTCCTCTCGGAGAAGCGGAGGGTTACGGTCTCGCCGTTGCCTGGGGCGCCCGCCCAACTTGGGACGTCCAGCGGATGGGTCTTGGGGGAACGATCGGCGAAAGCCTCTTAGTAACGCAGAACGATCGCGGAACCTACGACAGCGATTTCTTCAACGGCCGCATCACCAACTCCCTCATGGGCGACCCCACGCTCCGCCAGGACGTCATCAAACCCGCCACCGACGTCACCGCCGTCGCCGACCCCGGCGGCAACGTCATCACCTGGCAAGCCTCGGCCGAATCCGGCGTCGACGGCTACTACGTCTACCGCGCCACCGATCCCAACGGCGTCTGGACGCGCCTCAACACGACCGTCACCACGTCCACCTCCTACACCGACACCACGGCCACTTCCGTCGACGGCTACTATTACATGGTCCGCGCCGACAAACTCACGATCACGCCCAGCGGCACCTACTACAACCTCAGCGTCGGCGCGGTAAGTCAGCCGGTCGTGATCAGCAACGTGTTCAACTGGCAAGGCCACGTCCCGACCACCGCCAACCCCTGGAAACAATGGATCGACGTGCAGTTCTCCCAGGCGATTTCGATCGCCCCGGGCCAGCTCGCGCTGGCGGGCCAAATCTGGGACACCGCCACCAGCACGCTGGTCGCCAAGACGCTGGTCTATAACACGGATTACAAGCTCGTCGATGACCCCGCCGACCGCACCACCCGAATCGTCTTCCTCGACCCCGCGACCGGCGGCGCGGGCTTCGCGCCCAACGGCATCTGGACGCTGACCGTCGGCGCCACCGTCGCCAACGCCTTCGGCCGAACCCTGGGCGCGGCGGACACGCTTTCCTTCACCTTCCTGATCGCCGACGCCAACGACGACGCCGCCGTGGACTTCAATGACCTCGTCATCCTCGCCCAGAACTACAACACGCTGACACCCGACCCCGACCACCCGCGCGCCTGGGGCGATTTCAACTGCGACGGCAGCGTGGACTTCCTCGACCTCACGCTCCTCGCCCAACTCTACAACATGACCCTGACGCCGCCCTGAAGTCACCCGCCGCATAATCTGCCCGTTGTCGATTCCGCCCGCCAGACGCTAAATCTGGACAAATGCCCCTCGCCGACACCGTACGCCACTTCAAATTCCCCGCCCCCTCCCAATCCCGCTCCTTCCTCAACCTCCCCGGCAGCTTCGAATACCTCCTCACCGGCAGCACCCCGCGCAAACGCCTCCCCGACGATCTCCTCCCCCCCGCCGGACAACCGGTCAAGAACATCATCCTCATCCTCATCGACGGCTGGGGCTGGAAGAAGGCCTTCGACCGCTCCCTCCCCTTCGTCTCCCGCATCGCCCGCGAGCCCTCCACCCAAATCCACCAGATCGACAGCGGCTTCCCCACCACCACCGCCGCCATGCTCCCCTCGCTCTATACCGGCCAGCCCCCCGCCTCCCACGGCTACGTCGAGTGGCGTCATTACGAGCAAGGCGTCGGCATGATCAACATCCTCCCCTGGCGCCTCGAATCCGATCACGGCCAGCGCGAAACCCTCGCCCGCCGCGGCATCGATCCCGAGACCGTCCTCCGCAAAGGCGCCTTCTTCAAAGAACTCAAAGCCAAAGGCGTCACCGGCCACCTCGTCCAGCCCGACGAGCTCGAAAACAGCACCTTCAACCGCTTCATCGTCCCCCCCGAGGACGCCACCACCTCGTACTATTCCAACCTCCGCCGCGGCCTCGACGACGTCACCAGCGCCCTCGCGCTCCCTGGCGAACGAAAGCTCGTCATCCTCTACGCGATGAAGTACGACCACATCTGTCACCTCCTCGGCCCCGAGTCCGCCGGCGCTAAGGAAGCCCTCGCCGAATCCCTCAACACCCTCGACGACTGGTACCTCACCGTCGCCGGCCAACACCCCGGCACGCTCCTGACCGTCACCGCCGACCACGGCCAGATCCACGTCCCCCTCACTCAATGGTTCAGCCTCCCCGAAAGGGCTCCGTTATTAGGCAAATACCTCCGCCGCGACGCCGCCGGCCAGTTCATCCCCATGGCCGGCTCCGCCCGCGACCGCTTCGCCTACCTCCAGCCCGGCACGGAAACCGAAGCCCAGCAAGCCGTCTCCAGACAACTCGAACGCCTCGCCGACGTCCAACTCGTCCGCGACATGGTCACCCGCGGCTATTACAACACCGCCCCACCGTCCGAAGCCTTCCTCCGAAGAATGGGCGACCTCTGCATCCTCCCCCACACCGGCTGCATCACCGGCTGGGACGGCTCCGTCGGCAAAGACCTCGGCCACCACGGTGGATTGAGTGAAGACGAAGTCCAAATCCCCTGGATCATGACGACCCTGGGATGACCGGTCTTGGTGCCACAGGTCGCGGTACTCCGAGACCTGCGCTGTTGTCGCGGAAGACACAGGTCTGCGAGTACGCCGACCCGTGGCACCCGGCATCTTCTACCCCTCATTGTCTTTCGGCGCGTCTTGCGCTTTCGAATCCTCCTTCTCACTCTCCGCCCGATCGATCGCCTGCTGCTCGATCAACTTCGCCACCAGCCCCGTCCACCCCGTCTGGTGACTCGCCCCCAGCCCCACCCCGTTATCCCCGTGAAAGAACTCGTGGAACAATAAATGATCCTTGAAGTGCGGATCCGTCTGCATCAGTTCATTCCCCCCGAAACAAGGCCGCCTCCCGTCCTTGTCCGGCAAGAACAGGTTCACCAACCGCCTCCCCAACTCGATCGCCACACCGTTCAGCGTCAGATGCTTCCCCGATCCCCGCGGGCACTCCACCGTGAACATCTCCCCGTAAAACCGGTCGAACACCCGCAACGCCGTGATCAGCATGAACGCCGTCGGGAACCAGATCGGCCCGCGCCAGTTCGAATTCCCGCCGAACAGCCGCGTCGTCGATTCCGCCGGCTCGTACCGCACCGTCCACTCCCGATCCCCCACGCTCAGCACGTACGGCTTGGCGAGATGACACCGCGACAGCGACCGTAGTCCGTACTCCGACAAAAACTCCGTCTCGTCCAGCGCCCGCTCCAAAATCCGCTTCAACCGGTCGAAGTTCGCGATCGACAACAGGCACCGTGCCCCGTCCGGCGTCCAGATGCACATGATCCCCAGGGACAAGTCCGGCCGGTTCATCATCAGCCACTCGTACCGCCGCTTAAAGTTCGGCAACTTGTCGAACCAACTGTGATCCAAAATCTGCGCCGCGAACAACGGGATCAGCCCCACCAGCGACCGCACCTTCAACTGCCGCGACGTGCCGCCGTCTCCGCTGTGGATCGAATCGTAATACCACCCGTCTTCCTCGTCCCACAGCGTCAGCCCCGCCGCCTCGTCGTGGTTGATCGCCGCCGCGATCGCCATGAAGTGCTCGAAAAACTTGATCCCCAGGTGCTCGTACACCTGGTCCTCCTGCGCCAGCTCCAGCCCGATCGCCATCATGTTCAGGCAGAACAGCGCCATCCACCCCGTCGCGTCCGCCTGCTCCAGGAACCCGCCGTACGGCAGGGGTTTGGACCGGTCGAACACCGAGATGTTGTCGAGGCCCAAAAACCCACCCTGAAAAATATTTCGCCCCTGGCTGTCCTTGCGATTCACCCACCACGTGAAGTTCAGCAGCAGCTTGTGATAACACCGCTCGAGGAACTGCCGATCCCCCTTCTCCTTGTTCGCGTGCTTCTCGATGTTGTAAACCCGCCACGCCGCCCACGCCTGCACCGGCGGGTTCACGTCCGAAAACTCCCACTCGTACGCCGGGATCTGCCCGTTCGGGTGCTGAAGCCGCTCGCTGATCATCAATTCGAGCTGGTGCTTCGCGGAGTCCACGTCGATCATCGCCAGCGGGATCACGTGAAACGCCAGATCCCACGCCGCGAACCACGGGTACTCCCACTTGTCCGGCATCGAGAAGACGTCCTCGACCGACAAGTGCTCCCAGTCCGCGTTCCGCCCGTGCAGCCGGCTCGCCGGCGGCGGCGCCTTGGGGTCGTCCCCGCGCAGCCACGTCTGAACGTCGTACGCGTAAAACTGCTTCGACCAGAGCATCCCCGCGAACGCCTGCCGCTGCACCGCCCGCTCGTCCGGCGTCGCATTCTCCGGGTGGATCGCGTCGTAAAACTTGTCCGCCTCCCGCTGCCGCACCGAAAAATACTTCGCGAACCCCGCCAGCGGATGATCGTGCTCCTCGTGGCACAACCGCAATTCCACCTCCCGAAACTCGCCCGCCGGAATGTCCAGTACATAATGCAGCCCCGCCTTCGTCCCCCGCCGCTCCGGGCAAATCACGCCGTCAGTCTGCTTCACGACGTGCTCGTGAAACGCGTCCTTCACAAAAGGCTTGGGATTCTCGATCCCGTAAAGCCGCCGCGCGTTCGTCTCGTTGTCCGTGAACAACACCTCCGGCCGCCCCCCCGCGTACAGGAACCGCTGCCCCAAGCGCTCGTGCACCGCCCGCAACCCCACCCCATGCTCCAATTGCCGCTTCACCGTGATCAGCGGCTCGGCCTCGCGCGGGTGCGACCACCCCCACGTGTTGCGAAACCACAACTGCGGGATCACGTGCACGATCGCCGGCTCCGGCCCGCGATTGTGCGCCGTGATCCGAATCAAAATGTCCTGCGGCCCCGACTTCGCGTACTCGACGAACACGTCGAAATACCGCCGATGATTAAAGATCCCCGTGTCCAACAACTCGTATTCGGCATCGAACGTCGTGCGCTTGCCGTTGGCCTCCACCAATCGGTCGTACGGAAACTCCGCCTGCGGGTATTTGTACAGGTACTTGAGGTACGAATACGTCGGCGTCGCGTCCAGATAGTAATACAGCTCCTTCACGTCCTCCCCGTGATTCCCCTCCGGCCCCGTCAACCCGAACAACCGCTCCTTCAAAATCGGATCCCGCCCGTTCCACAGCCCCAGCGCGAAACAGAGGATCTGTTCCTCGTCGCAAATCCCCGCCAGCCCGTCCTCATTCCAGCGATAAGCCTTCGACCGCGCCTGATCGTGCGGCAGGTAATCCCACGCCGACCCGTCCGCCGAGTAATCCTCCCGCACCGTCCCCCACGCCCGCTCCGCCACGAACGGCCCCCACTGCTTCCAGTTCGCCTCCCCCGACCGATGCTCCAACAACCGCCGATGCTCGGCCGTCACCTGCCCCGAAGAAGTAGTCGTCGTTCGTTTCATCGTCCCTACAATGGTGGGGCAGACATTCTTGTCCAAACCCATTCGGAAATCGCGGACGTCGTCCGTCAACGGTGGGGCGGAGATTCTTGTCTGCCCGACACCAACTCTTCCGCAGTCCAATCCGTCGTCCCGAGTACCAAAATGCCCTCGGAATTCACTGAATTTCTGGTGGGGCTCATTCTTGCCTGCCCCGCACCTATTCGCGTTTCAACATTCCCGGTATTTCCGGCTCGATCCTGATCCGCCGCGAAGTCTCACCGGTCGCTTCAATCTCGACCCAGATCGTCTCCGCCGGCAGCAACTCCGCCACCCGGCTCGCCCACTCCACCACCACCACGCCGCCCTGCTCCAACAATTCCTCAAACCCGATCGCCTCGAAATCCTGCGCGCCCGTCACCCGATACGCGTCCAGATGGTACAGCGGCATCCGCCCGCCGTCATAAATGTTCAGCAGCACGTACGTCGGGCTCGACACGCTCCGCGCATTCCCCCCCAACCCCACCGATAACCCCCGCACAAACTGCGTCTTCCCCGCCCCCAGGTTCCCCTCCAGCGCAATCACGCTCCCCGGCCCCAGCGCGCGCGCCAGCCCGGCCGCAACCGCCTCCGTCTCCGCCACGCTCTTAGTTTCGTACTCCACCATCGCCGTCATCCGTCCGACCACCTGAACCCGATTGGGTGGCACTGGCAAGCGCTCAGGACGTAGGGTGTGATTCATCACACCGCATTTCGGGTGGCACTGGCAAGCTATCAGGCTTGCCAGTGTCTTCGAATTCACAAGCACCAACCGCCTCTGACCGGATTGCTTCAGCAACCCCGAATCCTCGTTCATTTCAAAATCGGAAACAAACTCGCCGAATCGTCCGTCCACAACCGCGCCCCAAACGCCGACCCCTCGTTCCCCGACTGATCCCCGCTCACCGGCAACGACCGCAGGAACGCCTCGTCCGCGCACACCAGCACCCAGTCCGAACTGTACTGCCCGCTCCCCGGCTTCGTGTGCTCATCGCTCACCACGCGCCAGTGCAGCCCCAGGTGTTCCGCCGCCCCCCGCACCACCGGCCGCAAATCCAAATGGTGATTCGTAATATGCACCGCGATCAGCCCCCCCGCCCGCACGTGCCGCCGGTACAGGTCAAACGCCTCGCGCGTCAGCAGGTGCACCGGTATCGCATCCCCGTTAAACGCATCTAAAATCAGCACGTCGAACCGCTGATCCGCCCCCTCCCGCTCCAAAGACAACCGCGCGTCCCCCGGCACCGTCTCGATCGCCGCCGCCGAGTCCTTCAGAAACGTGAAATACTCTCGCGCATACGCCACCACGTGCGGATTAATCTCGTAAAACCGCATCACGTCCCCCGGCCTTCCATAAACCGCCAGCGTCCCCGCCCCCAGCCCCACCGCCCCGATCCGCCGCGGCGTCCCGCCGGCCATGAACCGCTCCAGCGCCAGCCCCACGCCGCTCGTCCGCCCGTAATACGTCGTCGGCTCGTCCCGCCGCCCGGGGCTGGCGAACTGCACCCCGTGCGTGATCCCCCCGTGCCGCAGCATGTAGGTGTGCGACCGCGGCCCGTCGACCTCGTGCGACACCACGTTGATCGTCCCGTAAAACGACCGCGACGCCGCCACCACCCGCCCCGGCTCCCCCGCGTGACCGCTCAGCAGCAAATACCCCAACAACATGTACATCACAATTAAACCCAACCAGGCCCAGTTCGGCCGCCCGTTATAGAGCTTCGAGTTCCGATCCGTGAACACGATCGTCAACGCCAACGCCACCGTCAGCAGCAAACTCAACGGAAACTCGAAATACGTCACGAACACCAGAGGCGCCACCACCGCCACGAACACCCCGCCCACCGCCCCGCCCGCCGACAACGCCAGGTAATACCCCGTCAACCGCGCCGCCGGCGGTTTCAGGCGCGCCACCTCCCCGTGGCAGATCAGGCAGCACACGAACAGCGCACCGCAATACCCCCCGAGCTGCACCGCCAGTGGCAAGCCGTTCTCCCGGAACAGCAAAAACGCCACCCCGCCGACCGCCGGCGGCAACAGCGTCAGCATCACCCCCCGCCGGTACCACCGCGGACTGTCGAACGCGATCACAAACGTCAGCAAATAAACCGCCAGCGGCGCGATCCAGAGGAACGGGATGACCGCCACCTCCTGGCAGATCTTGTTCGTCGTCGCCAAAAGCAGCAGCGTCCCGCACGCCGGCAACAACACCCACAACACCCGCGCAAAAATCGAAACCGCCGACGCGCCGCCTCCCTCATGCTCTACCGCCGCCGTCCCTCCCTCCCGCCGCCGCCGCCGAAACATCACCGCACACGCCGCGCTCATCACCGCGAACACCACAAACCCCCACGACCACCCCACCGCCTGCCCCCGACGATTCACCACCGGCTCGATCACCACCGGATAACAGAGTAGCGCCCCCAATGACGCCAGATTCGAAAGCGCATACAACCGATAAGGCGACGCCACAGCGCCGACATCCCCGTCTGCTGTGGGGTAGAAATCCTTATCTTTGATGGGGCAGGCATTCTCATTCTCAGTGAGGCAGAAATCCTTATCTTCAGTGGGGCAGACATTCTTGTCTGCCTCGCGCCGCCGAGTGGAGGCATTCCTGCCTCCCGAGGCGACGCGATCAGACGTGCCAGAATCCAAAACCCCCCGCGCCAACCAAGCCTGCAACAACGGCCCCGTCGCCGCCACCAATAAATAAGGCAACCCCACGCTCACGAGCAGCAGCGCCAAAATCCGCCACGTCGGATCCGCACCCGAAGCCACCGGCTTCCACCACTCCGAAGGCACGATTGGCAACATCCCCAGCGCCACCGCCAGCAACCCCACATGCACCGCCACCTGCACCCCCGCCCGCAACCGCAACATCCCATGCGCGTACGCGTACCCCCCCAGCAGCAGCAACTGAAAGAACAACATGCACGTCGTCCAAACCGCCGCCGACCCCCCAAACCAAGGCAGGATGAACTTCGCGATTAACGGCTGCACCAGAAACAACAAAAACGCCCCCACGAAAATCGTAACGGCATAAACCACCACCACCGCCCCCCTCCCAGATGCCACACCCGAAGTCGTCGTCGTCATCTCCGTTCACCAACCTCCAAACCACCCGCGCGCGCCGCGAAAGCCCACGGAACTCGTTCCGTGGGTTCTATCGAATCACAATAAGTCTCCATCACGCCGGGTGCCACAGGTCGCGGTACCCCGAGACCTGTGTCTTCCAAACGCGCCACCCATCACAACCCATGCTCCCACCCCCGCGCCCTCAACCGCACCCGCTGATCCTTCGTCTGCAACCAGATCTCATCCCCCTCCGTCACCATCCCCACCAACGTCACCAACGGATGCTCCACCCGATCCGGACTCGTAAACAACAACTCATAATCCTCCCCATCATTGAGCGCCCCCTCCAACGTTACCCCCGCATGCACCGGCACGCTCCCCGCCGAAATCACCGCCCCCACCCCGCTCTGCCGGCAAACATGCCCCAAATCCCGCGACAACCCATCACTCAAATCAATCATCGCCGTCACGCGGTATTTCGTCGCCAGCTCCCGCGCCTCCCGCACCCGAGGCACAAACGTCATGTGCCGCCCCCCAATCGACCCGCCCAGCTTTCCCGTCACGTAAATCCTATCCCCCACCTTCGCCCCCCCGCGAGTCACCGGCGGAACCCCCGTCGACTTCCCCATGATCGTCACCGACAACGCCAGCCGCCCATCCCACGACCCCGTATCCCCCCCCACGATCTCACAATCAAAA
>Ga0207674_10004404_pt1 | contig 16967 bp, 23 predicted proteins | sample KBSCornC72_FD_184303 | JGI IMG/M metagenome (GOLD analysis project Ga0207674, IMG submission 184303) | Corn rhizosphere microbial communities from Kellogg Biological Station, Michigan, USA - KBS Corn C7-2 (SPAdes) (version 2) | ecosystem: Host-associated > Plants > Roots > Rhizosphere > Soil ... | reverse complement strand
CGAGCCGGCGGACCGCGTTCGCGCCGCCTTCGGCAATACCAAGTACGAGCGATTGCGCGCCATCAAGGATCTCTACGACCCGGACAACCTGTTCCGATACAACCACAACATCCCACCCGCCTCGCGATAGATGTCCGGCGGCCGGCATGGCCGGGGACGCAGACCACTGCTGGGGCCTCGGATACGTACGCCCACGCGCCGGGCGTCGTCGGGCCTGGCTCAGCGGTTGTGGTTGACGACCTCGACGTTGTGCCCGTCGGGGTCAAGGACGAACGCGCCGTAGTACCCCGGGTGGTAGACGGTGCGCTCGCCGGGACCGCCGTTGTCCTCGTAGCCGGCGGCCACAGCGGCGGCGTGGAACGCCCGCACGGTCGCGTCGTCCTGCGCCGGGAACGCGACGTGGACGTGCTCGGTGAGCGGCCGCTCGTCGTCGATCAGCGAGAAGCTGAAGTCCTCGCCGACCATCTGGACGTGGTCCGGCTTGTCCACGCCGATCCGCAGCCCGGCGTGCGGGGCGATCGTCATGTAGAAGCGCTTGGACGCGGCGAGGTCGCGGACGCGGAGCCACAGGTGGTCGACGCCGCCGTCGGGCACGGGGCGCTCTCGCTTCGTGTGCACCGCCTCCGCGCTGTTGCCGTCCGGGTCGAGCAGGAAGCCGCCGTAGTAGTCCGGGCCGTAGATCGTGCGCGGGCCCGGCGCGCCGTCGTCGCGGTGGCCCGCGTCGATCCCCGCCCGCCAGAAGGCGTCCACCGCCTCTCGGGACGGCGCTCGGAAACCGACGTGCAGGCCGCAAGTGACGGGGTGCTCGCGGTCCGCCGCCCCGATGTCCCAGTCCTCCCACTCGACGAGCTCGGCGTCCGCGTGACTCGGCTCGGCGCCCAGCACGGAGAGAACGGTGCGGTAGAACCGCTCGGACGCGGCGAGGTCGGCGACGGCGATCGCGACGTGATCGAACATCCCCGCCGAGGATACCGCGGCGGCCGCCGTCGCCCAATCACGGCGCGGCGAGTCCCTCCGTCGCCCACGCCTCCGCTGTCTCGCGCTCGTGGTTCGGGAACAGCTTCAGTCGGCCGGGAATCGACCAGCCTACGAGGTTTGCGAGTCGACGAATGCTTTCGGAGTCGGTGACGACGGCGATGCGATCGAAGGATCGTGGATTGGCGAGCCCGAGCATGGCGTCCTGCCATGCGCCGCCGGCGGTGTAGCCGGTGAAGCGGTCGTCGAGCACGTGGACGAGGCGGATTTTCGGATGCCGCTCGAGAGCATGCTTCACCGCCGGTGCTGCGACTGCGTGGTAGTCGGCGGATTCGACCTGCCCAACGGCCTCGAGGCCGACGACCCCATCGGGCAGCCCTTCGATCAGCTGGATCATGATGCTCCGTTAGCCGGCGAGGCCGGCGGATGCCTCCTTCAGGCCGGCCTTCAACTCCTTCGCGGAGGCCTTGTCGATCTGGGCGGTTGAGGTGCGGATCGCGTTGGTGAGCGCACCGCTGACGGCGTCGGACCCGTCCGGCTCGTAGATCGCGATGATGCCGGCTGATCCGGGCGGCAGCGCATCGTCCAGCTTGTCGCCGATGCCGCCCTGGAGCCGGTGGCGGGCGAACTTTCCCGCCAGGCCGCCGACCGCGGCACCTGCGACGGTCGCCGCCAGGAGCGGCGGGGCGAAGAGCCCGATGACGAGGCCCGCGCCGGCCCCGGCCTTGGCTCCCTTGTGGCCGAGGTGATCGCCGGTCTCCTGGACCTGGATCTCGCCGTCGGCGTCCTTGATCACGAGCGCCACGCCGTCGGTGACGATGTCGCCATCGCTGGCGAGCTTGGTGTAGGTGTCGAAGTCCCTCTGCGCAAGGTCGGGGATGAGGTAGACGGCGACCAGGACATCCAGCTTGTTGTTGCCACTCATAGCGCTCCCTCGTTTGCTTCCATCAGGCGCTCGCGGCGTGTGCTGCCAGCGCCTGAGCGGCGTGCTCGTTCATGGCCTTCGCGTCCTCCTCGCTGAGGTGCGGGGCGACGTCAAAGACGACCTGCTTGATCTCGCCCGTGAACGTGAACGGCGCCTTGTCGGCGTAGCTGCGGTCAACCACGAGGCCGTTGTCGCGACCGATGTCCATGCCGGAATAGCCCGAGAAGCGGCCCGGAACCGTGTGCTCCATACGTCCCTTCGCGACCGGCTCGCCATTGACGAGCAGCGTCACCTCGCCGCCGGTCGCCGGCTTCGACGCGTCGGCGGTGAACACGAGCTCGACGTTGACCTCGCCGCTGGGCAGCACCTGCTCGGCCGCCTGGGTGTACTCCAGCACCCCGAGCATCGAATAGGTGTGCTTGAGCTTGCCGTCCTGCACGAAGAGCGAGAACCCACCGAGATTGTCGGCCTCGGCGACGATCACACCCTCGACGCCGCCCGGCGGGATGACGAGGTCGGCGCTGATCGTGTAGGAGTGGTTGTAGATCGGCGGGATCATCCCGCTGGGGATGTTCTGGATGTCCCCGCGGAACACGAACTTGGACTCCTCGGGGATCGGCGGCACCATGCCGAAGAACGAGGTCAGCCCCCCGAGCAGCGGCAAAACGTGGTTGGCCTCTGCCTCCGCCCAGAAGAGCTCGCGGAGCTCCCGCACCTTTTCCGGGTGGTCGGCGGCGATGTTGTTGGACTGGGTGAAGTCGTCGGGAAGGTAGTAGAGCTCGACCGGGTCGTCCTCGGGATTCCAGCCGGGGCCGAACTCGCTCAGCTTGGCCGGATCGAGATTCCAGGGAATCCGCTGCATCCGCTGTGCGAGCAGCCAGCCGTCCTTGTACATCCCGCGGTTGCCGAGGATCTCGTAGTACTGCTGCGTGTGCCGTTCCGCGGCGGCCGCGTCCGAGACCGTGTCGGCAAAGCTGACGCCGTCAAACGGCTGCTGGTCGACGCCGTCGACCGAGTCGGGCATGGGGATCCCGGCCAGGTCGAGGATCGTTGCGCCGATGTCGTTCACGTGCGTGTACTGGCTGCGGATCGCGCCGGCGTCGTCGATGCCGCCGGGCCAGTGAACGACCATCGGGTTTCGGGTGCCTCCGAGATGCGAGGCGACCTGCTTGCCCCAGTCAAAGGGAGCATTGCCCGCCCACGCCCATCCGGCCGCATAGTGTGGTGCGAGCTGCTCGTCGCCCCACGCTTCCAGGCCGCCATGCTTGAAGATCAGTCCGATCTGCTCCTCGGGCGTGAGTGGGATCCCGTTCAGCGTGGTCAGCTCGTTGAACGTGCCGGTAAGCGTGCCCTCCATGCTCGCCCCGTTGTCGCCCCAGATCCAGACGATGACCGTGTTCTCGAGCTCGCCCATCTCGTCGATCGCGTCGACGATCCGGCCGATATTCCAGTCGGCGTTCTCCGAATAGCCCGCGTACACCTCCATCTGACGTGCGTACAGCCGCTTGTGCGTCTCGTCCAGCGAGTCCCACGTCGGGAACGCGTCGTTTCGCGGCGGAAGCTTCGCGTCCGCAGGCACAACGCCCAGCGCCTTTTGTCGCGCGAACGTCTCCTCGCGCATCACGTCCCACCCCTGGTCGAACTTCCCCCGGTACTTGTCCGACCACGTTCGCGGGACGTGGTGGGGCGCGTGGCTACAGCCCGTCGCGACATAGGCAAACCATGGCGTCGACTGCTTCTCAGAGCGCACCCTGTGGAGCCAGTCGATCGTCTTGTCGGCGAGATCGTCCTGGAAGTAGTACGACTCGCCGTCCTTGGCCTGGGGCACGCCGATGATCTTTTGATTCTCGGCGATCAGCGGGTCGTACTGCCCGGCCTCACCGCCGAGGAAGCCCCAGAAGTAGTCGAACCCAAGCCGGGTCGGCCAGCGGTCGAACGGCCCCGCGTACCCCTGCTGATTGTCCGGCGTCAGATGCCACTTCCCAAACCCGCTGGTCAGGTAGCCGTTCTCCTGAAGCATCCGCGGAAACGGCGCGCAATCGCGAGGAACCGTCGCGTTGTACCCGGGAAACGGCCCCGAAAACTCGCCAACCATGCCAAAGCCGACCCGATGGTGATTCCGCCCGGTCAGCAGCGCCGCCCTGGTCGGCGAGCAGAGCGCCGTGACGTGGAAACGGTTGTAGCGCAGCCCGCTCTCAGCAAGCCGTGTGTAGTTGGGCGTCTGGATCGGACCACCGAACGTGCTCGGATTGCCGAAACCGGCGTCGTCGATCAGGACGAGCAGCACATTCGGCGCACCCTCGGGCGGCTGAACATGGCCGGCTTGGTTCCAGTCGGGCTTTGAACCTTCGAGCGTCCGCTTCGTCGCACCCGCAAACGGCGGCCGTCGGATTGGAAGGCGAGTACGGTCGATTCCTGCGTCGGGCATAGGTCCGCTCCTCTCATCCCGCGAGGCTTGGGGCAGCGACGTGCATCGTGCCGGCCTCGATGCTATGGCCGAACGCTGAAGGGGCGTCATCCGCTTGGGGTGAGTCGAGCTCGGACGCGAATCGCGGCATGCCGCGACGAACCGTCGAGTACCGCGGCAGAACGCGAGAAGACTCCGGATCGAAACCTCCGGTCGGCTTCGGTCAGGCTGGTTTCGTGCCGTGAAAGGCGCCGGCGATCATCGGTACCAGCAGTCGCTCGAGCTGCTTCACGGACCTCGTTCTGAGCTGGGCGCTGACCGGTGCGAGAGCCATCCAGTTCAGCATTCCGGCCACACAGCGTGTGCGCAGGATCAGTTCCTGGTCCTTGACGTCGGGAACGTTTGCCTTCAGCACGCGAACAGCGTCGGCACGGATCCCGTCGAATCTGGCATCGAATCGGTCCCAGCTCTGCGGAGGATCCAACGCCGCCCGAGCCACGATCCGGAGCAGCGCAAGATCACGTCCACCCGCCGCGAGCGCCCGCATCATCGGTCGCGCGAAGGCCGCCGCCAGAGCTTCGACGGTCGACTCCGGCCCCAGTGCGCTGAGAGCCTCCTTCTGAGCATCCAAGTAGCGCTCGAGCGCGTGCTCGACGGCCGCGTCACACAGTGATCTCAGCGACCCGAAGTGGTAGCTCACCGCCGCGACGTTTGCCTCGGCGGCATCCGTGAGCTCGCGCAGCGTCACGCCGTCCTCGCCGCGTTCAGAAATCAGGTTCAGCGCGGCATCCAGGAGCCGCGCCTGCGTTCGCAGACCCGCCTCGCGACGCTGGTCGGCTCTGGTCGCTTCCATGCAGCGTATTCAAGCAGACGCTTGAATACGCTGCAAGCAGGCGCCATCCTCAAACAATTCAATCAAACGCTTGACAAGATGCCGGCACCGAGCTACCGTCACGCCAACGCTGGATCGACTACCACGCGAGCCGGCGCGGACTTCTCCAGCACTCAGCAAGGAGGAACCAATGAGAGTGGCACTCACAGGTGCGACGGGGTTCATCGGATCCCACGTCCTCAGGGAGCTCCACGAGCACGGCCATGAGGTGGTGGCGCTGATCCGCGACGATGCCCAGGCGGACCTCGTGGCCGGGCGCGGGGCCACACCCACCCGGGTCGACCTCCACGACCGGCCGGCGGTCGTGAGCATGTTCGGCACCGCAGACGCGGCGATCCACACGGCCAGCCCAGGGGACGCCACCAGCGCAGACCTGGACTCCGCGGTGGCCGACGCGGCGGTCGAGGCGTACGCCGGCACCGGCAAGCCCTACCTGCAGATCAGCGGTCTCTGGATCTACGGGGACAACCGCTCGATCAGCGAAGACTCCCCCATGGATGCCCCCGCGCTGGTGGCGTGGAGGGATCCGATCGAACGCCGCGTGCTCGCTGCCGAAGGCATGCGCGGAGTCGTGATCACCTCCGGTGTCGCCTACGGTGACGGCGGTGGAGCGGTTCCGGGGCTGATGCTCGGTTCACCGCGAGACGACGACGGCAACCTGATCATGCTCGGCACCGGGCAGCAGCACTGGGACACCGTCCATGTCGCGGACTTGGCGGAGGTCTTCAGGCGCATCTTGGAACACGACTCAGCTCGGGGCCGCTACGTCGTCGCCGATGGGCTGAACCCGACCGTGGCCGAGCTCACCGAGGCGGCCGCCGTTGCAGTCGGCGCTCCAGGAGCAGTCCCCGGCTCCGATGACGAGGCTCGGGCCCGCCTGGGCGACTATTTCGCAGAAGTCCTGCTGCTCGATCAGGGTGCAACGGCCGCGAAGGCTTGGAACGAGCTCGGCTGGCGCCCGTCCCGTCCGGGACTCGCCGATGAGTTCCGGCATGGAAGCTACCGGCAGGTGACAGCCGGCTGACGCCGGATCACCACAGAACAGGAGCAGTCGCTGATGGCCATCCACGCTGACCTGACCCCGTCCGAGGCGGCCGACCGGCTCGCGATTCGCGAGCTGTTCGACGCCTACGCGCACTGCGCCGATCGCCGAGACGCCGAGGGGCAGAAGGCGCTCTTCACCGTCGACACCCGCTTCGCGGTCTACATGGACGGCGAGGGCGCTGAACCAACCTACGTGGTGGAGGGGCGAGATGCGCTCGCGCCGGTGTTCGCCGACCTGAACCGGTACGACACGACGACGCATTTCAACGGGCAGAGCACGGTCACGATTGACGGCGACCGTGCCACGGGTGAGAGCTACACCATCGCCCACCACCTCTTCAGCGAGGACGGAGTGCGCAAGATCATGGTCGCCTCCCTTCGCTATCTCGACACCTTCACCAGGATCGGCGGCGCCTGGTACTTCGCCGAACGGAACCTGATCCTCGACTGGAGCGAGACGCGATCCCTCAACGCCGGGGCGGTCTGACATAGGGGAGTCCGCCTAGGCGTGAGGCTCCGGGATCTTCGGCTCCGTGACGTGGGAGAGCCACGTAGGCGCTCCGAGCGCGAGCACTCGACGCTGTCCCTCGGTCGTGGCGCTGCCCAGCTCGTGGAACGAGGTGCCCACGTCGCCTCCGAGGACAAAAGGGCCCTCGCCGGTGTCGACGACGACCACCTGGTGCCCGTCCGAATGCCCGGGTGCCGGCAGCAGGCGGATTCCCGGTAGCGGCTCCGCCTCACCCTGGTGCTCGACGTACGTCGCGCCGTCGAAGTCGACCCATTCAGGGATCGTGTAGTCGAGCGAGCGCGCGTCGGCGAGCTCGCGCGCCTGGACGTGGATCGGTACGCCCGGGAAGAGGCGGTTGCCGCCGCAGTGGTCGAAATGCAGATGCGTGTTGATGACGCAGACGACGGCGCGCGGGATGTTCTCGGGGTGCGGAGTTGGGCTCAAATCGTCGACCTCGGGCCGTGTATCGATCATCCCGGTGTCGACGAGCACGAGCCCGGCCGGGTGGTCGATCGTCCAGATGAGCACGGGCCATAGCTCGCCGTCGACGACGAGCTCTGCCCCGAGGTGGGCGCGGATCACGTGCTGAACCTACCACCGGCGGACGCCGCGTTGACCCGGACGTTCGACGTGTCGATCCCCGGACTGTGGGACGTGGGAGCGGCTAAGGTCGCGACAGTTACCGCTCCCGGACTGCGTAGGTCAGGTGGGTCACCCGCTGCGTCGGCTCGGCGCGGACCGGTTGCAGAGCCACGCGGCCCGCGTCCACGCCCTCGAACAGGCGGATTCCGGCGCCGAACAGCACGGGTGAGAGCGCGATCGTGAACTCGTCGATCAGGCCCGCGTTCACGTACTCCAGGATCGTTGCGCCGCCGCCCGCGATGCGGACGTCTCGGTCGCCGGCGGCCTCGCGGGCCTGGTCGAGCGCAGGCTCGATGCCGCCGTTGGCGAAGTGGAACGTGGTCCCGCCCGGGCGCTCCCAGGGGTCGCGCTTCTCGTGCGTCACGACGAAGACCGGCGTGTGGAACGGCGCCTCCTCCGGCCACGCCTGCTCGCCGAGGTCGAACATGCGCTTGCCCATCACGCTCGCGCCGGTGCGCTCGAACGTCTCCCGCACGATGTCGTTGTCGCGCCCTTCCTCGCCGCCCTCGCCGAGCTTCAGGTTCTGCTGGAAGAACCGCTGCGGGAATATCCACTGCTGCAGTTCCATCCACTGCGCCGTCCACCGGTGCATATCCGGGTCGTCCATGCGCTGCTCGGGCGCGATGAACCCGTCCAGCGACATCGTCACGCTGAAGAACACCTCCCCGGCCATCAGTCGTCAACTCGCTTCCGAACGAGCTCGGTGACGTAGGCAGCCAGGTTGCTCAGGGTCTGCTGGCCGCCCTCGATCGCGTGGTACTTCTCGACCGCCTCGTCGCGCAGCTGCTTGGTGGGGAACACCGTGCGCATCTCGATCCGGGTGGCCGTGCCGTCGGGCGCGAACGTCAAGAACGACTCGAAGGCGTTGGGGTCGCCTCGGGATTCACCGTGCAGCAGCGCGATCCGCTCCGGCGGGGCGATCTCGCTCCAGGAGATCCACTCCTGGTAGTCCGTCCCGTCCGGTCCGTGCATCACGAAGTCCCACTCCCCCCCGACGCGGAACTCGAACGCCCGCGTGGTGGTGCTGAACCCGTCGGGTCCCCACCACCGCGACAGGTGCCGCACCTCGGTGAACGCCTCGAACACCAGCTCCCGTGGGGCACCGATGACCCGGGAGATTACGATCTCGCGGTCGGCCGTCGCGGACTGCGCCGGCGCTCCTCGTCCCGTCGCGCTCATCATCTACTCCTCCTGCCTGGCCTGCTCGAGGCCCTGCACGTACTCGTCCAGCCGGTCGAAGCTCTCGTTCCAGAACCGCTCGAACCCGCCGGTCCACTCGTGAACCGGCCGCAGCCCGCCGGCGTCGAGGCCGTACAGGCGTCGCTTGCCTGCCTTGCGGTCCCGCACCAGTCCGACCTCCCGGAGCACCCGCAGGTGTTTGGACGCCCCCGGCTGGGTCAGCCCCAGCTCCTGGGCCAACTCGGTTACCGGCCGCTCACCCGCCCGCAGCAGCACGAGGATCTCCCGGCGCTGCGGCTCTGCGATCGCGTTGAAGACGTCCGACGTCGTCGCTGCTCGTGCCATGGCGAAATCATATGCCGATATAGGCATATGTCAAGCCGGGGAGACCAGCGGCGCGTACCGGACAACATGTCGAGGTTACGCGCATGGCCGGTGGCGCCGCCGCGATAGCGCCCATGGCGGAGCTCAGTGCCCGGGTGGCGGGCCCGGGGGGCCGAGGATCTCGAAGCCGTTCCGCTGTGCGATGGGGATCAGCCGTGCCACGTCCGGGGGGCGCTCCATCGGAGGTGGCAGTACGCGCTCGGGAGCGGGTTCACCGACCTCTCGCTGGAATCCCTCGAACTGCATCGGTGCGAAACCGACCAGCGCCCTGGCGCCGCCGGCTTCGGCGTAGAAGGTGTGAGGTACGCCCTTGGGGCCGTACGCAAACGATCCGGCCTCCATCGGGATCTGCGTGTCGGCAATCCAGACGGTCATCTTGCCCTCGAGCACGTAGAACCACTCGTCTTCCTCCGGATGCACGTGCCACGGCGAGCCGACTCCCTCGGGTATGACGATCTCGACGAGGCCATACGCGCCTGCGGTGTCGTCTCGGCCGATCTTGATCGTCTGGAGCATTCCGAGCAGCCAGAACGCTTCGCCCTCGTTGTTGGCGAGCGCGTACCCAGCGTGCGCCCGCTCCGCGGTGATGGTGGCCATGGTTTCACTTCCTCCGCTGTTTGGTATGCTCAGCAATAGTCGCCTTAAAAACTGTTGCATAACGGACAATCGCAGATGGAATCATCGTTGTCAAGTCCCACACCCGAGCGGCTGCACTGCTGGCGCCTCTTCTTCGAGAGCGGCCTGGCGCTGCTGGACGTGCTCGATTCGGAGCTGCAGGACGCCGTCGGCATCCCCCAGCGCTGGTACGACGTGCTGGTTCACCTCGAGGAGTCACCCGACGGCGTCCAGATGACGGAGCTCGCTGACCGGATCCTCTACAGCAAGAGCGGCTTCACCCGCGTCATCGATCGCATGGAGGAAGTCGCCCTCGTCCAGCGCGTCCGCCCTTCCAGCGACCGCCGCTCGATCCTCGTCCTCCTCACCGACAACGGCAGGAGCACTATGGAGCGCGCCCGCCGATACCACCGAGACGGCATCCAGCGACACTTCTCCCAACACCTCACCGACACCGACGTCAAGGCCCTCACCCGTGCACTCGAAAAGATCAGCACCCATGCGCGGCCACTTCGACCCGGCCGCATTCGCGCTTAGTCACCGAGTCACAGCTGAGCTGGACGCCCGTCGGGGGATTTCGGCTCATCGACTTTCACGTGATGCTCACCCCAGCACCTTCACGGCCTCGTCCATCGAGTCGACCTCGAGGGCGAGGTGGCTCATACCGTCTCCCAGATCGACAGCCTGTCGTCCGGGCGTGGACGCCTCCCCCCAACGCCTGATCGTCGAGCCCCGAACGGATTGCGGCCGTGTCGTGTGTCTACTTGCTGGGAGCGGTGCGTGTCTGGATGCGAGCATCTGGGTGTTGAGCGGTGATGCTGACGAGGTGCTCCGTCTCGGACGTCATCGGCAGCTCCTCGTAGGCCACGACTCGCGTTCGGACGACGCTGCCGTCTCCCTGGGGGTTGTCGAGGTACATCGGGCGGTAGGTCGTGGTGTCGAAGTAGGCGATCACGCCGGTTGAGAGTTCGATCTTGTAGAGCGTCCTGCCGTCGATCGTCGTCGTTCCGGCGACCTGGGCGTCGCCCTTCGCGAGCTGCCTGCGGACGCCCGCCATGGGGTCGACCAGTGGTTGTGGCGACTTCGCCCCGGTCGTCTTGAGGATGGTGTTCGTGTGAGCGTCGTACTGGAACCTGGTCGTCCCGTCCGCTGCCCCCTCGTGGGACTGACCGCCCCAGCCTTTGATCATCCGGAGGGCATACGGCGGACTCGTTTCCTGCCACCATTCAAGGGCGATCGGCCTGCCGTTCTGGACACCGTCCTCTTTCACGTGGACGATCATGTTCGCGGGTCCTGTTAGCGCCCGCAGGGCCTGATGGACGATCGCGGCATCGGCGGTCGAGGGACCGCCTGACCCACCCGGCCCGCCCAGCAACGCGACGCCAAGGAGGGCTGCTGCCGCCGCGGCTGCTGCCGCCACGCCGGTGGCGATCCGGAATGAACGCAGGCGCCCAGGGCGCTCCACCATCTGCTCGCTGAGCCGTGCGCGGGTGGCATATCGCATGCTCTCGTCCGACTCTCGCGGCTCCGCCATTGCCCTCAGGTCGCGTTCGAGTTCCTCAGTCGTCATGGGGATACCTCCGTCGTAGTTCGTGAAGAATCCGGTGCAGCCGGACACGAACCGTCCCAGCACTCGCACCGACGATCTCTCCGATCTCGTCGAACGCGAGATCCGCGCCGTAACGCAAAGCAAGCAGATGCTGCTGCTCCGGTTCGAGCCGAGACACCACCGCGCGCAGCCGATCCGCGCGTTCGCGGGCCAGCAACTGTTCTTCCGGGCCGGGCCTCGACTCGGCGGCCTCGAAGGTGAGCGGCAGGCGCTCCGGTTTCGGCTTTCGCTGGACGTCACGGACGGCGTTGCGGGCGATCTGGAACAACCAACCTGCGAATGGGCCGTCGCCGCGGAAACGTCCGAGCTGCGCGAGTGCGGTCGTGAAGACCGCGCTTGTCACGTCTTCGCAGGTCGCCTCTTCGCGAATCCGCAGCCGCACGTAGCCCAGCACGCGGTCGAAGTACCGGTCGTACAGTCCCAGAAACATGCGCGGCTCTTCGCGCGCGGCCGCCACCAGCCCCGCATCCCGATCGATCTGACGACCACGCACCGCCGGCGCAACGAGGAGTGCCCTCACCTCCATACCCACCTCATCTTCTCACCGTCCTTTCGGGTTGACTCCCCAGGGACGAGAAGCGCGGGAAAGTGTTACCGACAATCTCCAACCCCATCGCCCGGTCCCCTGGCATTCGGGAGACCCGGTGCTCGAGCTCGCCAGTCGTCGGTCGGGTCGAGCTGAGGTCGGCCGCGTTACCAGGTTGCCTATGAGCGCTTCGACAAGAGCGCTCAGCTCGACCTGGGCGTCCGGTCAGACCAGGAACGGGAAGGCTGTGCTGTCTGCCGCCGTATGGGCAAGGTAGGCTCGGCTGATGGCGGAGCGGGCCAGGCTGGTCGGCATCAACCACGTCGCGGTCGAGGTGGGCGACGTCGAGCGGGCGCTCGCGCTCTACGGCCGACTGTTCGCATTTGAGATGCGTGGCCGGGCGGCGCACATGGCGTTCGTGGACATGGGCGACCAGTTCATCGCGATCTCCGAGCCGCGCACCCAATCGGCGGACGATTCGCGCCATTTCGGCCTCGTCGTGGACGACGTTTCGGTGGCCCGTGCGGCCGTGACACGGGAGGGTCTCGCGATCGTCAGCCAGGGTCGCTGCAGCTTTGACTTCCTGGACCCCTGGGGGAACCGGTTCCAGGTTGTCGGCTATGGCGACATCCAGTTCGACCGGGTGGACGGCGTGAAGCGCAAGCTGGGCATCGAGGAGCTCGAGAAGACCGAGGACGCAAGGCGACAGATATCCGAGCGCGGACTCGACTGAGAGGCCGCGCGCCGCCACCATTACGCAGGTCACGTGACGCTCAGGGGTGATCGAACGCTCGCCATGATGCCAGCCGGGCGATCCGTAGCTGCAGCGCCTCGATCCAATCGTGCACCGTCCCGCCTCCGGGCAACGGCACGCCTGCCTCCGACCGCCAGAGCGCGTCACCGAGGACGGTCCTGATGTGCCAGGCGAGGAGCGGAGCCGGCTCGACCGCGCGGCCGGTGAGCCGCTCGTACTCGTCAACCACCGCGACAAGGAACCCAATACTGGATCCGAGCCCGGGGAGGTAGCGCAGGTCGTAATGGTGGTCGCCGATCGCGATGGCGTCGTAGTCGAACGGGCGAACCGCGTTCCACCAAGAGCGAGCATGGCGATGCGTTCGCGCGCCAACTCAACGGCTGCCTCCGCCGACCATGCGAACTTCACCACATGCGTGGGCCCCAGCCAGGCGGTACCACGGTGCCAGATCGGATTGATCTGTTCGAGCTCCACGTGGAGTTCGACGTGCGCACCGGCCAGGTCAGGAAACACTGCCCGCACCGCGTCGCGCACCGCCGAGGCGGAGAGCCCATCGACCCACGCCCTGGTGCGCTGGCTCGGCACCGGGCCAGCGTACCGTCATCAGTTGAAAAACCGCCTACACCTGCGCGAGTTGTTCCGTCGGGACCTGCGCCAGTAGATGCGCGATCAGCTGGTGGCCGGCTTCGTTGGGATGAGTGTGGGTCACCTTCCAGCAGACTCGTGGCGGCGTCCTTCCCGGCGGGACCGTTGAATGCGTCACTCGGCCCGAACCAATGGCTCGTGATCGAAGTCAAGGGTGGCAAGCACGACGTGGCGCGATACGCCGTCGCAGCCCTGCAAGACCTCTTGGCGTACCGCCGCTCGTTCGAACCCGCGCTCGGCCAAGCCGCACGGTACGGAGTCGGTATCGCATCCGGCCGTGAACTGCAGCCCGATTTGGATGCCGAAGTTGCACTCTGCACGCCGGACACGCTGGCGACGGCACTCGCACCCTTCATCGGCTGATCGGCGCGCGCGTTGGGGCCTGGAAAAGCCGGCCACTTTCAGGGGAGTTGCGCTGGAACGGGCTACAGCGTGTGCAACGGCACCTCGTAGAAGTCGACCGCCGAGCGGCTGCCGGCGTTCCCGGGCCCGGCGTTCATCGCCTCATCGCCTTTACGCATGGCGTCCTCGCTATCGAACAGCGTCACGCCGAGCATCCCGCCAGAGGCACGGTCGACCAGTAGCAGGAACTTGGCGTCCGAGAGTTCAGGCGGCAGCGCACCCGAGTCGATCGCAGAGCGAAGCCGTTCCACCCTGCCGTCGGTATCAGCCGGATCGCCTTCGAACCGTGCCACACGAGCCCACATCCGGTGCTCCTTTCGTCCGTTCTTACGGCCGGCCGGCTCCACCGTCGTCCGACCGCTGTGCTGGGGCCGCGCCGAGGTCTATGCCGGCGCCGGGATCGCTCCGAGCTGCTGCATCATCGCCATCTGGTCGAAGATGCCCCAGTGCTCGCGGGCAAGGCCGTCGTCCCCGAACCGGATGATGTCGATCAGCTGAACGTCGACGGTACGGCCGCTCGCCGGCATTCCCATGAACTCGCCCTGGTGGGTTCCTGTGGCGGCAACGCGGGCAACAGCTTTGTCACCGCTGACGATGACATCGCGCGGCTCCATGCGCAGATCGGGGAACGCGGCTCGGAGCACGTGGAACAGTTGCTTGACCCCGTCCTTGGTCCGTTCCATCCCCGGCAGCGCTTCCTCATGCTCGACGAAATCGTCGGCCATGAGATCGCCAAACCCATCGATCTCGCCGACGCTGATCAGCTCGTACATCCTCCGAATCGTCGCTGCATGATCCATCGTGGACCTCCCGTCGCCGTTTCTCAGACGACCGAGTATCCCACCCACCGACGGTCGGTGCCGGCTGCCCAGAGGAGGCACGTAGCCCCGCCGCAACCCACGCGTTACGGTTCGCACCTCTCCGGGGCGTCCCAACAGCCTTCCCCCAACGGGTTTGACTCCGTCCGACCTGTCTGCCACACTTCTACTCCGAACACATGTTCGGCAACCAAGGAGCGACGGTGGAGCTTTCCAGCAGGCAGCATGAGATCCTCGAGTTCGTCAACCGGCACGTGGATGCTCACGGTTATCCGCCCACGGTGCGGGAGATCGGCCAGGCGGTGGGACTGACGTCGCCGTCCACGGTGCACGCGCACCTGGCTCGGCTGGAGAGCGCCGGGCTGATCAGGCGCGACCGCACGAAGCCACGCGCGCTCGAGGTGATGGACGGTGGACGACGGGATCGTGGAGCAACGGCGGTGGTCGAGGAGCGCAGGGCGAACGTCCTACCGCTGGTCGGCGACGTGGCGGCCGGCACCGGACTGGTCGCCGACGAGCAGATCGAGGACATGGTCACCGTGCCCGATCAGCTGTGCTCTGACGCAGACTTCCTGCTCACCGTGAAGGGCGACAGCATGATCGACGCGGGGATCCTCGACGGAGACTTCGTGGTCGTCCGCCGGCAGCAGGACGCTCGCAACGGCGAGATCGTGGTCGCGCTGATGGGCGACGAGGACGCGACCGTGAAGCGCTTCTTCCGTGAGAAGGGGCGCGTCCGGCTTCAGCCCGAGAACGCCTCGATGGAGCCGATGTATCCCGATCAGGTGCAGCTGCTGGGCGTCGTCCGGGCGGTGCTTCGACGGCTATGAGCAGCGCCCTGACAGTTGCCGAGGCGCTCGGCCCCACCCTGGAAGAGCAGCTCCTGCATGCGCTCGCCCAGTCCCGGCGGCCCGCTCGCACCGCCGTCTGCCCGGTGTGCGCCGGCGCGATGCGCCGACCGGAGGTCTGCGAAGCCGAGCGGGGGGAGCCGACCGAGCTGACCTGCGGTGAGTGCGAGAGCGTCCTCGTCGATCAGCCGCCGCCGGGCTCGGGACAGCTTCGTCTCGTTCGCTGAGCCTGCGCTGCGACAATGGCGCCGATGGCAACGTCCCGGCGCGAGTTCCTCCTCAGCACGACCGCGTTCCTTGCCGCGGCCGGCTGCGGCTTCGGCACCTCGTCGAACTCTGACGTCGAGAACATCGGCGGCCCCGGAGTGCGGGGAAAGCAGGTGCTCGAAGGCGAGCTCAGCCTCGCCGTACCCGGCTCGGCTCTGCCCCGGCGCATCGTGTCGGACTTTCGCGACACGACGGGCGTCCAGGTGCGCGTGCAGCGGGTGGGCACCGACGAGGATCTTCTGCTCGGCATCGGCGCCGGCGCGACCGGATCGCTCGACGCCGTTTTGGTCGGCGACCAGGTGCTCACCCAACTGATCGACCGCGAGCTGGTCGAGCCGCTCGACCGCTCCCTGATCCCCGGCCGCGACGGCATTGCCCCGCCCTACGACGACCCGCCGGGTGACGGCGGGCTGCGCCACGGAATTCCCCAGGACCTGACTCCCGTCGGGTTTGCCGCGCTGACTACGGCGCCGATCCGCCAGGACAGCTGGCGGGGATTCTTCCGGCTGGCTGAGGAATATCCGGGCCGGGTCGACGTGCCCGACGACGCCGCCACCGTGATCGGTGCGGTGCTGGTGTCACTCGGCCACCAGTGGAACACCGACGACGGCGGCGACCTCGACGAGGCGGCGGCGGAGCTGCGCCGCCTGCGGCCTGCGCTGATCGTGCGATCGAGCCCGCGCACGGTGGCTGCGTCAGGCGCGATGGCGGCTCTCTCCGAGGGCAGCCGCTACCGGTCGGCGCCGCCCCAGGTGCGGTTCGTGGTGCCCATCGAGGGCACCATCGTCCGCGTGCGCAGCTGGTGCATCCCAATCCTGGCACCGCATCCGGTGTCCGCCCACGCTTGGCTGGCGAACGCGATCAGACCGGCGACCGCGAGAGCGTGGACGGTTGCGGTCGGGCGGGCGACACCCGTCGAGTCGGTTACGACGCAGCTGCCGGCGTCGATCGTCGACGACCCGGCCGTGTACCCGCCGTCCGACGCGATCCCGAACCTGATCTACCAGGACCTGTCGGCGGACGGCCTCGCGCGCCGCGAGGAGATCTGGGCCCAGGTGGCGTCGTGATCGGGCCGCTGCTGTGGCTGCTGCTGGCGGCCGCCGGCGTGCTCCAGCCGCCGGTCGTCACCTGGGACGGCACGGCTCCGGTTGTCATCTCCCGGCCCGCCCAGCCGAAGGCGGGGGAGCCGATCGCCGTGGCGGTCGGCCGGCTACCGGCCGGCGCCCGGAGGGTGGAGGTGGCGGCTGACGGGCTGAGCGCGCCGGCAACACCGGCCGGCAACGGCCTGCGTCGCGCCACCCTCTTCGCGACGAAGGCCGGGCCGCTCTCGATCGTCGTCCGGTTCACGCTTCGGGGCGTCAGATACGAATCACCGGGGGCGGTGATCCTTGTGGCGCCCGCCTCGTGATCGGCCTACAATCGGCTGTGCCGATCAGGCAGTCGCGGCGCTTCGGCGTCGAGGAAAGTCGGGACACCGTAGGGCAAGGGTGCCGGGTAACTCCCGGACGGGGAAACCCGATGGAAAGC
>Ga0207674_10004402_pt1 | contig 16970 bp, 19 predicted proteins | sample KBSCornC72_FD_184303 | JGI IMG/M metagenome (GOLD analysis project Ga0207674, IMG submission 184303) | Corn rhizosphere microbial communities from Kellogg Biological Station, Michigan, USA - KBS Corn C7-2 (SPAdes) (version 2) | ecosystem: Host-associated > Plants > Roots > Rhizosphere > Soil ... | reverse complement strand
CTGGCCCTTGCCGAGCGGCGAGACGATGTCGATCACGCGCGCCGACTTGTCTTTGATCGTCGGGTCGAGCGTGTCGAGCTTGAGCTTCTCGTCCGGGTACAGCGGCGTCAGATTGTCGAAATTGACGCGATGGCGGACCTGCTCGGGATCGTCGAAGTTGATGGTCGTGATCCGGGTCAGAGCGAAATAGCGCTCGCCCTCCTTGGGACCGCGAATCTCGCCTTCGACCGTATCGCCGGTGCGAAGGCCGAATCGCCTGACAATCGACGGAGTGACGTAAATGTCGTCCGGACCGGCAAGGTAATTGGCCTCGGGCGAGCGGAGGAACCCGAAACCGTCATTCAGGACTTCGATCGTTCCCGATCCCATGATCTCCACGCCGTTTTCGGCCTGGACCTTGAGGATCGAGAACATGAGGTCCTGCTTGCGCATCGTCGATGCGCCTTCGACACCCATCTCCTCGGCCATTGCGACCAGCTCGGCGGGTGTCTTTTTCTTCAGTTCTTTCAAATGCATATGATTGTCTTTTCTTGGGGAGTTGGGCTCGAGCTTCACAAATGTCGATCAAAGCCGGAGGCGGCAGGACGCCGCACTGGGAGGAAGACGGGCTAGCGACGAGAAGGAAACTGGCCGAATAGCCGTCGCCGATTCAGGTATGTCTCGACATGCCCACTGTCAATCGGCCGTAGCGTCGGCTTACGCCGAATGGTTCAAAACGGGCGGACAATCACCAGCACAACGATGATCGCAGCGGCAATTCCGGGAATCTCGTTGAGCATCCGCACGGCCTTGCCCGACAGCGGGCGCTGGCCCTTGGCCAGCTTGCCGCCGTAGCTCGCGAGCCAGCCCTGATAGCCGCTCAGTGCCACGACCATGACGAACTTGGCCATGAACCAGCCTTGGTGGAAGGCATCGATGTTGACCGCGAGCATCAGCCCGAGGATCCACACCAGGATCATCGCCGGGGTGAGGATGATCGACCGTACGCGGCTCTCGCGCTCGATCCACGCCCGGTCCTCAGGTGAGCCGACCGTGGTTTCCTGGTGATAGACGTAAAAACGCGGAAGCAGGAACAGCCCGGCCATCCAGAAGATGACGAACGTGACGTGCGCGGCCTTCACCCACAGATAAGCAGGACCGAGAAAGCCGATCAGTCCGGTCATTTGCCCCCCTTCACCAAGGCGATGAGCTGCTCGACATGGCCGATCGGCGTGTCCTGCAGGATCCCGTGGCCGAGATTGAAGATGTGCGGCCGCCCGGCGAGCGCGTCAAGGATTTGGGTGACCGCGTCCGTCAGTGGCACGCCGCCGGCAAGGAGCGCGAGGGGGTCGAGATTGCCCTGGACTGGAAGCCCGTCGGGCAGCTCCTTTGCCGCCCACGCGACATCGACCGTCTCGTCGATCCCGATGGCGCTCACGCCGGTGCCCCTCGCGTAAGCTGCGAGCTTGCCGCCGGCGCCTTTGGGAAAACCGATGATCGGGACGTTGGGACATTCGTCCCGCAGGCGCTCCACCAGCCGCGCGGTGGGCGCGATCACCCAGCGTTCGAACTCCGACGGGGCGAGACTTCCCGCCCAGCTGTCGAACAGCTGGACGGCTTCGGCACCGGCTTCGATCTGGCCGCGGAGATAGGTAAAGGTCACCTGCTCGATCGTCTCGATGAGCGCGGCGAAGGCGCCGGGGTCGCGATAGGCCAAGCGCCTGGCCTCGGCCTGCTCGCGGCTCCCCTGCCCCGCAACCATGTACGTCGCCACGGTCCACGGCGCGCCGGCGAAACCGATCAGCGCCTTGTCCGGAGCGAGCCGCTCGCGAACCTTGCGTACGGTCTCGTAAATCGGATCGAGCCGGGAGGGATAGGCCGTCAGATCCTCGATCGCGGCGGAAACGAGCGGGGGCGTGAGCCGCGGCCCTTCGCCGGCGACGAAGGTCAGGTTCTGGCCGATCGCGAACGGCACGATGAGGATATCCGAGAACAGGATCGCCGCATCGAGCTCGGGAAAGCGCGCCAGCGGCTGCAGGGTGACCTCGGCCGCAGCGTCGCTGTCGTAGACGAGGTCGAGGAATCCGCCCTTCTGCTCCCGCAAGGCGCGATACTCGGGAAGGTAGCGCCCGGCCTGGCGCATCATCCACATTGGCGGAGGCTCGCGCCGCTCCCCGTTGAGGACGGCGAGCAATGGCTTCGCAGCCTGCGTCGGATCGAGCTCGGCAGGCGATCGAGCCACCCTCTTATTCTCCCTTATATATTAGATTCTAAAGAAGGATGATGATGTAATTGGCCGCTTGAGAGCGGGACTTAGGCAGGGTTTCCGCAATTGCCAACAAGCGGAGGATCTCGCTGGCCGTTGAGTCACCGCGAGTCGCTGCGATTCGGCCCCGCGATTCACAGGCTGGGGATTGATTCCATCCCCGGGGATGAATCCTTGGAGCGTTCACCGCCGCTGTGGAACAGCCTTCCGGTTTGGTCCGCCCCCAGTCCCGCGCTACGGCTAGCGGGCATGTTTTCCACAAGGTTGTGCAATTGAGCCTGATCCTCGCTTCGACCAGCCCGATCCGGCGCCAGATGCTCGAGGCCGCGGGCGTCAGCTTCGAGGCGATCCGGCCCGAGGTCGACGAGGACGAGGTCAAGGCGCGGCTGCGGGACGCGCCGGAGATTGCCGGCGAGCTCGCGCAGGCGAAGGCGCTCAGCGTCAGCTCGTCGTGCGCGGGTGAGTGGGTCATCGGCAGCGACAGCGTGGTGAGCTGCGGCGGGCGGCTGTTCGACAAGCCGCGCGACCGTGCTGATGCGGCGGACCATCTCCGGTTCTTCGCGGGCAAGCCGATGCTGCTGACCAGCGCGGTCGCGCTGGCCCGCGGCGGCGCGGCCGACTGGCTCCATGTCGAAACCGCGAGCCTCCAGGTCCGCGACTATTCCGACGCGTTCATCGAGACCTATCTGGATGCCGAATGGCCCGAGGTTGGCTATACTGTCGGAGTCTTCCGGCTGGAGGGCCGCGGGGTGCAATTGTTCGAGCGCATAGACGGAGACCATTTCACCATCCTCGGCATGCCGCTGCTGCCGCTGCTCGGCGCGCTTCGGGAAAGGGGCATGCTTCCGGCATGATCAGGATCGCGCTCACCGGCTCGATCGGCATGGGCAAATCGACCGTCGCGAAGATGTTCGAGCAATGCGGGGTTCCGGTGTTCGATGCCGACGCCGTCGTCCGCGAGCTGCAAAGCCCCGGCGGTGGGCTGGTCGACAAGATCGGCGAACTGTTTCCCGGCTGCGTCCGCTGCGGCACCCTCGACCGCGACTGCCTTGCGCAGATCGTGCTTTCCGACCGTGCGAAGCTCGCCGAGCTCGAGGCGATCGTTCACCCGGCGGTGCGCGAGGCGCGCGAGGCGTTCGTCGCCGCGCACCGGGACTCGCCGGCGCTGGTGTTCGAAATCCCATTGCTGTTCGAGACCGGCGGCGACACCGAGTTCGACAAGGTGGTGGTGGTGTCCGCTCCGGCAAACATCCAGCGCGCGCGGGTTCTTGCGCGGCAGGGAATGACCGAGGCAAAATTGGCTTCCATCCTCGAGCGCCAGACGCCCGACGAAGAGAAACGCAAGCGCGCGGACTTGGTCGTCGACACCGGCACCGATCTATCCACAACTGAGCGCCAGGTGCGCGAAATCCTCGCTTGTCTTGGAGTCGCCGAACGTGATTAGATTCGGCTCATGCGGGAAATCGTCTTCGACACTGAGACCACGGGCCTGAATCCGGCCGGCGGCGACCGCATCGTTGAAATCGGCTGCGTCGAAATGTTCAACCGTGTCGAGACCGGTCGTCACTTCCACGCTTATTTCAATCCCGAGCGCGACATGCCGTTCGAAGCGCAGGAAGTGCACGGCCTGTCCAACCTGTTCCTGTCGGACAAACCGCGCTTCTCCGAGAAGGTCGAGGAACTGCTCGACTTCCTTGAGGATTCGCCGCTCGTCGCGCACAATGCTGGGTTCGATTTCGGCTTCCTCAATTTCGAACTAGAGCGGTGCGGCCGGCCGTCGGTCAGCCTGTCCCGCATGCGCGATACGCTGGCCCTCGCGCGGACCAGGCATCCGGGCGCCAAGCACAGCCTCGACGCCTTGTGCATGCGCTTCGGCATCGACCGCAGCCAGCGGGTCAAGCACGGGGCGTTGCTCGACGCGCAGTTGCTTGCGCAAGTCTATGTCGAGCTGACCGGCGGCCGCCAGATCGGCCTTGGCCTCGTCGCCGATACTGCGAAATTGGCGGTCGATGCCGCTGCCGGCACCATCCGGGTCCGCCAGCCGCGACCGGCGCGTCCGCATCACGCGCAATTTGAGGAACTGGAGCGCCACCGCGCGTTTATTGCAAAGCTCGTCAACCCGCTGTGGGCACGGTTCGTGCCCCCCGAAATCGCGGCTGGTTGACGCGGCGTTCCGGCCGGTCCTAAGCGGCTGGCAATTCAACGAGGAGCCAGGCCAAGTGGACGTTCGGGTCGCGGGTCATCAAGTCGATACCGGCGAGTCGCTGCGTGAACATGCCCAGCGGCGAGTCGCGGAAATCACCGAAAAATATTTTTCGCGCTCGGTCGGCGCGAACGTGACGTTCGGGCGCGGGCCGAACAACGACTTCACCTGCGACATCGTCGCTCCGGTGGTCCAAGGCGTGGTCCTGAAGGCGTCTTATAGCGCGCGCACGGCGGAGATGGCGTTCAACGGCGCCGCCGACCGGATCGAGAAGCAGCTGCGGCGGTACACCAACCGGCTGAAGGACCATAAGGTCGAGGAACCTTCTCAAGACTATGTCGAGAATGCCGCCTACACGATTTTCTCGGCTGGCTCGGCCGAGCCGGAGCAGGTGGCGGACCAGAATCCGGCGATCGTCGCCGAGACTCGCGTCGACATCCCGCAATCGAGCGTGTCCGACGCAGTCATGCTGATGGACCTGCGCAACACCCCGGCGCTGATGTTCAAGAACAGCGCCACCGGCCAGCTCAACATGATCTACCGCCGCGAGGACGGGAACATCGGCTGGGTCGAGCCGCACGACGGCTGATCCATGCAGCTTGGCGATTTCATCGATTTCGACGCGATCAACACGCGTCTGTCTGGCGGCAACAAGCGCTCGCTGCTGCAGCAGCTCGCCAATCTCGCCGGGCAGCGCCTGGGCATCGATCCGGCGGCCATCCTCGCCAGCCTGAACGAGCGCGAGCAACTGGGCTCGACCGGGTTCGGCCAGGGCGTCGCAATCCCACACGGCAAGATCGAGGGTCTCAACCGGATCTACGCCATGTTCACGCGGCTTGCCGAACCGATCGATTTCAAAGCGATCGACGGGCGGCCGGTCGACCTCGTCTTCCTGCTGTTGTCACCGCCCGACGCCGGGGCCGAGCATCTGAAGGCGCTCGCTGCGGTGAGCCGGGTCACACGGCACCAGCCGACGCTGGAGAAAATGCGCGGCGCGCGCAGCCGCGACGCTCTCGCCGCGGTGCTGCTCGGCGCGGATGAGCGCGACGCGGCCTGAGCGCCAATGAGCGGCGGACGGCTCCCGCCGCGGCTCGAAGTCCCGGCCCTGATCCGCCGCGCCGAGACCCAGGGCGGGTTCGCGACCGTGCTGCATCGGGGCGATCCCGAGAGTGGAGCGGTCCTGCTGCTCGTCACCAGCCGCGGCCGTCATTTCGGCGGCCTCGAACGCGTGCTCGGTGCCGGCGGCGGCTACCAATGGCGCACGGTCGGGCCGGCGGAATCGGCAGAATCGGCGGAAGTTGCGGCATTCCTCGCGAAGCGAAGGCAGTTCGACCCGGATTTGTGGGCCGTGGAACTGGATATCGCGCAGCCTGAACGGTTCATCGCTGAAACGACCGCTGCGGGTTGACCCTGCGGGCCGACCGGTTGAAACCCTTAGGACAACAAGAGCGGGGGGCATTCCGCGCGGAACAACCGCCAGAATGCCACGCGAGACGGGGAACCACTAACGGCTAAAGCGGAAGTATTCGCGAGCGTTTTTCTAGCCTGATTTTCTAGTGGTTGACCGCAAATATTGCGGATTTCATGTTGGTATCACTTCGCTCAGCGTTGATCCTGTGCGCTGCTCTGGCTGCATCAACTGTTGCTCCAGCCCAGGCCGGCACATCGAATGCGCCGCTGACAGCCGCGAACCTCCCCGGGGTTGCGGTTCCTGACTTGCTCGACCCGAACGGCGAGCCGCAGCTTTCCGGCCCTGGCGCCGAGCAGCAGCAAGCCATTGCTCCCGAGACTTCGGACACCGACGACGTCGATGCGCCGGTCAGCCGCAGCGCCGACCTGGCAACGATGGTCAGCCAGCTCCGCGCGAGCGACGCCGGCAGCCACGAGGTCGAGTGCCTCGCCGTCGGGATCTATTACGAATCGAAGAGCGAGCCGCTCGCCGGTCAGCTGGCCGTCGGCCAGGTCATCGCCAATCGCGCCAAATCGGGCGGGCGTTTCCCGCCGTCCTATTGCGGCGTGCTGTTCCAGCGCGGGCAATTCTCCTTCGTTCACGGCCGATCGCTGCCGTCGGTGCCGCGCTCGAGCCATCAGTGGCAGACCGCGGTCGCAGTCGCGAAGATCGTCGACAAGGAGCTCAAGGATTCGGTGGTCGGCAATGCCCTGTTCTTCCATGCGCGCTACGTGTCGCCGGGCTGGCGGCTGAAGCGCGTCGCGTCGATCGGCAATCACGTCTTCTACCGCTAAGAAACAGCAAAGCGGGCGGGCAGCGGGCGGGCTTCGGCTCGCCCGCTTTCGTTTTGGGTGACCGCTTCGCGCCATTCGGCGATTGGCGGCGTTCTCACATTGTTCTAGGTTGACGTGAATGGCCACCCACGCCGATTCTCTCTGCTTCGCCGATGCGCCGCCGGTGGCGGCCGAAGTCGCGCGTGGGGTGACTCGCCTGTTCTGCCGCCAAGATCTGTTCGCGATTTGCGAAATGCCCCTTCCCAATGGGCGGCGCGCGGACATGTTGGCGATCGACGCCAAAGGCGGCCTGACGATCGTCGAGATCAAGGTCGCGAAGTCCGACCTCGTCGGCGACGCTAAGTGGCATGACTATCTCGATTATTGCGACCGCTTCTACTGGGCGGTCCCGCCGGCACTTGCGGCGATTTGCGACGGCGAGCGATTCCTGCCCGGAGAAGCGGGGCTGATCGTCGCCGACCGCTATGACGCGGTCGTGACTCGCGAAGCCGCGTTTCGGCCGCTCGCGCCGGCGCGGCGAAAGGCGGAGTTGCTGCGGTTCGCGCGCCGTGCCGCAAGGCGGCTGGCGGCGCAGATCGATCCGACGTTGGGCGAGGGCCGCTAGCGGCCGGCTGAGGCCGAGGCCTTGGGTTTCTTCGCTTCGATCATCTGCAGGATCTGGCGATTGCGCGAATCGCGCGCCGCATAGTCGCGCGCCGACAGGCCGGCGGCGTTGTCGGTCTTGTCCGGGTTGGCGCCGGCGGCGAGCAAGGTCTGGACCATGCCCGTCTGGCGCAGCTGAACCGCGATGATCAGCGGAGTCTCGCCCATGCGGTTGGCGGCGTCGATCTTGGCGCCCTGGCCGATGAGCCACTCGACCGCGTCTTCGTAGCCAGAGCGCGCGGCGGCGATCAGTGGCGTGTCACCGCCCTTGCCGGCGAGATTGGGGTCCGCACCCTGGTTGAGCAGGAAGGCGGTGAAATCCTCGTTGCGGTTGAGGATGGCGAAGATGAGGCCGGTGTTGCCCTCGACGTCCTTGGCGTTGACGATTCCCGCACCATCCTTGTGGATGAGCTGCATGACCTTGTCGCCGTCGCTTTTCTTGATCGCGTCCACGAACTGGATCCCGTCGAACCCGCCAGCTTGCGACAAGGCCGGCCCGGCAATTGCGCCGAGACACAGTGCGAAAAGCGCAAACTTTAGCCGTTTCATGGACTTATGCCCTCTGGACCCCGCTTGATTGCGCTCGGTTAGCAGAGCAAGGGTGGCTTTGTCATGAATGCTCGCGCGCCCTTCTGGGAAAGACCCTTGGCGACTCTCGACAGCGGCGAGTGGGAAGCGCTGTGCGACGGCTGCGGGCGGTGCTGCGTGCACAAGCTCGAGGACGAGGAGACCGGGCTGCTCTACCCGACCAACGTCGCTTGCAAGCTGCTCGATCGGCGCAACGGGCGGTGCCTCGACTATAGACACCGGATGAAGCTGGTGTCCGACTGCGTGAAGCTCGACCGCAAGAACCTCGACCGTCTGGATTGGCTGCCCGAGACCTGCGCCTACCGGTTACGGGCCGCGGGAGAGCCGCTGCGCGACTGGCATTATCTGATCTCCGGAAGCCGCGAGACGGTCCACGAGGCGGGCCAATCGACTCGCGGGTGGACGGTCAGCGAGGAGGACGCGGGGGAGCTCGAGTGGCATGTGGTCGAGCGCCCGCTCTGAAGCCGCGCTCGCGGCCGAATTCCCAGTCCCGATCGAGGTTCGTCCGATCCGAAGCGCGCGGCGCCTGCGGCTGCGCTATGACGATGCGCGCGGAGTCCTGAAGCTCACCTGCCCACCGCGGACCAGCCGCCGCAAGGCGCTCGCCTGGGCGCTCGATCAGCGCGACTGGATCGACGCTCAGCTGGCGCGCTCGGAGCCGAACGAGCCGCTCGCGCCGGGCGCGCGGATTCCGATCGAGGGCCGGGAAACATTGCTGGTGTGGACCGAGGACGCGCCGCGGACGCCTGCCTTGGTGGAAGGGGAACTGCGGTGCGGCGGACCGCGCGTCGGCTTCGAGCGGCGCATCGAGCGCTGGCTCAAGCGCCGCGCGCTGGACCTTATGTCACGCGAAGTCGGCGAGTTCGGCGAGGCGGCCGGCGTGGTGGCAAGCTCGGTAAGCATCGGAGATGCAGGCTCGCGTTGGGGCAGCTGCTCGTCGACGGGGCGAATCCGCCTTAGCTGGCGCTTGATCCTCGCCCCGACGGAAGTGCGGCGGCACGTCGTCTCGCACGAGGTCGCGCACCTCGTTCATCTCAATCACGGACCCCAGTTCAAGGCGCTCGAGGCGCGACTCTACGGCCCTGGCCTCAGCGAAGCGAAAGCGGCGCTACGGCGTGTCGGGCCGCGGCTCCGTCGGATCGGGCGGGGGTAAGCGCGGCTCGGGCGGTCGTGGCTGCGGTTGCGGCAATGGCGGCCGCTGGCCGTACGGGGTAGCCGGCGGAAACGCCTGGTCGAGTTCCTGCTGCGACGGCGCACCGGTGCCGTCGGGCCGGACCATCGCCGGCGGCGCGTCGGTCGGCGGCGGCAAGGGCTGCTGCGGCAGCGGATTGCCATTCTCGTCGACCAGCGGCTGTACTGCATTGGGGTCGATCTCGGCGTCGCCGTACATCTCTTCCTCGGGCGTCAGCTGCCAGTCGGGCAGCGGCACCTGGGTATCGAACTGCTCGACCGGCCGGTTGGCGACCGCGACCACCATGAAGTCGTGGAACGCGCGAGCTGGCGCGGTTCCGCCCTGCAGGCCGGGAATCGCGCGGGCGTCGTCGCGGCCCATCCACACGCCGGTCGTGATTCCGCTCGAGAAGCCGATGAACCAGCCGTCCTTGTTCGACGTGGTGGTGCCGGTCTTCCCGGCGACCGGGCGGCCGATCTGCGCTGCCCGGCCGGTACCCGACAGGACCGCCGACTGGAGCAGGTCGGTCATCTCCGCTGCGACCCACGGCGCGACCAGGACCCGTTCCTCGTCCGGCTCGTGCTGGTACAGCAGCCGGCCATCGGCGGTGACCACCTTGCGAATCGCATAAGGAGTCACTGCGACGCCCTTGTTGGCGACCGAGGCGAAAGCCTTCGTCATGTCGATCAGCCGGACGTCGCTCGAGCCCAGGACCATCGATGGGTAAGTCGAGATCGGTGTGGTGATCCCGAACCGTCGCGCCATGTCGGCTATCGTCCCGAATCCGAGCTGCGCGCCGATCTTGGCGCTGATGGTGTTGATGGAACGGGAGAAGGCCTCGCGCAGCGACACCGGCCCGAGATTGGTGCGGGTCGAGTTGCGCGGGGTCCAGCCGTCGATCGTCACCGGCTCGTCGACGATCGTGTCGGTCGGCTTCATTCCCGATTCGAGCGCGGTCAGATAGACGAACAGCTTGAACGCCGAGCCAGGCTGGCGCGTCGCCTGGGTCGCGCGATTGTAGATCGACGAAACATAGTCCTTACCCCCGACCATCGCGCGAACCGCGCCGTCGCGATCGAGCGCCACCAGCGCTCCCTGCGCTCCTGCAGGCGCGTTCGCCTGGATCGAGCGGTCGGCCGCAACCTGCATCCCCGGATCGAGCGTGGTCCAGACCTCGATCGGGTCCTGCGTTTGGTCGATCAGGGTGTCGAGCTGCGGCAGCGCCCAGTCCGTGAAGTAGCGGACGCTGTTCTGCTTGGTGACCGGCTGCTGGATTCGGACCTCGGCCGGATTGACCGAAGCCGCGACCGCCTCGCTGATGAAGCCGTTCCGCGCCATCGTGTTGAGCACCACTCGCGAGCGCGCCCGCGCCGCTTCGATGTCGGCGCTGGGCGAGTAGTTGGACGGCGCCTTGACCAGTCCGGCGATGATCGCCGCTTCGCCGAGGCTCAGATGATCGGCCCCGTGGCCGAAGAATTTCTGCGACGCGGCGTCGATCCCGTACGCCCCGCCCCCGAAATAGACGCGGTTGAGGTAGAGCTCGAGAATTTGGTCCTTGGAGAATTTGCGCTCGAGCGCGAGGGCCAGGATGCCCTCCTTGATCTTGCGCGTGAAGCTGCGGCTGTTGGTCAGGAAGATGTTGCGGGCGAGCTGCTGGGTGATGGTCGAAGTGGCGCTGACCCGGTGGTTCTTGACCAAAGCCGATCCGATCGCGCGGGCGATGCCGATCGGATCGACGCCGATGTGGCTGCGGAAGCGGCGGTCCTCGGTCGAGATCAGCGCGGCGCGCATCTCCGGCGGGATCTGGTCGTAGGTCAGCCAGCGACCGAAGCTCGGCCCGAGCGCGACCAGCACCTGGCCGTTGGCGGCGCGGACGCGGATCGTCTGGCCGAGGTTCGACCTCTTCTCGAGCTCGGAATAGCCAGGCAGCTGCGAATAAGCGACGCCGACCAGGATGACGAGGAGGGCAAGGCCCGCAAGGGCGGCGTAGAGCAGCCAGCGCATGATCGAGCCAAAGGTCGAGCGCCCTGAAGACGCGGCGGCGGAGGGCGAACGGGCCATTGAGCGCGAATGGATAGAAAGTCGGAGCGGAGCCGACAATAGCCGTGGCCGTGCGACGTCGCGGCCGGGCACGGTTAGCGCGGCTTTAACCCTGTTTTAGCCTCTGGTCCGGTACACCTGCGCCATGATGGGTCGCATTGCGTTCCTGGTGCTGCTGGTTGGGGCGGCGACGAGCGCGTCGCCGGCGAGCGCTCAGTGCCGCCTTTGCGACGCGCCGACGACCACGCGCGATTCGGACAGCGGCAAGGACGACATTCAGCTCGAGGTCGAGACGAGCCTCGCCTTCGACCGTCTGATTGTGCTCGGCACGGGCCAGGGCACCGCCGTGATCCGCCCCGACGGCTCGAGCTCGGGGACGGGCACCGTCGCGGACGTCAGCCCGCGGGCGATGGTTGGGACGGTGACGGTCCACGGCGAGCCCGGACGCACCATCCGGATCGAGCTGCCCCACCGCATCGAACTGCATTCGCTCAGCGGCGGCGCGATCAGCTTCGATGACGTGGTCAGCGACCTGCCCTCGCTGCCGCGGCTCGATTCGTCGGGCAATCTGACCTTCCGGTTCGGCGGGCGTCTGCAGATCAACGGCGACGCCGACGGCGATTATCGCGGCGACCTGCCGATTACCGCCGAATACCTCTGAGACGATCCCTCCACAGCGGAGGAATATCTAATTCGGCATTAACCATGACCTTGAGCAAAGCCGAAAGCCGGCGTGGTTAATTGGTAAACCCACGGGTGACCGTGCTCGGTTGGCCGCCAATGATTTTGCAATCCAAGTGGGGATATAGACGATGACGAAACTTCTTCGCATGACGGCGCTGGCCACGACGGTCGCTGCGCTGACGCTGAGCGCCACTCCGGCGCTTGCGGTCGGACCGACCGACAAGAACGCGACCGCCACCGCACGAGTCGTGAAGCCGCTGACGCTGAGCTGGCAGCGCGACCTCGACCTTGGCACGATCGTCCTTTCGGGCTCGGGTACCTGGTCGGGCGCCAATGTCGGCATCACCCGCGGCGGCGTGTTCAGCTGCGCCAACGCCAACACGACCTGCTCGGGCGCGACGCAGACGGCTCAGTACAAGGTGACCGGCACGAACAACCAGGTCGTCACGGTGACTGCGCCCAACGTCACCCTGACCAACCAGAACGACAACACGTCGACCCTGCTGATGACGGTCGACAATCCGGGCACCGTCAATCTCGGCAATTCGGGTTCGTCGGGCCTGATCTTCGACCTCGGCGGCCAGATCACGGTCGCTTCGAACACGCCGGACGGCACCTATTTCGGCACGTTCAACGTCACGGTGAACTACTAAGATCGTTCGACGCTAGTCGGACCAGAGGAAGGGTCGCCAGCGATGGCGGCCCTTTTTCATGCGCGTCTTGCCAATCATGGTTGAGACAAAATCAACCATTCCGGATGTAATCGATACGGTCGAGACAGTCCGTCTCCGGAGACCATGTCGTGCGCCAGCAAGCCCGCTCGGGCCTTGCCTTGATCGTGATGAGCTTCGCGGCACTCGCCGCGGCGCCGCCGGCGCACGCCGCGAACAATCAGGTCGCAAAGGTTTCGGCGACCGTGGTCAAGCCGCTGATCCTCAGTTGGGTGCAGAATTTGGATCTCGGGACGATCGTGCTCGGCCCCGGCACCTGGTCGAACGCGACCGTGGGCATTTCCCGCGCTGGAGCATTCGCCTGCGCCAATGCGAACGTCACGTGCAGCGGAGCGACCCAGGTCGCCAAATACAATGTCAGCGGGACCAATAACCAAACGGTGCGGATCAGCGCGCCCAACGTCACTTTGACCAACCAGAGCGACCCGACCAAGACGCTGACCCTGGTCGTCGACAGCCCAGGTTCGCTGGTCCTGACGAATTCCGGACCGCCGGGGTCGAACTTCTCACTCGGAGGCTCGGTCAACCTCAGCTCGACGACCGCGGGCGGAGTCTACGCCGGGACGTTCAACGTCACCGTCGATTATTGACCTCAACGCACCGTTTCTGTCGCATTTCAGCCGTTTGAACACTCATGGTTGACCGAAAATAAACCATTCCGGAGCAAACCGATGACGATCGCTCCAATCTGGAGCCAAGTGGGGGATCGTCAGATGAATCGCTGGACCCAGTCCATTCTCAGCGCGGGTGTTTTCGCCGCGTCCGTACTCACCGTTTCGACGCCGGCGGAGGCCGGCATTGGCGACCTGCTGGTCGCCCCGACGCGCATCGTCCTCGACGGCCGCAAGGGCGCCGAGGTTATCCTCAACAATATCGGCGAGGAGCCGGCCACCTATCGGGTGTCGGTCGAGTTCCGCCGGATGACCGAAGACGGCGGGCTGATGGACGTCGCCCAGCCGACCGCGAGCGACCAGAAGGCCGCCGACATGATCGTCTACGCACCCCGCAAGATCGTGCTTGCGCCGCACGAGCCGCAAGCGATCCGCATCCGCGCGATCCCGCCAGCCGGCCTGGCGGACGGGGAATATCGCGTCCACCTGCTATTCCGCGCGATTCCCCCGGCCACCCCGGTGGTCCAGGCCGCAGCCGCGCAGGACCAGGAAAAGGGCCTCCGTTTCCAGCTGACGCCCGTCTATGGCGTGACGATCCCGGTCATCGTGCGCCTCGGCAACCTCCAGGCCAGCGCCCAGATCGAGAACGTCCGGCTCGAGCGCAAGGGCGACAAGTCCTTGATCGACCTAGATATTGCCCGCTCCGGGCAGCGCTCGACCTTCGGCGAGGTGCGGGTGTTCAAGGCGGGGGTGAAGGCTCCGGTCGCGCTGCAGAAAGCGATCGCCGTCTATACCGAGATCGGGGTGCGCCATGTCTCGGTGCCGATCGCCGACGATTATAAGGGCGACATTTCCGGGCCGGTGACCGTCCAATATGTCGAGACGTTCGACGACGGCAGCCACGTGCTCGCCGAGACCCAGGCGACGCTGCGCTAGGAGCGGGCTCAGGCGGGGATCTCCTCAATGTTCTGTGGCCGTTTCAGGCTGCGCAACATCGCGACGCTGCTGGCGCTGTGCGCCGGCGGCGTTGCTGCATCTGCGCCAGCCCCGATGGCCGCGGTCAGCACGTGGACGGCCGACCCCGATTCGCAGTTCCTGCTCGACGTCAACATCCGCCAGCTGCGGCTCGGCGACGGGGTCCGGGCCTATGCGACGCCCGAAGGCACATGTGTCGTCTTAGGCGACTTTTTGGCCACCCTCGACGTGCCGATGAAGATCGACCTTGGCGAGAAAAAGGCCAGCGGCTGGGCGTTCAAGGAAAAGAACCGCATTTCAATCGACTATGCGGGCGGAACGGCGAGCTACAGCGGCAAGAGCGAGACCATCGCGCCGGGCACGATCCGCGAGACGCCCGAGGGCTGGTGCGTCGACACCGCTGCGCTCGCCCGCTGGTTCGCGATCGGGGTCAAGCCAGTCACATCAGGCTCGGTACTGGTGCTCGAATCGGAGGCCAAGCTGCCGGTCGAGCTGGCGATGGAGCGGCAGGAGCGCGCCAAGCACATCCATCCGGCGAGCTTCGACCTCGGGAGCCTGCCGCAGGTGCGACTGCCCTATCGGATGTGGCGCGCTCCGGCGCTCGACTTCGTCGTCAGCGCGGGGGTTACCTATCGGGCCAGCGACGGCGTTCGGGTCGACCGGCAGAGCTCGGTCTTTGCGGCGGGCGAAATCGCCAAGCTGTCGTACGACGCGCAGCTGACCACCACCGACAAGGGCATGCCGAGCATGCTGCGGCTGCGGGCCTACCGGTCCGACCCCGACGGCAAGCTGCTCGGGCCGCTCAAGGCCACGCATTTCGGGTTCGGCGACGTCGACGGGTTCGACACCCGCCTGACCGGTTCAGCAGCCGCTGGCCGCGGCGCAGTCGTAACCAATCGCCCGCTGACCGCCCAGGCGGCGTTCGACCGGACGCACTTCGAGGGCGACCTCCCGTCCGGGTGGGAAGCGGAGATTTATCGCAACGGCGAATTGCTCGGCTTCGCCAAGGCGGATTCGAGCAATCGCTACGTCTTTGACGATGTGCAGCTTTTGTACGGCGAGAACCGCGTCCAGATCATGCTGTACGGGCCGCAGGGCCAGACCCGGGCGCGCGAGGAGCTGATCAACGTCGGGCAGGACAACGTTCCTGCCGGCAAGACCTGGTATTGGGCCGGCTTCAACCAACCCGGGCAGGACGTGCTCACGCTGCACAAGCCTCCGGACGATTCCGACATTCCGAAAGCGCAGGCGACCGTCTCGGTCGAGCACGGAATCGACGACCGCACGTCGGTCGGCGTGCTCGCGCGTGCGATGCTGATCGACGACGAGCGGGTCACCTTCGTCGAGGGGTCGGTGCGCCGCTCGATCGGCACCGCGCTGGTCGAAGCCTCCGTCGCCCGGGAATCGAGCGGCGGAACGGCCGCCCGAGCGCAACTGATCGGCAAGTTCGGACCGGTCAACGTCAATGTCGAGGCCCTTCTTGCGAACGATTTTCATTTGCACGGGAGAAGCCAGGAAAGCCTGCGCGACGTGCGCGCGATGGTCGATGCGCCGGTCAAGATCGGGCGTACGGTCATTCCGGCGCATGCCGAAGTCCATCTGACTGACCAGATGAACGGCACGAAGCAGCTCGAGGCGGCGGCGCGGCTGTCCGCCAATCTCGGGCGCTTCAACCTGTCGACCGAGGCCACGTACCAGAAGCAATATGTCGCGTCGGGCGGGGCGTCGCCCGGCACGTTCAACCTCGGGCTGATCGGTAGCGGGCACATCGGCGATGTACGATTGCGCGGCGCGACCAGCTTCGACGTGTCGCCCAGGGCGAGATTCCGCTCGGCGGAATTGTCCGCTTATTGGTCGGCATCGGAAAACGCCGATTGGGAAGGCGCGATCGCCTATGACGGCGCCGAGCATCGCGGCCGCGTGCGGGTATCGCACGTGCGCCGCTTCGACACGATGGGCGTCGCGCTGACGGGCGAGGCCGCGACCGACGGATCGGTCGCGTTCGGCGTGAACCTCAACTTCTCGCTCGATCCGACCCACGGCCTCAGTCTGTCGCGACGCCCGCTTGCCCAGGCTGGAGCAATCCACGCGCTGGTCTATCGCGACCTCAACGACAATGGCCTGCGCGATTCGAACGAACCGTTCGAAAAGGGCGCGCTGGTCACCACCGGCACCAAGCAGGCCGAGCGCACGACGGATGCCAAGGGCTCGGTGGTGGTCGGCGGGCTCACTGCTTATTCGCCGATCGCGATCGGGATCGACGCGAGCAGCCTCGACGACCCAATGCTCGTCCCCAAGAAAGCGTTGCAGGTCGTTGTGCCGCGGCCGGGCGTCCCTGCCGATGTCGAAATCGGGCTAGTCGGCGGCGGCGACATCGAGGGCGCGGTGGTCAAGAACGGCGGGCTCGGCTTCGAGGGGCTCGACCTCGAGCTGGTCGACGCCAGCGGCAAGGCGGTCCTCACCGCGCGCACCGATTATGACGGTTTCTTCCTCTTCGAGCGCGTGCCCTACGGCGAGTACAGCATCCGGGTGGCAAAGGATTCCGCCGTCGCGGCGCGGATCCTCGCCGATCTCGGCCTGCATGCCTCGATCAGCGCAGACAAGACGGTCGTGCGGCTTGGGGTGGTCCATGTCACGCCGACCCCGGCGATCGCGGCTGCCGGCGACCCGGTGGCCGCGCCCTGAGCCCAGACGCTATTGATTCGCAGAAACAGGCTTCTGCCGAGCGTCCGTTACGGGATGGTGCGGTCGAGAAGACTCGAACTTCCACGGCCTTTCGGCCACAGCGACCTCAACGCTGCGCGTCTACCAGTTCCGCCACGACCGCACGTCATGA
>Ga0207674_10004400_pt1 | contig 16980 bp, 17 predicted proteins | sample KBSCornC72_FD_184303 | JGI IMG/M metagenome (GOLD analysis project Ga0207674, IMG submission 184303) | Corn rhizosphere microbial communities from Kellogg Biological Station, Michigan, USA - KBS Corn C7-2 (SPAdes) (version 2) | ecosystem: Host-associated > Plants > Roots > Rhizosphere > Soil ... | reverse complement strand
ATCGCCGGCGTTGACGAACAGGCGATGGAGCTGGTCCTGGAACTTGCTCTTGATGCTCATTGGTAAGTTTTCCTTGATCTTGGTTGTTCCTCCCCATGTAATGACGCCGCTATGACCAGGTGATTTGCATAGACTTGATCATCGATCGGTCCACGATCTACTCCTTGCTTGGCAGGTTTTTAGGAAACAGGGGATCGTTCTTCGCAAAGCTATTTTGCGAAGGCGATAATATCCTCGACGCGATGGGGGTTAGTACTCGGATCGGCGCGAGAGGTTTTGACCGATCGGCCGGATGAGTTGATCAGGACACCGCCGGGCGTCAATTTTCTCGATCACACAGATCGAAGGTGCGCGTAGTTGCGCCGCACTGGCGCGGCGCGCATGCTGTCGCGAGGCTCGCCGGCGTATGGAGGGGCGTGTGAGGCGAATGAGCGTCGCGGCAGTCGCCGCATTGGTGAGTGCGGGCTGCCCGGCAGCCGCGGCGGCGCAATGGGGAGTGCAGGCCGAAGCGCCCGAAACCAAGGACCGCGTCAGCCCCGAGGCGCTGGACGCGCTGGTCAAGGGGCCGATGGCCGCCGTCCGCAAATCGGGGCTCGAGGCCGGGCAAGCGGCGTTCGCCGCGCTGCTCGCGAAGGCGGCCAAAGGCAGCGTCCGGCGCGCCGACCTGCTGACCGGCTTTGGGGTCGCGCTGTACATGGAAGGGAGCGACCGCGGCGACGAGGCGATGGAGCGCGCGGCCCTGCCCTACATCGAGCAGGCCATCCCCGCCTACAAGGCCGCCTTCGGCCCGCGCCACCCGGAGGTCGCGGTGGCGCTCAACAGCTATGCCACCCTGGCGACCAACCTCGGCGACCCCAAGCTGCGGCCGGCAGTCGAAGCGGCGCTGGTCGAAGCGCTCTCGATCCGCACGGGAAAGCTCGGCCCCGACAACGCCGAGACGCGCGCGACCGTGGCCTATCTCAACCAGGTCCGCGACCCGCAATCGACGGACCTCGACGCGGCCGTGAACGCCGCGGCCGACGCGCTCAATGCAACGGCAACGGCAACCGCCACCGCGACCGCGAGCATCGGCGACGTCCTCTCGGACATCGGCCCGGACGCGCTGTGGAGGCCGATCGGCTACACCAACCCGCTGATCGACGAGTTCGTCGCGGATGCCAAGGCGCTGGCGGCTGCCGGAAAGCCGGCGGTCGCCGCCAAATACGGCCTGTCGGTGGCCGCTCTGGACGAAGGGATCGCTCTGCTCCACGCCATGCAGAAGAGCGCCTACGAGAAGCGCCGCGGGCCGGAATTGCGGGCCCGCGCGCTGGCTTGGCTCGAGCACAGCAACCGCGCGCCGATCGCCGTGACCTACGCCGGGGCGATCCTCGACCAGTTCGAAGAGGACGGCTGCAAGCTGGCCGACGTCGACCTGCTGATGCAGGGGTCGCGCGATCGCGACTCCGATCTCTGGGCGATCGCCTCGAGCTGCACCAGCAGCGCCGCCTTTGCCACAGCCATCGCCCGCTCGGTCAAGGCCAGACCCGGACTGTTTTACCTCGGATCGCGCTGGACGCGCGGCGACTGGGCCTCCGAGCTCGCCGCCGCCGACACGATGCTCCGGCCCGAGTTCCTTGCGCAGGTCGAGTCGGAGCAGCGCAATCGCCTCCGCTCCGAGCTCGTGCGCTACAAGCTGATGAAGCTCATCTACCTCGGCCTGTTCGACGAGGCGCTGCGGTTCGGCGACAACGTTGGGCCCGCCGTCTTGGTGATGGCGCTGAGTCCCAAGCGCGGGGAGTTTCGGGCGACCATCAACGGTTTTGCGCTGAAGGAAAGCTGGTCGGCCGATTCCCCGGCCGAGGATTATGCCGCGGCGCTGGCCCTGGCCGGTCGCGCGGCCGATGCCCGAACGATGCTCGACGTGATCGCGCCGGCCGCCAGGCGCAAGGAAGCCCGCGCCTGCCTCGACGCAGCGAAAGCGAATTGCTCGGTCGGAGGCATCGGCGACCTTTCCCTGGGTGCGCTCGTGGTCGATCAGCTGCTCGATGACCCGGGCGGCGATCCCTACGTCCTGGTGGAATCCGCGACCGGGAGCTTCTCACGCCAGCAGGGCGCGGTCGCCGAGGCGCTGTGCCGCCTCCTGACGCAGCCGGGCGAAGCGAAGGAATGCGAGACAGCGCGCGCGGCCGCCGCCTCGGAACGGGCGCCGGAACAGCTCGACGCCGACGACCGCGCGCTGTGGGCCGCGATCGCCGACGCCGGCGGGCAGCCCTTCGCCGCGGCCCGGTCGCGCTATGCGGCCCTGATCCGGCCGGCGCAGGAAACCGCCAAGACTCCCGCCTGGTCGCGGCCTACGGTCGACCCCGCGCCGAGCCCTTTCCGCGAGCGGCCGATCCCCGCCAACCTGCGGGCCCACGCCGGCGTCTCGACTGCCGCCGCGAGTGGGATGGCCGCATTGCCCAAGGGCTTCGGCCTGGTCCGCAGCGAGCGCTCCGGCCGGCGCGCGGTCGCGGTCAGCCTCTCGACCCGCTTCGACCCGAACGGCGAGGTCAGCGCCGGCGGCTATTGGGTCCACCTCTCGGACGACGGCGGCAAGAGCTGGGGGCCACCGCTGTACACCGGCCTCGCCGAGTATTTCCCCTACGTCGTCCCGGCGCGCTCGCGGCTGCCGCTGCTCGCCGGCAACCGCCTCCAGCTCGAGGTCGAGGAGGCGCTGATCGACACCGCCTCCATCTCCTATCCGCCGGTCGGCCTGCACGTCCGGCGCAAGCGCTCCGGACTTTATCTCGACATCCCGCTCGCCGACCTTGACCGCGACAGCGACGGCGACGGGCTGAGCGACATCGCCGCCCGTCACCTGCTGCTCGACCAGCCGGGCCCCGGGCCCACCCCCTATGTCGTCGGCCGCGATCGCAATTGCCCCGCTCGCGATGCGGAAACGCTCGCCCGGATCGAGATCCTCAAGAAGCTGTTCGCGGTCGAGGCCCGGGCCCTGATCGAGGCGCCGGACAAGCCTACGGGGTTTGACACCATCCGCCACAGCCAGCCGAGCGGCAAGCCGCCGATCTTCCTGCTCGGCAACCCGGCCGACTGGCGCTGCGTCAGCCTCGACCGGCCGATGATCGTCTACAGCGAAGCCGACCAGCAGCGCCTCCGCAAATTCTCGCCCGACTTCCAGCTGATCGAATTGCCGCCGATCCGCTGGAATCGCGCGCACACGCGCGGCTTCCTGCAATGGAACAGCGGCTGGGCCGGCGGCACTTACCGGCTGACCCGCAACGGCGATGGGTGGGATCTCGAGTCGATCAGCGAATGGGTCACCTGAGGCGCGCCCGGCGCCCGACCAGCGCCGCAAACCCGCCCCATTGCGTTGCTTAACCGCAGCCGCAGCACTAACGGGGCCGCATGTCCGATCGCCAGCAAACCTCCGCCAAAGTCGCCGACCTGATCGCGCCGTTCAACAAGAAGGGCGTCGCCGTCACCGAGGCGACCCGCTTCGCCCAGGACCTCGAGTGGGACAGCCTGACCGTGCTCGACTTCGTCGCCACCGTCGAGGACGAGTTCGAGGTCATCATCACCATGAACATGCAGGCCGAGATCGAGACCGTCGGCCAGCTGGTCGACGCGCTCGGGCGCCTGACGGCGTGACCGACCTCTTTTCCAAGTTCGACGACGTCATCGCGTTGCGCCAGGGGCTGCTCGACAGCGGCCACACCGACCCGTTCGGCCTGGTCATGGAGCGGGTCGAGAGCCCGACGGTCGCGATCTGCAACGGCAAGCGCACGATCCTGCTCGGCACCTACAATTACATGGGCATGACGTTCGACCCCGAGGTCGTCGCCGCAGGCAAGCAGGCGCTCGACGAATATGGCTCGGGGACCACCGGCAGCCGCGTCCTCAACGGCACCTACGCCGGGCACAAGGCGGTCGAGGAGGCGTTGAAGGACTTCTACGCGATGGACCATGCGATGGTCTTCTCGACCGGCTATCAGGCCAACCTCGGCGTGATTTCGACCATGGCCGGCAAGGATGACTACATCATCCTCGATATCGACAGCCACGCCTCGATCTACGACGGCTGCGCGCTCGGCAACGCCCAGATCGTGCCGTTCCGCCACAACGACGTCGAGGCGCTCGACAAGCGCCTCAAGCGGCTCCCGCCCGAGGCCGGCAAGCTGGTCGTGCTCGAAGGCGTCTATTCGATGCTCGGCGACATCGCGCCCCTGAAGGAGATGATCGCGGTGTCGAAGGCGGCGGGCGCGATGGTGCTGGTCGACGAGGCCCATTCGATGGGCTTCATCGGCGAGCATGGCCGCGGCGTGGCGGAAGCCCAGGGCGTCATCGACGACGTCGACTTCATCATCGGCACCTTCTCCAAGTCGGTCGGCACGGTCGGCGGCTTCTGCGTCTCCAACCACCCGAAGTTCGAGATCCTGCGCCTCGTCTGCCGCCCCTACGTGTTCACCGCCTCGCTGCCGCCGAGCGTCGTCGCCACCGCCGCGACCTCGATCCGCAAGCTGATGGACAGCGCCGACAAGCGCGCCCACCTGTGGGAGAATTCGAAGCGCCTCCACGCCGGCCTGCGCCAGCTCGGCTTCCAGCTCGGCACCGACGAGCCGCAGTCGGCGATCATCGCGGTGATCATGCCCGACCTCGAGACCGGCGCGGCGATGTGGGAGGCGCTGTTGAACGAGGGCCTCTACGTCAACCTCGCGCGGCCGCCGGCGACGCCGGCCGGGATGACCCTGCTGCGCTGCTCGCTGTGCGCGCTCCACACGTCCGAGCAAGTCGGCGAGATTTTGGGCATGTTCGCTGCGGCAGGGCGAGCCACAAACTGCATAAGTTGAGCTAATTTCCGGGAACCTTTGACTTTCGCCAAATGGTTAACGGGTCTAGATTGCCGGCATGATCGGGGACGGGGACGAGGTGCGGTTCGACTGGCGCCGCGGCGGCGCTGCGGCCGCGGGCCTGATTGCGGCCCTGGTCCTGCTCGCCATGGTGTGGCTGGTCGCCGCCGCCAACGACGCGCGCGAGCAGGCGCTAAGCGCCGAGCGCCACACCTATGAGGTCGCGCTGGTCGTGCGCAACGTCAGCTCGAGCGTCTCGCGCTCGGAAGCGGCGCTCGCCCGCTACGTCCTCGACGAGGACGAGGACACCAGCGGCACGGTCTACGCCAGCAACTGGCAGCTGGCCGCCTTCCAGATCCGCCAGCTCGAGAAACTGGTCCGCGGCAATCCCGAGCAGGAAAAGCGCGTCGCGACCGTCATGCAGCTCTACCAAAAGCGCGGGCAGGAGCTGGCGCTGGCGGCGACCGCCGCGCGCCAGAACCAGGGCCAGGCCGGGATCAGTTACTATTACGCCAGCTCGCATGAGGAGAAGGGCAAGCCGCGGAGCACCGGGACCAAGCTCGACAAGGAGCTGTCGGATATCACCCGGGCCGAGCGGCAGTCGCTGCGCGACCGCCAGGCCCAGAGCCAGTTCTTCTCGGCCGAGGCCGACCGCTTCACCGATTACCTAAGCTGGCTCGGGATCATCGTCGGGCTCGGCGCGGTGTTCCTCGGCGTCGTCGCGGTCCAGGCGCTGCGCCAGAACGCGGTCGCCCGCAAGCAGATCGAGGACGAGGCCGAGCGCTCCGAAGTCCTCGAAATGGCGGTGCGCGAGCGCACCCAGGAGCTGTGGGAGACCAACCAGGCGCTGAAGGCCGAGGCGACCGAGCGCGAGGCGGCCGAGGCCCAGCTCCGCCAGGTCCAGAAGATGGAGGCGGTCGGCCAGCTGACCGGCGGCATCGCCCACGACTTCAACAACATGCTGGCGGTGGTGGTCGGCGGCATCGACCTCGCCCAGCGGCGCCTCAACGGCCCGCGGCGCGAGGTGCTGATGCACCTCAACAATGCGATGGAGGGCGCGACCCGGGCCGCGGCACTGACCCGGCGCCTGCTGTCGTTCGCCCGCTCCGAGCCGCTGATGCCCGAACGGGTCGACAGCCGCGAGCTGATCGGCGGCATGTCCGACCTCCTCGACCGCACGCTCGGCGAGCGCATCCGGGTCGAGGTCGAGCTCGCGGGGGACGCCTGGCCGATCTACGTCGACCCGCACCAGCTCGAGAATGCGATCGTCAACCTCGCGGTCAACGCCCGCGACGCGATGGACGGCCAGGGCATGATGCGGGTCGCGACCGGCAACGTGAAGCTCGCCGCCAACGAGGTCGGCGATGTCCGCTCCGGCGACTATGTCCGGATCAGCGTCACCGACACCGGCTGCGGCATGACCCGCGAGGTGCGCGAGCGGGCGTTCGAGCCGTTCTTCACTACCAAGCCGGTCGGCAAGGGCACCGGCCTCGGCTTGAGCCAGATCTTCGGCTTCGCCCACCAGTCGGGCGGCGAGGTCGGGATCGAGAGCGAAGTCGGGCGCGGCACGACCGTCTCCATCTACCTGCCGCGGACCGAGGCGGCGGCGCCGATCCGCATCCATCCGACCGCGGTTCAGCGCGTCGATTCCGAGGCCCGGGTGCCGGGCGCCCGGATCCTGCTGGTCGAGGACGATCCGAGGGTCCGCGCGGCGACCGTCGGCGCGCTCGAGGACCTCGACTATGACCCGGTCGCCTGCGCCAGCGGGGCCGAGGCGATCGACCTGTTCAAAGCCCGGGAGTTCGACCTCGTGATCAGCGACGTGATCATGCCGGAGATGACCGGCCCCGAGCTGATCCGCCACCTGAAGGCGACCCACGAGCGCGACTTCGCGGTGCTGTTCGTCACCGGCTATGTCGGCGAGGGCGAGAGCGACGACCTCCGCAGCCACGAGCTCCTGCGCAAGCCGTTCACCGTCGGCGCCCTCGCCGGCGCCGTCTCCGCCGCCCTCGCCCGAACCGCCACCGAACCGCCGAAAGCGACGGCCGCCAAGCGGTAGAATCCCCTCCCTGGAAGGGAGGGGCCAGGGGTGGGTGCGCGAAGCGCTCGAAACCATTACGCTCGAGATAATGAACCGCCGCGTACCCTTCGATCACACGCAACGCGCGCGAGCGCTCCGCAACAATTCGACCAGGCATGAGCGAAAACTCTGGGGCATGATTAGGCGCCTGCGGCCCAAGTTCACGCGTCAGTTCCCGATCGGGCCATACACTGCCGATTTCGCCTGCAGGCAGGCAAGGCTGGTCGTCGAACTCGACGGCGGTCAGCATTCCGAATCAGATCATGATCGGCGACGCGACACTTTTCTCCGGGCACAAGGCTGGTCCGTCATCCGCATTTGGAACAACGAGCTGGACGAAAACCCCGACGGGGTATTTCAGGCGATCACGGATCGAGCCGCCGAGTGCCTCGGCGGCACCCACCCCCAACCCCTCCCTTCCAGGGAGGGAAGGCAACGCCGCCACCGCTTCGACTAGTGCCTCCCCGAGCCAAGCTCGGGGAGGATTAATCACCGCACCGCCCCCGACCGGATCAGCTTCGGCAGCAGCGTCAGCGCCGCCAGCAACGGGTGCCGCCGCTGCCACGGCGTCAGCGCGATTTTCGTGCCCGCGTGGCGGTTGATCTTCCATGCGATATATTCGGCCCCGCCGGCGAAGGTGAAGCTGGCCTTGGCCAGGCGCAGCACCGACAGGCCCTTCCCTTCGAGCCGCCGCCGGGCCCAGCCGCCGCCGCCAGGCAGCCCGCGCGCGACCGCCAGCGCCGGCTCGGTGAAGCGGTCGTAGCGGTCCGGATCGAGGTCGACGACCGAGGTCGCGCGACCGCTCCGCTCGGCCCGCAGCTCGGCCGAATAGGTCAGCCCGAACGCCCGCCGCCACAGGTCGAGCCGCGCTTCGCCCGGCCGCGGCCCGGCCGCCGCGAGCAGCGTCGGAGCGGCGCGGCTGACGGCGCCGATCGCCCGCTCGCGCGCCGCCGGGTCCGCCGCCCACACCAGCCGCGACGGCTGGGCGAACCGCGCCCACACCGACACGCTGCGCGTCTCCGGCCCGTTCAGCCGGTCGAAGTCCGCCTCGCTCAGCACGGCATATTTGGCGACGAGCCCCTGATGCTCGAAATAGAAGACGTTGGGCGGGACCAGCCGGTTCGCCAGCGCCAGCCAGCGCTTGCCGTACGCCGCGCGATAGTCGCTGACGATCAGGTAGAAATCGAGCATCAGCCCGTCGAGCTGCTTCTCCCGCAGGCACGAGCCGTAGAACAGCACCGCCCGGCTCGCCCCGCCGTGCTGCGCGGCAATCGCCGCCGCCATGTCCGCCACGCGCGGATCGACCGGCAGCGCCAGTTCCTCGGCAACTAGTTCGGGTAGCTCGTCCATCACGCATCCGCACCGCGGCGAAGCCGCTGAAGGTTCACACGAAGACACGAAGGGCACGAAGGACGCAATGGAGTCGCGGTCCTGCTTCATGCTCTTCGTGATCTTCGTGATCTTCGTGCCTTCGTGTGAAAAAATCCTGGCGCGGCCAGTAGAGCCCTCGATCAGGCCGCGAGCTTGACGAAGGACAGCGGCAGCGCGGGCCTAAGGTTGATCGGCCGCCCGCGCTCGGCAAGGAAGGTCTCGCCGTCGAGGATCAGGTTCGAGCTCTCGCCTTCGATGGTGATCTCATTGGCTTCCTCGAAATGCACGCCGCGCACCTTCGACCGGCCGAGCTTGCCGGCGAGGCTCGCGGCGAAGCCGCGGATCAGCGACATCGGCTGCTCCTCGACCGCGAGCAGCTTGAGCACCCCCTGGCGCTTGCCGCCGAGCTCGCCCGACAGCAGCAGTTTCTCGAGCGTGGTCACGGCGAGCAGCGAGAAGCGCCCGCTGATCATGCTGCCTGTTTCAAGCAATGAGACGTCCAGCGGCCTCGGGTCGGGCGGCAGGAAGCTCGCCTTAACCCGCAGGAACAGCTTGGCCAGCAGCGCCAGCGCGGTCAGCACATGGGCGAGCCCGTTGGGCAGGCCGAGCGGATAGATTTTGTTGCGGCAATAGAGCATCGTGTCGGCAAGGCCGGCGCCGCCGAGGAACATGCCGATCACCGGCCGGTCCGCATTCTCGCCACCGCGCAGCGCGATCAGCTCGCGCTCGACGACATAGGGCGCGATGTCGCCCTGGGCGATCGCGATCAGCCGCTCAAGCGCCGCGATCGGGTCGCCCGAGGCGCCGAGGTCGAGCGCGATGAGGTTGGTCTTGCCGCTCGGCAGCACCGCGACCGGCGGCGGCGGACAATCGGCGAAATGGCCGCCGTTGTAGATTTCGGTCAGCGCCGCCTGGACGGTGCCGTCGCCGCCGTTGATGACCAGCACCTTGGGCCGGACCCGGGCGATCGTCTTCAACGCCTCGCCAACCTGGTGGGCATGCTCCACCTCATAGTGGAAGATGTCGGGATGGTCGGCGCAATAGGCCCGGATGCGCGGCAGCTGGGCGAGGTTGCCGGTCGACTTGGGGTTCGACAGCAGCGCGATCCGCGGCCGGTTCTTCATGGCGCGCGCCCCGGCCCGTCCCTGCCGTCGCCTGCGCTGTGCATCGAATTCGACATGGTTAAACGGACCGCTTCGCTATAGGGCGTCACTTCGGACCGGCTGCACCCCCGAAGGTGCATCCGCCCGTTGTGCCTTGTCGGTCGCCTTTGCGGCCAAATGATGGTGTCGGGACGACCAAATTTGCCGCAGCTGTCCTTGATCGACCGCTACCTCGCCCGCTCGATCGCGGCGCCGCTGCTGGGCTCCTTGGTCCTCGCGGCGATGCTGCTCGTGCTCGATAAGATGCTGCGCCTGTTCCAATATGTGGTCGACGCCGGCGGCCCGGTCAGCGTCGTCTGGCGGATGCTCGCCAACCTGCTCCCCGAATATCTCTCGCTCGGCATCCCGATCGGGCTGATGCTCGGCATCCTGCTCGCCTTCCGCAAGCTCGCCGGCACCTCGGAGCTCGACGCCTTGCGCGGCATCGGCATGAGCTTCGGCCGGCTGCTTCGCATTCCTTACGCTTATGCCATCCCGCTGATGGCCCTGAACCTGTTCATCGTCGGCTATCTCGAGCCGTGGTCGCACTATCGCTACGAGGGGTTGCGCTTCGATTTGAAGTCGGGCGCGCTCGGCGCGGCGATCAAGGTCGGCGAGTTCAACCGCCTCGGCCACCGGCTGACCGTGCGCATCGACCGCAGCGAGAACAAGGGCAGCCTGCTGCACGGCATCTTCATCCAGATGGACGACGCCAACGGGATGAGCGTCGCGGCCACCGCCGAGCGCGGCCGGTTCCTCGCCACCGACGACCGCGACACCATCCTGTTCCGGCTGGTCAACGGCCGGCTGGTCCAGGATTCGCCCAAGTTCCCGGCGCCCCGGACCCTGTCGTTCGAGACTTACGACCTGCCGATCAGCCTGCCGGTGATCGACCAGTTCCGGCGCCGCGGCGGCACCGAGTCCGACGAGCTCTATCTCCATGAGCTGGTTCGGCTGGGCTATGGCGGCGGCGCGGCCGACCGGGAGCGGATGGTCGCGGCCCGCGCCCACCTCAATTTCCGCCTGGTCGAGGTGGTGATGATGATCCTGCTGCCGCTGCTCGCCGTGGCGCTCGCGGTGCCGCCCAAGCGCAGCTCGTCGTCGCTCGGCATCTTCGTCTCGATCGTGACCGTGGTCGCCTATCACAAGGTCAACCAATATGGTGAGCAGATGGCCGCGCAGGGCCGGATCGACGCGATCCTCGCCCTGTGGGTGCCGTTCCTGTTCCTCGCCGCGCTGATCGTGTGGATGTACCATGTGCTCGCCCACAAGCCCGGCGGCCAGCCGATCGGCGCGCTCGAATGGGCGGCGTCGCGCTCGTGGCGCTTCGTCAAGGGCCTGGTCCCGCGGCGGGCCGAGGGCCTGTAGCGCGCCATGATCAACCTCAACCTCCTGCCGTCGCGCCAGGTCGCCTGGTACACGGTGCGGCTGTTCCTGACGCGCAGCCTCGCGGTGCTGGTCGCGCTGGTGCTGATCCTGATGACGCTCGACCTGCTCGGCGAATCCGGCAAGATCCTCGCCGTCCCCGGCAATGGCGATGCCGAACTGTGGCGCTACGTCAGCCTGCGCATTCCGTTGCTGGTGTCGCGCTTCCTCCCCTTCTCGGTGCTGCTCGGCACGCTGATCGCGTTCGTCGGCCTCAACCAGCACAGCGAAGTGGTGGCGATGAAGGCGGCGGGCATTTCGGCGCACCAGATCCTCGCCCCGCTGATCCTCGCCAGCCTGGTCATCGCCGGCGCCCTGTTCGCCTTCAACGAGACGGCCGTGGTCAAGGCCGCGCGCGTCGTCAACGCCTGGTCCGACAACGACTATAAGCCGATCCCGCCCGACAGCGGGGTGCTGAGCAGCGTCTGGGTGCTGAACGGCGAGGATTTGGTCCGCGCCGGCCGGGTCTCGGGCCAGGGCGCGGCGTTTCGCGTCGACGACCTCCAGGTCTACGACCGCACCGGCGGCCTGCTGTCCCGCGTGATCCGCGCCGACACGGCGGTGCCCGGGCCGGGCGGCGTGTGGCGGCTGAAGAACGCGCGGGTCTACGACGCCGGCATGAACCTGGTGCGCCGGGTGCCCGAGCTCGACGGCCTCGCCGGGGTCACGCCGCAGCAGCTGACCCTCGCCAAGGTCGACCCGACCCAGCTCGATTACTGGACCCTGCAGCAGCGCATCGCCGAGCTCGAGGCCGCCGGCCGCCCGGCCGACGAGGCCCGCGCCGGGCTCGCCCACAAGATCAGCGGGCCGCTCTCGACCCTGCTCATGCCGCTGCTCGCCGCGGTCGCCGCCTTCGGCCTCGCCCGCTCGGGCCAGGTGCTGGTCCGCGCCGTGCTCGGCATGGCGCTCGGCTTCGCTTATTTCGTCGCCGACAATTTCAGCCTGGCGATGGGCAATGCCGGCGCCTACCCGCCGCTGGTCGCCGCCTGGGCGCCGTTCCTGTTGTTCCTGTTGATCGGCGAAGCGGTGCTCGTCCGGACGGAGGAATAGCCTACTCCGCCATCGTCTCGTCCGACCCGCCGAACGCCGCCGGGAAGGCGGTGAACTTCGGCAGCCCGTCGCGGACCGGCAGCATGTGCTCCTGGTAATTGACGTGCATGGTCGGCGCGAAGTCGAACCCGCGCAGCGTCTCCGCATGGACGTCGACCATACCGATCGAGGGATGGTTGATCAGCACCTGCCCGCCGCACGTCGCGCAGTGCCGGCGGTCGGAGAAATCGGTCTTGCTGTAGCCCTTGAGCTGCTCCGCGCCGCGCGTCACCGTGACCGCGTCCTCGGGCCACACCGTGAACCCGCGCACCGCCGCGCCGGCGATGCTGCGGCACGATGCGCAATGGCAATAGCCCTGGGCGACCGGCTCGCCGCGGACCTCAACCCCGACGCCCCCGCAAAAGCACTCGCCCTCATGGATCTGCTCGTCCGCCATGGCTCGTCCTCCGACTGTGCGGTGCGGTGATAGCGCGAGATTTATATTAAACCGAATGGTTGACAATCACTCGCGACTCGGCGATATTCAACTATATGGTTGAGAATCAACTGGACACGGTCTTCCACGCGCTCGGCGACCCGACCCGGCGCGGGATGCTCGCCACCCTCGCGCTCGGCGACAAGTCGATCGGCGAGCTCGCCGAGCCGCTGGCGATGAGCTTCGCCGGCGCCTCGAAGCACGTCAAAGTGCTCGAGGAGGCCGGGCTGGTCGCGCGGCGCAAGGCCGGCCGGACCCACGTCATCAGCCTCACCGCCGAGCCGCTGGCCGAGGCGGCCGGCTGGCTCAATCAATGGGAGACTTTCTGGACCGTCCGCCTCGACCGGCTCCAGGCGCTGGTCGAAGCCGAGGCCAAGGCAAACAAGGAGAAGAAGAATGACTGACGCAGCAGCCGCAATTCGCCTCCCGCTCGAACGGATCGCGCCCGACTCGATCCGCCTCGAGCGGACCCTCGACGCCCCCGTGACCACGGTGTGGCGCTATCTGACCGAGGCCGAGCTGCGCTCGCGCTGGTTCATGGGCGGCACCGACGCCACGGCCGGCGGCACGTTCGACCTGCTGGTCGACCACGACCGCCTGTCGGACGACGCTAACGTCCCCTACCCGGAAAGCTACGCCGAGTTCAAAGGCAAGACCTGGACCGAGCAGGTCGTCCGCTTCGAGCCGCCGCGCCTGCTCGAGACGACCTTCCAGGGCGGCAAGAACGGCACCGTCACCTACGAGCTGACCGCCGAGGGCGAGCGGACGAAGCTGGTCCTGACCCACCGCGGGATCGTCAGCGCGACCGGGGCGCAGGACTTCGGCAGCGGCTGGACTTCGCACCTGACGGTGCTCGAGGAGCGCCTCGCCGGGCGCGGCGTGCGCGACTTCTGGGCGCTCCACGCCAGGTCGCGCGAGGCCGTGGCAAAGGCCCTGGGCTAACAGAGTCGCTAATCTCGATTTCATAAACCTGTTATAGATGTACTTGGGACTCGCGCTGCCCAGCCTGGCGCAGGAAGGGGCAGCGCGGGTCTCGCTCCGTTGCGAACGGCACGGCCCGGCCGGTGGCGTATTTCCCGGCCGGGCCGTGTTCGTCCGGGTCGGCATTCGACAGCGCCCGCCGCCAGTGCGATAATCGCGTTGCCGAATCTGGCTGCAGTGGGAGAGCTGAGCCATGAGGAAAGGCTTCTTAACAGCATTGGCGGTCGCGGCCCTGGTCGCGCCGAGCCCGGCCGCCGCCGCGCCGGTGAGCTGCGCCGCGTTGTTCAGCGGGCATATCGCGTGGATTTCCGCCGGCCTCGGGCACCGCCGGATCGGGGCCAAGTTCGCGCGGGTCAAGATCACCTCGGGCGCGACGGCGCCGGCGGCCACCAAATGGGGTCACATCAGCGTCTCCGAAGGAGCCTTCGCCTTCGCCCACCCGGGGTTCATGGAGGGCCGGTTCCTGGTCGCCTTCAACGACCGCGGCTTCGATCCCAACCGGCGCGACATCACCGACATCACCCTGTGGGCCGACGGCCGCGGCCGGATCATGCTGCGCAGCTGGGGCGATGCCGTGCTGTGGCTGACCGACCTCCGCTGCGACAGCGCCGGCTTCATGAGCGCGATCGAGCGCGAGGGGAACGGCACGTCGATGGTCACCTTGTCGTTCCGTCGGGAGACCTATTAGCGGGAGTGCAGCGCGGCCGAGCGGATGAACCCGGCGGCCGCGGTCGTTGTCTCCAGCGGCGGCGGGGCGCGCTTGGTGAAGGCCGCTTGCCAATGGAGTCGCTGTTCGACGACCCGATGATCCGCGAAATCTATCGCCGCGGGGTGCGCGACGCGTGCGACTGGGCGTGCGTCCATCTGCCGGCGCGCAAGCAGCGGGCGATGGAGGAATGGCTCACCAGCCTCGATTTGTGGTGCGACGGCAACCCGCCGCGCGCCCCGCGCGAGCCGGCCGAGCCGGCCTAGCGCGGCGCGTGCTCAGGCGCGGGCGCGGCCCGCGGCGACGATCGCGGCCCACGGGTTGGGCTCGGGCGCGGCGACCCGGGCCAGGCGGTTGCGGTCGCGGTGGACGAACGGCTCGGCGCGGCCGCGGACCGTCAGCACCGTGTCCTGGACGTAGCTCCACGTCCCGTCGGCGTGGAACGTGACCTCGATCCGGTAGCTGTCGGTGCGGAACGCATGCTCGAGGAAGGCGGTCGAGCAGATGCCGTAGCCGGTCGACCCGCGCTCCGCGCTCAGCACCAGCCGGTCGTCGCCCGGGGCGGCGTGGCCGGCGGCGAGGGCCACCTGGCCGCGCGGGATCGACAGGGTCTGCAGCACCAGGCCCGTCGCCGGCTCCCACAGCCAATGGCCGACCTGGTCGTGGAACGCGATGTCTTCTTCCGGCGTGTTGATCGCGATGTGGTAGCGCAGGCCGTAGAACAATTGCGGCCCGTTGGCCTGCGGGTCGATCGGCTCGAACCGCGCCCGCTCGATATAGCTGCGGCGCTCGGGCCCGTCGGCCTTGGGGTTGATGTCGACCCCATCGGCCGAGCGCCATTCGCCGGCGAGGCGGGCGAGCGGGCCGAGGTTGGCGAGCGTATCGGAGTCGACGTCCTCCGGCTCGGTAAAAATGTCGTCGGGGAAAATGTCCATGGCCCGCCATTAGGCCAAGTGGCGCGAGCGAGGCCAGTCGTTACGGCGCCGCGACTAGCGGCCGGCGACGCGGCGGAAGCGGTAGCGGCCGTGGACCGGCGCCGCGCGATAGCTGTGGCCCGAGGTGCAGGTGACGGTGAACACGCCCGGCGTCCCGGCCGCGCTGGTCGCGGCGACCTGGCCGCACGGATAGCCGATGCGCCCGATCGTCCGCGCGATCACCGCGTTGGGCAAGGGCAGGGTCGCCGCGACCGCTTCGGGTGCCGGGCCCGGGTCGGCGGCCGGCTCGGCCGCCGCGGCGATGGGGGCGAGCGGGTCGGCCGGCGGGCTCGGCGCGGGTTCGGCCGGGGCCGGGCGCGGCGCCGGCCGGGCCCGTGCGAGCCGGGGCGCGGCGCGCGCGCTTGGCTTCGGTTCGGCCTGCGCGGCATTGCCCAGCGCGCGCGCGGCCGCGGGGTCGTCGACGGTGAAGGTGGTCGGCGGCGGCAACGCGACCTTGGCCGCGGCCTTCGCCTCCGGCGCCCCGGCGCCGCTGTCCCATCCGGCCCAGGCGCCGAGCACAGCGACGGCGAGCGCCACCCCGCCCGCGGCGATCGCGACCGGCTTCCACGGGATCGCGCCCGCCGTGGCGTCGCCGTCGGCGATGGCGAGGTGGACTCGCTCGGCGGCGGGCGGCGGCGGTGCCGGCGCGGGCCGCGGCGGCGGGGCGGGGTCGTGGAGCGGCTCGGGCCGCGCCAGCTGGCGCAGCGCCGCGGCGATGTCCGGCCGCTCCGGCCGCGGCGGCGCAGTCGCGGCCGGCGCGGGCTCGGCGACCAGCGCCGGGCGGGCGAGGAAGGCGGCGCCGCCGACGCCCGCCGACGACAGCACCGCCGCCGGCTTCGGCGCCCGCCGGAGGCCGAGCGATTCGTCATAGGCGCGGCGCCGCGCCGGATCGCGCAGCGTCTCGTAGGCGATGCTGACCTCGGCGATGGCGCCGAACGCGCGCGGCCGGCTCATTTCCCGCGCGAACGCCCGCGCGATCTCCTCGGCGGCGGCCGCGGGGCTTAGCCCCAGGACCTCATAATGGCTCGGCCGAGCGGTGACCGTGCTGACCATGTGCGCTTCCCCCGGACTGCTCTCAAGCCCCGGAACCTTCGCGCTTTTCCCGCAACAATCCAGTTCGCCCGCCGCACGCCAAAGGCCGTTCGCCGACTACGGATTCACCGGCCCGCCGTTAACGCGGCGCCGGCCGGCCCGGCGGCTGGCTGCGCCCTACCGCAGCTTGGCGATCGTCAATTTGTCGAGCCTGGCCCGGTCCCTGACCGATTCCTCGCTCCGCGTCAGCGCCTTGGCGATCGCGCGCAGCGACTGGCCCTTGCCGGCGAGCAGGTGCAGCTTCTGGATCTCGTCCTGCCGCCACGGCTGCCGATGCCGTTCGAACTTGGTTTCGGCCATATTCCTCTCCGGGCTTGCTCGGGGAGGGGGACCACCGTGGTGGAGGGGCCTCGCCCGGCGTCAAAAGAAATCATCCTAATCGCCGCTGGCCCGCGCGACGAGGTCCATGAAATTGCGTGCCGCATCCCGCTCCGCCGCGGTGGCGAACACGGCATCGAGGTCGGGCGCGGCGCCGAGGACGTGGAGCAGCGCCCACAACGCGAACCGCTCGCCGCGGTCGGTGGTCAGGCCAAGGTCGACCTGCATGCGCTCGATCCCGGCAGCGAGCGCTTCCGGCGGCACGTCGGCCATGCTCGAAGCCCCGAAGTAACGGCGAATCTGGTCGTCGAGGTTCATCCGCGCCATCTGGCCCGCGAACCGCCGCGCTGGCAAGTCGCCCGCCCGGCGCCACTCGTGTCGGCGGCCGGCTTGCCCTAAGGACGGCCGATGACCAGGTCAGCGGCGATCGAGCAGGCCTTCACCCTGGCCCGCTCGGGTCACTACCGCAGCGTGTCGGAGATCATCCGGCGGCTGCCCGCAGCGGACCGGCCGGCCGTCGAGGCCTGGCTCGCCACCCCG
>Ga0207674_10004398_pt1 | contig 16982 bp, 8 predicted proteins | sample KBSCornC72_FD_184303 | JGI IMG/M metagenome (GOLD analysis project Ga0207674, IMG submission 184303) | Corn rhizosphere microbial communities from Kellogg Biological Station, Michigan, USA - KBS Corn C7-2 (SPAdes) (version 2) | ecosystem: Host-associated > Plants > Roots > Rhizosphere > Soil ... | reverse complement strand
AGCCCGGCCCGGTTCGCGCAGGTAATCACGCTCTGCGCCACGCCGCCCGAACACGTCGATAGGTGCAGGTTGACCTCCAGCTTGTTGCCCACCATGCCCACCGGATCATGAATGCCGGCCTGGTCGTCGAGGATGAACTCCTGCGGCAACAGATGCAGCACCTCGCGGTCCGGAGACAGCGCGACACTCCGCGCACGATCCACAGCAGCCCGCACCTCTTCCCGCGTAATCTCACGCATCCGGCTGCCCATGCTGATGCCGCCCCGTGAGTTGACCCCGCGAACATGCGTGCCGCCGATACCTACGACAGCAGTCTCGATCACCGCCTTGGCCGTGCGCTCCGCTGTCAGCGCAGCACGATTGATCGCCTCCGCCGCCGGTCCCAGCTCCGCGATCAAACCCTTCCGCATTCCCCGCGACGGCTCAACGCCGTGCCCCCGGTAGCGCAGTACGCCGTCCAGCAGCTCCGCCACGAGCACACAGCTCTTGGTGCTGCCCGCATCCACCACGGTAATTAAGTTTTCCTGTCTCTGGTTCACGGATGGACCGCCTGTGAAGAATGATAATGGGAACTTTTCGCCGGCCGCCGCGCCACGTGCGGATGAGCCTTCGTAGTCACCTTGCGCGGCCTGGCCTTCGCCGCCGGCTTCCGCTTCGAGGCCGCTGCCCTCTTCGTCGCCGGAGCCTGAGCCTTGACTGCCGGCTTCACCGCCGGCTGCGCCGCCGAAGCAGCGGCTGCGCCCGCACCAAGGGCACGGGTAGTTGCCGCGCTAGCACCCGATGTGCTCGATGCACCCGAAGTCCCCGGCTGCATCTCCAGCACGACCTGCCGCTCATAGCGCATGTCCACCGACCACAACGCGGGATACTGCGACCGCCACTCCGCCAGATGCTCCTCGTACTTCCGGTAGCGGTTCAGAAAATCCGTATCCCCGAAGTGCACCAGCACATCCTTGCCCTGGTCAGGAATCAGCGCCCTCACATCCTCCGGATTCGACAGGTCCACCTCGCTCAGCTTCTGCGAGATATTCTCCCCCGAGCTATCCAGATCGGCTGTGAACTGCGCAAAGATCTTCATCCTCGCCGCCCGCGTCGACGCCGGATCGCTGGCCAGAATACCCGTCACCACGGGAAATGAATAGTGCGCATTGCCTTCGCTGTGCAACGGCATATCCAGCAGCACGCCAGCGGCGTCCACCAGCCCAATCCTGCTCCCCTGCCGCACAAACGCCACCGGCGTCCGCTCTACAATCAACACCCGCAGGCGATTCGGCAACAGCCGCATCACCGTCGCCTGCTGCACCCACGGCAGCCGCTGCAACTGCGCCCGCCGCTCAGCCAGCGAAACATGGAAGATATTCCGTTCCACATCCTGCCCAAAGATATTGACCAATTCGTCCCGCGTCAGATGCTGGTTGCCCTGAATCTCAATCGATGACGCAGACGGAATAAAAAATCGCGGATCGCGCATCACCATATCCCGCGCCAGCCACAGCGCCCCGGCGCAGGTCCCGGCTACCAGCATCAGTCCCAGCGCGGTGGCAATTCTCCCCCACTTCGTCCTCGGCAGCCCCCAGCGCAGCCGCAGCTTGACCCCGCGCTGCCGACGACCCGCTGGAGCATTCTCATCGTCAGGAAAGTCATCGGCAAAGTCTTCGCTGAGATCGCGGCGCAGCTTTCTCTTCGGCGCCGCAGACGTCCGTCGCGGCACCGCCGGTTCGCGGGCATAATCATGCTCCGGCGCCTCTAGCACCGATGCCCCGCGTTTCGAAGGTCCATCGCTATATCGCAAGCCTGAGCAAGGCCGCGAGAATCGCCACCCTGAATATAACCCGTCCCCACCCCATCCTCACCCATCTTCTTTCGTATGTACCCTTTCAGGAACTCACCCATGCGTCTGGAGGCTCTCCAGAATCGCGCCTGCCGCATGAGATACGCTTCCCGCTCCCAGGGTCAGCACCACATCTCCCTTCTGCGCCTCCCGTACCAGCGCATCGACTCCCTCGGCCATTGACCCGGCATATCCCACTCCGGCGCGCCCAATCGCCTTCACCAGCACCTGAGCGTCAACCCCTTTAATGGGCTCCTCGCTGGCCGCGTAGATATCCAGCACCTGCACCACATCCGCATCCCCAAACGCCCCGGCAAAATCCGCCATCAGATCCCGCGTCCGCGTAAACCGGTGCGGCTGAAACAGAACCAGCACCCGTCCATAGCCGCACTCCCGCGCCGCCTGCAGCGTGGCCCTAATCTCCGTCGGGTGATGCCCATAGTCGTCAACCACCGTCACCCCCCGGGCTACCCCCCTGATCTGAAAACGCCGGTCGACCCCGCGAAAGCTGTCCAGGCCCACAGCAATCTGCTCCGGAGCCACCCCCAGCTGCACCCCCACCGCCACCGCCGCTGTTGCATTCATCACATTGTGTCCGCCAGGAACGTGCAGCCGGAACGGCCCCATCGCCAGCCCTTTATAGTTCACTTCGAACCGCGAGTGACACCCATCTTCCTTCTCGATCATCTCTACTCTGAAGTCCGCATCCTCCCTCGCTCCATAGGTATAGACCTTCCGCCGGACCCTCGGCAGCACCACCCGCAGCAGTTCATTGTCAATGCAGGCCGTCGTCGCTCCATAGAACGGCACCCGATCCATAAATTCGACAAACGCGCCTTCGACGTCGGCCATATCGCGATAACAATCCATGTGCTCCCGGTCGAGATTCGTCACCACGCCCAGCACCGGCGAAAGCTTCAGAAACGACCGGTCACTCTCATCGGCCTCGGCTACCAGATATTGCGAGTTCCCCAGCCGCGCATTCGACCCCATAGAATCTACCCGGCCACCCACGACAACCGTAGGATCAAGTCCTCCGCCCGCCAGTACCGCCGCGATCATCGATGTGGTCGTCGTCTTGCCATGCATCCCGGCGACGGCAATGCCGTACTTCAGCCGCATCAACTCCGCCAGCATCTCCGCCCGTTGAATCACGGGAATCTTCCGCGCCCGCGCCTCCACCACCTCGGGATTCGCTGACGAAACCGCCGAACTCGTCACCACCACATCGCTGGCCGCAGCATTCGCCGCCGCGTGGCCCTCAAACACCCGCGCACCCAGCCCCACCAGCCGTTCCGTCACCGCGCTCCGCCGCAGGTCGCTGCCCGAAACCGAATACCCCATCGTCAGCAGGATCTCCGCGATCCCGCTCATCCCAATCCCGCCGATCCCGATAAAATGAATCCGCTGCGTGGGCGCAAACAAGAAATGTCCAGAAGGAGCAACCGGAACGAACATACCTTCCACTTTAGCAGCGCCGCGCCCCCGAAGCGCCCCGCCGCTTTGAAGATGCAGCCGCGCCTAGCTGCTGTTATGAACTTTGCACCTTGGTAGCGACTTGGCTTAGGTCGGATGAGTGTCGAGCATGGTTGGATGGGGATCAAGCAACGTGGTGTGTATCCGAGCGACGTGACGGACGAAGAGTGGACATTTGTGGTGCCGTATTTACTGCTGTGCCGCGAGGACAGCCCGCAGCGGAAGCATGATCTGCGCCTGGTGTTCAACGCGGTGCGGTGTGGCTAGAACCGGCGAGCAGTGGCGGTATCTGCCCAACGATCTGCCGCCGTGGGGTCGTGGTCTATCAGCAGATGCAGCGCTGGCTGCAGGCCGGGTGCTTCGAGATGATGGTAGAGGATGTGCGCTCGCTACTGCGCGAGTAGGTCGACCGCGAACAGGTCGCCGCGCTGGCCGAAGAGGTGCAGCGGGTGACAGGCAACAACGTGGAACTGGCCTATGTCGACCAGGGCTACATTGAGCCCAACGCCGCAGCCGCCGCTCAACAGCACGGGCTGCGGCTAGAGGTAGCCAAGCACCCGATGGCCAGGCGTGGCTTTGTGCTACTGCCACGGCGTTCCCAGGAAGATCTTTCAGCGGCATCTCCATATTTGATGACCGAAAGCAAGCCAGACGTCTCCGACAAGGGTGTCAAAACAGCTCCTTCCTAAGATTTCGCATTTTCCTTGTTTTTATAATTCTTCTCTGGAAACTAATGCGGAATGGGAGTAGAGTACCTTTCCTTAGGGCTGTTAATTATCATCGAAAGATTTCTTCGATCAAAAGCCCAAGGATCATTGAAATACGGGACCAGTCTCGTCCGATGGAAGTGAGAGCACGCAGACGAGGATGTGATCGTGGCACTGGATTTGCAGTTTCCTGATTTCATTCCCGCGCCAACCTCGCCTGCAGATTGCAGTTTATTCCATCCCTGGTAGTCGGAGCTGCAAGTTTCCATGGTTGTTGGAGGTATCCGGCGATGAAGTCTTTTCTTCGTTTGTCTCCTGTTCTTATAACCGCCTTTTTTTGCCTATGTGTCTGCTCCTCAATTTGCCTTGGCGCGGCGGGTCGGGCAGTTGCTACATCAGCCCTGCCGAACTCCGATTCGGGCAATATAAAAACGTTCGCCTATAAGACAACGGACAGTGTAATCATCCCCGGCCCTCTGCGCTCCTTTCTACGCATGGCCGGCATTAGCCAAAAGATCTCTCCGGGCGATGTTTTGCCCTTGCTTGCCCGCAATGTCTACCTTCATGGCTATGAGCAGGGTGTTCCCACCGAGTTCCTCATTCTGATCGATCGTTACGTACATCAGGCGAAAGAGCTTCAGATTCTGGCTGGAGCGACCAGCACGATTCGGGTTGCCGGTTGCGACGATGCCGGCACCCTAATTCAGATTCTTGGCTATAGGCTGCAAGAAGGATGCGGTCAAAAAAACTTCGCTTTGGAAACCGCCGATCCGAAAAGAGCCTTTCTTACGATCGACTCAGGCTTCCCTCTCGTTGAACTCGAAGAAGCTCTGCAAAGAGGCACTCCCTTCACGTATTCGTATCCCGCCTCTCGAGTTCCAGTGTTATTTCACGAAAACGATTGGATCGGGCTGAGCTCAGATTCCAGACGAAGCTACGAAAGTGTAGTGGATACGCTGCTAAAGGATCCGTCTGTAGCCCGGCTTTACTGGGCACTTGCGAAAAACGATGACGAAACCAGGGGAGCGTTACAGAGATCGCCGGGGCTCAAAGCGCTGCTTCCCTTTGCCAGCGTCCTGGATTTTTACGGAAGCCAGATATGTATTCGCTCTGGGCGCGTGATGGTTCCCGGAGGAGCGAGTGCCCAGGAGAACTGGGAGGAATTGGTGGGAGCCAGTCCGGCGTCTCCGGGAGAGTTCGTCACTCGCTTGCTTGCGAAAGACAGGGGTTGGCTAGCCGTATATTTTGATGTCTTGTCGCGTGTCGATCAAGGGCAGCAGAAGCACTTCACGGAAACCCCACGCCTGAAGCGTCTCTACGAGAACTTTCGAACAGCTAACTCCAACGACAGTGCCACAGGAGGCGTGTTTAGAAAGGGCCCCGAACTTCTGGTTCTATTTACTCGAATCCAATGGGAGCCTGACGGAGAGCTACACATTCCGGGAGACCTTGAGACCTGGAAAGAGATTTTCCGCCAGAAAACGGATTCCAAGGTCATTCGCGATTGGGGCAAGCGCAGCCGCAATTGGGATCGTCCGGAACAGTTGCTCGAAGCAATGACGGCTGTTTCGTGCGTGGAGAGCGATACCGGGCCGCTTCAGATCTATCTCATGTTGAGCGAACTCGACCGAGGACGGCAACCGGAAAGCCGTTTGTCAAGTGGGACAGTGCGATTGTTGGCTGATAGGTTTTCTCAATTTAATAGTTGGTTTCTGGTGTTTACGGAGTTTCCGGATTTGAATGATGCCTCCATCGCCCGCTTTATCGATGTTGCGGATGCGATTGACAAAACTTCCGGCCGAACGCTGCGCGAAAATACCCTTGGGACTTTTCAGGCTACCATCGGACTTTGGCAGATACTGGCCCGCCAGGGACAGATTTCGAATGCCGAACTGAATACATCCTGGCAGCAGGTCATTGGGCCTTTTGCCACAATCACTTCCTCTACCCAACTCTTCGATGCAGGCCGCAATTCATTGGGAAAACTGCTGCTCGCAGCAGGCGCCAAAGCGAATAGCTCGCAAGATGAAATCATCGATTTACTTGCAGGCCCTCATCAGGTGAGCACGGACAGCCAACGAGTGCACTTGGCGCTGACCCGGAGAATCGGCTCGGTTTTGGAAGACCAGCGCCTAGTTTCTCTTGATACGCTTTTCGCGCTCAGCGACGGCTTGAAAGAGATGGCGCAGGGAAGAAGTAAGGGCAACAACTTGTTGCCACTGACAGCAAGTCTGCGCGAATTCGATATGCCCCACCCAATCTTTAGTAACAACGAGAAGATCACGTGGGCGCCACTGATTTACACCAACCATCACGCCGAGCTACAGGTGCGGACAGATTTGACCAAGGTGATCAAAGCCTCAGGTGCACCCGTGCGGCTGGAAATGGCCCGTGGCCAGCTCTCACCCTTTCTGCGGGACACCCTGGTGGGGTTGAACTATGCCTACTACGAACCACCCGGTGCCCAGATGCTTCACCACAATCCGCTTTTTGTCCGCTCGCATGATTTCCTGGGGATCTCGGTGCAGGGGCCGGACCGGCTCTGGGCTCCCCCTATGCTGTTAGGGGTAGGCACACCGGCGGGCGGTGGTGCTTATCTTATGGGCTCCTTAGCTGATTTGCCCTATGCCCTGGCATTAACAGAGCAGGATTTTATTGCTCCAGAGAACGTCCAAGCACTGATCTGGAAGGATCTGGTGCCAGACCTCCTGGTCAGCGCTACCCTTCCGCGCTGGTGGAATGTGACGCCAAATGAACTTCATGCAGCCACTCTTTATCAGCGATCCGGCGAAGAGCTTTTGACTGCATCTGTTAGAAACGTTCAGCTCAGGGACAAGATAACTAATATTTTTTCTGATCGCATGGCCCCGCAACGCCTGGAGCAGGTTAAACAATCCCTCCTCAGTGCGGACGATGCTGCTGCTCTGCTTCCTCAAATGATGCCGGCAGAGACCTTTTACCTGGCCGCCGAGTTTCACAGAAGATTTCCTGAAGAAACCGTTTCGTGGGGACCAGCAAGTCAACAACTTGAGGAGCTGCGCAGCCGGTATCCCACCGAAGTCAACTCGGAGCGTCTATCGAAAGACTTTGGCGTCCCTCATCCGAGGTTAGCCCGAACGAACACGCGCGAACTGCTGGATGTAAAACCATTTCCTTTTTTTGGATCCTATTCCAGCCGCTTATTCGGTGAGTCGTGGGAGTCCAGCAATCTGTATTGGGCTAGCTTGATCGATGAGATGGGTTATTCGCCGGTGGCGCTGAACATTCTTGTTCCCGAGCTGATCCGTCATACGATCGCGAAGGTTTTTGCCACAGAGCCCGAAGATTGGCCAGCAATCCTTCGCGCCATGCAAGAGACGGGGCAGGAGTTTAGACAGGGAAAGATTGCCACGTTCCCGATGACAACCCCTACTTCTGCTGTGTCAGAGCAGACGGGGAAAGGTGCAACCGCGCAATAGGAGGGTTATGGCAAAGAGATATTTTCTGTTTCTCTGGTTAATTTCGTTTCCCTTCTACGGTAGCGGCTCCGGGGCGGGCCAGAATGATGCATCACGCATTTTTGTGAACGTCGTCCTGGTGCAGCTGAATGTCGCTGTAACTGACGGCAAGGGAAATTACATTAGCGGCCTTCGCCCAGAAGACTTCTCCATTCTCGAGGACAAGATTCCTGAAAAGACTGCCACCTTCGAAGAAGGCAACGAACCGCCCCGCAGATTGATTGATGTTGCTCCTTCGGGTGGCCAACCGCTAGCGCCACCAGCGCAGGATGCAGGCAAGGTATCGAAGCCGAGCGAGCCGACGACGGAGGATCAATCAAAGACTCCAGGCCTGTGGACTGCTGGAGCCAATGTTTTCATCCTCTTCGACACCAGCAACTATATGTACCGAGGATTTGTGTTCGCGCAGGATTCTATCGCCGATTTCATACGGTCTTTGGAGGGTGTGAGCAAGGTTGCTCTTTATTCCTATAGTCGCGATCTTTCACGTGTCGCCACACTTACGTCCGACCGATCGCAGGTTCTACGCGGTGTTCGCAACACGGTGGCCGGCGATGACGCTGCGCTCTATAACTCTCTCTTGTTGACGATAAAAGACGCCGCTCTGTTGACGGGAAAGAAGGCAGTCGTCGTCTTCTCCAATGGCCCTGATAACGCCAGCCTGGTGCCTCCGGAGGATGTCGCAGAGTTGGCCCAATCAACTGGAACAATTATTTACATGGTCAGCACTCAGCAAGCCGAAGCAGAACCGGTCTCTACAGCCGTCTTTGAACGTATGAGCAAAGCCACTGGCGGACGAGCCTATTTTTCCAGGAATTGGAGAGATGAGAAAAAGGCGTTTACTTCGATACGGGATGACCTGGCGCACCTTTATACACTCAGTTATTATCCGCGGCCGAATCCTAACCGAGGCTGGCGCACGATTACAGTGAAGCTCGTAGGCAAGAATTTACAAAAGTATCACGTTCGTACGCGAGACGGATATCGTCTTCTTCGGCAGGCCCAGCCATCCGCGGGGACCGTCTCGTCCGGACCGGAGTCTACTTCGCAGTAAAGGCGACAAGCTGCACTCCATCCTCACAGACAACGGGGCATCCCGTTCTCGAACGGTAAGCGCCACCGCTACGCCTTCCCGAACATCCCTGGACCAACGGCCAGGTTGAACGCATGAATAGAACCTTGAAAGAAGCCGCGGCCAAGAAGTTCTATCACCAGGACTCTCAAAGGTTTCCCCCTTATCGGTTCGTCCGTACCGCTTGGCAAAAGAGACCATGACTGATTTACTTTCAATCGCTTCCACCACAACTGAGACTCGACATCTAGTGGACGATCTCAAGTCTGGATTGGTTTGCGGCTTGAATCTTCTGAGAGGTCTGAAACTCTCGACTGGCGTCTTCGGTTCTGCCTAGCGATCGATATACCTGTCCCAGCAGACTGTGGGTGATGTAATTGCCGGGATCCATTTGCTCTGCGTGCTCCAGATACATCATGGCGCTTGCCGGGTCCTGGCGTTTCAGCAAAACTTTGCCCAGTTGGATATAGGGGCCGGTGGAGTTTGGCTCCAACAAGATTGCCTGCTGCAGAGACTGTTGCGCTTTGACGTAGTTGCCAGCTCGTGTGTACGCATCGCCGAGCCTGTCATAGATGCCACCATCGAGCGGGTTGCGCGCGCGTTCCTTCTCAAATTCGGCGATGGCTTCCTCAAGGTGTTCGCCAGCGAGTGCGACCTCCCCGAGGAGGGCATGTGCGAGCGGTAGCTGTGGCTCGAGTTCGATCGCCTTGCGCGCAAACTGTTGTGCTACGGGGAGGTATTCGCGGCGCAATAGCATTCGCGCAGCCAGGAGGTAGGCGGAGGCTGAATCCGGGGGGAAGCCGTATTGGGTGGCGAAGGCCTGGCGTGCGCGGTCATAGTTACGGGTATCGATGTAACAGAGGGCGAGCACATAGCTGGGATCTACCTTGGTTTGCGAGGTCCAGTTGTGCGCCAACTCCAGAAGCGGGATTGCTTCGGCCGGTCTGCCCAATCGGAAGAGCGTCAGGCCGCGCATCTGCGTGGACTCCTCATCGCGCGGATCCTGCTTCAGCGCATTCGCAAAGGCGGTGTCGGCTTCGGAGAAGCGGCTCTGAGCGTACAGAGCTAGACCCCGCAGGCGATCCACACCAGGTGTTACAGAATTTTGGGACTTGAGCTGGTCGAGCCGATTCAATGCCTCGACGGCATGACCCCTGTCGATCATCCGGCGTAGTTGGGCGGTACCTTCGAGAGCGCTGGAAGGGGCCTCCACCTGGGTCGAATCAGCAGGCTGTTGCCACCCCCTTGCGAAGGGCGCAGATACAACTAGAGCGGACGCCAAAACGATCTTGAAGATACCTTGACAATCCATCGACTACCTGAACCCAAGTGTATAAGCGAAAAGGGGAGTCGAAGCTCCCCTGTTTGGCTCATGACGAGCATCAGAACTGCACACGGAACGAGAACTGCAACTGACGCGGATGAGACGAACCGTCCGGGAATGGTCCGTTGCCGATCGCTCCATCCTGGTCGATGTTGCCGCTAGGTAAACCGTAGTTGATGTGGTTGAAGACGTTGAACGCATCCATACGGAACTGGACCGTCGCAACCTCGCGGATGGGAAAGTCCTTCTGGACCGCCAGGTCAGTATTAAACATATGAGGACCAAAGACACTGTTCCTGCCTACATCTCCAATCTGGTCCAGAGCAGGCGCGGTGAAGGTTGTTCCCAGCGGTTGTGCCTTAAAGTAGACCAGACCATTTCCAGGGAAACCAGAGAAATGAGGCTGGAATGCACCGGGGTTTCCGTTGACCTGACACGGAACGCCGCCCGGGATCTGATTACCACACGTGCTGTAGCCGAGCGTAAAGGGAAGGCCACTGGAGTAGTTAAGCACTGGGCTGAGCTGCCATCCTCCGATAATCTCGTTGGTCAGATTATTTGCATGGCTAAGGAACATCTTGTTCTTGCCAAACGGAAGCTGATACAAGCCATAAATAATAATTTGCTGCTGTCTAAGCTGGCTGTCGCGGCCTTTGACAGCCGCCTTGCTCCAGGTTGAATAGCCCGTGGCGTAACTGGTTGCGCGTTGCCAGGCGTAATTTGCGTTAAGCGAGAGCCCTTTAGAGAACTGCTTGGCGAGCGAAACCTGCATCGAGTTGAAGTGTGAGTCGAAGTTGTTGCTGTAGTCGGTGATTCCGTTCGTCCAGCCGCACTGGCCGCTTGAGATGAGCGGATCGCTTACATGATAGTTCGGGTCAGCGCAGGCTGGTAACTTGCCTCCGTAGTAGCGCTGCAGATAAGTTGCGTTTTGGGTTCCTCCGGAGAGAGAGATACCGGGTACCGGCTGACCATTGAGTGCCGTCGCGCCATAGTTTGTTCCGGGACTCACCGAAGGATCGTAGTGGAGTGCCTGCCCTGTGATGCTGTATTGCGCCGGCAGGAAGATTGCCGTCTCGTTGGGATTGGTCGTGTTGCCGCTACTGTCGCCAAGGGTATGTGTGCCCTTGTTGCCGACATAAGCGATTGTCAGTGAGAGAGTTGGGGTCAGCGACTGCTGAACACTCACATTCCACGCATCCAGGGTTGGAAGGCGAAGCGGGTTCGGTCGAGCACGAGAGTTGACGGCGTAGCCGGGATTGGGCAGCAGACCATTGGATGGTACAGGGATTGGCGTTGGAGCTGGAGGTCCTTGATCCAGAGTGAACGCTGAACTCAGATAGCCGCCGGTTGCCGTAATCTCCTGGTTGGAGAGCACAGGAAGGTTCTGCGTTGCCGCGTGCCCGAAGATGGAACCGAAGACGCCTATATCGAAGCTGCGTCCGTATCCTCCACGAATCACCGTGGTGGGATAAATCTGGTAAGCGACACCAATCCTTGGGCTGTAGGTGTTGGTGTTTCTTCCCCAGTTCATATTACTGGCGACCCCGCCAATACCAGCCACATTGAGGTAGCCTGTAACCGGATCCAAGAGAGCACCATTCCCCTTGGCGTTGATCGTCTCCGGGAAGTAGAACTCGTAACGGAGACCATAGTTCACGGTCAACTTTTGCGTCACACGCCAAGTGTCCTGGGCATAGAAGAAGTCGCGCTTCTGAAACTCCTTCGCATTGGTCGAGGTGCTTACGTAGCGCTTAAAGCCGGTTACCTTGCCGAGAGCGAACGTCGCAAAGCCCAAGCCGCCCGTCGAGCCGTTTGAGGTTGGCTGGTTGCTGAAGTAAAGGATTCCGGTACGGTCGTTGTCGCTGGGCACACGCAGGTTGCGGGCATAGCGGAGGTCCGCTCCGAGCTTGATGGAATGGTTTCCAAAGATTTTGGTCCAGTTGTTGACGATCTGGAACTGATCCTCGCGTTGGGTCAGCGGGCAGTTGCAGCGGTCCACGTTCAGTCCGGCGCCGTATTGCGGTCCCTGGTTTTGGCCATTCGCGGGCTCGGCTCCAGTGCTGGCCCCAACTTCCGCTAGTTGGAAGCTCGGAGCGCCGCCGGTAATGCTGATTCCCGTATTCATGCCTGGAATTCCGAGCTGTGTAGCAAGTTCGACATCCTGGTTGTACTTCGATGTAATGATGTTGTAGCGGAAGTAGCCGAGACGGACATCGGCCACAAGCTTGGGGTTCAATGCGATGTCGGAGCCAAGCGCCAGGCTGTCATTTGCTCCCTTGGAAGTGCCGCCATATCCTCCCAGACCAAATCCGGCTCCGCCGGCAGGCCCAAACATCGTAAGACCCGTCAGCGTATCGGTGAACCGGCTGAAGCGCCCAAAGAAGTGAACCTTCTCATTCATCTGATAGTCGCTGCGGACGTCCCATTGGTCACTGTTCAAGCCGCCCGTGCCGGCTCCGGAGTAGTTGTTCTTAAGGCCACTGAGACTACTCTGCGGATTGTTCGGCTTATAGGGTTCCAGAAGAGCAAGGAAGTTTTTTGCCTGCTCGGAAACCTGTGATTCAGGAATCACATTGCCTGGGTAAGGAGTTCCATTCGCCTGGTATATCGTTCCGACAGCGCCAAGCGCCGTGGAGTATTCGCTGAAGTCGCACCCGGGAATCCCGCTTGGCCCTACCTGCTTGCCAAGGCAAGTCTCCATTGCAAGGGCCGACGGCACCGTTTGTACGTTAGCGGTTCCAACCTTTTGCCTAATCCCTTGATAGTCGCCAAAGAAAAACACCCTGTCCTTGATGATCGGACCGCCAATCGATCCGCCAAACTGGTTTTTGAGCGCCTGAGGAACAGAGGCTCGCCCTGGCCCTTGAGTAAATGGATCCTTCGCAAGGTTGGCGGCACTTTGACGATAGTCAAACGCCGAACCGTGGAACTTGTTCGAACCTGACTTCGTCTGGGCCGTTACCACGGAGGACACCGCTTTGCCAAACTCTGCGTCGAAGTTCTGCGTTGTAATCTTTGTCTCGGAGAGTGAATCGAGATTGGGATTAACGACGATGATGCCAAGGATGGGGTCCTGATTATCCGTGCCATCCAGTTCGTAGGCGACACCGGCGAAGGCCTGGCCGTCGACCATGATCTGCTTGCTGCCCTGAGGATTCTCGCTAGCAGCGTGGCTCCAGCCGAGTTCCTGTGCCCCGGGAAGTAGAAGCTGCAGGCCCGTGAAATTGCGTCCCGGTACTGGGAGATCCTGAAGCTCCTTCGAGCCAAACACAGTCGAAACATCGGCACGATCCGTCTTCAACAGGGGAACGCTGTCGGCGTTGACTTCGACGGTCTGGTCGGAACCACCGACAGTAAGGACGACCTGAACTTTGATGGAGGTATCAGCATAGAGCTGGATTCCCGTTTGTTGGAAGCCTTTGAATCCGGCAGCTGCAACCTTGACATCGTACGTGTCGGGGATGAGGTGATCGGCGGTGAAGTCTCCGCTACCATTGGATTGAACCGTAGTCGACGTGCCTTTCGCGACGTCTGTCACGGTTACAGTAGCGTTAGGAACGACCGCTCCGCTGGAGTCTGTTACGGTTCCATAAATTGATCCATAGACCGCCTGTCCACGTGCCGCCGGCGCCAGCAGGCAGACAACCAAGAAAACCAAGGAGATTCGCGTACGCTGCATAGCAATGCCCTCCAAAAGTCGTGCCAAATCCGATCTCTTTTACTGCATTGGCCGATTTTTCAACTTCCGCGAGTGGGGGCAAATTGTGTTCTTGAGTCAGCCTCTCCTAGAAAAGTGCGCGGAACATTTCTTGCTACGTACGCCGCGTACAGTACGCTAGTTTGTGCTTACCGTCAATTATTTTCTCTCTATTGACTGTTAAAATATAGAAAAGCTAAAGCTTGGTAGGACCTTGCAAGAGCAAATGGCCGGTCTCAAAAACAAATAACACGTGGCGTCATTGAATCGGCTCCTTATGCAAAGAATGGGGTTATGGCAGAAGATGGCACCCTGTGTGAGGAGGTAAAGTCTCCCCATGCACCAATAGAAATCGGCCAAGAGGCTGACCACTTCCATCGAGCCCGATAGAAATCGAGTGCAGTCTTATGCACGGAGTTTGATTGCAGAAAGACATGGTTTGCTTCGGTCACCTGGATGCCCCTTGCATCTTGGATGGCAAGAGACCATTATTGCCATCCAAGAATGCTGTCTATTTATTGCGAAATTCGGGAGGTCTAACTTGAGCACAAGCGAACCCTATCGCACCCTAACCACCCGAGGCTGGATATTCTTTACAACTCTCTGGATTCTAGCCGCCGCTTCTCTCTACAACGGAGCAGCCCTTGCGCGATGTCAAACGGCGGAGGCAATTCCGGCTGCCGCGCAAATCAGCGCAGGGACACCCCAGAACGACGGGCTGTGGTGGAAACATGCCGTCATCTATGAGATCTACCCTCGCAGCTTTCAGGATTCGGACGGAGACGGCATCGGAGACTTGAATGGCATCACGGAACGGCTCGACTATCTGCAGTCGCTCGGCGTCGATGCCGTGTGGTTATCGCCTATCTACCCTTCGCCGCAGGTTGACTTTGGGTATGACATCTCCGATTACGAAAACGTCGATCCGCAATACGGCACGCTTGCCGATTTCGATAAGCTGGTTGCAGAGGCAAAGAAGCGAGACATTCGCATCATTATGGACATGGTGATGAACCATACGTCCGACAAGCACAAATGGTTTGTCGAGTCAGAGACTTCAAAGAGCAATCCGAAGCGCGACTGGTATGTCTGGCGTGATGCAAAGGATGGGAAGGCCAACGGCAAGCCGCTGCCTCCGAATAACTGGGTCAGCATTTTCGGCGGGTCGGCGTGGGAGTACGACTCGAAGACAAAGCAGTTCTACTATCACAAGTTCTACAAGCAGCAACCGGACCTGAACTGGCGCAACCCGGCGGTCGAGAATGCGATGTTCGACTCGGTACGTTTCTGGCTGGACCGCAACGTGGCCGGCTTCCGGCTTGATGCGATTCCTACGCTCTTTGAAGATCCGCAGATGCGCGATGAACCCGCTACCGGCGGAATCAATGCGCAAGGTGATCCGAACCTTAGCGACATTTATACGAATAATCTGCCGCAGGTGCACGATGTCATGCGGCGTCTCCGCGCTGTCACCGACAAGTATCCGGGAAATCGTGTGCTGATTGGAGAAACCTATCTGCCGAACGTGCAGGATCTCGACAAATGGTACGGCGGTGCGCAGCGTAATGAGTTGCAGCTTCCCATGGATATGCAGGTCGGCTTCACCAATAAACTAGACGCTTCCCTGTTCCGCCAGCGCATCAACGACGCACAGACGCAGATCAATGGCAACCAGCCTCTGTTCGTCTTCGACAACCATGACAATGTCCGCAGTTGGGACCGCTATGGAGATGGGGTCCACGATGAAGCCATCGCTCGCCTGCTTGCGACCGTGCTGTTCACGTCTCGTGCAGCGACGCTGATGTACTACGGCGAAGAACTTGGCATGGTCACGACGACGCCGACGCGGAAGCAAGACGTGAAGGACCCCATTGGCATAACAGGTTGGCCAAAGGAGAAGGGCCGCGACGGCGAACGGACTCCGATGCAGTGGGACGACTCGAAGAATGCGGGGTTCAGCACTGCCGCGACAACATGGCTCCCAGTTGCCGAAAACTACCATACAACGAATGTGAAGACAGAAGAGGGTAATCCCGACTCTCTATTGAATTGGCACAAAAAGTTGATTGCCATGCGCAGAAGCGACACTACGCTGCGCGATGGGAAACAGGTGATGCTGGATGAAACTAACCCGTTCGTCCTGTCATATGCTCGTGAAAGCGTGGGGGAAAATCCAGCAATCATTGTGGCGCTTAACTTTACGGGCGAGCCAAGAACGATCACGCTCGATCCTTCAACAGCGGGGATCACGGGCAAAACAGTAAGTACACTCATCACCGATGCTCCATCACTCAGGCAAGTGAGCAGCTTGCAGCATATGACTCTGCCGCCCTACGCGTCGTGGGTTGGGAGCGTTAAATAAGTGGCTTAAATGAAGAAGGCAAGCTGTCATCGAGCGGAGATTACCAGCGCAAAATGACTGCCTGTTGCTGGTAGCCACTACCCGATGGAAACTTAACAGTCAGCAAATCCGGATCACCCTTGTGAGTATCAGGCGCGATGCTCGCGCCCTCCACGTGGATATTGAGATTAGGGGCGTTGCGACGAAGCTTGAGTTCAACGGTAGATCCGGCCGCCGCCTCCAGGTCAAGGTTCAATGAGCGTGCCGACAGGTCTTCGCCCAACACCTTCAGTTGTGAAGTACGTGCTCCGGGAAGGGGAAGACCATGCGGAACCGCTACTTCCAGAGGCGGTAACGGAAATGCGATTGAGAGGGCGTCAGTTGAAACACGAGCGATCTTTGCGGGTGTCTTTAAATGGACCACTGGGCCCGAGATGGTCTCGACCTTGACCTCGAGGTTCTGGCCGCGACGTTGATAGTTCAGCGAACAGATCGACTGCCCAACATGAAGCCTTTGCAGGCTCGCGTTGTCCCAGTCGGCAGGAAGATGTGGCCGCAGGCTGATCGTTTGCGACAATGCATTCACATCGACGCCAAACAGGCCTCGCACCGCAGGTGTAATCACCATGGCGGATGACCAGAGCTGGTGGGTGGTGCTTCTGCCAAAAGGCTGAAAAAACGCACCTGATAATAGCTCTGTTACCGCACCCAAATCCTGAGTCGTTGTCTGGTCTGCGTTCTGCATCAGGTGAGCATAGCCAGAGAGGGCATGCCCTGCGTAGTACTCCGCGAGCGAGGTCCATCCGGTAAAGAGCGGCCACACCGATCCCTGGTGATAGCTGATAGGATCGTAGACCGGATCGCTCTCGGCAACATCGCGCAGACCCCAGTCAGTCGAAAAATCATGCGAAGCCCAGCGCCGGAAGCTGGCTTGCGGATGTGCCAGCCCCTGCCCGCCATTCCACCATGCGATAGCCGGATAGACCGTTGCGGTACGGTCAAGCGTGCCGTCGCTGTTTCGGCTAAAGGCATATACC
>Ga0207674_10004395_pt1 | contig 16991 bp, 17 predicted proteins | sample KBSCornC72_FD_184303 | JGI IMG/M metagenome (GOLD analysis project Ga0207674, IMG submission 184303) | Corn rhizosphere microbial communities from Kellogg Biological Station, Michigan, USA - KBS Corn C7-2 (SPAdes) (version 2) | ecosystem: Host-associated > Plants > Roots > Rhizosphere > Soil ... | reverse complement strand
ATGCGCTCCGGCGTCGACGATGCGGCGCATCAGAGTAGTGGCGAAGAGGGCGATCAGCGCTCCGGCTGCCAGCACGATGCCCTTCAATCCGGCCCAGCGGTAGAGCAGTCCATCAATAATGTCGGTCAGCCACTCCCAGGCGTACCACGGCGCGCCGGGCTTGGAGAACGAATATAAATCGTGATGCGGAACCTGGTGATGATCGAGAATATACTCGCCGGTGCGGATATGCCAGCCGACGTCGGCGTCCGCCAGCAAGGATTGCCAGCCATGCGCGCCGCTGCTCATGAAAAGCCAGGCAATCAGCGCGATAAACAGGAAGTCCGAAAGCGATGGAATCAGCAGGCGTCCCCAGCGGTGCGCCAGCAGCGCGTCCATGCGCTTGGCAGAGCGCTTCCCCGACCCATCCTGTAGGGAGGCAGAGGGAGGCAGCTTTCCAATCGTCGTTTCGATTGTGGATGGCGGGGTCATCGGGACAGTGTGGGCCTGTTTACCTATTCGCCAGTTACGGCTGGTCACTTTAGCAGCTGGGATGAATAGCTCAGGCGAAGATTTTTTCGGCGCGGATGTCGCCGGACGGAACTTCCTGCTCGGTTCCCAACAAGCGCCGCCCCTGTACCGCGAGTTCAAAGCGGTCTTTGACGCCGGTCTTCTCGAATATGTGCATCAGGTGGACTTTCACCGTGCCGGGAGTGATGGCCAGCGCCTCTGCGATTTCCTTGTTCTTGAGGCCGCCGCAGACATGCTGTACGATGTCCTTCTCGCGCGGCGTCAAGCGCGGCGCCGAGCGCCGGTCGAGAACGCTCACCGAGCGGTCCGATAGAGAGTTCTCGATCCACACCTCGCCCTGGCTAACGGCGCGCAGACAGGTCCTGATCGCGGCGATCGTGGCCGACTTCTTCAGGATGCCGCGCGCGCCCAATTGCAGCGCGCGGAAGCAATCGATTTCCGCCAATTCATTGATCCACAGGACGGGATAGCAGCGGGGCCGGGTGCTTTTCGTATCGGAGACAAATTGAAAGATCTGCTTCAGCCCGGCGCTTTGATCCACCAGCAGAACATCCGGCTGGCGCTCGCGCACGGCATCCAAAGCGTCAGCTAGAGTGGCCGCCGCGCCCACATATTCGAATTCGCCGTCCTGCGCAAGCACTCTCGCCAAGCCTTCGAGCACGATCGGCTGCGCTTCACAAGCGAATACCCTGACTGGATTCACGTAGTTTCCCTTAGAACCATAGGATCGACGAGGCAACGTTGGGGGGATAGGTACTAAGTGTCGTTTTATGCCCGCGGCTCCAGTCATGCGACGGCATAAGACTGAATATGCTGCTTCGGTAGCGCTGCATTCTAAACTATTTAGCTTGCCGGGTCGATACATCTACTGCGCATGGTGAAGTCCAGTAACCCTCCCAGAAGGTCCGTCATAATCGCAGCGCGCATTATCACACTGGTGGTATCACTGGCAGGCGCCGAAGGCATGCTTTGGCTCGAAGGATACCCCGACTGGTGGGGGTTGGATCCGGCGTTTGGCGGCTCGCACCCGGAATATAATTGCGACCAGGACCTTGGCTGGAGTCCTCGCGAGGGCACGTTTACCCTGTCTTTTCCGCCCGACCCTCGCTTGTTTCGGTACACCAACTGGAGCGGAGGACGGCGCGCCACCTCCCTGCATCCGCCGCCGCCCGCTGGGCCGGCTACCCGGCAAGTCCTCTTTTTTGGCGACTCGTTCATCCAGGGCTATGGACTTTCCGATCCGGAGACGCTTCCCTGGATCGTGCAGCAGCGCCATCCAGAACTGGCGGTTTCCAACTACGGCGTGGGTCTCTACGGAACCTACCAGTCGTACTTGGCCATGCAGCGGTCGGTGCATGGACCCGCCACGGTGTATTACTTGTTCAACGGGTTTCACGAAGAGCGCAACGCCGGCGATCCTTCTTTCCTGCGAATTATGAAGCCCTCGCCACCTGGCTGCTTTTATCCCTACGCGCAGGTGTCCGGGGATCGCATAGAAGGCGGGCGCTCCGAAGGCGATGTGGTGTGGTATCTCAGCCGCCACATTCGCCTGGTAGCCATGGTGCAGGAGTATAAACAGATCTTCGAATCCTACATGCGGGTCCGCGTAAAGCGGCGGACGACCCAGAGACTGTTGATCGAAATGAACCGTCTAGTGGGCGCCCAGGGCGGCAAATTCACCGTCATCCTGTTCGACCTGGACCCCAAGGACCGCCCGGATTACCGCCGCTTTCTCGAGGCGCAACGCATTGCGTACGTCGACTGCGACCGTCCCGAGCTTAACGACCCGAAACTGCGGCAGCCGGATCGACACCCCTCCCAAGCGCTGAACCAGTTGCTGGCGCGATGGATTGAGCCTATACGCGTCGAGTCCGCCCGGGCGGTGTCGGACAAATATCCGGTTGTGGCCGGCGAGACATCCGCGAATACACCCGGCAAGACCCAATGACGGATAACCATGTGACGGATACCCATGTGCCGGACACTCGCGAGACCGGCGCTCACGATACCGGCACTCACGAAAGCTTCAGCCGGCCGGATACCGTGCGGCGCTCTTCCAACCGCACCTTCGGTCTGGTGTTCGCCGGGTTTTTCTTTCTGGTGGCGGGTCTGCCTCTCTTGCGCGGCCACGCGTGGCGCTGGTGGGCGCTTCCCTGCAGCGTGGTCTTCTTGTTCGCGGCGGTTCTGGCGCCCAAAGTCCTCGGCCCACTGAACCGGGCTTGGACAGCCCTGGGCATGCTGCTGCACAAGATTACGAATCCCGTCATCCTGGGAATTTTTTTCTATTTGGTTTTCGCTCCGTTCGGTTGGGTGCTGCGCCGGATGGGGAAAGATTTTCTGCGTTTGCGGGCCGCCCCGGAGGCCGTTAGCTACTGGATCCCGCGCGATCCGCCGGGGCCCGAGCCAGCCAGTATGTCAAAGCAGTTCTAAGAAATCGCTCTTCAGGAGAGAACCCGTGTCCATCCTTGGTGAATTGTGGTCCTATATGCGCGATCGCAAGAAGCTCTGGCTGCTTCCGATCTTCGTGATGATGTTGTTGCTGGGAGCGCTTCTCATCCTCGCGAAGACCTCGGTGGTCGCTCCGTTCATCTACACGTTGTTCTAGCCGGGACCCATGAAGATCCTGGGAATTTCCGCGCTGTATCACGATAGCGCCGCCGCTCTGGTGGTGGACGGCGCGATCGTCGCGGCAGCTCAGGAAGAGCGTTTCAGCCGGAAGAAACACGATTCCGGATTCCCGCGGCACGCCATCGATTATTGTCTGGAACAGGGTGCGGTGCGCCCCGCCGATCTCGATTCCGTGGTCTTTTACGACAAGCCCTTCCTGAAATTTGAACGGCTGCTCGAAACCTATCTGATGTTCGCGCCTTCCGGCTACACTTCCTTCCGGATGGCGATGCCGCTGTGGATCCGCGAGAAATTGTTCCAGAAAAGTTTTCTTCAGGATGAGCTCAAGCAGCTCGATCCGGCTCAGGACTGGAATCGGAAACTCCTGTTCACCGAACACCATTTGAGCCACGCCGCCAGCGCCTTCTTTCCCTCACCTTTTGAAGAAGCCGTGGTCCTGACCATGGACGGCGTCGGGGAGTGGGCCACCACGTCGGTCGCGCACGGCAAAGGAAACACCCTCAAAATTCTGAAAGAGATTCATTTTCCGCATTCGCTGGGACTCTTATATTCGGCCTTCACCTACTACACCGGCTTCAAAGTGAACTCCGGCGAATACAAGCTGATGGGCCTAGCGCCCTATGGCGAGCCAAAATACGTCAGCAAGATCTTCGAGCATCTGGTCGACGTGAAACCCGACGGTTCCTTCCGCCTCAACCTGGATTATTTCGACTACTGCACTGGTCTCACCATGACCAACCAGCGCTTTCACAAGCTGTTCGGTCTGCCGCCGCGCAAACCCTCCGAACTGCTGACGCAGCAGCACATGGACCTGGCCGCCTCTGTCCAGGCCGCGCTCGAAGAAATCATGCTGCGCATGACGCGGGCGCTCGCGGCGGAGACCGGCATCCCCAACCTGTGCCTGGCCGGCGGCGTCGCTCTGAACTGTGTAGCCAATGGAAAGATTCTGCGCGACCGTCGTTTTAAGAATCTGTGGATACAGCCGGCTTCCGGAGACGCCGGTGGCGCCCTTGGCGCAGCGCTCGCGGGATACCATCAGTTCCATCAGCAGCCGCGGCAAGTGAGCAAGTCCAATGACGCGATGCACGGCTCCTACCTGGGTCCGGATTTTTCGCAAGACGACATCGAGAATCGCCTGCGCTGCGTCGGCGCGCGCTTCACCACGTTTTCCGATGAAGACGAATTAGCCGCCGCGGGCGCGTGTACTCTGTCGCAAGGGAAAGCGCTCGGCTGGTTCCAAGGCCGGATGGAGTTCGGTCCGAGAGCTCTCGGCGCGAGATCCATTTTAGGCGATGCCCGTTCCCCCACCATGCAGAGCGTGCTCAATCTGAAGGTGAAGTTTCGCGAGTCCTTCCGTCCGTTTGCACCGTCCGTGCTGCGCGAGCGTATGGGCGAATACTTCAACCTGGATACGGACAGCCCCTACATGCTGCTGGTGGCAGACGTCGTCGAAGCGCGCCGCAGGGTCATGACGGAAGAAGAGCAGCAGCTCTTCGGCATCGCCAAACTCAATGTCCCGCGCTCGGACATCCCGGCCGTCACTCACGTCGACTATTCGGCGCGCGTCCAAACGGTGCATCAGGAGACCAACCCGAGCTATCACGCGCTGCTCAAGGCCTTCGAGCGCCTGACCGGCTGCCCCGTCATCGTCAACACCAGCTTCAACGTGCGCGGCGAGCCCATCGTGTGCACGCCGGAAGACGCCTTCCGCTGTTTCATGGGCACCGGCATTGAGGCGCTCGCCATCGGCAACTGCTTCCTCCGCAAAGAAGACCAGGACCCCGCCCTTAAACGGAATTACGAGAGCGCGTTCGAACTCGACTGAGAGCCGCACCCTTGCCCGGCCCACAGTGCACTACAATAACCTGTAGGAGATCAGCCATGGAAAACGGAAAACGATTGTGGATAGCGATGGTAGTTCTGTGCGCGGCTGCCAGGCTGTTGCCCCATCCCTGGAATTTCACGCCCCTCATGGCCATCGGATTGTTCTCCGGCTACCAGGCCAGCAAGGCCGCCACTGGAATTCTGGTCACATTATCCGCGCTGGCGCTGAGCGACTTGGTGCTCGGATTCCATAGCGGTTTCTGGTGGGTGTACGGGGCGGCGCTGGTTGCAGTGCTGTTCGGCCGGATCACGCGCAACCGCGGCGGCGCAAGCGCGATTGCAGCGGCGGCGCTCGGCTCCAGCCTGTCGTTTTTCCTCATCACCAATTTCATGGTGTGGGCCACCAGCGCGATGTATCCGATGACGCTGGCGGGCCTCGCTACCTGTTTCACAGCCGCGATCCCGTTCTATCAGAATCAATTCCTGGGCGACGCAGTTTACACTCTGGCGCTCTTCGGCGGCTACGCGCTGCTGAAGCGCTCTTTCCATCCGGCGCACCAGGCCGCCTAGCGTGCGCGTAGTTTCCCTGCTGGCCGGCGCCACCGAGATGGTCTGCGCCCTCGGTGCGGGCGAGGCGCTGGTGGGACGGTCGCACGAGTGCGATAACCCTTCCTGGGTGCGTCAGCTTCCATCGTGCAGTCAGCCGGCTTTCGATGTTTCCGTTTCGAGCGGAGAGATCGACGCCGAAGTCCGCCGCCGTCTGCAAGCGGGCCAGCCGCTCTATCACATCGACACGGAACTGATCCGCCGCTTGCAGCCGGATCTAGTGATCACGCAATCGCATTGCGACGTGTGCGCCGTGACGCCGGCCGATCTAGAACGTGACGCCTGCGCCCTCGCCGCGCGTCAGTTGTCGCTTTCGGCTGCGACCATCGAGGAAATTTTCCGCTGCATAGCGCAGGTCGCCGAAGCGCTCGGCGTTCCTGAACGAGCCCCCGCCGTGATTGAGCGCGAACGCCAGCGCTTAGAAACCGTGCGCCAGCGGGCCGGCCATCTGCGCCGGCCGACCGTGGTTCTTTTGGAATGGACCAATCCGTTTTTCGCCATGGGCAACTGGGGCCCCGAACTCATAGAAATCGCCAACGGCGAACCGCTGCTGGGCCACCCAGGCGAATTCTCGACCGCGATACCCGCCGAACAACTTCGCGGCGCCGATCCCGAGTATCTGATCGTCGCTCCCTGCGGCTTCAACCTGGAGCGCGCCGAGCGCGAGCAGTCCGTGCTCGAACGGCATCCGTGGTGGCGCGATCTGCGGGCCGTCCGCAATGGCAACGTCGCATTTGCCGACGGCAATCTGTTCTTCAACCGCTCCGGCATGACGATCGCGCAATCCGCCGAGATCCTCGCCGAGATTCTGCATGGCGTCTCATTCGATTCCCCGACCGAAGATCTGCACTGGCGGCGCATGGCGCCCATACTGGCGAACCACGCATGAAGAGGGTGCTTCTCTCCTGGAGCAGCGGCAAGGACAGCGTCTGGGCGCTGCATCTGCTGCGGCAGCAACCGGAAATCGAAGTCGTCGCGCTGCTGACCAGCTTCAACTCCGCGGCGGACCGGGTCGCCATGCACGCCGTGCGGCGGGCGCTGGTCGACGCGCAAGCCGCCCGCACCGGAATCCCGCAATGGTCGGTGGACCTGCCCTGGCCTTGTTCCAACGCCGAATATGAAGAACGCATGCGCGGCGTGTGCCAGCGCGCCATAGCCGAAGGCATCACCGCGGTAGCCTTCGGTGACCTGTTCTTACAGGACATTCGCGATTACCGCGAGCGCCAGCTACAAGGCACCGGCCTCGAACCGTTGTTTCCGGTATGGGAAATCCCGACCGCGCAACTGGCGCGCGATATGATCGCCGCCGGCGTGAAAGCAAAGATCACCTGCGTCGACCCGGCTCAAGTCGACCGTGCCTTCGCCGGCCGCGATTACGATCAAACCTTGCTCGATTCCCTGCCCCCTGGCGTCGACCCGTGCGGCGAGAACGGAGAATTCCACACCTTCGTTTATGACGCGCCGGTATTCTCCCGTCCCATCGAAGTGCGCATGGGCGAAATCGTCGAGCGCGACGGATTCGTATTCGCCGACGTCCTTCCTGAGTAGCACGCCTACGCCCGGAACCGATACAGATCGCTGCGCGGCAATCTGGGCCGTCCCGGCGCCGGCGCCTGCCCGGTGCTCGTCCCCATCGGCAGCGTGGCGGAACAAAGTCAACACGCCCGCCTCGAAAAGCGTTGTCATCTCATTGAATCGCTCCTCAGCGCAATGAAACGGAACATTCTCACCGTTTCCATCCCGAAGATCGAGCGGGCAGCGCGAACCCGCGCGTGGACGATTCCGGCGCCGTGATCGTGCCTCTCATAGCGCGCTGCGCGCCGAAGATCGCGGCGGGCGCTGCCTCCAGTCTTGCCATCGAAACAACCTTCAGATTTGGCATAAGGTCGATCGGTTTGGTTCGCGGCGGACGCTTCAATATTTATGCCGGCGGCGACTGGCCGATCGTGTCGCGAATCGATGATAGACTGCACGGGAAGGTGCCCATGTCCAACCGCAGGCAGTTCCTGAAAGACGCAGCCGCCACCGCCGGAGTGATGTTCACCGGTTGTCATTTACTCAGCGGTCAATCGCGTGCGCAGACCGCCGCTCCGCCCCGCCGTCAAGTCACAGTCGGCGGACGGCGCGTCACTACCATCGACATTCACGCGCACGTCATCATCCCGGAAGCCTGGGCGCTCATGGGCTTGAAGCTCGAACCAGCCGATGCTTCGGTCATCGAAGGCGCCACTGCCTCCGCGCGCTTCCGAACCATGGACGAATGGGGCACCGACATGCAAGCCCTCAGCATAAACCCCAATTGGTACACGCTCGATCGCGACCTCGCCGGCCGGGTGATCGATCTGCAGAACGAAAAACTCGCCGCGCTGTGCGCCAAGTATCCGGATCGCTTTGTCGCCTTCGCCTCAGTGGCCCTGCAGTATCCCGACCTCGCCGCCCAACAGTTGGAAGAAGGCGTCAGAAAGCATAACCTGCGCGGGGTCGGCATCGGCGGTCACGTCAACGGAGACGAACTGTCCGCGCGCAAGTTCGATTCGTTCTGGAAGAAAGCCGAAGAACTCGGCTGTCTGGTTTTCATGCACCCGCTGGGTATCCCGGAGCTCGGCAAACGCCTCGCGGGCGGCGGCTATCTGAGCAATGTCATCGGCAATCCGCTCGAGACCACCATCTTTTTATCGCACCTGATTTTCGACGGCACGCTCGATCGCTTCCCAGGGCTGAAAATCTGCGCGCCTCATGCCGGCGGCTATCTGCCGTCCTACGCGGGGCGTTCCGATTATGGCTGCGTCCGGTCGCCCGGCGCGTGCGACGGCGCAAAGAAGCATGCCTCCGAATATTTGCGGCAACTTTATTTCGATTCGATCATCTTCACCCCCGAGGGCCTGCGTCATCTGGTGGCCGAATGCGGGGCCAGCCAGATCATGCTCGGCACCGACTATCCCTTTCCCTGGAGCACCACCACCGTCGATCAAGTATTCCAGACGCCGGGCCTCAGCGACGCCGACCGCCGTGCCATCCTGGGAGAAACCGCCGCCCGCCTGCTGAAGATCAAGGTTTAAGATGGAGCCATGAATGGTTGTTCCCACCTCGATCAGATTCACAACGTAAAGCCGCGCACGCACGGCTGCGAAGAGTGCCTGAAGATGGGCGATAAATGGGTCCACCTGCGCCTGTGCCTGAGTTGCGGCCACGTAGGTTGCTGCGATTCTTCCAAGAATAAGCACGCCACCAAACACTTTCACGCCACTAAGCACCCTATCGTGAAATCGCTAGAACCGGGCGAGGACTGGGCTTGGTGCTATGTCGACGAGGTGGTCCTTGAATCCGTCTAACCCTACCGTTCCCATCGCGAAGGTGGCCGACTGGCCCGCGCTGCCTTTCGGTGAATGGGAGGCGACGTGCGACACGCTCCACATGTGGACTCAGATCGTGGGCAAGACCCGCCTCGCGCTTACGCCGCTCGAAAATCACTGGTGGAACGTGCCGCTGTATGTGACGCCGCGCGGATTGAGCACCTCGGCCATCCCGGACGCCACCGGCGCGTTCGCGGTCGACTTCGATTTCATTGCTCACCAGCTTTGGATCCGTACCAGCTCCGGCAAGGAACGCTCGTTGCGCCTTTATCCGCGCTCGGTTGCCGATTTCTATGCCGAATACATGAGTGCGCTGCGCAGCCTGGGTATTGAAGCCCACATCAATCGCGTGCCCTGCGAGTTCGACGACTTGACCCCCTTCGATCAGGACCGGCACCACGCATCCTATGACGCCGAGTATGTCGACCGCTTCCGCCGCATCCTCATCCAGTGTGAGCGGGTCTTTAAAGAATTCCGCTGCGGATTTTTGGGCAAGTGCAGTCCGGTGCATTTCTTCTGGGGTTCCTTCGATCTGGCCGTGACGCGCTTTTCCGGCCGTGCCGCTCCCCCAAAGGAGGGCGCCGATCGGGTGACGCGCGAGGCCTATTCGCACGAGGTGACCAGTTGCGGATTCTGGCCCGGCGACCGCCGCTTCAGGGAGGCTGCGTTCTACGCGTACAGCGCGCCCAGCCCGCCCGGCTTGGACGCGGAACCAGTGCACCCCGCCGCGGCTTATTGGGATCGCCAGCTCGGCGAGTTCATCTTGAAGTACAGCGACGTCCGCACGGCGCCCGCGCCCGACCAAGCGATACTCGACTTCTGCGAAAGCACGTACGAAGCCGGGGCACGATTGGCCCAATGGGACCGCCCTCATCTCGAACGCGCCGCCAAATGAGACGCCGACGCATCCTGGTCACCGCGGCCTCGGCCCTGCTCCTGGCCGCGTGCCATAAGAGCGACAAGCTAGCGGTGCCAGACGTCTTTCGCGTGAAGTTCACGACCTCCCAAGGCGACTTCGTGGTCGAAGCAACCAGGGCTTGGGCGCCGCGCGGCGTCGACCGATTCCATGAGCTGGTTAATATGCGCTACTTCGACGAGAACCGTTTTTTCCGCGTGGTCCCCGGTTTCGTCGCCCAGTTCGGCGTCCATAAGGATTACGATGTCCACGATCGCTGGCGCAAATACTTCATCCTCGACGATCCGCCCAAGGAAAAGAATCTGCGCGGCACGCTGGCCTTCGCGCAATCCGATCCCAATACCCGCGCCACAGAGATCTTTATCAACCTGGCCGACAACGCCGCGCTCGACGCGCAAAACTTTGTGCCCTTCGCCAAGGTGATCTCCGGCATGGAAGTGGTTGACAAGTTTTATTCAGGCTACGGTGAACTGATGCCCGAAGGGAAATACATCGATCCCAACCGCGTCGAAAATGGCACCAATGCGTACCTGGAGCCGCACTTTCCGAAGCTGGATTACATCCGGCGAGCCGTGTTTCTCAAATAGGAGGTTAAGACATGCAAAGACTCGATCACACAGCCGCGTCACCCGAAGGCTACCAGAAACTGTTGGCGGTCTCGGCATTCCTGGCGCACTCCGGCCTGGAAGAAAAGCTGCGGGAATTGATTTCCATCCGCGCATCCGAGATCAATGGCTGCGCGTGGTGCCTGGACTTCCATACCAAGCGAGCCCGCCACAAGGGCGAGACTGAACAGCGCATTTACCTGCTGAGCGGATGGCGCGACGCTCCCGTTTATACGCCGCGCGAACGGGCCGCGCTCGAATGGACCGAAGCTCTCACCCTCATCGCCGGGCAGGCGGTTCCTGACGACTTATATCAGCGCGCCCGCGAGCACTTCAGTGAGGCCGAACTCGCCAACCTGACGATTGCCGTGGGGTTGATCAACGTGTGGAATCGCATCAACGTCGCCTTCCACACGGATTTGAGCAGTGTGCCTCAATTCGCGCCGCAGCCGGCGGCCGCGGGCTCAAATTGAAGTCGCCGCGCGCTTAGCGATCTCGATTGATTCGGGGACCTCGTCCAGTTCGCGTTCCGTAAACAGCAGCCGCCGGATGCTGCGCAGATCGTTCAATGCCCGCCGGCTCTTATGCATGTTGGTGGCGAGTTGCGTCAGTTTGTACAATGCCAGATTCAGCGCGCGCACCTGGCGTTCGTCACCGGCCGCCTCGGCATCCCGCAGGTGTCCGCGAACGTCGTCCGCCGCTTCTTGAATACTCTCCTCCAGCAGAGCGACAAACTCGTGCGCGCTCTCGATGGATTCAAAGGGCTTGTTTAACTCGACATTCATCATAGTTAGATACAGCCGTGATATATAGGTTACCGCGTTCAGCCCTCGGCCCCTAATTCCGCGTCAGGACCGCAAAACCTGCGCAATCATCTCCTGCGCTTCGCCTTGTATTCGCTTCAAATGCTGGGCGTCGCGAAAACTCTCAGCGTAGATCTTATAGACATCCTCGGTTCCCGACGGGCGCGCCGCGAACCATCCGCTTTTGGCGGCCACCTTGATGCCGCCGATGGCATTCCCATCACCTGGCGCCGCGGTCAACACAGCCTCAATCTTTTCGCCGGCCAGTTCTGAAACGGTGATGTCCTGCGGCGATAATTTGCCCAGCCGCGCACGCTGCTCCGCGTTGGCAGGCGCGTCGATGCGCTCATAAACGGGACGTCCGTATTTCTCGCACAGGCCGGCATAAATCTCGCCCGGATCTTTCCCGCTGCGCGCCGTGATCTCGGCCGAGAGCAGCGCGGCGATGATGCCGTCCTTGTCGGTTGACCACGCCGATCCGTCGCGCGCCAGGAACGACGCCCCGGCGCTTTCTTCGCCCGCGAATCCCAGGGATCCATTCACCAGCCCGTCCACGAACCACTTGAATCCCACCGGGACCTCGTACACCTTCCGGTTCATGCCCGCCGACACGCGATCGATCATGCTGCTGCTCACCACAGTTTTGCCAATCGCGGCCCCGGCCGGCCATCCCGTGCGCTGCCGGTACAAATAGGCAATGCATACAGCCAGATATTCGTTCGGAGGCATCAGCCCGGAGCTCGTGGTGACAATTCCGTGACGATCGTGATCGGTATCGCACGCAAACGCAATGTCGAAGCGGTCCTTCAGGCCGATCAAGCCGCGCATCGCGTAAGGCGACGACGGGTCCATGCGAATCTTCCCGTCCCAGTCGAGCGTCATGAAGCGGAACGTCGGGTCCACCGTCTGATTGACCACTTCCAGATTCAATCCGTAGCGCTCCGCGATGGGACCCCAGTAGTGAACGCCGGCCCCGCCCAGCGGATCCACGCCCATCTTGATTCCGGATTCGCGCAGCACGCCCATATCAATCACGGTGCCGAGCCCGGAAACGTATTCACCGATGAAATCATGACGCTGCGTGGTCGCTGCCTTCATCGCGGCGTCAAGTGAAATGCGCTTTACACCGGCCAGTTTGCCTTCAAGCAACGCATTGGCCAGGTCTTGAATGAATTTTGTGATCCCGCTATCGGCCGGGCCGCCATGCGGCGGATTGTATTTAAATCCGCCGTCCTCGGGGGGATTGTGAGAGGGCGTGATCACGACCCCGTCGGCCGCTGCCGTTGACTCATTGCGATTCTGCGCCTCGCCCCGGTTGTAGTGAATGATCGCGTGCGATATCGCGGGTGTTGGCGTGTAGTCCACGTCCACCAGGCCTGCGGGCCCTGGCCGCGGCGGCGCGATTCGCACCTCCACGCCGTTCGCCGCCAGTACTTCGAGGGCGCTCGCAAACGCCGGCTCGGATAAGATGTGCGTGTCGATTCCCAGGAACAGAGGCCCGCCGATCCGCGCCTGTTCGCGGTACGCGCAGATCGCCTGTGTAATCGCCAGAATGTGCTGCTCATTGAACGAGCCTTGGGACGCGCTGCCGCGGTGGCCTGAAGTTCCGAAAGAGACACGCTGCGCGGCAACGGCCGGATCGGGATGAATGGCGTAGTAATCGGCAATCAAGCGCGGCGGATCGATAAGGCTGGCGGATTCCGCCGGTTGACCTGCAAGAGGGCTGATGGACATGTGGATGTACGCCGCCTGCCGCGCGGCATCCATATATGATGTCACGCCATCCGCCCTTGTGAAGTCGGCGAGTGTCTTCTGCTATCGTGTGGAATTACTCCATGATCGACTCCGGATCCCAACTTCTGCTGGATGCCCGCCTCAAGCGTGTGCGCCTCCATGAACTCCCGCCCGGCGCGCGCCCCACTACCGCGCCTGAAGCGTATCAGTGCCAGGCGCGGCTAATCGAACGCCTCAACGAGCACGACGGCGGCCACTGCATCGGCTACAAGATCGCCTGCACCAACGCCGTCGCGCAGCGCTTCCTCAGCATGCCGGAGCCGTTCTACGGCCGGCTGCTTTCCAACTCCACTTTCGATAGCCCGGCGCTGATCCGTCCCGGTGATTTCTTCATGCGCATCATCGAATCCGAATTCGCATTTCGCTTCGCGCGGGACCTGCCTGCCGCCGCGCAGCCGGTCGATCGGGATGAAATCGCCGACGCGCTCGGCGGCGTCCTGCCCGGCATCGAAATCGTCGACAGCCGTTTTCATAGCTGGACCACGGTCGGCGCTGCCTCGCTCATCGCCGATAACGCGTGCCATGGCGCCTGGGTCAAGGGCGCACTGATTACCGACTGGCGTCATCTGGATCTCGCCGCGCAGGCGGTGGAGTTGAGTCTGAACGGAAAGGTGATCGAGCGCGGCTCCGGCGCTGCCGTCCTCGGACATCCATTGAACGCGCTGCAGTGGCTGGTGCACCGCCTGCATCAGCAAGGCATCGGTTTCCAGGCCGGCGATTATGTCACCACCGGCGTCACCACCGATATCTACGACGCCCGGCCCGGCGACCATCTGGTCGCCGACTTCGGCCCCGTGGGCAGGATCGATCTGAGATTCGCAGCGTCTTAACCGCTTGCACGCGACTGCGCGGTATGGTCTAAAGGATAGCTATGACGACCGCCCGATCCGCGGTGTTTGTGTGCGAGGACCAGGAATGAATCGAAGAAACTTTATCAAACACGCTTCCGCCGTACTTGCGGCCACGCAGGCTTCGCCGTTGCTGCGCTTCGCGAACGCGGCGGAGAGCGGCAGCGTCATCGCCGAGACTGCATCCGGCAAGGTGCGCGGCACGCTCGCCGGGGATATCAAGATCTTCAAGGGCATCCCCTACGGCGCGCCCACTTCGGGCAAGAATCGCTTCCTGCCTCCGCGCAAGCCTGAGCCCTGGACCGGCACTCGCGACGCACTTGCCTACGGCCCCACCGCGCCCCAGGTGAGCGCCTATCATGACCCTCCGCAGGGCGAAGATTGTCTGGTGCTGAATGTGTTCACCCCGGCCATGAGCGGCGGCGCAAAGCGGCCCGTGATGGTGTGGCTGCACGGCGGCGGGTTCGCCACCGGCACGGGTTCGGCGCACATTCTGGACGGCACCAATCTCGCGCATACCGGCGACGCGGTAGTGGTCACAATTAATCACCGTCTCAATGTGTTCGGCTTCACTTATCTGGGCGAGCAAGCGGGCTCGGACTTCGCGCTGTCGGGCATCGTGGGAATGCTGGACACCATCGCGGCGCTCGAATGGGTGCGCGACAATATTTCGCGCTTCGGCGGCGATCCGAATCTGGTAACGATATTCGGCCAGTCGGGCGGCGGCCGCAAGGTCGCAACGCTGATGGCGATGCCCGGCGCGCAAGGGCTGTATCATCGCGCCATTATCGAGAGCGGCGCCGTGTTGCGCTTGACCCCTCCCGAGCAGGCGATTCGCGCGACAGAACTGCTGCTCGCGGAGCTTGGATTGAAGCCGGGCCAGCCGCGCGACCTGCAGAACGTCCCGATGGAGCGTTTGCTGGCAGCGAATACCGAGGTCTTGAAGAAAATTCCGTTGAGCGAACCGGGTGGCGTGGCGAACTCGCCGATGGTGGATGGTAAGGCGCTGCCCAGCCAGCCGTGGGACCCGGCTGCGCCCGCGCTCTCCGCTAAAATTCCGCTGCTGATCGGATGGGCGCGCACCGAGGAAACGCTGTATGACAAGCCCACTCCCGAGAAACTCTCTCTCGACGAGGCCGGGTTGAGGCGGCGCGCGGCGGAGCGCCTCGGCATGGACCCGCAACCCGTGATCGACGCATTCCGCAAGACGCATCCGGACGCTACGCCGTGGGACTTGTATATTCTGATCGCCACCGATCATCCGCGCGGCACGTACACGCGCGAACTGGGCAAGCGCAAGGCGATGCAGGGCGGCGCGCCTGCGTATCTGTACCGCTTCGATTGGGAAACGCCGGAGGGCGGCGGGCACATGCGCTCGCCGCATACCATCGAAATTCAATTCGTGTTTAACAACATTAAGATCGCGGGCCCGCTCATCTCGAAGATGCCGGAAGCCTACGCGCTGGCCGAAAAAGTGAGCGCGTCGTGGGTGGCGTTCGCACGCACCGGAAATCCCAACATCGCGAGGCTGCCGAAGTGGCCGGCCTATTCGGCCGCATCGCGCGACACCATGCTGTTCAATAACCAGAGCCGAGTCGAGGGCGATCCCGACCGCGAAGCGCGCCTCGCTATGGAGCGAGTGCTGAAATTGTCTTAGCGCCGAGCCGGCGATCAGTACACCGAAAGTTGCTTCAGGCCCGTGAATCCGCTACTTTGGAAGTGCCGGTGAGGTGCGAGAGTGGTTGAATCGGGCGGTCTCGAAAACCGTTGAACCTTTGCGGGTTCCGTGGGTTCGAATCCCACCCTCACCGCCAGGTTCTCAAGTGTCATTTTAATGACTTCGACATTTCCGGCGTACCTTTGGGCGTGCCCTTTCCGGAAGTGAGGATGACGGGATCTGCCCCCAAACCTTAACCGCGTCGGACTCAAGTTGCTCCTGACTCAACAAACCCCTACGATCTTTTCAGCCGTGCAGACATGCTATATTGTGAAGCCGTCGCCGCCATGTCACCCTAGCTTTTCCAATTGAGTGGCTAGGCGGGAAACGCATGGAATAGATAGATTCTGAAAGACGAACGCCCTTGGTCGGGGAGCTGCCGTGTGGACAAGGAAACCGCAAAGATCGCCGTGAATCCAGCGCGTCCATTTCCTCATATTGCCGGCTCTCTGTCTTGGGAGCGCGTAATCGCAATCGCACTGGCGCTGGCGCGTACCGCCCTCTGCGCATACCGGGCAGCGACCCAGTCCGTCGTGCACGACGAAGCATTCAGCTTCAACTTGTTCCTGAGCCACCGCTGGCGCGATATATATTTCAATTACGACGCTGCCAATCATGTGCTGTTCTCCCTGCTTGGCAAGCTCTCGATGAGGCTGTTCGGGGTTTCGACATGGGCGATCCGGCTGCCCACTGTGATCGCGAGCTTCTTCTTGATACTGGGCGTATGGCGCTTGCTGGAGTCTTCCGACTCGCGCGCCGTACGGTGGGTGGCATTTGCCGCCATCGGCCTCCATCCATTGATCTTCGATTTTTCAGTCGCGGCGCGAGGGTACGGATTGGCCCTGGCATTACTCACGTGGGCCTTGTACGAGGTGCGCATGCACGAAGCGAGTCCACGGGCCGACGTACTGGCCGGGGTGCTGCTAGGCTTCGCCTGCGCCGCCAACTTCACAATGGGATTTCCTGCCGTCGGCCTGCTGGCGGCGTTACTCCTGGCTGGCCGGGGCAGGGAGCGGCTGTGGCGTACCCTCCGCATTGCGCTTCCCGCTGCGGCTGTGTTTTATGTCGTGTGCGGGGGCGTGCTGCGTTCTGCTGGATTCAATAATTTTTACGTCGGCCTTCCCTCGCTGCGTAGCTCGCTAATCAACCTGGCGGTGAGCTCGATTTACGCCTTGCAGCGAAAAGGTCTGTTCGGGACCTACCAAGCCGCTGAATTCATAGCATTTTTTATGGTGCCCGCGATCGCGCTGTTCCTGGCGGCTGATTCGATCCGGGAATGGCGACGCGGAAAAGCTCAGAGAATCCTCGTCCCGATGGCTGCCGGTGTGGCTGCGGCGGGGATGATCGCGGCACATTATCTGGTTGGCCTTCAGTATCCGATCGATCG
>Ga0207674_10004394_pt1 | contig 16993 bp, 10 predicted proteins | sample KBSCornC72_FD_184303 | JGI IMG/M metagenome (GOLD analysis project Ga0207674, IMG submission 184303) | Corn rhizosphere microbial communities from Kellogg Biological Station, Michigan, USA - KBS Corn C7-2 (SPAdes) (version 2) | ecosystem: Host-associated > Plants > Roots > Rhizosphere > Soil ... | reverse complement strand
ATTCCGTCGGACACGCTCTCCGACGTGACATTCGCATTCGACTCGCTGCACGACGTCGCGATGCGTGAGGCGCCCACGGAGCTCATGGCAACGCCGAAGGCACCCCAGGAGCTGGGGTATCGCGCCCTGAGCCGATACATTGCCGCGCTCGAGCGTTCAGGCGGTGATGCGAACGAGCTTCGCGTGGAGCGCGCGCTCAAGCTCGCGATCCCCGTGACGTGCATCATCATCGCGCTGTTCGGCGCGCCGCTTGCCACAAGCACGCAGCGCGGCGGCGCGGCGTACGGCATCGGCATCAGCCTTGCGACGACGGTGATCTTTCTCATGCTGATCCAGCTGACGAAAGCCGTCGGCGGCAAAGGGTTGATCCCGCCGGAGCTCGCGGCGTGGGTGCCCAACGCGGTGTTCGCACTGATCGGGTCGGTGATGTTGGCGCGAGTCAGGACATGATCATCGGGAATCGGGAATCGGGAATCGGGAATCGAATGCCACACTTGGGCAGCAGCACGGTCGAGGGAGATATCGTTCGCCGCTCCACCGATTCCCGATTCTCGATCCCCGATTCCCGATGACGTTCGGCGCGCACTACGAACACCGTCCCACCGAGGCCTACCCCGTCATGCGGCGGACGGGGATCAAGTTCTTTCGAAGGGTAGCGCGCACGGGCCGAGGGCTGTTTGCCGGCATCGGTCAACGCGGCTTCTTCATCCGCGACATTGGGCGCGCGTTCGCCGAGCCAGAGACGTGGGGAGGCGAGATCATCCGACAGATGCGGAACATCGGCGTCGATTCCGTTCCGCTCGTCATGATCGTTGCCGGCTTCCTCGGTGCGGTGACGGCCTTTCAGGCCTTCTACCAGCTGTTCGCCGGCGTGCAGCTCTCGGTGCTCGGTCTGCTCGTGCGCGGCAGCATCGTGCTGGAGCTCGGGCCGCTGCTCACGGCGCTCGTCCTAACGGGGCGCGTGGGCGCGCGCATGACCGCGGAGATCGGCACGATGCGAGTCACCGAGCAGATCGATGCGCTCGAGACGCTCGCCTACGACCCGATCGCGTATCTCGTTGTTCCGCGGTTGTTGGCGGCGCTCCTCATGCTCCCGGTGCTCACCGTGGTTGCGAACGCGACCGCGATCGTGACGGCGTGGCTCACGCTCATCACGGCAACGACCGCGACCACGAACGACTATGTGACGGGCCTGCGGCTCAGCTTTGCGTCGTTCCAGGTGATCTACAGCATCATCAAGGCAGTGTGTTTCGGCGGCGCCATTGCGATCGTGTGCTCGTATGAGGGGTACGTGACGGCGGCCGGGGCCGAAGGTGTCGGCCGGTCGACGGCGAAGGCGGTGGTGATCGCCTCGACGTCGATTCTCGTGCTGGACGCGATCGTGGCGGCGGTGTTCGCGAAGTTCATTGCTGCCTAACGGCGTGTGTCATATCGAGACGGTCGTGTCGGTTCCGGCGGTCCGGCGTTTCGCGCCGGGAATGACACGTGCTAGGATTCGTCTGGGCTCTGGAACTCACCGCGATCAAAGATTCCCGTTATGAAACGACGCGACGAGGTGCTCGTCGGCATCCTGCTTACGATCGGCGTCGTCATCGCCGTGCTCGGAACGATCTGGCTCGTGCGGGGCGGCTTCTCGCGTGGCTACCCGCTGTACGCGCGTTTCCAGTGGGGCGCCGGCGTCAAGCAGGGACAGCCGGTCCGGCTCGCCGGTGTGCAGATCGGCGTGGTGTCGGACGTTCAGCTCGACCCGAAGGGCACGATCCTCGTCATCATGAGCATCGAGAAGAAGTATCACGCGCCGCGCAATTCGGTGGCGGCCGTCATACCAGTCGGGATCTTCGGGGACCAGGAAATCGCGCTGCAGCCGTCGTCACCAAGTCCGGTCTTCTTCAACCCCGGTGACAGCGTGCCCGCTGCCCCGCTCAAGGCCGGCATCCCCGAGCTCACCGCGCGTGCGGACACGATCTCGCAACGGCTCGATGACGTGGCGAAGACCGTCCAGCTCGAGCTCGTGCAGGGTGGCGGAATCGCGGACCTTCGGAAATCGCTCGGCGCGGTGAACGAGCTGGCGCGCTCGCTCGGCACGATCGCGAACGAGCAGTCGAAGCAGCTGACGTTGACGCTCGCGCAATTCCGCAACACGGCCGCCGCGCTCGATTCGGTGCAGCTCGACTCGACGCTCCGGAACCTTCAGGCGACGTCGCACAACCTCGCGGCGTTCACCGACTCGCTCCGCGGCACCGCGCAGCAGCTCAACGCCGTGCTGGCGAAAGCGAACAACGGCGACGGCACGATGGGGAAGCTGCTCAACGACCCCGGCCTGTACTACGACCTGCGCCGCCTAACGACCCGTCTCGACTCGCTGACACTGGACTTCAAGCAGCATCCGCGGAAGTACATAAATCTCGAAATATTCTAGGCGACTGGCGACTGGCGACTGGCGACTGGCGACTGGCGACTGGCGACTGTTAGAAGCTGTACTTCAGCGTGAACTGCATCTGGAAGAAGTTCGCCGCGAGCGTCTGCTGCTGCACGAACTCACCACCGTTGATCAGGTTCGCGTTGAAGTTGAAGATCGGATAGGACTGGTTGAGCGCGCCGTCCGTCCGGCCCCGCACCGTCAGCGCCTGCTGCTGCGGGAACGTCGGGCTCAGGTTCGGGCTCCGCTGCTGGCCCCAGTCATCCTGCCCAATGATGCGACCGACGAGGTTCCCGAAATTGAAGATGTCGAGCTGCGCCGTTAGGCGCTGACCGCCGATCGCCGGGAGACCCTGGCGAAGCGAGAAGTCCACGCGATTCGTCCACGGCGCCACGCAGCTGTTGCGCTCCATGATCTTGCCGCGCTGGCTGTTGAGGCAGTCGTTGCTCGAGATGAACTTCTGGAACGCGTCCGCCTGCTGCTGCGCCGTGATCAGCGACGCGCCGGTGCCCTGATCCGCAAACCGGATCTCGTTAGGATCGGTCGCGTCCTTCGGGATGTAGATCGGGTCGTTGCCGTTGAAGCCGTCGCCGTTGAGATCCCCGTTCGCGGTGTACATGTACCGGAGTCCCGAGAAGCCGGTGTAGTAGAACGAGATGTCCGTCGGTGCCTTCTTCCACGGCATCGTGTACGACCCGGACGCCAGAATGCGGTGCGGCCGGTCGAACACGGACGGCGTGAGCGCGAGGTCGGTCTCGAGCCCCGCGAACTGCGCGCCGTTACGCCAGTTCGAGATCGCGCGATCCGACGTGAGGCTCTGGAGATCGTACGACCGCTGGTACGTGTACCCGGCCATGAGATCGAGCGACTGTCCGAACCGACGGCGAAGCTGCGCCGACAGCGAGTAGCTGTAGTCCTTCGACTCGTTCGTCACCTCGATCACGCCTTCGGTGAAGTTGACCGCCGGCGTGCCGATCGACGTGATCACACGCTGACCCGCGTTCACGACAGCGCCGGTCGCGGAGATGGTATCAGCGTAGAGAACGCGCCCGTTCCGATCGCGATACGGCTGACCGCCATCGAGCCGCGGTCCCTTGAGGTTGAGATCACGCACGAGGATGCCGTTGATCGCCTTTCGGTACAGTCCCTCGAACGTGAAGATGAAATCGTACGGCAGCTGCCGATCGAAGCCGAGCGAACCGGTGAAATTCTGCGGGTTCTTGAAGTTCGGGTCGTTGACGTTGATGCCAGCCGTCCCCGCCTGCCCCGGTGCCGGCGCCGCCTGACCCTTGCACGACGTCGGGAGCTGCGAGATGTCGGTGACGAAATCCGGCGTCGCCGCGCCCGAGCAGTTCAACGTGACGAGACCGAGTCCGGTGTTCGCATAGGCGTTGCCGATGAGAATCCCCGGCGTCGGGCTCGTGAACACGCCGACCGTTCCGCGGAACTGATTCTTGTTGTCGCCGGACGGATCCCAGTTGAACCCGATGCGCGGAGACCAGTACACACGCGTCTTCGGCTTCGCGCTCGTGTTGACCGCCGGCAATCCGGCCGCCGTGAACGCCGCCGCGATCGCGTCGTTCTGCACCGGATTGTCGATGTACTGCGGAACGTCCGCGCGCAGGCCGTACGTCACCGTCAGCTTGTTCGAGACGTTCCACCGATCCTGCGCGTACAGGCTGAACTGGCCGATGTTGAAATCCGCCGCGATCGGGCCGCCGTTGCTGTACCCGTACGAGTAGTTGAGCGGAACGCCCTTCTCGAGCGAATCGATGTTCTGGAACGCGTACACGCCGTACGCGCGCTGCGCGAAGTTGTTGAAGATGTGCGTGTGCTCGTACCGGCCGCCTAACGTCATCGTGTGGGCGCCGATCGGCATGTTGTAGTTGTTCGACAACTCGATGATGTCCTGCTTGAGCAGGTTCCCCGGCGAGAACTCTTCCGTGCCGAACGTGGCCGCGGCGTTGGTGCTCCCCTGCAGGTTCGTCACCTGCACGCTCACCTCGGGCGACTGCACCGGGATGATGCGCTCGTCCTTGATGTGGTTGTAACCGAACAGGAACTCGTTGGACGACCCCTTCGCGAACTGGCTGAACACCTGCAGCACGCTCGAGATGTTGTCGTCCTGCGTGGTGTACATGTTTGACGTGTAGCGGAACCCGCTGTTCTGGTTACCGACCGACGCGTTGAAGTTCCTGTTGTTCCGGCTGAAGTTGTCCTGCTCCGCCGTGTTGTAGAGCTGACGGAAGACCACGCGATTCGCCCCGTTGACCTGCCAGTCGAGGCGACCCGACAGATTCGTCAGCGGATTGCCCGTGCTCACGAGTCCCGTCCCGCCGATCGGGAACCGCGAATTGATCGCGTTCGCGATGCGCTGCAGGGTATCGGGGCTGATGTTCCCCGATTCCGTGGTCGGACCGCCCTCGTACGGGCCGATCGCCGGCTGCGATCGCGACTGCCACTCGGGAGCGATGAAGAAGTGCAGCTTGTCCTTGATGATTGGGCCGCCGAGATAGAAGCCGTACTGATTGACCTTGAAATCGCTGTTGCGGAGGAACGGCTCGTCCGCCGCCATGTTCGGGTCGCGATACGCCCAGGTCGCGCCGCCCGTCAGCTTGTTCGTGCCGCTCTTCGTGACGGCGTTGACGAGCATGCCGGCGAAGTTGCCGTACCGCACGTCCGCGGGCGTCAGCAGCACCTGGAACTCCTTCACCGCGTCGATCGAGATGAGTCGCCCGGCGACGGCGCCGCCCGGAACACCTCCCGACGAAGCCAGGTTGAACCGGTCGTTCTGGTTCGCACCATCGATCGTGAAGTTGTTGAACCGATTGTACGCACCCGCCGCGCTCGGCCCCTGTCCCGGCACAGGGCTCGAGACGTGTGGCGACAGCTTCACGAGATCCGTGAAGTCGCGATTGAGCGTCGGGATGCGCGCGATCGTCGAGTCACGTACAGTCGTCGAGACACCGGTCCGCGTGGACGCGAAATCGGCGGTCGTCGCGACAACGGCAACGCTCGAGAGCTGCGTGGCCTGCACCGAGAGCTTGAGATCCACGCGCGTCGTCTGGGTCAGCGACACGAAGACGTTCTCGCGAGTCTGCGGCGCAAACCCGATGCGCCGAGCCGTCACGGTGTACGGTCCGCCCGCCTCGAGGCCCGGCACTAGGAACCGCCCATTCTCGCGAGTCAGCGAGCTGGCAACAAACCCGGTCTGAACGTTTCGGACTTGAATCTGGGTGCCGGCGAGAGGAGCTCCCGCCGTATCCGTGACGAGGCCGCCGACGGCTCCGGTTGTGATTCCCTGAGCGTGGACGCGAGAGAACTGGCCGCCGGCCGGAAGCATCGCGATTCCGGCAAGCACCGATATCCAACGATGTATGCGCATGTGTGAGGGAAAGAGGGTTTGAGGGTCTCGAGCCGAGACGTCGCTCCAACGGAGAACGCCGGCTCCCGAATTAGCGGAGTCCAATGCGAACCGGTGCGGCGACGGCCAACACATCGAGACTTAGGCACCCACGGTTCCGGCGGTCAAGGAACAATTGGGATGTATCTCACCCGTGACCAGCATGAGACGTACCCACCCGCCGTCAGAAGGCGTAGCGCACGCCGAACTGCATCTGGTACGCGGACCCGATGTGGCGGCGGTCGTATTTCTCGGTTGCCGGATCGAAGGTCAAGATTCCCTGAGATCCATCCGGACCTGTCAGTCCCCCAGACGTCTGCCCGACGTGCGTCAGAAGCGGAACAGAGCCGCCGCCGTTCGGTGGAAGCGGCTGCTGACCCCAGTTCGCGTTCAACAGATTGAGGAAGTTGAAGACGTCGAGTTGTGCGGTAAGGGTCTGCCCGAATACGGCGGGTAAGGCCTGCCTGAGCGACACGTTCATGGTGTTCGTCCACGGCGAACGACAGCTGTTGCGCGTCATGATGCGGCCGCGCTGCCGCGTCAGGCAGTCCGTGCTCGTGATGTAGCGCTCGAGCGCCGCCCGCTGCTCGGCGATGCGTTGCTCCTGCGCGGCCGGTGAATTGTCCGCGCCGGCGACCGGCGATACGCCGCTGAAGCGGATCTCGCTGTCCTTCGCGACGTCGGCCGGAATGTAGATCAGGTCATTGCCCTGAGCGCCGTCGGCGTTGAGATCGCCGGCGCCGCCACTGCCGCCGTAGACGAAATCGTAGTTGGATCCCGACTGGCCAACGTAGATCAGCGAGATGTCCGTTCGGGTGGAAAGGGAGAAGGTCCCGAACGCGACCACGCGATGCGGCAGCTCGAAGCGCGATCGATCGAGGTGCTGCGAGTACTGATCGCCGGAGATCGCGCGACCGAACCGCCAGTTGGACGTCGCCACGCTCGACGTTAGGCTCTGGATGTCGCGCGCCTGCGAGTAGGTGTACGACCCGTGCGCCTCGAACCAGTTCGTGAAGCGGCGGTTGAGCGATGCCGTCAGGCTGTACGAGTAATCCTTGCCGGCGTTCTGCACGTCGATGACATTCCGCCGCGGACCCGAGAGCACGGGTTTCGCCTCGCCGGTCGTCGATATCGTGCCGTACACGACTCGCCCGTTGCGATCGAAACCCTGCGAGCCGGCCAGCGCGAGGTTCGTATAAAAGAAGTTGGACACCGCCCGCGTGTAGAGAGCCTCGACAGACGCGATCCACGCGTGGCCAAAGAGATGATCGTACGCGAGCGATGCGCGCGCGAACTGCGGAAAGCGAAGGTCCTTGGACAGGAGCGCGATATCACCCGTCGTCGCTGCCGTCGCACCATCCGCGCACTCCGCCGGCGGCGCGGCTGCAGCGCTGGTAGTGAAGCGAGGCACCGCACCGGTCGACGCGCACGTGAGCTGCGCCAGTCCTGTCCCTGAATTCTGGAACGCGTTCCCGAGCCATACGAATGGCGGCCTGCCGGTGAAGAGACCGACGCCGCCGCGCAGTTGCTCGACCCGGTCGCCCGACATGTTCCAGTTGAAGCCAATTCGCGGCGAGACCTGCAAGTTGCCCGACGGCACGTCGTCGGTGCGACGGCCGTACTCCGCCAGCACCGCTGGGTTTCCCTCGGGCTTGTCCAACAGGTACGGCACATCGAGTCGCAGTCCCGCGGTGAGCACGAAGCGCTCCGACGGTTGCCAGCGGTCTTGCACATAGAGGCCGAGCTGCGCGGCGTCGAAGCGCGCTTCGATCGGGCCGCCGAGCCCCACGCCCGCCTGGTATCGCCCTGCATTTCCGCTCTCGAGCGAGTCGAGGCTCGAGAACTCCCAGAGGCCGTACGAGTTCTGGGCGAAGAGATTGCGGATGCGATAGAGCTCGTTCTGCGTTCCGACGGTGATACGATGGCGCCCGAGCGGTAGCGTGTAATTGTCCGTGAGCTCGATGACGTCCTGATCGACTTCGGTCCCCTGCGACGAGTTCTCCGAGCCCGCGAGCAGCCGCGTCGTTCCGCCGCTCACAGTCGGGATGTCGACCTGGATCTGCGGCGCGACGACCGCCGCGTTGCGGCGGTCGCGGATGCGGCTGTAGCCGACGATCAGCTCGTTGCCCGCCCCGCCATCGAAGCTCGTGAACAGCTGCGCGACCGCGCTTCCCTTCACCGACGTGAAGGCGTGCCCGTTCGACGTTAGGCGGAGCAGCGTCGGGTCGCGCGCCAGCACGTCGTCTTCGGCACGCCCATAGTTGTAGCGCACCACGAGCCGGTTGTTGACGGTCGGCGCGACGTCGAGTCGGGCGAAGATGTTCCGCAGCGGATTCGCGTTGCGCGCCGGGCCAGCCGAACCGGCATCGATGCCGTAGCCGGCGAGCAGTGACTGGAACCGCTCGATGTCCGCAGGTGACGCGGGATAGGGGGTCGACGTCTGACCGAGATACGGACCGGCCGCCGGTTCGTATCGGCGCTGGAACTCCGGGGCCACGAAGAAGTGGACACGGTCGCGCAGGATCGGGCCGCCTATCGAGAACCCGAACTGCCGTTGGCTGTACTCCTGATCGCGAACGTAGTCGACGTTTCGCGCGAGTCCCTCGCTTCGCGACGTGAAGAACGCGGAACCATGCAGCTCGTTCGTTCCGCCCCGCGTGACGGCGTTGACCAGCGCGCCGCCAAAGTTGCCCTGCTGCACATCGAACGGCGCGAGCAGCACCTGATACTCGCGCACCGCTTCGAGCCCGATGGATTTCCCGCGGGCCTGCCCTCCCGGCTGCCCCGTGTCGCCAAGCCCGAACAGGTCATTCTCGCTCGCGCCGTCGATCTGGATGTTGTTCAGACGGTTGTTGACGCCAGCGCCGGATAGCCCAGGCCCCGCGTCCGACACCTCGGGCGACAGGACGACGAAGTCCGTGAACGTCCGATCGAGCGTCGGCAGGCGTCGCAGCGCCGAGTCGGAGATGACGGTCGCCGCGCCCGTTCGGTCGGGCGAGAGAATCGGATCGGTTTCCGTCGTGACGGAGACGGTGCTGAGAATGATCGTCTGACGCTCGAGCCTGAAGTCCAGCGTTAGGTTCTGGCTGAGCGTGAGCACCTGGCCGTCGCGCATCTGCGACTGGTAACCCGGATGCCGTACAGTGACGGAGTACGGGCCGCCGACGTCGAGCCCTGTGACGAGGTATCGGCCATCGCGCGCAGCGATCGTGCGTGACGCAGCTCCGGTCGCCGTGTTCACGACTGAGACCGATGCGCCGACGACGGGATTCCCCGCCTCGTCGACGACGCGTCCGCTGACGACGCCGGTCGTTACACCCTGTGCGCTCCCGACGACGAACGGCCAGAGCGCGGCGCAGAGCGCAACGACGACGGCGCGACGCCTCACGCCGTTTCGCTCGCGGCTCTCCGGGTGCTGTCGGGCGGCGCGACGCGTTTCCCCACGGTCGCGTAGTACACGGGGATCCCGAGGGCGATCACGCCGAACACCGCAATCGTCGGCCATCGCGTGCTGGGGTCAATGACGGCGTTCACGAGCAGATACAGCGTTGCCAGGATGAACAATGTCGGAACGATCGGATAGCCCGGCGAGCGAAATGCCGGCGCATAGCCCGGCCGGCGACGCAGCACGAAGATGGCTGCGACGCCGAGAATGTAAAACGGCAGAATCGCCGTCACGAACGCGTCAGCAAGGTCCTCGAACTTCCTCAGCAGCACGAACGTGACGCCCAAAACCGCCGCGAGCGCGATCGCGTTGACCGGCGTCTTGAACTTCGGATGCACCGCCGCCATGGGCCGGAAGAACAGGCCGTCTTCTGCCATCGCGAAGAACACGCGCGGGTTCGCGAGCATCGTCGCGTTGAGCGATCCGAACGTGGAAAGCATGACGGTGATCGCGACGAACGTGACGCCCGCAGCGCCCATCACGCGCTCACCCACGTCCGCCGCGACGAGCTTCGACGTGCGGATCTGCTCGACCGGGAGGACCGCCAGGTACGCGAGATTCGCGAGCAGATAGATGACCAGCACGGCGAGCGAACCGAGGATGATCGCGCGCGGCAGGTTCCGTTCGCCGTCTTTCACCTCGCCACCGGCGAACGTGAGATCCGCCCAACCATCGAACGCCCACAGAACCGAGACGAGGGCGAGGCCGAACGGTGCGACGGAAAACGTCCCGGGAGGGAACAACGGCGTGAAATGTCCGCCCGTTTTCGGAAGCCCAACGGCGAACGCCAGGAAAATGACAAACAGGAGTCCGCCGTATTTCGCGAGTGTCGTTGCGCCCGTCACGAGCGCGCTCCACCTGACCCCGACGATGTTGAACGCCGACGTCAGGATGATCGCCCCGGCCGCCGTGTACCTCGCGTACGTGTCGTACGGCGCCACGAGCGGATTGTGGCCGAGGACCCGGAGGAAGTACTCGGCGAACGTGATGGCGAGCGCACCGATAGCCGCGGCGCGAATGATGACGAGCTCCGCCCATCCGAACAGGAACGCCGGGAGCCTTCCCCATCCTTCGCGCAGGAAGACGTAGATGCCGCCCGTTTTCGGGAACGTGCTGGCGACCTCCGCGAGTGCGAGCGCGCCGCACATTGCGAGTAGCCCGCCGACGATCCAGACCGCCAGCATGGCTCCGGGCCCCGGCAGTCTGTTGGCGATCCCCGCCGGTGATCGGAAGATCCCCGATCCGATCGTGATGCCGACGACGACGGTGATCGCGCCGAACAAGCCCAGGCGTCGCGGGAGACTCTCGTTTCCGGTTGAAGTGGCTGGCATGTGCCTATGGTAAACCGGGACGCACCTCGGCGCGAGCCGTGCAGAAGTCAGGAAGGTTGCAGCGTCCGGGGCGGTTGAATCGAGCGGTGGGAGCGTACACTTTTCGGCGTGACTTCATGCCCAACATGGCCATTTCGCGCGGTCGGACACGGCTGCACATGCGACCGGGTTCCTGAATGACGATTCGAGCCGCGCTGTTCTGGATAGCCGCCGCCTGCTGCGTCATCGCCGAGCTCGCCATTCTTCGTTCCCTGCTCTTTGGGCGCGCGAGAAAGGCCGAACGGCAGAACGAGAGTGGCGCGGTCGTTGGGCGAAGCAGCCGGCCAGTCGAGGTGGCGTGGGCACTGCTGCCGGCGGTTGGTCTTCTCCTCGTTTTGTACCTGACGTGGCGAGCGGTCGAGCGACCATCGACGCTGCCATTGGACATCGGTCGCGCCAGCGCGACCATCGGAGCATGAGATGAACGCCTTGCGGCGTCTTTCGATTCTGTCGCTGATCCTCGGTGTTGGGCAGGTCGTGTTCGGTGCCATCGTGCGGATTACCGGCTCTGGCCTCGGCTGTGGCGATCACTGGCCGAAGTGCGAGGGCCACTGGTTCCCGCCGCTCGACCGACCGGACCTGATCATCGAGGTATCTCACCGCTACATCGCGGCCACGCTGTCAGTTGCGATCGTCGCGCTGCTCGCTGTGGCTCTCCGCAAACGGAGCACACCGGGCGTTGGCGGGCGAGGCGGCGTGCTTCGCGCCGCAGCGCTCGCTGCCACCCTCGTTGTCGTCGCGGCGCTGTTCGGTGCCGTGACCGTAAAGCTCGAGCTCGGGAACAAGCCCGTGATCGTGACGCACCTGGCGATCGCAATGACGCTGCTCGCGGTGCTGGTGTCCGCGGTCATGCGAGCGGGAGGCCTTGGCGCGGCAAGCGCCGAGATCGGAACGGCATCGGCAAGAACGTGGCGCGGCGCGCGGGCGGCCCTCGCGATGACCTTCGTGGTGCTCGTGATGGGCGCGTTCACCGCGCATGTGCCCGGGGCGAACGCGTCGTGCGTTGGCTTCCCGCTCTGCCGCGGCTCGCTGATGCCAAGCGGCACTCAGCACATCCAGCTGACCCACCGCGTCCTCGCGTTTCTTCTGTTCTTCCATCTGATGGGCGTCGCGATTGGTGTGGTGCGGCGCCGCGAAGCGCCGTTGATCATTCGGGCAGCGCTCACCGCGTTCGGCCTGGTGTTGGTGCAGCTCGTGGTCGCAGCGGCGTTGGTGGAAATGCAGTTGCCGGCGCTGATCCGCTCGCTGCATCAGGCGGTGGGGACGCTCGTGTGGGTGGCGGTGGTCATTCTCGCGATGCTGAGCCGTCGCGGGGCATTTGGCGTCGGCGTACCGGCGCGTGTCCCGTCCCCGCGCCCAACGCTGCGGGCGGCGGAGGTCGCGACGTGACGCACACCACGATCGAGCAGACGCGTCAGGCGAGCCTAACGCGAGACCTCGTCGCGCTGACGAAGCCGCGCATCATCTCACTACTGCTCGTGACGACGATCGCGCCGATGTTCGTCGCCGGGACGCCGTCGGTGAGCCTGGTGCTGCTCGTGGCGGTCGGCGGCTACCTCATGGCTGGCGGCGCGAACGCGGTGAACATGTATCTCGACCGCGACATCGACGACCGGATGGCGCGCACGCGCCTGCGCCCGATTCCGAGCGGTCGCATGACGCCGTCGGCGGTGCTGGCGTTCGGCGTCGCGCTGTCGTGCGCGGCCACGTGGATGCTCGCGCGGTTCGTGAACGTCCTGACGGCGGCGCTCGCCCTGGCCGGCTTCTACTTCTACGTGTTCATCTACACGCGGTGGCTCAAGCGGTCCACACCGCACAACATCGTGATCGGCGGCGCGGCCGGCGCATTTCCGCCACTCGTGGGTTGGGCAGCGGTGACGAACCGCATCGACCTCGCGGCGCTGTACCTGTTCCTGATCATCTTCTACTGGACGCCACCGCACTTCTGGGCGCTCGCACTCCTCAAGCAGCGCGACTATGGGAATGCGGGCGTTCCGATGGCGCCGCTCGTATGGGGCGAGCGCGAGACGAAGGACCAGATGCTCTGGTACACGCTGATTCTCGTGCCGCTCACGCTGCTGCCGGTGGCGTTCGGCGCGTTCGGGTGGTTCTATTTCGCCAGTGCGTTCGCGTTAGGCGCGATCCTCCTCGCGGGGATCCTGCGGGTGCGTTCGCTCCCGCAGTGGAACAAGGCGGCCTGGAAGCTCTACAAGTTCTCCCTGCTATACCTCGCGCTGTTGTTCGTCGCGATGGTCATCGACCGGAGAGTCTGAAGAACGCTGGTCATTGGTTATTGGAACTGGTTATTGGGTATTGAAACCCTCGGGATGCCCATCTTCATGATGGGCGGCTTCCCGAGGGTTTTGATTACCAGTAACCAGTTCCAGTAACCAATTACCTGTTCCGTTGCGCCTTACGCGCGCACTCAGCGAGCGCTCTTCACCCGCAGCGTAACTGCCGCCGTCTTGCCTGGCTCGATCGTCACGGTCTCCTCGGCCTCCTCGAGCCTCGGATGCCATAGACGGAGGCGATAGCGGCCCGGCGGGATCGAGTCGATCGAGAACGAACCGTCTCCGCCAGTCGTCGTGAAATACGGGTGGTCGAACGCCACGATCCACGCGTGCGTCCAGGAGTGGACATCGCAACTCAGGCGCAGGACACCGGGCTTCGCGAGCACGTGCTCGTTGGGCACCACCTGGCCTTCGTCCGTCTCACGAATCGTCGCCAGCACCTCGCCGGTACCACTTCGCGTTACGCGCGTCCGATGCTCCACGGCATCGAGGCTGCCAACGTTCAGCGTGCCGCCGGCAATCGCCGCCTGCACTTCGGGAAACATCAGGCAGTTCTGGTTCACCACCTCGAACCGCCGATCTGGCGGCAGCGGCTTGCCCGCGCGTAGGCCATCGATCCACACGACGACGCCGATCGCCCTCTCCCCGGCCCGCTCGATGCCGCGGCGAGTAAACGTGGTGCCGCAGACCGGCTGATCCACCGTCGGTTGAAAGACCGTGTCTGGCGGCGGCGGTCCTTCGAGCTCGACGAAACCCGAGACCCTTCCGAATGTCTCGAGCGGCCGCGGCGTGTATGAGGGAGCTTGTGTGGCCGACCTGGCGGTCGCCGCCATCGCATCGCCGTCTGTGCTCCCGCTCGAGTCGGATCCGGCACGGCCGGACGTCCCGCGGTCACACCCCACGGCCCCCACCACGATCGCCAATCCGATCGCCACGGGGCGCGCGTGCCTGCTGAGCTGCAATACCTTCAACCTTCGCTCGGGCTGGCCCGGGGAACGCGGTGGCGCTGCTGCGCCGCGTAGAACACCACGACCCCAACGAGCAGGATGGCGGTGCCTAACAGTGACGTCCTCAACGACGCGACGTACGCACTGACGATCCCGAACATCGCCGCGACCACGAAGAAGCCGGGAACGATCGGGTATCCCCACGCGCGGTAGGGACGCGGCGACTCCGGCCGCGTGCGACGGAGCACGAACACGCTCGCGGCGCCGAGGCCGAAGAAGATCCAGTCGGCGAACACGACGCCACTCAGCAAGTCGCCGATCCGGCCGCGCGTGATGACGAGCAGCGCGATCGCCCAGACGCCCATGATCACCACGGACACGTGCGGCGATCCAAATCGCGGATGGACGCGCGCCGCCGCCTGCAGGAACACACCATCCTTCGCCATGGCGAAGAAGATCCGAGGCGTCGCGAGGATCACCACGTTCACGAACCCGAGAATCGACAGCATCGCCGCGACCGAGATGAGCGTGGCGCCCATCGACCCGACGAGCCGGGTTGCCGTATCGGCGGCGACTGCGCTGCTCGCCGCGAGCCCGTCACGGCCTAACGCGTGGAGATACACCGCGTTGGCGCCGAGGTAGCAGGCGATGACGATCGCGATGCCAAGCGCGAGCGCGCGCGGGATCGTCCGCGCCGGATCCCGGATCTCGCCCGCCACCATGTTCATCTGCTGCCAGCCGCCGATCGTGAACAGCACGGCAACGAAGGCGGCGGCGAGACCGCTCGCGAGCGACCCGCGTGGCGTGGGCGCGTCCGCGACAGGTGGAGGCGCGCCGATCTTCGCCCACAGGGCGAAGCCACCAAGAATCAACGCCGCCAGCGCCGCGATCTTCGCGACGGCAAGCACGTTCTGCACGAGCGCGCCTGGCTTGATGCCGAAATAGTTCGTCGCCGTGAGCACGGCGATGGTCGCCGCCGCCACGGCGATCGGGCCACCCAACGGCATCAGGTCCACGAACCGCCCGGCATAGCCGGCGAAGCCTAACGCGACTGCCGCGAGCGCTCCGGTGCCGATGCTGAGGAGCGCCATCCACCCGTAAAGAAACGCCGGCAGCTTCCCGAACGCTTCGCGGATGTACACGTACGCGCCGCCGGCGTCTGGCATCATGGCGCCGAGCTCCGCGTAGGTCAGCGCGCCCGCGAGCGCCACGACGCCGCCCACCGCCCACACGAGAAAGACGAGGCCTGCCGTCGGCAGAGCCCGCGCGGTTTCCGTCGGGGTGAAGAAGATCCCGCTCCCAATGATCCCGCCCACGACGAGCAGCGCCGCCGAGAAGAGCCCGAGCTCTCGGCGCAGCGACGATGGCTGAGGACTAGGGACTGGGGGCTGGGGACTCGGCGAGTGGTTAACTCCTGGCGCCTGGCCGTTTGGAGTTACGCTCACACCACCATCATGTCGCGCTGATACTCGGCCGGCGTCACCACGAGCTCGCCGTCGCCGACGTAGGCGTTCACCTCCGAGCGCACGCCGATCTCGCCCGGAATGTAGACGCCCGGTTCGATCGAGAACGCCACTCCCGGAACCAGCAATCGCTCCTCGCGCGTCTCGAGATTGTCGATGTGCGGGCCGGACCCGTGCAGATCGCGCGAGTCGATCGAGTGGCCGGTGCGATGCGTGAACCGATCGCCGAAGCCCGCGGTCGTGATCACGCTGCGCGCGGCATCGTCCGCCTCACCACCGCGCACCGTCGTGCGACCCGCCACGCGATCCCTGAGCAGCGCGATCGCGGCATCACGCGCGTCCCGCACCGCCGTCCAGACCTGAACCGCGCGCGCGCTCGGCTCACCGACCGATGCCATCCACGTCTGATCGGCCCAGATGCCACCCGGCTCGCGCGCCCAGAGGTCCAGCAATACCAGGTCACCGACGTTGATGCGAACGGGATTGTCGGCGCGCGGCTCGTAGTGCGGATTCGCCGCGTTAGGCCCAACGGCCACGACTGGCGGGTCGATCGTCTCGAGCGCCGCCTTGCCGAACTCACCGAGGATGTGCTGCTGCAGCGCATGCTCCGTCGTGGGCCGACCGGCGCGGGCTTCCGCGCCCGCGTACTTGAGCGCGCGACGCGCGATCTCGGCGACTTTCTCGGCCGTGCGGCGATGCGTCTCGAGCTCATCGCCCGTCCATGTCGCGTAGAACTGCGTCACGAGCTCCGCGGAGGTCACCACCTCCGCACCGGCAGCGCGAACCATCTCGAGGACGCCCGCCGGCACGCGATCGAGATACGGTACGGCGTCGCCGGGCGAGTATTCCATCGCCACGCGCTTTCCGCGGATGAGTGCCGCGAGGTATGACTCCAGCGACCGCCAGGAGCTATACACTTCCTTGCTCCACGCAGCGGGCCAGTGACGCCACGGCCCTTGCTCGATCGCGTGCGTGATCGCCGTCGGCGACCCGGTCACGGGGATGAAGCCGAAGATCCGCCGCGTCGCCATGCCTTCGATCCCAAGCATCGTCTTGGCGACCGGGTTGAGCCCGCGGAAGTCGTAGATCAGCCAACCATCGAGGCCGGCGTCGGCGAGGGCGCGCTGCACGCGCGAGAGCGAACGTTCGTCCAGCATCGGAGGGATCGTTTCAGTTGAGAGGGCGCCACTCGGCGCGCCAGCTACACGTGCCTTCCCCGCGAGCTATGCATCGCACGTGATCGACGGCGCCGCCGCCATTGATGAGAAGTCGTAGCAGCTCGGCGAGCCCCGCCTCGTAGTACGCACACCCAATGGAGCGCGGCGCCGAGTCGATCGTGACGGACGAGGGGACTTCGAGCAGCACCGACGATCCCACCCGCGAGACCGTACCGTTGAAGTAGCGGGTGACGATGCGGCTCGCGTGTCGCAGGGCTATCGGTCGCGCCACGAGGGAGGGCAACGTGAGCATGACACGGCGAGTCATGGCCGAGATGCCCTGATACGCCTCGTTCGCGAGATAGCGACCGGCAGCACGAAACACCGCTTCGGCGTCGGGACGACGCCCGATGAGGCGAGCCAGCGCCACCGCTTCGTCGCGAGCAGTCCGTTGACTACGTTTCACCGCGTCGGAGTACCGACGGATCTGGGCGTAGA
>Ga0207674_10004393_pt1 | contig 16998 bp, 15 predicted proteins | sample KBSCornC72_FD_184303 | JGI IMG/M metagenome (GOLD analysis project Ga0207674, IMG submission 184303) | Corn rhizosphere microbial communities from Kellogg Biological Station, Michigan, USA - KBS Corn C7-2 (SPAdes) (version 2) | ecosystem: Host-associated > Plants > Roots > Rhizosphere > Soil ... | reverse complement strand
TTGCATGATTCTGGTGAGTTGCTGCCCACTCTGCCCACCTTCCCAACTTGCATGATTCTGGTGAGGTTGGACTGGGGAGGAGCGGGGGCGGCGCTGACCGCTCTGCCCACCTTCCCAACTTGCATGATTCTGGTAACTGCACAACCTGACCGCTGACCCCTGACCCCTGGCCGCCGTCCACTGCTCGCTGGCGAGCAGTTGCGCGCAAACACCGCATGGAAGATCAGGAAAAGTCAACAAAAACCCCCCGATTTTCCGGCATATCGGTTGCACAAGATCTTCGAGCACATGTCTTTGGTTTCACTCCGGAGAGGATCATTTATGAGATTCAAGCGATGGTCACTCATCAGGTCACTTATCCTATTAGCCTGTGTATTTGTGTCCCACCCGCCTACCCCGACTAAGGCTCAACAAGTACGCGTGCTAAGAAATGCCGACATCCTGCAAATGGTCGAGGATAGGGTGAAACCTGGAGTGATTGTCGCTCGAATCATGTCCTCACACTGCAATTTCGATATCTTCCCTCCCGTATTGCGTGAGCTTAAAAGGCGCGGTGTTCCCGACAACGTAATCCTGGCGATGCAGTCCGTCCCGGTTGGACCACCGGCGCTGGCTGAAGTGGATGCTAAAGGCGTCACTAAGCCTTCGACTGTGCGAATTCCGGAAGGAACAGCCATCGAGGTGGAGACTGCCAAAGCCGTGTCGTCAGCAAACTCACCCCCTGGAACTTCGATTAGTTTTCTCGTAACCAAACGAATCTTCTTGAACAATGTCCTCGTGATTGAGCGCGGTGCACTGGCTCGGGCGCATGTAGTTAAGAGCAAAAAGGCGGCAGCACTTGGCCGTGCCGGGATGCTTGCCTGGGAGATGGACTACGTAGTGGCCGTGGATGGCACTCGGATCCCGATTCAGCTGGTCGGAAAGCAGAGTGGCGCGAACCGTTCGGCGGCAATGGCCGGCGGAGCGGTAGCCACAGGAGCATTGATATTCCCGTATTCATCGCCAGTGGCGTTGATCTGGGGTCTCAAAAAGGGAGACGAAGCGGTCATACGTGGCAGCCGAGTTTATTCGGCAATCGTTAAAACAGGAACAGACATCGCCGGTTTGCAGCCCCGACCAGGCGGCGCGATCTATCACGATCAAGAAACCGTGAAGGCCAGCGCCGCCCCACCGACTAACACCAACTTCGATCGAGGCGGATTCAAGCCTAAGGGCTCGTTCCGTCCAAACTCGAATAAATAAGCGGAGCACGATCCCCCACATGAGCGCGATACCGACACAAGGATTTGCGACCGCCCGCGAAAACAGAAGAGTCGCCGAGAGCAGCCCGGTTAAGGTTGAGTTGTCAGTTGTAATGCCCTGCCTCAACGAAGCTGAGACGCTCGCCGTCTGCATCACCAAAGCCCAACAGTGGATGCGGAAGAACAATGTGAACGGCGAAGTAATTATCGCGGACAACGGCAGCACAGACGGTTCACAGGCGATTGCGCAAGTGATGGGAGCTCGAGTGGTTGACGTCCCTGAAAAAGGATATGGCGCAGCACTGCGAGGCGGTATTGAGGCTGCGCGTGGCGAGTACATCATCATGGGTGACGCCGACGACAGTTACAACTTTGCGAACCTGAGACCTTTTCTCACCAAGCTGCGCGAAGGTCACGACCTGGTGATGGGTAACCGATTTGCCGGCGGGATTGAGCCGGGGGCAATGCCTCCTTTGCACCGGTATTTAGGTAACCCAGTGCTGACGGGAATTGGACGCCTGTTGTTTCACAGTCCTTGCGGAGATTTTCATTGCGGGTTGCGAGGCTTCTCGAAAGCGGCGGCGCTCAAGTTGGATTTGCGAACGACGGGTATGGAGTTCGCGAGTGAGATGGTTGTAAAGGCGACGCTGCACAACCTGAAAATCACCGAAGTGCCCACTACACTTTCCCCTGACGGCCGAAGTCGAGCGCCACATCTGCGCAGCTGGAGAGATGGATGGCGTCATCTCCGTTTTCTTTTGCTATACAGCCCGCGGTGGTTGTTCTTCTATCCGGGATTAATGCTGATGGCGTTGGGGATGGCGGCAGGTTTATGGCTGTTGCCGGGTGCTCGGACAATTGGGGACATCACGTTCGACATCCACACGTTCCTCTACGCTGCGGCGGCAATTGTCACCGGTTTTCAGGCGGTGAATTTCGCAGTTTTTACGAAGATTTTTGGCGTGACCTCCGGCCTGCTCCCACCCGACGCAAAGTTAGAGAAGATGTTCAAGTACGTCACCCTGGAGTCAGGCCTGGTGGTTGGCGCAACGCTTTTCGTTATCGGGTTAGGGCTGTCGATCTTTGCCGTGAGCGACTGGAGCGCCCATTCGTTCGGCGCCTTGGAGCCCACGAAGGTTTTACGACTGGTAATACCCGCCGTCACCTCCATGATGCTCGGCAGCGAGATCGTTCTCTCGAGCTTCTTCCTGAGTGTCCTGGGATTGAAGAGAACTTAATTGCGTGAGTACAGAAACGTCCAAAGCCAAAAAGCGAATTGGTATCTTTGTAATCGCCTACAACGCGGTCAACAAATTGGACTGGACACTTGATCGTATTCCTCAAGAGGTTTGGGACAAGGTAGAGGAAGTTTTTCTTTTTGACGATTGCTCGACCGATAACACTTTCTACGCCGCAATCGGTTACAAGCATGCAAAAGAAGTCAGCAAGCTCACCGTACACCGTAATCCGAAAAATCTTCGATACGGCGGCAATCAAAAAGCCGGTTACCAATACGCCATAGCTCGAGACTTCGACATCGTCGTTATGCTCCACGCAGACGGGCAATATGCGCCCGAGAGCTTGCCGGAACTATTAGCGCCGCTCGAAGATGAAACGGCTGATATGGTCTTCGGTTCGAGAATGGCACATGGCGGCGACCCGATGGCAGGTGGCATGCCTTTCTACAAGTTCGTTGGCAATAAGATTCTTACCTGGTGTGAAAACCGAATCACTGGAATGAACCTGTCCGAGTTTCACTCCGGCTATCGAATCTATTCGACTGAAGCCCTTAAGCGTGTTCCCTTCCTCCTAAACTCAAACGAGTGGCACTTTGATACGGACATCCTGATTCAGTTTCACGAGGCTGACCTAAGAATAGTTGAACGACCCATTCCGACTTATTATGGCGACGAGATTTGCTATGTAAACGGGATGGCGTATGCCTTCAATTGCGTTAGGTCGGCGTTAAAGTATCGGCTCCATAAGGCAAGACTGATGGTAGTACCCAAGTATGAAGTCCACAATAGTCAGTACTTATACAAGAAAGCCGATCCGTACAGCAGCCACTCTCAAATTCTGAATTGGGTTGAACAAGAACGGCCGGAGAAAGTATTGGAGATTGGCACCGCGACCGGTTATCTGACGGCCGAAATGGTCAAATTGGGTTGCACTGTAACCGGAGTTGAACAAGATCCCGAAATGGCCGAATTCGCAAGCAAATACTGCGAAAAGATGATTGTTGGCGATATTGAATCGCTGGATCTCTCTGGCCTGGGCCAATACGACGCCTTGATCCTGGGCGACGTGCTGGAACACGTTCGAAATCCTCGAGAGGTGTTGAGAAGACTAAGCCAGCTACTCAATCCTAAAGGCAAGGTCTTGATGTCGTTACCCAATGTAGCCAACATTTGGGTCAGGTTGAATCTTCTTTTTGGACGCTTCAACTATACACGCGTGGGAATTCTGGACGAGACGCACTTACGTTTCTTCACCCTCCAGACAAGTAAACAACTTGCGCACGAATCCGGGCTCGATGTAATCGGCATCAACACGACTCCTATCCCACTGCCTCTCTTGCTACCCGCAACAGAAAAGGGTCGGTCGTTGAGCTTTTTACACTTGATGAATTGGGGTTTGACAAAGCTTCGAAAGACATTATTTGGCTACCAATTCATCCTGGTCTGCAAACCTAAAACCCAGTGATGTCTACAAGGCCTGCCGCTTCGACATCCGCTCCACTAAAAAAAGCACTTACAAATAAGGGAAAGTCACCGACCTATCGGCTGTTATTACTTTGGGAACAGCCGAAGTACGCGGCTGTTATGGCTTTCGCCGCTTACTTGTTATTTGCAAAACTTCATGGGCCGGTCATGAAGGCTTCTGGGCTGGCGTACTTCAACTACCTCGCCGACGCGTTTCTGCATGGCAGTGTCAGTCTCATAACACTTCCTCCAAATGTGTTGGATCTCAGTCAATTCAATGGCCACTACTTTCTCTATTGGCCTCCGCTTCCAGCGCTGCTCTTGATGCCTTTCGTTGGTATCTTCGGCGTGGGATTTAGCGACGTTTTATTTACTGTGGTTATTGGAGCGATAAACGTTTCGCTGGTAGCCCAGTTGCTAAGAGTGGCCAGTGTAAGAGGAATCGCTACGTCCAGAGACCGGCGCGCACTATTAGTTCTGTTCTTTGCATTTGGTACGGTGCATTTAACTCTGGCTCCTCTTGGACGTGTTTGGTTTACTGCTCAGGTTATTGCTTTCCTTTGCGTCGTCCTCTCTTATATTGCGGCCTTAAAATACAAAGGTTTTCTTGGCTTCGGCCTTACAGGTCTTGCAATCGCTGGCGCTTTCTTAACCAGGAATCACCTTATACTTGCGGCGTTCTTTCCTTTCATCTTTCTTATAAAAGAACACTACATCGAGGGAATAAAAAAGGAAGTCCGATACCTCTTGGTCGGTGCATTGCCGATAATCGGAGCCATTGCGGTATTTGCACTTTACAATTGGCTCAGATTCAACAACCCTTTCGATAATGGCCTTGATTACCACGCAATGCATCCAGCATTCATAAATGCCTACAAGGAATACGGACCATTCAGCATTCACTACCTTCCACAAAATCTCTTCTATCAGTTTATTGCCTATCCGTTTCCACTAAGGCAAACCAGCTTATACGGAGGCAGCTTGTTCTTGCTTAGCCCGGTATTTTTCGCGGCGTTCTGGTCGTTTAGAACAAACCGGCCCTGGATCGTGGTTCCGCTAGTGATCACGGTCCTATTAGTGGCTACTCCCATTCTCCTGTTAATGGGAACGGGATGGGTTCAATTCGGACCGCGTTATAGCCTGGATTTTATCTGTCCGCTGATTTTATTGACCGTGTTAGGCAGTAGGTATTGGTCGGATAAAGCCTTGTTGGTTCTCACAGTGATCTCGATTATTCAATACGTGGTGGGGACCCTGGCCCTGAGTTCGGTGCTCTAACTTTCAACGAACTCCAGGTAAGGTCCCTCCAAAACAAACTCTTGAGAAGCTCAGTAGTTATTGCCGCACGAAGACGACGGCCACGTTATCTTCGTATGCAATCCTCCAATGAGGGTCCTCACGTAACAACTGCGTCAGCGCAAAATCCTTTTCGCCGATAACTATTTTTGAAGCCATCAAGTGCGGATCCTGAGACCAATTTGGCCTTCCCTTCCAAACATCAAAGTTTTGTCTCAGGTCACCAGCATTGTGAATATTGCTTCTACCATCAATTGATACTGGAAGCTGACGAAGTCGCCAAATCAAATATCCGCCCCAATTGGAATGATTGAAGAGAGGTCCCTCGAACCTCTGCTGCTCAACTATGCGAGCCGCATCGGCTGGGTACGTCTTAGCAATTGTTTCTTCTAACACTGAGTTTGTGATTTTGAGTGAACTAACTATCAACATCAGCACGGCGAAACTCGCGACCGCAACGATCCCAATTTGAGCTTTCGTAATTTTGCGTATCAAACCTTCTTTGCCGGATCTTGAGCGAGCGATGATTGTGGTTGCGATGATAACTACGAACCAAACATCACGAAGGCCCCGAAACGAAATAAAGCTTGAGCCAACAAGCAGCAAAAGCCAAAATGCATTTAAGGAACGATCTCGACCTAAGACGTAAGCCGCTCCCAGAACGAGGGCCAACACCAACCAATCCGGTAGTCCGCGAAACGGTATTGATTGCAACTCAGCAATCAAGTCGTATAGGCCTCCCAGCTTGAATGTATCGATCACAACACTGTAAATGCGAAAATGATATGGATTGATGAGCGTGGCAAGAATACAACCGATGGTGATCGAAATGCTGACGTTTAGAGGGATAGGAACCTCTGAATCGTTACCGACCTTCAAGCGTGCGCCAAACAGCCGATTCAAGACTTCCTCGGCTATCGCAGCGCCGAGTACGAGAAAGCCGTAAACAAATTGAATATGAACATTGGCCCAGAGTGCGAATACCAGAAGCAACCAGAGTAGTTTCTTGAACCGTCGATCCTTTCGAACGGATACTAAAATGTTTAGCTCAATGCATATGAACAATATTGTGAAGAGCCACGGTCTAGGACTTGAAACTCGTGTAATAGCCACCATTGCAACCGCAGTTAGGCCAACTGAATACGCCAAACGGTTTTCAAACTTTCGTATCAATGTATTCAGAGAAATTGTGATGGACAGCAGAAGAGTGTAGGTAAAGATCAAAATCCCAAGCAAACCAAACTGAACAAAGAAGCCATAGATCAGAACTTCAAAAAGCCAGCTATAAGAAGCCCAGGGTTTTCCCAACCCAGTCCAGGAGAATAGGTCCGAGTGCATTACGCTGCGGTGTTCCACCATCCATTGCCCAGTCCGAAGGTGCCACCAGAGATCTGCGTCCAGAACGTTAACGGCAGCTATAATCAGAAAGGGCAGGAGTGAGAACAAAGCCACGTAAAGGGCACAGGTACGAAATTGCTCCTCGAGTGGTTGGCGTAGGTTGACGGCAGAGCTCACTAATGATCCGTTTAGGTAAGCTAGTTGACTCCTGGCAAATCAAGTGACAAGCCGAAGGCCCGTCAGAGGATAATCTCCTTTAAAGGCTTGTCGTTGGTTGTAATCAAAACAACGGACTTTGAGAATAATCCAGATCGTACAGTCTAACTAATCTTCAGCAATGGAATCAGTTCCCACGGCGCCTCTTGATCAACAATCCAACTGCTAGCACAATCACAACTATCGCCACTATCGTCATCCAATTGATCTGCATGGTTGTTGTCCTCCGAGCCGAAGAGTATCGAGCGTAAGGGCTTCTATAGGATCAGGGATTGCGAGTCAATAACTTTTTTTTAAACCAAACACTTAGCTAAACATGATGTTCGACGTAATCCACTAGTGTTTGCAACAACTGCTCGCCAGCGAGCACTGGTCCAACCCTAAAAATGAGGAAATCAGTCTCGATTGGTTTCGTGACTTGAGAAAGTCACAGGAATCAAGGACTTAATTTGCCGACCCAACTTGGAGGGAGTGGAGAATTACCCCTGATTGTCAGGGGGGCGTATCCAAATATCCGTCGCCACTTCCCTGTCATCATCTCCGACCACACAAGCGATGCCGACTTAACCTTCTTGGTTTATCGAAACGGGCGCAGGACGTTGGAACCAGATTGAGTTCTGTGACCTCGAAATTCGTGGCTGAGTAAAGAAGTTTTCTTCCGTTTTCACCACAAGTGCTCGCACCCGCGCACATCTGCGGATTTCTTAGGACCACTTAAACGACTCTAATTTTACTGCCTACGTTCAAAAAGTCTTACTAATCTGAGGAAAAAGACTTTTTTCCGATAACTTGGAAGAAATCGCATCTTGGCATGCTCGTTGCTCCGTATCCAGACGCGACAGCATAACTTTAATCGCCGGCAAACTCGGCTACTTAGTTGCGTTCGAGTCGCGACAACTGGCTCGCACAGAGCCTTTAATTCTCACGTTCGAACCAAGGAGAAAGAGCCAAATGACCGCATTAAAGCGTTTTTTGAATGACGAAGCCGGTATAGAAACAATGGAGTACGCGATCATCGCCGCTATAATCGCAGCTGTCGCGATCTTGGTCTATGGAGCGGGTTGGGGACAAGCACTTCGTGACAAGCTCACCGGCGCGGCCAACGTCTCAACCAACGTTTCACTGTAAAATCTATGAGCCCTGCAGCGTGAGGTTCCAACTCGCGCTGCAACTCACTTGCAAAGATTTTCCCGCCCCACCAACCAACCCAACAGCATTTCGAGTGGTCCTTTCTAGTGATCGATGGAATGACTTGAAAACGTCGATCCGTCATCTCGTATACCAGCGAACTGCAACAAGTGCTCGCCGGCGAGCACAATTCCCTCCCAAATTGCCAATCTGAGTTTGATAAGAGACCTGACAAGAATTCGAAAACGTCCCTATTGAGTGGCGATTTTTGAAGCCGTTCACCGATTAAGACCTGGCTTGAAGTCTTGGCACACTCGTTGCTCGATCGTGGACCAGCGACAAGACACCATACTGTAAATTAAGTGGGGGTAGGCATCCTCTGTTGCGTCGCGCTTTTCCGAGGGGTCCGAGTTTTTCGAATTTCACAATGGAGTTACCACAATGAAAACAATTGAGAGCTTTCTCAACGATGAATCCGGCATCGAGACAATGGAGTATGCAATCATTGCGGCAATCGTCGCAGCGGTTGCAATTCTGGTCTACGGTGCGGGCTGGGGCCAGGCGCTAAGAGACAAACTGCTGGGAGCAGCTAACGTTTCGACAAACGTCGGTCTGTAGAACAACGTTTGGTTTGCAGCGTGCTGCGATTAGTCACACGCTGCAAATCTCACTTAAGTCTTCTCCTCTTGATTCTCCCTCCCTCTTACAGTCTCTAACTTCAAACGCACACGATCCGCAGCTTCCAAGCACTACTGAACCGTGCCAACTGTTCACTCAACCTCAACTGCTCGCCAGCGCACAGTGTTATACGCTGATTAACATTTCTCATAAATCTGAATTCATGTGATTGCGGAGCAAAATTGCTCATTTGCGGTTAAATCCCGGGTGGTTAGGCCGTGGCACAACCATTGCCAAAAGGAGAGCGCACCAAAAGTGTTGCCGTGATTGGCAGGAGCGCTCACTCAGGATTCCTGGGATGACGCCTTCACTTTCTCAGTGCGTCTTTGATCATCCGACCTAGTTCTTCGACGGATGACAATATTCACAACTTCCCAAGGAGCAAACAAAATGATTAAGAATTTTCTCGCAGATGAATCAGGTATTGAAACGATGGAATACGCCATCATCGCCGCCATCGTTGCAGCAGTCGCCATCCTCGTTTACGGCGCAGGCTGGGGTCAGGCGCTCAGAGACAAACTTCTGGGTGCAGCTAACGTCTCGACCAACGTTGGTCTTTAATTCTCACATAATCAGGCTGGCGAAAGGAGTTGCCCCAGAGCAACTCTCTTCGCCGCGCCTCATTACTAAATAGAACTCTAAGACACAAAGGTCAGCACAGATGCCGACGTCCCAGACAATTGCCTTAGCCATACTTTTTATTCCGATGGCAATCATCATTACCTACATGGATATACGTTACCGGCGTATTCCTAACAAGTTGGTCCTAGTTACTTTGCTGGGTGGACTTATCCTTAACACTCTATACGGCGGAACACATGGATTACTAATTAGCCTTGGTGGCTTTGCCGTGGCTTTTGGAGTAACACTCTTCTTTCATGCTTTCGGAACCATGGGCGCCGGCGACGTCAAGCTATTTGGCGCCATTGGAGCCATCAACGGTATTTCACTCGTTTTTCCAACCCTGATTGTCGTTGCAATTACCGGGGGAGTTTTAGCGATTATCAAAATGATCTATTCAGGTCGCGCCAGAACAACGATGTTCGGCGTGCTGCAGTTTTTCTACGGTTTACTGCCGGGCCAGCATGTTCCAAGGTTCGATATTCCTGAAGACCGAACTCACACATTGCCGTACGCAGTACCTATCTGTTTTGGAAGTCTACTCTCGTTCTTACTGTTTCATGCCTGAGGTTCTTCTTCAGGCTTTTTGCAACCTACGTTAGTTACGGAGAATTGAAGTCATGCGAAATAAACGTCTGATCCTTGCGCTCACAGGCGCCGTCCTTTGCGGGCTTGTCGCTGTTATGTTGGTCACAAAGTATCTCGCGAACGTGCAGGCATACACTAAAGACCTCAACAACGTTGTGGTCGCTAAGGTCGAGATTCCGCTGGGGACAAAAATCACTGTCGAGCAACTTACTCTTGCGCCCATTCCCAATGGCTCAGCACCAGAGGGTGCATTCCGAAAGCTAGAGGAGGTTGTCGGAAGAGTAGTGGTCACTCCAATTGGTGTTCGAGAACCGATTACGGGTTTGAAGTTAGCGCCGGAGGGCGTTGGAGCAGGACTCACCGCTGTAATTCCGGAGGGCTATCGAGCAATGACAGTCAAAGTTGACGACGTCGTCGGCGTTTCAGGATTCGTCATGCCTGGCTCATATGTTGACGTCGTGGCTGTAATCGTTCCCGTTGGTCAGGGAGCTGCGGCGCAAGGCCCAATCTCAAAAATCGTTTTACAGAATATCAAGGTTCTCGCTAGTGGTGCGAAATTGGATTCACCTGAGAACCAAAGAGAACCGAGCGCGGTGAAGGCCGTCACGCTGCAGGTCACACCAGAGCAAGCCGAGAAACTCGTTCTGGCAGCGAACGAAAGTAAACTCCAACTAGTCATGAGAAATTATGGCGATCAGGAAGATACCCAGACCAGAGGTGCAAACAAGTCGACTCTTCTTGGTGGTGACTCAGTAAAACCTGAACCGGGAGCTACCAGTGAAGCGAAAGCGCCATCACTTGAAGGTAAGCCTGTCGCTCAAAAAATCCAGGCAAAACATCGCGCGGCGGTCAACGCCACGGCGGCGCCCCGCGTTGAAAAACCTGTCGCATCTGTACAAGCAGCACCTCGAAAATCAGTAGAGCTGATTGAGGGTTCAAAGAGACGCGATGTCGATATCCCGTAGGAGTGGGTGGCTGACAAGAGCCCGGCGTCTCCCAGCAACATCGACGCCGCACCTACTTATGGACCAAGAATTTCTTTTAGCAAGGAGTCAAAACATGCAGCCCCGTTCTTACACCCGCTTTGTCGCTTTTGCCGCAACGGTTCTGCTCTGTGTCGCGCCAATTTTTGCGCAGGATCAGAGTACTAATGCTTCCTTCGCTTCCAATAGCAAGGAAGTCATCCCCGTTAACGTTCTCGTTGGTCAGTCAAAGTTGATTACTTTCGATCGACCAATTGAACGCTTCTCAGTCTCCAATCCCGATATCGCCGAAGCTGTTTTGGTTGCCGCCAACCAGGTGGTCGTCAATGGCAAGGCGTTCGGTCAAATCAATTTCATCGGTTGGGAAAAGGGCACGGGCAAATTCCTCGTGTTCGACGTCTATGTGCGCACCAATCTTTCGCTGATTGATTCGCAGATACACGCACTCTTCCCGAAGGATGATATTCGCTTGAGCCAGGCAAACGGTTCCGTAGTGTTATCCGGTTCAGTTTCCGACCCGAGAGTCGCCACCCAGGCAGACGCAGTGGTCCAGGCTGCCGGCTTTAAGACAGTGAACCTACTCGAGTCACCTGTTAAGGATTCAACGCAGGTGCAACTACAGGTTCGAGTCGCAGAAGTGAGTCGCAATAAAATGCGCGAATTGGGAACATCCTACGCATACCAGGGTTCGCCCGGCGCCGGCGGTTTCGTCAACAGCGGTCAGGGCCCAGGATCGGTAAGCGAGGTGGCTGGTGGACTGATGAACGGCGCGCTTGGTAGCTCATTAAATCTTTTCCTAATGGGCGGCAACACGTTAGCTATGATTAGAGCGATGCAACAAACTGGGGCGTTGAAAGCTCTAGCAGAACCCAACCTGATCGCAATGAATGGACAGGAAGCGAGCTTTCTCGCCGGCGGCGAATTCCCGGTACCAATCATCCAGGGTGGCAGCAGTGGTCAGGCGACTGTCAGTATCATCTTCAAAGAATATGGCGTTCGCCTTAACTTCAAACCAACAATCATCGACGAAGATCACATTCGCCTCGAACTCGAACCAGAAGTTTCAACGCTTGATTTCGCGAATGGCGTTCGCTTCGACGGTTTCTTGATTCCTGGTTTGCGTACTCGTCGTGCGAAAACTGGCGTTGAACTCCGTGATGGTCAGAGTTTTGCTCTCGCCGGTTTGTTGGATAACAACGAAACCCAAACCCTCTCGAAGGTTCCGGGTCTTGGTGACGTACCAATCCTTGGAAACCTCTTCCGCTCGAAGCAGTTCCAGAAGAACGAAAGCGAGCTGATGTTTATTGTCACGGCCCAGATCGTCAAGCCGGTCAATCGCGACGACTTGCCGCGCATCCCAGCTGTCGAAGGCATGAAGAACGGTTCACTGCTCGGCGTTGAGCCCAAGGGAACTGGTGTGAGTGGACCAAGTGGCTTCATCATTAATGGACCAAGTGGCACGAACGTCACACCCCAACCAGCTGCTCCCGCTAAGACAGGCACTGAGACAGCGCCTGCGTCATCGGGTTCAAATGGTGCAGTAAAGGCTTCACTGCCGGAAGTTTCAGTTGCGCTTCCGGTAACGACGCCCGCCGATAAACCGAAGCAGTAAATGTGGAGTGCGCCGGCCTGGCGGGGCTTTTAATCTCCATCGAGCAGTAACAAAGCGCCGCCAGGCCGGCGCACTCCAAGGTGGGGCTTGTATTTCGAGGAGCCGGTTTTCTAGTGGAGGTAATGGATATGTCTCCAATTAAGCGAGAGAAAACGTTTCACACAAATGAGCGGGGCAGCGTAATGATTATGACTGCCATTCTCATGCTGGGTCTCTTGCTGTGCGTGGGATTGTGTATCGACATCTCTCGCCTGTACATGACTCGCACTGAAATTCAGAACGCTGCTGACGCCGCAGCTCTCGCAGCCGCTCGTGAATTGAACTCCGGCTCCTCAGGAATTGCCGATGGTGTAACAGTCGCCAACGCAATCGTAAACAACTATGGTTTTGGTCGAACCCGGGTGACGGTGGCGAATATTGAGTATGCAGTAAATCTCAACCAAGGTACCTATGTGAGTGCGGCAACCGCACAGGCCAATCCAACAAACATCCGATTTGTAAGAGTCACCACACAAACCGTTTCAACTGCGATGCTGTTCTCGTCCTCGGTTCTCGGAAGCAGTCTTACCGAGGCCGCCACGGCCACAGCTGGGATGTCGGTGGGGATTAACACCATTTGCGACTTTTTCCCGGTGGCTGTCGCATTAGATGATTCTGATCCTGTTACTGCGGGATTCCAGGTACCACCTCCAAATACAGTGATGACGCTGAATTTTACCCAGGGAACCAACAACTCAGCGACGCTCGCTGCTCATGATTATATTGTTTTGGAAGTGCCTGACATCACTGGAAATGGCGCACCTGAGACCGCGGTTCTCTCCGCTGGGTTAACCAGTATCTGCCAAACCTTGAACGTGAATATTCCGTTCCACATGACCCCTAGCTCCAACATGAACAATGGTCCAAGACAAATTACCGATGGAGTTAACACGAGATTTAACGTCTATGGAAACGGGTACGGTAACGCTTTGCAGCCGGGCACTTATCCTCCGGACAGCAACGTTCGAGAGAACATTACGTTCGACGATTACAAGAACCGCACAGCCGTCACCGCACCCAGTCCAAATGGACCTGGCAAGGATGACCGCCGAATTCTTATTGTTCCAATCGTCGCACCAGGCACCTACACTGGAACACCGGTTAGTGCACCAACTCTTAAGTTCGGAGCTTTCTTTCTGAAGAGACAGTCCACGGTTTCTAATCCCTGTTCACAAGGCGGACCTTGCGGACAACTCGAGGTCGAGTGGATCGACGAGAATTTGGTTATCGGTCGTGGAAATTTCGATCCAGGTGGCGCAGTTACTAACCTAACAATCGCCGTTCTCTACAAGTGAGGTATCGCAGCAATGATATATCAGCTAAAAAAAGCGTTGCGAAGATTCGTTAAGTCAGAGAGTGGAACCCAGACTATAGAGTTCGTCTTTGTGTTTCCGTGCCTGATTCTTCTTTTTGCAGGCACGACCGAACTCGGGCGTTTGTTCTACATGTACAACTCTCTCGCAAAAGCCACGCGAGCCGGTGCTCGTTATATATCAAGCGTTTCAAATGCGAGTAATAGTGTTACGGCCACCAAGAATATTGTGCTTTGCGGAGACATAGTTGGATGCGGCGGTACGGGACAAAATCCAATAATGTTTACTAATTTAACGGCGAATAATGTTGTCGTCACGCTTCCCGGCACCGGAACCGGTCCACGATATGTGACTGTCTCGATTACGAATTATAACTACGTGCCGCTCGTCTTCAATTTATCGGCGATGACTGGAGGCAATTTTACGGTGCCGATCAATGTGAGCACGCGAATGCGTTACATGCACAACTAGGCAGGAATAAAGCTATGTATTGCACACTACATAAAGATCAACGAGGCAGCACCATAATCGAATTTGCGTTTATCGCCGTGATCTTTTTCATGATGCTTGTCGGCATAGCAGCAGGGGGCCACCTTTATTTCACTCACAACGCGTTGGTCGAAGCAACACGTCGTGGAGCCCGGTACGCCATCTTGCAGTGTAGGCAGGGTCAGTCCGGATGCACCGACTCCGGAACCAGCGTAACCCGTATACAAAACGTAGCAGTCTACGGCACTGACAATCCGGGAACCGGCGCAACCCCACTTGTTTCAGGTTTACAACCGAGCAACATCGACGTGAGCTATTCGACGGGCACCGGAAACGCTTTCGGCGTCGGATCAGGATCTGTTACGGTGAAGATCATCAACTATTCCTACCCCTTCGTGCTTCCGTTGCGAACGACGTCAATAACGATGCCGCCGTCCAGAACAACGATGACGGGTGAAAACGCGGGTTTCATCCCGCCTGATATTTAAATTGAACATCAGGGTTCATTACGGGTTTAAATTACACATGCAACAAATCACTTTCACAATCATGGGCCAAGACGCCGAGTCCCGCCGCGAAATCCGCGAGACCCTGGCTTTGGATGGAAGAGCCCGCGTTCTTTCTGAATGTAACGCCCCGGACGAATTGCTGACTGACCTTTCTCGCCTGCGTCCCGATGCGGTAGCAGTTGCGCTACGGTCCGATCATCTTGAGAACGGTTTTGCGCTAATCAAGAAAATTCTGGCCACTGCCCCCTCAACGGCCGTCTTAACTGCTTCCAAAGAAGCATCCCCAGCAATCATCCTTGGGAGTATGCGCAATGGCGCACGCGAGTTCCTACAACTGCCAACCGCATCGGAAGAACTCCGAACAGTTCTTGATCGAATTGGTGAATTTTGTAGAGCGGAGCAGGACGCATCGAAAAAAATCGGCAAGGTGATTGCCACATTTTCTGGTAAAGGCGGAGCCGGAGCATCTTTCTTTGCTACTAATCTTGCGGTCGCGATGAATGCACCCACGATCTTTCTCGACCTGAATTTACAGGCCGGCGATGCGGCTTCGTTCCTGGGCCTTGACCCCAAATATTCAATTGTTGATTTGGTACACAATCTCAAGCGGCTGGACGACTCGCTCATCACGAGTCTTGTCACCGTACATTCCAGCAATCTTTCGCTGGTGGCCGCACCACTTGAGACACACGAGGCTGAAGACATCAAGCCACAGGACATTACTGAAATCCTTCATCTAGTACGTCAGAAATTTGAGCGCGTGGTAGTGGACTTACCGCACACGTTTGATCCAGTAACTGTCGCCGCTCTCGATTCAGCAGATGAGATCTTACTGGTTCTAACTTTGGACATTCCGGGAATACGCAGCACGAAACGAGCCCTGAAGGTTTTCGATCGGCTCGGTTATCCCCGAAAGAAAATCCGCGTGGTGGTGAACCGCTGGAGCAAGAACATCGACGTCGAGCTGCAAAAAGTAGAGTCCCATCTAGGTGAGCAACTCATTGGCTTTGTTCCCAATGACTATCGCAAGGTAATGGACTCGATCAACCTGGGCCAGCCTTTAGTTCAAACTGAGCCGGCCTCAAAGATCGCCGTTGAAATCAAACGAATTGCGGGACTCGTGATGGAAAACAATCAGACTCACTCGATGCAACCCAAGAAGAGGCTTTTTGGATCTGTTTTCGGACGCCAGAACTCGACCACCGCACTCGAACTCAAGGCTATGCCCGACAATGTTTAATTACTGAAAGTAGAAATTTAGGGACCAATAAGGGGAATTTTTATGGCACTTCGAGAACGATACGTAAGGGACAACGGCGACGGCACAGCCGCAGCCAGGCTTGACGATGGCAGCTACTCAAACCAGACTTTCCAGGAGATCAAAGCCCGTCTGCACCGCGCCATCATTACCAAGATGGACCTCACGAAGTTGAATACCCTTACGCCAGAACGCGTCCACGCCGAAGTCTCAAAACTTACTGAAGATCTCTTGCTCGCCGAGAATCTTCCACTTTCTACCGTCGAACGCGATCGACTGGTGGGCGAAGTGCAGCACGAACTTTTCGGTCTTGGACCACTAGAGCCTTTGCTGGCTGACCCCTATATCTCAGATATCCTCGTTAACTCGTATTCGAATATCTATATTGAAAAACGGGGCAAACTCGAGAAGACTGCCATCAGCTTTAAAGACGACGAACACCTCATGCGCGTGATAGAGCGAATCGTTTCGACAGTCGGACGGCGTATCGATGAAGCTCAGCCGATGGTTGACGCTCGCCTTCCAGACGGTTCGCGTGTCAACGCCATCATTCCGCCTCTTGCCCTCGATGGTCCAACACTCTCGATCAGACGCTTCGGAACCGATCCGCTGAAGATGCCGACGCTTATTGAGAACGGCGCGTTGACTAAAGAGATAGCGATTCTTTTTGAGATGTGCGTGCGCGCTCGCCTGAACATCATCATCTCGGGTGGTACCGGCGCCGGGAAGACAACCCTGCTAAACGCGCTCTCCGCTTATATCCCGTCAGACGAACGCATCGTGACGATTGAGGACTCGGCGGAACTCCAGCTACAACAGCCACATTGTGTGAGACTTGAAACACGCCCTGCCAACATTGAAGGTCGTGGCGAAGTCACCCAGCGAGACCTCGTAAGGAACTCACTGCGAATGAGACCCGACCGAATAGTAGTCGGCGAGGTCCGAAGCGGTGAGGCCATCGACATGCTGCAGGCCATGAACACCGGC
>Ga0207674_10004391_pt1 | contig 17000 bp, 13 predicted proteins | sample KBSCornC72_FD_184303 | JGI IMG/M metagenome (GOLD analysis project Ga0207674, IMG submission 184303) | Corn rhizosphere microbial communities from Kellogg Biological Station, Michigan, USA - KBS Corn C7-2 (SPAdes) (version 2) | ecosystem: Host-associated > Plants > Roots > Rhizosphere > Soil ... | reverse complement strand
GGTTGTTATCACTGCTCTCTTCTTCCAGCCCCAAATTTTGTGAGAGGGCGCGTTCCACGTTGTATTTTAGCACAAAACGTCAATCGAGCGAGCAGGTGAGCGGAATATATAGATGTAGTTGTATATATGCTTACTATTAAAGTAGTCCATAGAGTGAAATTCCCTATGGAAAATCGGAATCTTTATTATGGTTCCTGCCTAATCTCATTATGAAATCGCAGAAACCTGGACAAGAAAACCGAAAGGGAAAAATCACATGGTAGACACGAGACAGGCGACCGTCGTAGGCGTTTTCGCCAATCGGGGGAAAGCGGATGAGGCGATTGCCTCGTTGCAGAACGCCGGTTTTCAGAACAGCCAGATTCGGGAGTATGTGGCAAAAAGCCGAACGAGCGGCCCCTTGACAGGACTCAAGAATGCCTTTTCTGCGGAACAAAAGACTTCGGAAGCTGTTGTCAACGATTTGCTTGACATGGGCGTCGCGCCTGAACACACCAATTTTTATCAACGGGAGTACGAGGCAGGTCATCCACTCATTGCGGTGACGAGTAGCAAGCGTTTACAGGAAGCAAGCGCCATTTTGCAGAAGCACGGCGGATATGGACCGTCAGAGGAGCGCCGGGCCGCAGGAGCAGCGGGAGCAGCGACAGGAGCGGCCTATGCTGGTGGGACGAGCAGAGAAGCAACCATGCAGAAAGAAGGGATGCGTACCACGAGCAATGAGCCGTCAACTCGGAAAGAGGGTGTGCGCGCTGCCAATTATGGAGTCGCGCCTGAGCAGGAGCGCAAGGGAGGCCTGGAGCAGGAGCAGCATATGCGTCTGCACGCCGAGCATTTGCGTGCCTCAAAGCAACAGGCGCAGCTTGGCGAAGTGGTCTTGCGCAAGGAAATTGTCAGCGAGCAGGAAGCCATTGATGTCCCGTTGAGACATGAGGAGATCGTGATTGAGCGCCATGCGTTGGCTGAAGGTCCAACCAACGAGCGTCTGGAGGAGGGCCAGGTCATCCGCATCCCCGTTAGCGGAGAGCAGGCCAATCTGGCAAAAGAGGTGGTGACTACCGGTGAGGTCGTGATTGGTAAACGTGAGGTGCAGGAAACCCGGCATTTCGCGGATACCTGCCGGCACGAAGAGGCGCGGCTGGAGCACCAGGGTGATATCCCGATCTGGGATCAGAGCCTGGATCAGCCGCCCCAGGCGCAGCGCGGCCTTTAAAGGACGGGGATGGACTGAAACAGGGAGGTTTGAAATGGGCAAGATGCGCAATGAGAGGTGCAGGAGAAACACTCTACAATAGTGTTTCTCCTGCTGTTTTTATGGCCTGCGAATATAGATCCGCTCCTTGTGCATGACACGGCCACTGCGATCCTGCTTGTTGGTGCCACGAAGCATATCCCGAATTTTCTTTTGGGAAGGCGTTGGGGATACTTTAGTATGCAATGATCTCTGACTTAGCCATATTTTTGCGCTGAACACGACAGGCGATGACATAAATCATTGGCAATACGCATTATTTGGATGTATTTATATAATAATAAAGAGAGGAAGAAAAACTTGTGCAAAGTTTCTTTCTCTGGGAGAATTCGCAGAACTGATGAAAATGTTGAAAGGGAAAGATCCAATGAAGCAATTCTCACCGGAAGATATGTCAGGCGTGGATGTTTATCTGCGAGCCAGGGCACTTGATGAGCTTGATGCCACGCTCAAGGAGTATGACGAGCAAGCAGAGTACACGCCTGAAAAACTGACAGAATTCGGGGCAGCTTTTGGGCAGCGTTTTCAGATCAAACGTGAGCCAGAGGACATCAAGCGGGCAGTGTCCATTTTGGGGCGAGCACAGAGCCGCATGGAAAAATATACACCGGACTGGCTGCATACCACCCACAATTTGAGCGCGGCGCTGGTTAATATGTATGAGCAGACGCACGACATAAAGTATCTCAACCGTGCTATCGATCTGCTTACGCAGCTGGCCGAACATATCCCATCGGACAAGGGAAATCAGCCAGTTCACCTGATGAATCTCTGGTCGGCGTTGAATTTGCGCTTTGAAAAGATGCGGAGGATGAAGGATTTAGACCGGCTCGTTCGCGTGGGGGAGGAGATTATTGCCTATACTGATAGGAGTTCTCCGCTGCGCCTGCCTTACCTGTACAATCAGCAGGCGATGTTGTTCAAACGCTACATACTCACCATGCGTCTCGAAGATCAGAAGGCAGCGATTGATACCCTTTTTCTTCTCGTACAAGAATTGCCTGCTGATAATCCGCAGCGGGCCGAACATCTTGATTGGCTGGCGAAATCAGTTATTGTTTACTATTATCAGGCCAGGGATCGCATGCCAGAAATGGGGCTGGAGGAAAAGAAGGCGGCCATGCACATGCTGTCCCAGATTGTAGCTGACTTGCCAGGGGATTCTCCTGATCTGGAGGAGTGCCTTGAACTGCTCACGAAGATGGTGGTCTCTGCTTGCAACCAGAGGCGGAGTCCAGCGGCCTTGATAGAACTGGCTGAGATTGGTGAGAAATTGCTTGCCAGGATTCCGTCGAACGCGGATTACCTCGCGGGAATTGTCAATATAACTGGCAGTGGGTATCTATTACGCTACACAAAATCCGATGATCCAGCTCATCTAGATCTGGCTATTCAGCATTTGGAGAACGGGATCGCTCGCTGCGCACCTAATCCTTTTTACCTTCGTCAGTGCCATTTTAATCTGGGAAATGCATACAAGATCCGCTATGATAAGGGCAAGGAGTTGGCAGACCTCGATCGTTCCGTTGCCTCACTGGAGCAGGCGCTGGCCTTGAACGCTTCCGACGCGGCTACCACGCCCGCCTATCTCTCAACTCTGGCCGATGTGCTGCAAACCCGCTTCGAGCGGACCGAAAACCTGACCGACCTGGAACGTACGAAAGAACTCCGCACTCAGATTAAACAGCTTGAGCAAGGATGAATTCACACTTTCAGATGAAACGCGTGCAAATAGTGAACGTAGGGCGGCCCCTGGCGCGCAGTCCGGCCCCCACACGAGACCGTGTTCTCTGTGGGGGCCGGACTGCGCGCCAGGGACGGTCCTACGTTCACTTAAATCTCATCCAGCGGCACAAAGCCCAACGTTTGCAGCGCGTTGCTCATGGTCTGGAGCGTCGCGCGTACCAGGAAGGTGCGGAATGCCTTCACTCGCTCATCGGTCTCGCGCACGATCGCTGACGTGTGTTCGTAGAAATCGCTGAAGTGCGAAGCCAGATCGAAGGCGTAGGCTGCGAGCTTGTTGGGAGCCAGTTGCGCCGCTGCCTCGGCCAGTTGACGCGGGTAGGCGTCGATGTGGCGGAGCAGCTCCCACTCGCTCTGTTCCAGCTTCTCCGGCAAACTGGCCAGACTGCTCGGTGCCGTATAGCCAGTCTCTGCCAGGCGGCGCAGGATGCTATGCGCGCGTGCGTGCTGATATTGCAGGTAGACGCCGGTATCGCCGTTGGGGCGTAACACCTCGTCCATATCCAGCGCGATCACTTGCTGCAAGCCGAAGCGGATCATAAAGTAGCGGATCGCCGACGCTCCCAGAATCGCAGCCGTCTCGGCCTTCAGTGCGCGTTTATTCTCAACCTCCTGCATCCGCGCTACAGCAGCGTTAATCAGATCGTCAGCCTTAATTTCGATGCCTTTGCGCCCCGACATGGGATAGAAACTGCGTCCATCGGAGGTATCGATGCCCAGGCTGGTGGCGGTTGCGCGCGAGAGCGTCACCACTTCATAGCCGATATGCGTTGAGTTCTCAGCCTGTTCGACATAGCCCAGGCGGCGCAAGCTCTCGTAGACCACCTGCTGAGGATACGACTGGCGCGTGTCAATGACATTGATGACTCGTTTCGCGTGGCCGAAGCGTTTGGGATCGCCTTCCTGGCTAGCTGCCGTCGTATCGTGAGGCACGCGCATGGCCCAGAGCGTCTCTCCGTTGCTTTGTTTGCCCCAGGAAACATAGTTGAACTGCACGCCAATCGTTGGATCGTCGGTCAAGCCAAATTTCCAGAGCTGGTTGGCGATATCTTTGGCGGTATAGGTCGCGGTGCCATCGCTGCGCACGAGAATCTTGTCCTGCATGCGTTCGTTGCCCTCGGCCTCACCTGTGTTCTCATCGCCAAAGGGAAGAATCCAACAGCCAGCAGCGGGACCGCTCTCCGGTTTCTCCAGCAGCCCACGCTGGCGCAGCATCGCGAAGGTATGCTGCCAGAGGCCCGCGCCCAGAATCGCCGATTCGCAGGTCAACAGATTGTAGGGAATATTCAGCCGCGCCATCGTTTTCAAGTGAGCCTGCACGATCTGATGCGCAAGATCTGCCGCGATTGTGGGATAGTCAGGGCCGGATTCTGGCTCGTCGCCGTGTTCGATGGCGTGCAGCACCTTCTTGCGCACCTCCAGCAACTCAGGCTGCTCCTCGTACGCCTTGCCGATCGCGACATAGACGCGCGAGCAGAAGTAATCAAACGATTCGCCCTCCTGTGGCTCATTGCCGCCGGGAACTTGCAGCTTGCCCTGTTGCATCAGCGTAAAGCCCACCACCACGTCGGCAACCTGGACGCCCGAATCATCGATATAGTTCTGAGCCTCGACAGAGTAGCCTTGCGAGCGCAGCATGCGCACGACGGTATCGCCAATGCACGAATTGCGCAGATGCCCGACATGCGCGGCCTTGTTGGGGTTCATCGCCGTATGTTCAACAATTGCCTTCGTCCCCACGCCCACCTTGCTCTGTCCAAATTCCGCGCCGCTCTCTAAGACCTTCTGGATGATCGAAGCGCCGCTCTCTGGATGGTTCAGACGGAAATTGAGATAGCCCGGTTTTGTCACGGTAATCTCATCGAGAGCCGGGTTATGCAGCTCGCGCAAATGTGTAGCCAGTGCTTCCGCGATAACCATTGGTGGACGGCCCAGCTTATTTTTGCCAGCCCAGGACATCACGGGCAGGGAATAATCGCCAAAACTGGCCTGAGCCGAAAAGCCCAGGCTGATCGGTAACTGCTCAACTTCTATGCTCAGCCCTTCCTGGGCCAGATAACGGGTGGTTGCCTCTTGTATTAATCTTGTGAGATAAGCCTGCATATCCTGCGGCTCCGCCTCAGCCATATGTCGTGCCTCGTTGCTAATTGTCATCAGACCTCGCCTCTCCCAAAAAATCTCATCGTTATAAACTCGTCCTGTGCTGGATGAATTCTCGTGCAGTGGTTGTATGTAATATAGCGTAGCGGCCCTAAGCGGTCAAGCGTTCGGCTTCGTTGATATTGGTCCGGCTGTGTTTCGTTTGTCTGACTATATCGAAGTGATTTCCCGCTGTCAAGGGAATTTATCATGTGAATGGCTATTTAGCTCGACAGATCTCTTACATTTGGATATAATCGAAGAGGAAGATTGCTACTGAATAAGAGAGACGAAAGAAGGAACGAAACGTCATGCCTACTCCCACCGATCCTCAGCGCGAACATCCCAGCACGTATTTTGTGCAGGATCGCTCGAATGAAGAAGAGATGCGCCGTTTGCAGATTCAGGATCAGATGATCACCTCAGATATGGGCGGCGTGTTGCCAGAGCAGGATAACCCGGCGAGCTTTCACCGGGTGCTGGATGTGGCCTGTGGCGTTGGCTACTGGTTGATCGAACTGGCCAAAGCGTACCCCACCATGACGTTGCTTATCGGCGTCGATGTCAGTGCCAGCATGGTTGAGTATGCGCGCGAGCAGGCAAAGGCCGAGGGTGTCTCTGAGCGCGTGGAGTTTCATACCATGGACGCGCTCCGTATGCTCGAATTTCCCAATAATTATTTTGACCTGGCGAATGAGCGTGTGGCTTCCAGCTTTTTGCGCACCTGGGATTGGCCCAAGTTTTTACAGGAGCTACTTCGTGTGACCAGGCCTGATGGGACGATTCGGCTCACGGAAGTTGAAAGTGTGCCTGAATGTAACAGCGCTGCCCTGAGCCGTCTCTTTGAACTGATGGCGCAAGCATTTTATCAGTCGGGCCACACGTTTACTCCAGATAGCTCCAACCAGATCGATGAGATTGTGCGCCTGACACGCCAGGCTGGACTTCGGCAAATTCAAACACGTCCGTACATTCGGGAGTATCGTGGCGGAACGCCAGAGGGCCAGCACTTTGCTGAAGATATGCAGATGGTTTTTCGCACCATTGCCCCGTTCGTACGCAAGTGGGTGCATGTCTCTGAAGACTACGATGTGATTTATCAGCAAGCAGTCAACGATATGCACCAGCCAGATTTCGTTGGCACGGGGCGCATCCACACTATCTGGGGAATAAAATAATTGTGCTATTTTTGATGAAAGAGCTGCATTCCGCGCAGCTCTTTCATCAAAAATAGCACAATTATTTAGGATTGGTGTGATAGCCGATCTTTCTAAACTTGTGGAGTTTGTGTTGGCAGGCTAAAGCCCCAATTGAGCAGCGCCCTGGCATCTGTGAAGCGTGTCGTCTCGTTGGTAGAGTTTAGCGCGACACCGATCAACGTATGCCCATTGCGTTTTGCCGCGAAAACCAGGCAACCGCCAGCTTGAGGAGTCCAGCCCGTTTTAATGCCCAATGTTCCACTGTAATCATAGAGCAAGTTATTGATATTCTGCCATTTATAGGGATGGTTAGTCCCGGTTGCGGACAAATCATACTCTTTTGTGCTGACGACCTGTGCGAAGAGTGGAATACTCATGGCATAGCGGGCCAGCCGGGCGAGATCATAAGGGGTAGTATAGTGGACACCTGGAATGATATGGCCTTGATTATCTGTCACTTCCAGGCCATCGACGTTGGCGTAATGCGTTTGATAGAGATGGAGCCTCTGTGCCTCGACGTTCATAATTGCGACGAAATTTCCCGTTGATCCAGCCAGTCCATCCGCGAGAGACACCGCCGCGTCATCACCTGATGGCAGCATCAGGCCATAGAGCAAAGCACGCACCGTGATTTTGTCGCCAGGAACCAGGCCAGCTCCACTCCCGCCATTGTCATGAACTTCATCGTAGGCATCCTGCCTAACCGTAATGACCTGATCGAGCTTGCCTATCTGGATGGCGATCAGAGCGGTCATGATTTTGGTCGTGCTGGCCATCGGCACCTCTGTCTCGCCTTTTTTTTCGTAGAGGAGCGTACCGGTATCAGCGTCCATCAATAGAGCCTCGGTGGCGCTGAACTGGCCGGGCGCGCCCACTGGAGTCAATTCAGCCTGTGGTGTCGTGCGTGGTAGCGGTTTGTATGTGAGCGGCGTGAGTGGAGGACCGTTAAGATCGGGCTGGCCCAGGCCGAGAACATTGGCCCCCAGCGGCGTCAGGAGCCACACGGGAACACTGATAATAATCAGGACGGTGATGATAACCAGAATGATCGCAATCGTTCTACGTTGTTTCATTGACCATTTCTCTATTCTGCAAAAATATGCGTTTCACCATGATTTTATGCTAATTATCCGCGCCTCTGGGTTAGCTGAAGCAGCTCCCTATGCCCGGCGCCTGGTTGGTTGCTTAACCTGTGCCAGTAAACATATATAATAAGAGACGATGCAATGCACTGCATCGTCTCATTTTCTTCTGCCCTCCAGGACAAAATTGGCTCTTTTGCCCGCTTAGATCGCTTGCGGCCAGCGGGTATGATAATCGGTAACGCGCTCGAAGGCATCGGCCACGCGCAGAATTTTATCCTCCGCGAAGAAGTTGCCCAGGAGTTGCAGACCGACCGGCAGACCATCGCTGAAGCCGCCAGGGATCGAGACGCCGCAGATGCCCGCCAGGTTCGCCGGAATAGTTAGCACATCCTGCAAGTACATTTCGTATGGATCGGAGATCTCGCCCAGGCGGAAGGCAACTGATGGACAGGTCGGACTAACCAGCACATCGAATTTCTCAAAAGCCTCGGTGAAGTCGCGCGCGATCAGGGCGCGCACCTTCTCCGCGCGTTTATAGTAGGCGTCGTAGTAGCCCGAAGAGAGCGCGTAGGTACCAATCATGATGCGGCGTTTGACCTCCGCGCCAAAGCCGTTCTCGCGGGTCTTCTCCAGCGCTTCCCACATTTCATCGGTGTCGCGATACGAGTAGCCGTATTTGACGCCATCGTAGCGCGAAAGGTTGGCGCTGGCCTCGGCTGGCGCGACGATATAGTAGGCCGCGACTCCGTAGCGCGTGTGGGGCAGAGAAACCTTGTCTACGATCGCGCCCAGCTCGCGCAATTTCTCGATCGAGGCGCGCACCGCCTGATCCACGCCCGGCTGCATGCCCTCGACCCAGTATTCTTCAGGCACGCCGATACGCAGACCCTTAATATCGCCGCTCAAGCTCGCCACGTAGTCGCCGACCGGTTCAGGCGAGCAGGTCGCGTCGCGTGGATCACTGCCAGAGATGGTCTGCATGATCAAGGCCGCGTCGCGTGCGCTGCGCGTGAAAGGACCGATCTGATCGAGTGAGGAGGCGAAGGCGACCAGGCCGAAGCGCGAGACACGTCCATAGGTTGGTTTCAGGCCGACGACGTTGCAGAGCGAGCCGGGCTGACGGATCGAGCCGCCCGTATCGCTGCCCAGTGTGCCCATCGCCATGCCAGCCGCTACCGCTGCCGCCGAACCACCACTACTCCCACCGGGGGCGCGCGTCAGATCCCAGGGATTGTGCGTAGGGAAAAAGGCCGAATGCTCGGTTGAAGATCCCATCGCAAACTCGTCCATGTTGGTCTTGCCCAGCATTACCGCGCCAGCCGCGTTCAGCTTTTCCATCACCGTCGCGTTAAATGGCGGCTTAAAGTGTTCCAGCATCCGTGAGCCGCAAGTGGTGGGAATGTCTTTCGTGCAGATCACATCCTTGATTGCCAGCGGAATACCCGTCAGCGGCGTGACATTTTCTCCGCTTTTCAGATGGCGGTCGGCTTCCTCGGCCTGCTTCAAGGCCAGATCGTCCGTGACCAGCGTGAAGGCTTTGACTTTATCATCGACCGCGCGAATACGGTCCAGGTGCGCGCGTGTCAGTTCAACCGAGGAGAGTTTGCCCTCGCGTAAGAGCTTGCTCGCCTCGTCAATCGTCAGTTGATACAGTTCACTCATGCTTCTCTACTCCAACACCGCGCGTACTTTCAAACAATTATCCTCTTGCGCGGGCGCGTTTGCCAGCAAAACCTCTGGCGCGTACGATGGTTGCGGAACATCTTCCCGTGTGACATTATGCAGACGCGAGGCGTGCGCGGTGGGTGAAACGCCAGAGACATCGGCCTCCTGCAGCACTGCGATATGCTCTAGAATCACCGAAAGTTGCTGACCCAGCACATCGATTTCTTCCTCTTGCAAGCCCAGGCGGGCCAGTTTTGCGATATGCATCACCGTCTTACGATCAATCATGCTCAATCCCCTCTTTTATGTGAAATGACCGGTCTTTTTGTTCCAGGCAGGCCGGGAGTCGTTTTTGTGTTCTGTTATCAGGTATCAGGAACGTCAGGAGAACGCGCGCCGCTTTAGAAGCGAACGTGAAAGCCGCTGAGGTGTTCTGTTGGCTCGCTCCAGGCGGTTGTGACCTCGCGCACATCGGCGGCAGATGGCCCGCGCCGCACGAGCGCGAGCAGGTTCTCCAGCGCCGGGCGTGGCCCCTGAGCCAGCACTTCAACACTTCCATCACCAGTGTTGCGGGCATATCCGCGCAAACCCAGGCCGAGAGCTTTCTCTATCACAAAATAGCGAAATCCTACACCCTGCACTCTCCCACGCACCACCGCGTGAAGTTCTTGTGCTGCGTTACTCGAATTCTGGTTTTCCATGGGGCCATAATAGCACACTTCGCGCGCGCTCACCAGTGGTCAGGGAAGGAATTTCGCGCCGATTGGTACGCCTGTCCTTGATCTTGCGATAAATCGCTACCTGATAACGTAGTAATATATACGCGCATATCAATTAGGGGCCTTCTGGCACCTTCTCTTGGTGTCGTTGGCATAACGTGGTACACTGAAAGATAGTTATTGTGCGTTGCCAGAATGTTCCATCGGCATAGAAGTGTTGGAACAAATAGATCAGGATCTTGAGGGGAAATATATGCAGTCTGTACAGGATTTGGCTACTGCAGTACAGCGGGTCATTAATAATGTTGAAAAAGTTATTGTGGGAAAAGCGGAATCAGTTGCTTTTAGCCTGATCGCGGTGATTTGTAGCGGGCATGTCTTGATTGAGGATGTGCCGGGCGTTGGGAAGACGGTGCTCACCAAAGCCATCGCGAAATCCATCGGTTGTTCGTTCAAACGTATCCAGTTTACTCCCGACCTCTTGCCCAGTGATGTCACGGGCGTCTCGATCTATAACCAGAAGAACGGCAATTTTGAGTTCAGACCCGGCCCCATTATGTCTCAGATTGTCCTGGCTGATGAGATTAACCGCGCAACCCCCAAGACTCAATCGGCCCTGCTTGAGGCGATGGAAGAGGTACAGGTGACGATCGATGGCGTGACTTATAAGCTGCCCACGCCCTTTATGGTGATGGCGACGCAGAACCCGATCGAGTATGAAGGCACCTTCCCACTGCCGGAAGCTCAACTCGACCGCTTTATGATGAATATTACCCTCGGCTATCCGCGTATGCAGGACGAGATGAATATTCTGGATTCCCACCAGTTCCATCATCCCCTCGACGATCTGGAGCAGATTATGCGCGCCGAAGAACTGGTGCAGATTCAAAATCAGGTGCGCGCGATCCATGTCGATCCGTCTATTCGTGAATATATTGTGACGTTGTGTGGCGCGACCCGTAGCCATAATAATATCTATCTGGGAGCCAGCCCACGCGGCTCGCTGGCATTGTTCCGCGCCTCGCAGGCTCTGGCGGCCATTCGCGGGCGTGGCTATGTCATTCCCGATGATATCAAATTGCTGGCGAAAGCAACTCTGGCCCACCGTCTGATAGTGACACCAGCGGCTCGCGTGCGTGGTATTACCTCGGCTGCCATTCTGGACGAAATTCTCCAGACGGTGTCGGTGCCAGGCGCGTCGGTCATGGGTGGAAAGGGGCGCTAAGTATGCGACCCTGGCAAGCTTTTCTGCTGGTCGTCATTCTGGCCTTTTTTGCCATCAGTAGCGGCTGGCACGTCTTATATGTGCTAACTTACGTGATGTTGCTGCTTTTTGTGCTCTCGTGGTTCTGGGCGCGCTATAGCCTGCACAATATGATTTTTCGGCGTGCCTCCGCCGCTACTCGCGTGCAGGTCGGCGAGATGTTCGACGAGCGCCTGATGCTGGATAACGTTAGCGTTCTCCCCAAGCTCTGGGTGCAGATCGCCGATGGTTCAACCCTGCCTGGACATCGTGCCGGCTATGTGGCCAGCATGGGTGGGCGCAAACGCGCAACCTGGCGCGCGCGCACAATTTGCAAACAACGAGGCCGCTATCAACTTGGCCCGGTGACGGCGACGAGCGGCGATCCTTTCGGAATGTTTCGCCGCCGCGTGACCCTGACGACGCCGCGTGACCTGCTCGTGTTGCCGCAAGTCCTGCCGATCAGCAACTTTGCGCTGTTCGCGGGTGGTCTGCCGGGGCGTGGCCGCAACCCGCGCCGCGCGCTTCAGACGACGACCAACGCGACCGGGATTCGTGAATATGTCAACGGCGACGCGCTCAACCGCATTCACTGGCGGTCCAGCGCGCACTTTAATCAATTGATGGTCAAAGAGTTCGATCTTGATCCCGCTCTGGATGCCTGGATTTTCCTGGATCTGCACGATAGTGTGCAGGCTGGCGAGGACGAGTATTCGACTGAAGAATATGGTGTGACGATCGCTGCAACGATCGCCAACTATCTCTTGCGCCAGGATCTTTCCCTGGGCGTGATCGTCAATGGTGAACAGCGCGAAATTCTCTCGCTGGATCGCGGCGAACGGCAGGTCGAGCGTGTGCTGGAGTCGCTGGCCGTGGTCAGATCGGGTCCAGGACCGGACCTCAAGGAAGCCCTGGCCGTCGATTCGCTCCAGTTCGCGCGCAATACCGTCGCCATTATCATTACCCCTTCCAATTCACGGGACTGGCACGATGGCGTGCGCCACTTGCAGCGTCGAGGTGTGCAGGTCGCGGTGATTGGCCTGATCGCTTCCTCGTTTGACCAGAGTCCTGTGGACGAAGATAGCCTGGCTCTCTTAGAAGGAGCTGGTGTCCCGGTATTGCGTGTCAGATGCCAGGATTCCATAAGTGAAATGCTCGAAAGAGACCCGGAGGCGCGGTACGCCACACGGAGGTAAGTACCTATGCAAGATACAGTAGTTGATCGTCTGGCGAAGGTTATTACCTCGGACGACGAACCTGAGAAGCCCGGGCGTGTGCAGCAGGCGGGCAATCTCCTCAAACATTTGCACCTGGCGGAGGGCTGGTTCTCTTTCTTTCTACTGGCCCTGGTCGTCTATAGCACGATCTGGTGTGTGCAGGCGGTGAACTGGGTCGATCACCTTAGCCTTCTGACCCCTTTGACCGCGTTGGGGTTGGTTCTGGGCGTTATTGCGGCCAAGCAACGCCGTATTCCGCGCCTGGTTGTGCATAGTGGCGCGGTGGTGCTGAGCGTGCTCTTCGCATTTTGGCAGACGAGCATTGCCGATTACTCCAACCATAGCGTGGCTCTGCTCAACAGTATGCATACATGGTTATCGCTCGCTTTGAATGGAGGCACCAGTAGCGACGATTCCATTTTTCTCTTCTTGATCCTCACCCTGGGTTTTCTGCTCGCTTATACCAGCGCGTGGCTGCTCTATCGCACCCGTAGCCCCTGGCTGATGCTGCTGGCGAACTCGGTGGTTTTGTTGATTAATTTGAGCAATATCAGTCTCGGTTATGTGATCTTTCTGATCATTTTCTTGCTCGCCGCGTTTCTGTTGCTTCTGCGCTTCAACCTCTACGAGTCATCAACCGCTTGGAAGCGCCAGGGCTTACGCTGTTCCGATGATCTCAACTGGGAATTTATGCAGGCTGGGGCGATGATCTCGGTCGGCATTCTCATTCTCTCCTGGCTACTGCCCTGGGGCTATACCAACGGCCCTGCTTCAAAGATCTGGAGCACTAATAGTAACCCCTGGGTACAGGCGCAGAATATGTGGAATCGTTTGCTGGCCGTCAGTGGTGGCAACACGCCTCAGAATCACGGTAATTTCACCAATCTTCTGACCCTGGGCGGCAATCCCAACCTGATCAATACGCCGGTGTTTGAGGTCAAGACGACCGATGGCAGTCAGTATCTGATGTATAGCAGTTATGGTGAGTACGATGGTGCGAGTCATTGGATAAGTGGCTCACAGAACAGCACGCCTAATCCAGCGGATACTGTTGATTATGATCAATCGGATGATCTGGTGCCGGTAACTCAGACTATCCGCGTCATCAACCCGCCCGGTGAGCAGTATGGGTACATCTTCGGTGCTTCACAGATTGCTGAGACGAACCAGGCAACACAACTCATCTCGAATAAGTCTGACGGGGAAGTTGTGGCGTGGATGCGCACGAATGGGAAGCTGGCCGCTGGCGATGTCTACTCGGTGGTCTCGTATGTCTCGGACGCGGATATTACAACCTTGCGTACCGTGCCTCTGCCCGCGGATTCTCCACCACTGCCGAACGTAGCTAGCTCGATCCCGCCCACGTACTTTGACCCCACGATCGTCGCCATCTATACCAAAGTGCCAAAGTCGCTGGACCCGCGTATCAAGCAACTGGCCGAACAGATTACGGCGCGGGCACCGACGATGTACGATAAAGTGACGGCGCTGGAAACCTATCTCCGCAACAACTATACTTATGACTCGAAAATAACCGCGCCGCCTTCCGGCACCGAGGCAGCCTCCTGGTTCCTCTTCCAGTCGAGACGCGGCTATTGCAACTACTTCGCGACCGCAATGGCCTTGCTGGCGCGTGAACTGGGCATTCCGGCGCGCGTGGCGGCTGGCTATACCAATGGGACACTGAATGATAAGACAGGTAACTGGGATATCAATGGCACTGACGCCCATGCCTGGACGCAAATTTACTTTGCGGGCTATGGCTGGATCAATTTCGAGCCATCTGCCACCTTCTCAACCTTCGTGCGCCCGGTCAAGTCCAGCACGGTACCTGGCAATCAGGTGAATCCTGGGGGATCTGCTCCTGGTGATAAAAACGGGTCACACAATCGCCTCAATCTGGGGGATCACGAGAGTGATTCGACGACTGCTCCTCAGGGCACGACAGACACTGCCGCGCAGATTCGCACAGATGTGGGCATTGTACTGCTCATCCTGATCGCGTTTATCATGGGAGGTCTGATCTACTTCACCTTCTGGTGGCGTCGTCTTTATCGAGGTCTGAGTGTGCCGACGCAACTCTATGGTCGTGTGTCGCTGCTGGCTGGCTGGTCTGGCGTCGTTCACAGGCGTTCACAAACGCCGCGTGAGTATATGCAGACGGTCGCAACCGTGGCCCCGGAGGACGCGGTGGTCATTGAACGCCTGGGCGACATCTACACACGCGAGCGGTGGGCCGATCCAGAGAGCGCCGAACATCCCCAACGTTCCGGCGAATCCGCCGATCTGCCGGGCATCTGGCAACCGTTGCAACGCCGCCTGATGGTCTACATGGTGCGTCACCCCTACTTCCTGAGATCGCTGCCGTCCTGGCTTGGCGGTCAGACACGCCGCTTCTTCTTCAGGGGCGCGCGTCGCAGTTCGTCGACCGTCGTGGTTGAGGAACATCTGGAGCAGTGAACCTATTAAATGCGTCTGAGATGGGTAGGGCATCTTGCGATAGCCCTGCCCATCTGTCAATAGAGCGTGTGCCAAAAACTTCATTCTCTCGCATAACCTTTTCCCTTTTTCCCTCTCCACACTGACCGATGAGTGCTACATGTTTCTATCAGGTGAATCGCTGCGTAGTCGCTGCACATCGCGCATGGGAGGAAGACCAAAGAGGCTTTTGTACTCTCGATTGAAGTGGGAAGCATCTTGATAGCCGACGCGATAGGCCGCGCTGGCTGCGTCCAGGTCTTCTCCCAGCATCAGACGCCGGGCGTGCTGAAGCCGCAAGCGCTTCTGGAATTGCAGTGGACTCATTGCGGTGACGGCCTTGAAGTGATGGTGCAAGCCCGAAACGCTCATCCCCAACTCGTGCGCGAGGTCCTCAATGTGCAATGGTTGGTCGAAGTCCTGGCGCAAGCGGGCGACGGCCCTGGCGATATCGGAGGTGTATCCTCCCAGGGCCGCCAGGTGGCGGAGACGATCCCCTTGCTCTCCGATGAGGAGACGATAGATGATTTCCCGCGTAATCAGCGGCAACAGGAACGGCGCTTCGGCAGGAGTATCCAGGAGCCTGACAAGACGTACAGTTGCATCGAGCAGATTGCTATCCAGCAGACTGACATCGATAGCTCTTGCGCTCGCCTGCTTCTGAGGCGGCGTGTATTCCGCCTCCAACAAAACCGAGCTTACGATGGCGGGAGGGAGATCCAGGCGAAGGCTGAGATAGGGCCGCTCTTTTGAGGCTTCCACTACCTGGCTCACGCTGGGGAGTTCGATCGTGGCAAGCAGATAATGCAAAGGATCGTAGCGATAACGACTCTCACCAAGTAGAACCTCTTTACTGCCTTGCGCAATTATGCACACCGCCGGGGTGGATACTCCATGCAGTGGCGCGGTCGGTGAGGATGAACGAGCCAGGCGCAGCCCTGGTAGTGGCTGAAGCGTGCTATCTTCATGGAGAACCCGCGAGATGCGTTCAACCAGTTCCTCGCGATTGACCTGGAGTCGTTGCATTGCGCGTTCGGCCTGCTGGGTAATCATCGTAGCCATTGAACTCCTCCTCTGTTTGCGCTTATGCTTCTCTGCAAATTTTGCAGAATCAGACAATCATTTCCGACGATTATTCTATCATCCCATGCTCTGAAGCGTCTATACTCGCTGTAGATGAAGCACAGACCTTTCTGCTCGTGGCAGTCCTGTTGGAGTTTTTTTCAAGGGAAGGCCAGAGAAAAAAGGTTGAGCTGTACTGATCGTTTGTATTGAGGAGACGAAAAAGGACAAACTGTAATGGGAAAGCTTGATGGAAAGGTTGCGATTGTGACTGGATCTGGGCGAGAGATAGAGAGATGGAGATAAAACAGATGCTTATCTCCGCCTCTCTGTTATGCGCTTTTACCGGCAGGCCACGACTGAGCGATTCAACGCGCTCAGGACCGCTTTGACTGCTGCTAGCTCAGTATTGGTTTCGATGGCCGCGCCAAAAAATCTCTGGTGCGGCTCAATCTCGATCTGGATATAGGCTGCTGCCTGAGCGTCAGATCCCGCGCGCAGAGAATGTTCCGCGTACGAGAGCAGCTTAAAGCCAGCGATATCGCCCTGGTTCAGTGCCTGGACAAACGCATCAATGGGGCCATTGCCCTGCCCATGAATTTCGCGCGCCACACCCTCAATGCGCAGGCGGGCAGTACAAATGGTGTTTCCCGCCTCCTGCCCATTCTCCGCGTGGAAAGACTCCAGCGCGTATGGGCCTTCGCTTGAGAGATATTCCTGCTCAAAGGCGTGCAACAATTGCCCTCCTGAAAGCTCGTCGCCAGTCGTATCAGCCAGGGATTTGATGACCTTGCCAAATTCGACGTGCATCTCCTTCGGCAGTTGCAGCCCAAACTCACTCTCCAGGATATAGGCCACTCCGCCTTTGCCCGATTGCGAGTTGATACGAATAATGGCCTCGTATGTGCGGCCAATATCTTGCGGATCAATGGGCAGATACGGCACGTCCCAGAGCGCACCTGGCGTGGAATCTCGTGCCGCCATGCCCTTGCGGATCGCGTCCTGGTGCGAACCGGAGAAGGCGGTGAAGACCAGCTCGCCGCCGTAAGGCCAGCGCGCGGGAATCGTCATATGGGTGCATTGCTCGTAGACCTCGCGGATGGCGTCAAGATCGCTGAAATCCAGACCGGGATCGACGCCTTGCATATACATATTGAGCGCGAGGGTAATGATATCGACGTTGCCGGTCGTGGTCACG
>Ga0207674_10004390_pt1 | contig 17000 bp, 15 predicted proteins | sample KBSCornC72_FD_184303 | JGI IMG/M metagenome (GOLD analysis project Ga0207674, IMG submission 184303) | Corn rhizosphere microbial communities from Kellogg Biological Station, Michigan, USA - KBS Corn C7-2 (SPAdes) (version 2) | ecosystem: Host-associated > Plants > Roots > Rhizosphere > Soil ... | reverse complement strand
CTTCAATCCGCCCGACTTCGAAGACCGTCTCGCCGGCACCCTCGAGTGAGGCCGTCACGGAATCGGCGTCACCCTCACCAACTATGGCGACCATTCCAATGCCGCAGTTGAAGGTGCGCGCCATTTCCTCGGGCGTGATGCCTCCACCCTGCTGGAGGTACGTGAAGATCCGCGGCTTCTCCCATCGATCTGTATCTACAATCGCGTGGCAAGTTTCCGGCAGAACACGCGGAATATTCTCGAGAAGTCCGCCGCCGGTGATGTGCGCGAGACCTTTGATCCTGCCTTGCTGAACCAACGGAAGCAGTGACCGGACGTAGATTTTCGTCGGTTCGAGCAGGATCTGCGCCAGGGTTTCTCCGCCGGCCCACGGAAGCGTCTCGCCGAGATTCCATCTTTTCCGCTCAATGATCTTGCGGACGAGCGAAAAACCGTTGCTGTGAACTCCGGAACTGGCGAGCCCCAGGACGAGGTCGCCCGGCGAAATCGTCCCGCCGGTCAGAACCCGATCGCGTTCGACTGCTCCGACACAAAAGCCGGCGAGGTCATAGTCGTCCACGGCATACATTCCGGGCATTTCCGCGGTCTCGCCACCGATCAGGGCGCAACCGGCCTGAAGGCATCCTTCGGCGATCGACGCGACGACGGTTGCCGCGACATCGTTGTCGAGTTTGCCGGTCGCGTAATAATCGAGGAAAAACAAAGGCTCGGCGCCTTGAACGATCAGGTCGTTGGCGCACATGGCGACCAGGTCGATGCCGACGCCCCCGTGCTGCCCGGTTTCGATCGCCAGCTTGAGCTTCGTCCCGACGCCATCGTTCGCGGCGACAAGGATCGGATCGCGGTATCCGGCCGCCTTCAGATCGAAGAAGCCGCCAAATCCGCCCAGCTCGGCGTCAGCACCCGGCCGCGAGGTCGAACGGGCCAGCGGCCCGATTGTCTTGACGAGCGCATTTCCGGCGTCGATCGATACTCCCGCGTCGGCATAAGTGAGGGGCTTCTGGCTCATCGCGAGCGGGCACTAGAGACAAGCCGCTTGGATTTCCACGCCGTTATCGCCAAAAGGCACGGCGCATGCTCCGTCGCCGCTTCGTAATCCCCGTTCTGATGCTGTTGATCGTCGCCGGAATCTCCGGTGCGCTCTATGCGCAGCTCGAAACCGCCGACCGCGGCATCCTTCCGCTCGACAGTTCCGGCACGCTCGAAATCACGGGAATCCACGTCGATGTCGGTGCTGCCGACGCCCAAACCGCGCGCTATGCGGCCTGGCGCGTTGCCCAGCGGCAAGGCTTCCGGATGCTCTGGGCGAAAATGCACAATGCTCAGCTCGACCAGGCTCCGAATCTCCCTGATTCGACGCTCGACGACATTGTCAGCTCGATCAATGTCGAGCGCGAGCAAATCGGACCGAATCGCTACATCGCCGACCTGGGCCTGCTCTTCGACCGCGCCCGCGCGGCACCCTTTCTGGGGGTCGAGGGCGGAGAGGTGCAGCGCTCCGTGCCGATGCTGCTGATCCCGATCACGATCACGGGAGGCACTCAAACCACCGTCGAACTGCGCAACCAATGGCAGCGCGCCTGGGCCCAGTTTCGCACGTCGCAGAGCCCGATCGATTATGTGAGGATCAGCGGCCTCGGCATCGACCCGATGCTCGTCAACGCATCCCAGACCGACCGGCCAGGGCGCGGCTGGTGGCGCAACATCATCGACCTTTATGGCGCCGCCGACATCCTCGTCGCCGAGGTGCAGCTGCAGCGCCTGTATCCGGGCGGACCGGCCCGAGCCCGCTTCGTCGGGCGCCACGGCCCGGACAATGAGATTGTCGGCGGGTTCACGCTAACCGCCGCGAATAGTGATGCTATCCCGGCGATGATGGCCGAGGGCGTTCGCCGGATGGACGAGTTGTTCACGACGGCGCTAGCCGCTGGCAGGCTCGAGCGCGATCCATCCCTCAACCTGCCGCCGCCGCCGATCACCGAGCTTCCACCCGAGAAACCGATCGAGAAGGCGACCAACGTCGCCAATGCCTTCCAGGTGCAGATCAGCAGCGGCGGTGACGTGAACATCTATAATTTCGCGATGGCCCACCTGAGGACACTCGGCGGAATCCAGTCGGCAACGCCGCAGCTCATCAATCCCACGGGCACGAGCTATGTCCTGGTCGCTTATCAAGGAAGCATCGCTCAGCTCGCTGCCGCGCTTGGCGGGCGAGGATGGACCGTCGAGACCACTGGCGGAAACGTCGTCAAGATGAAGTCGGCTTCGGGCAAGCCTCCGCCGCTTCCGCCACCACCGGTGCCTCAGCAGCCCGCAACGCCTGCTGCACAGGCGCCCAAAACGGGCAGCCAGCAATGAAGCAGGGGCCGGACCAGATCGCGCTTCCGCTCGACTGGCCCCATACCGAAGGCGACGCCCGCTTCATCATCTCGGACGCCAACCGCGAGGCTTTCGAGCATTTCCGCAGCTGGAGCCTGTGGCCCGTCAAAGCGACCGTCCTGACTGGCCCACGGCGCTCGGGGCGCAGCCTGCTCGCGCGAAGCTTCGTGGAGCGGGTCCAGGGACGGCTCTTCGACGACGCCGAAGAGCGGGACGAGGAAGAAATCTTTCACGCCTGGAACCAGGCACAGGACACAGGCCGACCACTGGTGATGGTCGCGGACGAAGCGCCGCCTCTTTGGGCGCCGCGTTTGCCCGACCTGAAGACTCGGCTCGCCGTCACTCCGGTGATCAGGATCGAGCATCCGGACGACATGCTTTTCTCCGCGCTGATCCAGCTGTTTTTCGCCGATCGCGGGTTGCATATCCCAGCCGATGCGCTTCGCTTCATGGCCGAGCGGTTGCACCGTGATTACTGGACCGCGGAACGCGCCGTCGAAACGATCGATCGATTCGCCATTTCGGAGCGAGCCCGCCTCAGCCTCCCGACGATAAGACGGGCGCTGATCGAAGCGCGGATGATCGGCGAAGCCGCCTAGCCGCAAGTCGCGGAGAGAACGCGATTCTGCTGGTCCAGTCGGACGGTCAGTCGAGTGCGGCTGTAGTCCATCGTGATCATCGCTCCGAACGGTACCCAGCGCAGCTTGCGCGCCCGCCCGGCTGCCATCATCTGTGCGCCCAGTTCAGCGCTGGCGACCTGGCCCTTGAACGTGTCGAGCGCTCCCGATTGCTGACAGATCGATCCTTCCGGCACCTGGTCGAGGCCGACTTCCACGCCCCTTGGACCCGCGGCCGAGCAGCCCGCAGCGACGAACACACCAAGCAAGAGCCACGACTTACGCATCGACCGTCTCCTCCCTGGCGATTCGGCTCATCTTGAGCTTGCCGTTCTCGATCGCAAAGCCGAGCCGCCCCTCGACCAGGTCGAGCGCGTCCTTGCCGAACTCGTCGTAGCGCCAGCCGTTCAGGATATTGAGATCCTTGCGCACGCCCGCGGCGAGTGCCTCGAGTTCGTCGGAGCGGGCGATCAGGCGCGCGGCCACGCCGGCCTCCTTGGCGCGGATCTTCAGGAGCAGCTTCAAAAGGTCGCTGACAAGCACGCCGTCCTTCGTGAGACCCGGCCTCTTGGGCTCGCGATCCGGCAATTCGTTCGGGTCGAGCGGTTTTGCCGAGTTCAGCGCCGAGATCAATCGCGCGCCGATGTCATTATTCCTCCAGCCCGCCGACAAACCGCGAATCCGCCCGAGGTCGTCCTGGTTCTTCGGCGGATGGAGGACGATTTCGTTGAGCGTGTCGTCCTTGACGATCCGCCCACGCGGCAGATTCTTCGTCCTTGCCTCGGTCTCGCGCCAGCCGGCCAGAGCCTTCAGCCGGCCGAGTACCGCCGGATTGCGACTGGGGAGCTTCAATCGCTTCCACGCCGCATCCGGCTCGAATGCGAAACTCGACGGGTCGGCGAGCCGCTCCATTTCCTCGTCCAGCCAGGCGCCACGGCCCGTTCGCTTCAGCTTCTCGACCATCCTCGGGAAGATTGTCGCCAGATGCGTGACGTCGGCGATCGCATAGTCGATCTGGCGCTTGTCCAGTGGACGGCGGCTCCAGTCGGTGAATCGCGCGCCCTTGTCGAGGCTATGCCCGAGCAAGCTCTCGATCAGGTTCGAATAGCCGATCTGCTCGCCATGCCCGAGGGCCATTGCGGCGATCTGCGTGTCGAATAGCGGGATTGGGACCTTGCCCGTCAAATTATGGATGATCTCCAGGTCTTGTCCGCCGGCGTGGAATACCTTGAGCACCTCAGCATTCTCGACGAACAGGTCGAGCAGCGGCTTCAGGTCCAGGTCGGCCTTGGGATCGACCGCGGCGGCCTCGTCGATGCTCGCTACCTGGATCAGGCAGAGATCCGGCCAATAGGTATTCTCGCGCATGAACTCGGTGTCCACGGCGATGAATGGATGCTTCGACAAGCGGTCGACCAGAGTCTTCAGTTCGTCGGATTTTGTAATCAGTGGATGAATGCGCATGAGTCTTGGTCGCGCTTTAGCGGTGCTACCGCGGGTTGACAAAAGCCTTTCCCGCATTGAAGCGCGGCGCGCGTTTTTCTCCACAATTTTCGCCTAGCGAGCCCTGGTCCTCATGCACGCCTACCGTACCCATAATTGCGCTGCTCTGCGCGCCAGCGATGTTGGCGAGACCGTTCGCCTGTCGGGCTGGATCCATCGCAAGCGCGACCATGGCCATCTGCTGTTCGTTGACCTGCGCGATCATTACGGAATTACGCAGATCGTTGCCGACACCGAATCGCCGTCATTCAAGATCCTCGATCGAATCAGGGTGGAATCGGTCGTGACAGTGGAGGGCAAGGTCGTCGCCCGCTCTCCCGAGACGGTGAACAAGAACCTTGGGACCGGTGAGATCGAAGTTCGCGCGAACGGGGTGACGGTTCAATCAGCCGCGGCCGAACTGCCGATGCCGGTATTCGGCGAACAGGATTATCCCGAGGAAATCCGACTCAAATACCGCTACCTCGACCTGCGCCGCGAGCAGGTGCATTCGAACATCATGCTTCGCGCCGCGGTGATCGCTTCGATCCGCCGGCGGATGATCGAGCAGGGGTTTACCGAATTCCAGACGCCGATCCTGACGGCGAGCTCGCCGGAGGGCGCCCGGGATTATCTCGTCCCCAGCCGCGTCCATCCCGGAAAATTCTACGCGCTCCCCCAGGCGCCGCAGATGTTCAAGCAGCTGATCATGGTCGCGGGCTTCGACCGTTACTTCCAGATCGCGCCCTGTTTCCGCGACGAAGATGCCCGCGCGGACCGCAGCCCGGGCGAATTCTACCAGCTCGACTTCGAAATGAGCTTCGTCACCCAGGACGACGTGTTCGCGGCGATCGAGCCAGTCCTGTCGGGCGTCTTCGAAGAATTTGCCAATGGCAAAACGGTGACTCTGGCGGGCGAATATCCTCGCATTCCATATAAGGAAGCACTGCTAAGATACGGAAGCGACAAGCCCGACCTTCGCAATCCGCTGCTGATTTCTGACGTTGGCGAACATTTCAAGGGTTCAGGCTTCGGCCTGTTCGCGACGATTGTCGAAAAGGGCGGCACCGTTCGTGCCGTCCCGGCCCCGGGCACGGCCGAAAAGAGCCGCAAGTTCTTCGACGACATGAACGAATGGGCGCGCGGCGAGGGCTTTGCCGGGCTCGGCTATGCAACCCGCAAAAGCGGGGAGTGGGGAGGCCCGATCGCCAAGAACCATGGCGAAGAGGGCATGAACCGCCTCGCTGACGAGATGGGCCTTGGACCGGACGACGGCATTTTCTTTGCCGCCGGGAAGGAAGAGGAAGCCGCCAGGCTCGCGGGATTTGCCCGCACCCGAGTCGCCGAGCAGCTCGACCTGCTCGAAAAGGACGCCTTCCGCTTCTGCTGGATCGTCGATTTCCCGATGTACGAATATAATGACGAACAGAAGAAGATCGACTTCAGCCACAATCCCTTCTCGATGCCTCAGGGTGGAATGGAAGCGCTTGAGGCGGAGGATCCGCTCGATATCCTCGCCTGGCAGTATGACATCGTCTGCAACGGGGTGGAGCTGAGCTCCGGAGCGATCCGGAATCATCGCCCGGACATCATGTACAAGGCGTTCGAGATTGCCGGTTATACCAGCGAGGAGGTCGACACGAACTTCGCGGGCATGATCAATGCCTTCAAGTTCGGTGCACCGCCGCACGGCGGCTCCGCCCCAGGCATCGACCGCATCGTCATGCTGCTCGCCGATGAGCCGAACATCCGCGAGGTCATCCTCTTCCCGATGAACCAGAAGGCGGAAGACTTGATGATGAACGCGCCCTCGGAGGTCGACCCGAAACAGCTCAAGGAGCTGAACATCCGAGTGGTCGCCGACGCGGCTGTCCCAAAATCGTAAGCCTCCGTTGCCGTTGATTGCGACGCTTCGGTGGAAGCGATAAGCCTGTCTTCGCGTGCCAATCGACAAGACGCGACAGGAACGGAGCGCGGCGTTCACCGGTGACTATGACGCGGCGCTGTCGGCGCTGTGCTTGCACCTTGGCGAGCTTCAACTGCCGCAGATCGCTCATGGAAGGCGCGCCATCATCCTCTTCGAAGGGCCGGAGGGCGCGGGCAAGAAACGCGCGCTGAAGGCGCTCGCGGCGGCGTTCGATCCCTGTCACTGTGCCGTTCACTGGACTCGCCATGACCGTCGCGAATCCTCGGAAGGTCATTGGCTCGCCCGTTTCTGGAGGCAATTGCCGGGCGCCGGCGACACTTCGATCTTCTTTCGCAGCTGGTATCGCCGAGTGCTCGACGACCGGATTCTCGGTCGCCTGGACGACAAGGATCTCGCCCGCGCATTTGACGAGATCAACGAGTTCGAGGCGCAGCAGCGCGACTACGGCACCTTGATCGTCAAGCTCTACTTTGACGTTAGCGCCGAGGTTCAGGAAGCGCGGTTGAACGACCGCGCCGCCAATCCCTGGAGCCGCGTCGCTCGCGGCGGCGAGCGGATGGTTGTCGCCGATCCCGCCTATGCGAATGCTCTCAAGGATTTGCGGGTCAATTCGGATACGCGATGGTCGCCCTGGCGCATGATCGACGGCGACAATGAAGCGCAGGCGACGATTGCGGCTTTGTCGGCGATTGCGGACGCCTGGAATGAGGCCATGCCGGCCGAGCCGCCGCGTCTGGTCAGTGCTCCAAAAAGCGCGGCCTAGTCTGCCGGCGGGTAATCGATGCGCATCACTTCGTAGCTCTTCTCGCCCGAAGGTAGCCTCACAATCCTTTCATCGCCCACTCGCGCTCCAATAAGGGCGCGGGCGAGCGGCGCGCTCCATCCGATCCGCCCGGAAGTTGCGTCCGCCTCGTCGTCGCCGACAAGCGTCACGATGCGACCATTGTCGTCCTCGTCGGCAAGCTCGACCGTGGCGCCGAAACGAACCTGGTCGCGCGACTTCTGTCCGGCCGGATCGACAATCTTCGCCAGTTTCATGGTCTTTGCGAGGTAGGCGAGGCGCCGGTCGATCTCACGCAGTCGCTTCTTGCCGTAGAGGTAATCGGCATTCTCGGACCGGTCGCCGAGTGAAGCGGCCCATGAAACGACTTCGACGACTTTCGGCCGCTCGACTCCAAATAGCTCGTCATATTCAGCGCGAATGCGCGCGAATCCCTGGGGCGTGATGAAGCGAGGAGCATCGGCCATCCGGCCGCCCTATCAGGCCGGCTGGCTTCTTCCGAGATAGCGTGAAACGTGCAGAGCCGACTGTTGCGCCGACGGACCACGCATCGAATCATAGACGACGCTATTCTCGATCACCCGCTGAACATAAGCCTTGGTTTCAACGTAGGGGATGGCCTCAATCCACTTGAGCATGTCCACGCGGTCGCGCGGATCGCCATATTGGCGGATCCATTTCCCGACGTTCCCTGAGCCTGCATTGTAACTCGCAACCGCGAGCGGAACGCTCCCGTCCCAGATGTTGAGCATGCGCTGGAAGTAGGCCGAACCCAGCATGACATTGTAGGTCGGGTCAGATGTCAGCCTGGATCCGTCATAGCCCATGCCCATCTTGTCCGCCTGCTCGCGAGCCGTGCCGGTCATAAGCTGCATCATGCCCCGCGCTCCGGCGTGGCTGACGGCATAGGGATCGAAGGAACTTTCCTGACGGGTGATCCCGTGCGCCAGTGACCAGAGGTTCGGCGAGACCGACGATGAAAGCATCGGATAGGCCTGCCGGACGTAAAACATCGAACCCTTGATCCGGGCCGAGCGGGCCACCCACACGGGCAGGTCCTGGCGACCGATCTGTTGACCAAGCTCGACCGCGAGCGACCGGTCGGTGTCGTTGTCGAGCGATTCTGCGAGTGCTCGAACGAACTGCATCCGCTCCTGGGCATTGCCTTGCTGGTTCATCAGTCGAACTGCCTGAACGAGGCGGTTGGCGTTGAAAGCGGCACGTTGCGCCGGAGTGGCCGTGGCTGTGGTCGAATTTTGCGGTGGGGTCACCGACCTCCCGAGCCGTTCCAGCGCCAGCTGGCCGTAGAATAGCTCAGGATAGGCCGCTGCGGCCTGGAAGTAGCTGTTCGCTTCCTGAAGCCGTCCGGCGGCAAGCGCGGCCCGTCCGGCCCAGTAATTGCCCTTCGTCCGCACCTGCAACGACCGTCCGGCGGTCGCATAATTGTAGAACATCGCGACCGCGCTTCCGGGCTGCCCGGTCCGGTCGAGCGCGATCATCCCGCCGAGCCAGACGAGGCTCGTATAATTGTCGCGGAGCTCGATCGGCTGCTGGCTGATGTCCGTGCCGCGCGGGAGGACATCGCTGAGATGCCGCGTGATGTTGAACGCCGTCGTCCATTGACGGTCCTGGGCTGCATCGTTCGCGAGCGTCAGGAGCATGTCGTAGAAGCGGTCGGGATCCGCCGCCGGGTAAAGGAATTTATGTTCCCGGGCAGCCAAGTCGCGTGCGGACTGATCGTAATCGCTGGCGCGCAAATAGCGCATCCGGTCCATCATCAATCCCGGATCGCTCGTCACCTGGCCGATGACGGCCCCGTAGAGGCTTTCCGCGTCCGGCGATTTGCGCTGCATCGCGATCCGCGCAGCGAAGGCCGCGCGCCGTGCCGGACTGGTCATCGAATAGAAGCGCGCCGCGTCGTCGGCATCCTTGGCGAAGAGGAAGGCGTCCACTCGAGCATCATGGTCCGCGGTCGTGAAGCTGTTGCCGTACCGGGCCCAGATCGACTGCTCGTCCGCCGAACTCAGGTCCGCCGAAGCCCAGGCTTTCCGGGCCGCCGCGAGCGCTTCACTTGCACGGCCGCTGGACTGCAGGGCGTCGGCGAGCCGGGCGTACCCTCCGCCTGACCTCGGCGGATCCTTGGCGAAGAAGGCGATAACCGTCGCAGGATTCTCGCCAGGAACCATCGCCTTTTCCGCCCAGAGGCGCATCTTGCTCTCTTCCGGCCAGTCGGGATTGGCGATGAGGAAGCGAGCATAATCGGCAAAGCGGTAGCCGTTGCTCTGACGAAGCCGCCTCCAGTCGGCGATCGCATAGCTGACGCTCGACGTCGTGTACGTGGGGACGGGAGAGTAATTGTACGGGGCTCCATACTGCCCGGACGCAGAGGAGACGGCTGCCAGAAGGGCGGGGATGAAGATCGCTGCGCGCCACATGCTGGACATTTTGCAGTCCCCCTCCTTATCAGCCAGTGAACGGGGCCGACTTGTCCACAGAAAACCACCGTCCGAGAGGTAAGTTCATGTTCTTCGGGTCAATTCCGGCGCTTGTGACGCCATTTTCGGACGGCCGTGTTGCCGAGGACACATTTCGCGAGTTCGTCGAGTGGCAGATCAGCGAAGGGTCCGACGGACTGGTCCCGTGCGGCACGACCGGTGAAGTCGCGACGCTGAACGACGAAGAGCATCGCGCGGTCATCGCCATCACCGTCCAGGTCGCAAATGGCAGAGTGCCGGTGATCGCCGGCTGCGGAACCAATTCTACCGCCGCTTCGATCGAGAGGATCCGTGCAGCCGCCGACCTTGGTGCGGATGCCGCATTGTGCGTCGTGCCCTATTACAACAAGCCGAGCCAGGCGGGCCTTGAGGCTCACTTCACGGCGATTGCTGACGCCTCGCCGATCCCGATCGTGGTCTACAATGTGCCGTCGCGGACGGTCGCCGACATTTCCGTCGACACGTTGGCGAAGATTTCACGTCATCCGAAGATCGTCGCGGTGAAGGACGCGACCGGGAACCTGGCCCGGGTTTCGGACCAGAGGCTGCAATGCGGCGAGGATTTCTGCCAGCTCTCCGGCAATGACGACATGGCGCTGGGCTTCAATGCCATGGGCGGGGTCGGTTGTATCTCGGTCAGCGCCAACGTCGCGCCGCGGCTGTGCGCCGACTTCCAGAAGGCGATGCGCGAGCGGCGGTGGGACGATGCCCTGAAGCTGCAGGACAGGCTTTATCCACTCCACGTAGCCTTGTTCACCGACGCCTCGCCGGGACCGACGAAATATGCGCTGACGCGCATCCGCAACGACTTCCCGGGGGAGCTTCGACTGCCGCTGGTTGAGGCATCGGAAGCCTCGAAGCGCGCGGTCGATGATGCATTGGAGCACGCAGGCCTTATCTAAGATCCATGGCCAAGCCGCTCCCGCAACAGTTCGACAAGCAGAAGGTCGTCGCCGAGAACCGGCGGGCGCGCTTCGACTATTTCGTCGAGGAGCGGTTCGAGACCGGGATTCAGCTCACCGGAACCGAGGTAAAATCGCTGCGGCAGGGCCAGGGATCGATAGCGGAGAGTTACGCCGCCATCGAGGATGACGAGGTGTGGCTGATCAACAGCCACATTCCGGAATATAGCCACGGCAACCGCCTCAACCATCAGCCGCGACGCCAGCGGAAGTTGTTGCTGAAGGGTCGCGAAATCGCCAAGCTGCATGGAGCGGTGAACCGCCAGGGCCTCACGCTCGTGCCCTTGTCGATCTATTTTAACGGCGCTGGGCGGGCGAAGGTCGAACTGGCGCTGGCCCGGGGCAAGAAGGTGCACGACAAGCGCGAAACGGTGAAGGAGCGGGACTGGAAGCGGGAGCAGCAGCGCCTGATGCGGAATCGTGGCTGAGAGCACATCCGTGAACTGGCTCCTCAAACATATTCCAACGCGCGAATCGATCCATCGCTATCGCTTGCTGAGGCCGTTCGCGCGCCATTTGAGCAAGCCGGAACTGTGGCGCTTGCATCGCCGGTCGGTTCCTCGCGGAGTCGCGCTGGGCCTTGGCATCGGGATCATCATCCCATTCATGCACACGATCCTCGCCGCGCTTCTGGCCATTCCGCTGCGCGCCAACGTGGCGATCGCCGCGGCTTTCACGCTCGTGGTCAATCCGCTGACGATCCCGCCGATGTATTATGCGGCCTACAGGATCGGGTCCTGGGAGCTTCATCACGACGCGACGCTCATGAACCCGGCGGCGGCCGAACGCGCGTCCGGGGAGCTCGCCCGATTCCTGTTCTGGATTCATGAAGCGTCGGGCCCGATCGCGCTTGGGATCCTCACGATCGCGGCTGTGGCGACGCTCGTCGGTTATTTCGGCTCGGCTTTGCTGTGGCGTGGCTGGCTGCGGAGCAAATGGCGGGCGCGGCGGCAGGCGCGGCTCGGATCGGCAGCAAGAGAGCGCCAGTGATCGACGGGTTCACCGGTGATCGACGTTTCTATCTCGGTTGGGCGCAGGTCTGGCGACGCAACCATCGCGAGGCGAATCTCCGGGTCCGGTTGCCGACCGACCCGCATTCGCCGTCACCGCAGCGGACATGGATCGTGCGGAACTTCGATCCATGGTACCCAGCTTTCGATGTTCAGCCCGGGCAAAACCTCTACCTCGCGCCTTCGGACCGCGTTCGCATTTCGTAGGGGGTGCGGCTGAATGCTCCACCAGGACCTTCCCCGGATCGATTCGACACCGCTTGATGGCTATGGCCGGTGGCTGGCGCCTGCGTTGATCGCCGGCGCGGCGCTGACCGCCGCCCTGCTTCTCTTGCTCTCCGGCCAGCCGACTTTTGCGGGGGTCGCGGCGGCCATCGGCGTCATCGCCGCCGGAGCGTTCCATTGGCTTGGCGATCGCCGGCAGCCCGTTTCCTCGGCAATCTCGCTTGGACCGGATTTCTCGCTCGTTGGATCTGCGCTCGGGGTTTGCGCGGACCCTGTGGCGCTGACGACGGGCGAAGGCTCCCTCCTCATCGCCAACACTGGTTATCGCGAACTCTTCGGGGCGTCACGGCCGCCGCTCGAGCTTGCGACCGATGAAGACGGCCGGCAGGGGTTGGCGCTCGCCCGGAACATGGCATGGCGCGACGGAGCCGGCTGCGCGACCGGGGTTCTTACCACTGGCGGAACCTCCGCGGTTGAAGTCGAACGGGTCGGCCTCCAGGGTGATTTGCTTCTGTGGCGATTTCCGCGAGCACCGGCGCCGGACGCGCAATCCATAACCGCAAACTGGATCTCCGGGGCGACCGGCGCGCATTTCGCCGATGCCGGAGTATTGGCCGCGCTCGTTGACGAGGACGGCAAGATCATCGTCGCGAACGCATTGTTTGAGGAGCGCGCGATTGGTGTTGACGAACAATCGGCCCAGCGGCGCTTTTCCGATTTCGTCGAGGTCGGCGAAGACCATCTCGTTCGCCTGACCGCCGAAAAGGAGGCTGGTCGGCCATTGCAGCTGGTTCATGTGCCGCTCGACCGGAAGAAGGGCGGGACCGCCGGCACATTCCTCTTGTTCGAAGGCGCGGACGGCGCCGGGCCGACCGACGCGGCGCATCTCCAGGCCTTGCTCGACGTGCTTCCGATCGGACTCGCCCTGGTCGATCGCGACGGCCGCTTCCTGACGATGAACCAGGCTTTCCGCGGAACGGCGGGGATCAAGGGGAACGCAAACCCGGTTTATCCGGGCGACCTCGTCGTGAAGGAGGACAAGGCAGCCGTGGCCGACGCCGTCCGGCGCAACGCGCGGGGACCCGCGATGTCGGGCGACCTTGCGGTCCGGCTGTCACGACAGCCGGCCGAGCCCGTGGCGCTGACGCTCGCCGGCCTTCGCGGCCTCGGCGACGCCGCCGTGCTCCTGCTGCTCAAGGACAATACGGAAGAGGCCAAGCTCAAGCGCCAGGTTGCGCAGGCGACGAAGATGCAGGTCGTCGGTCAGCTGGCCGGCGGCGTGGCGCACGACTTCAACAATATCCTTACCGCGATCATGGGCCATTGCGACCTCATGCTGATGCGGCACACGCCCGGGGACAGCGACTATGACGATATCCAGCAAATCAAGTCGAATTCGAACCGCGCTGCTGGGCTTACTCGACAGCTTCTTGCCTTCTCGCGGCAACAAACCCTGCGTCCGCAGGTGCTCCAGCTTCCCGACGTTGTGTCGGAGGTGTCCCATCTGCTGAAACGGCTGCTGGGTGAAACGGTCGAGTTGATCGTGAAGCATGGCCGCAACCTGGGGCCGGTTCGCGCCGATCCCGGCCAGCTCGAGCAGGTCATCGTCAATCTCGCGGTCAATGCCCGTGACGCGATGGCGGAAAAGGCAACTGCCGGCACGCTTACCATCCAGACCTACGCGGTGAAGGCCGATCAGGTCGCCGAGCTCGGGTCGGACATCCTGCCGATCGCGGACTATGCCGCGCTATCGGTCACCGATACGGGATGCGGAATCCCGCCAAGCGTGCTCGGCAAGGTCTTCGAGCCCTTCTTCACGACCAAAGAGGTCGGCAAGGGCACGGGGCTGGGCCTTTCCACCGTCTACGGCATCGTCAAGCAATCGGGCGGATTCATCTTCGCCGATTCCAAGGTCGGCGAAGGCACGCGCTTCGTAATTTATCTTCCGGTGCACCGCGAGGAGGCCAGCGCCGCCAAAGCCCGCAAGGCCGGAAAGCCGAAGGAGAGCGAACTCTGGGGCAGCGGCACCGTGCTTCTGGTCGAGGACGAGCCGATGGTCCGCGGCGTGGCGGAGCGCGCGCTCACGCGTCACGGTTATACCGTCATCACTGCCGACAACGGCGAGGACGCGCTCGAGGTGATTGGGCGCGGGGAGGCGATTGATCTCCTGATCAGCGACGTTGTGATGCCGGGAATGGACGGACCCGCGATGGTGGAGGAAGCCCGCAAGAGCCGGCCGGATCTCAGGGTCCTCTTCATGTCGGGCTACGCCGAGGAGCAACTCAGGAACTCAATCGACGTCGACAATGTCAGCTTTCTGCCCAAGCCATTCTCCGTCCAGGAGTTGGCCGAGGCCACAAAACGGACCATGGAAGCGAAATAAATCTTTGCGCCGGGTGCAGCGCGCCGTATGCGATACTGCCGATGAGCCAGTCGCGTTCCATCCTGATCGTCGAAGACGAACCGCTGATTGCGATGATGCTCGAGGATTTCCTCGATTCGCTCGGCCATCAGGTGCGCCGCACGTGCGAGACCGTCGAGTGCGCGCTCGAGGAGGTGGAGAAAGGCGGGTTCGACCTCGCAATACTCGATGTGAACCTTCGCGGCGAGAATGTCTGGCCCGTGGCGACCAAACTCCGCGAAAAGAATGTGCCTTTCGTGATTGCGACGGGAGGTCACGTCGATCCGCCCCCGGCCGAGTTCAACGACGCACCGGTGATCGAAAAACCCTATACGGTCGACCGCGTCACACCGGCGATCGAGGCGGCGTTCGCGGTCTGATCCGACCAAAGTTGGGACACGGTAAGGTTACCGCGGCATCCAAGCCCACTTGCTAGGTTGTTGCAGCCAATCCATATTCCGATCGATGCGTGAAGCGATCTCTGGGGGGCCGCGTTAAGACTCCAGCAGAGTTGATTGTGTCATAAAGCGGGCTAGCATGCCCATGAGAGGACGGTCGTTCGCGGCCGCAGAGCAAGGACGGGAATGACCAAGCTTCAAGGCGGCGACAGCAAGAGCACGCTCTACTGCTCATTCTGCGGCAAGTCGCAGCACGAGGTCCGCAAGCTGATCGCCGGGCCGACCGTTTTCATTTGTGACGAGTGCGTCGAGCTCTGCAACGACATCATCCGCGAAGAGTCGAAGTCTGCCCTGGTCAAGACCCGCGACGGAGTTCCGACTCCCGCTGAGATCTGCAAGGTCCTCGACGATTATGTGATCGGCCAGGACCGCGCCAAGCGCGTCCTGTCGGTCGCGGTCCACAATCACTACAAACGCCTCGCCCACGGCTCGAAGACCGGCAATGAGGTCGAGCTTGCGAAGTCGAACATCCTGCTCATCGGCCCGACGGGTTGCGGCAAGACCTTGCTCGCGCAAACGCTGGCGCGAATTCTCGATGTGCCCTTCACCATGGCCGACGCGACGACGCTCACTGAAGCCGGTTACGTCGGCGAAGACGTCGAGAACATCATCCTGAAGCTGCTTCAGGCGTCCGACTATAACGTCGAGAAGGCGCAGCGCGGGATCGTCTACATCGACGAGATCGACAAGATTTCGCGCAAGTCCGACAATCCGTCGATCACCCGCGACGTGTCGGGCGAGGGCGTGCAGCAGGCCTTGCTGAAGCTGATGGAGGGCACGACCGCCTCGGTCCCGCCCCAGGGTGGCCGCAAGCATCCGCAGCAGGAATTCCTGCAGGTCGACACGACCAACATCCTGTTCATCTGCGGCGGCGCTTTCGCGGGCCTCGAAAAGATCATCGCGGACCGCCTCCAGGGCAAATCGATCGGCTTCGGCGCTCATGTCGCCGCGCCGGACGAGCGGAAGACCGGCGAGACTCTCAAGCATTGCGAACCCGAGGACTTGCTGAAGTTCGGCCTGATCCCGGAATTCATCGGCCGACTGCCGGTGATTGCGACCTTGATGGACCTCGATGAGGAAGCGCTGGTCAAGATCCTGGTCGAGCCGAAAAATGCGCTCGTGAAGCAGTACGCCAAGCTGTTCGACATGGAAGATGTCGAACTGGAGTTCACCGACGACGCCCTTCACGCCGTCGCCAAGAAGGCGATCGAGCGGAGGACGGGAGCGCGCGGCCTGCGTTCGATCCTCGAAGGCATATTGCTGGACACGATGTTCGACCTGCCGTCGATGGACGGGGTCGACGAAGTGCATATCGACAAGGACGTCGTCGAAGCCCGCAAGGAGCCCGTGCGGGTCTATGCGAAGAAGGATAAAACGGGCGACGCTGCGTGACGATGCGGGCAGTGGCGAGCGATCGCAGCCCTGACTGGACGGCGCCCCTCAACTGGTTTCCCAAAGCAATTCGGCAACCATCGAGCGCGTTCGGGTCGATCGCGGTCGGCTGGCTCCTGACCTTCCCGGCCAGCATCCTGTTGGCCGCGTTGATTCACTGGGTGGCTCCGAACGCCAAGGGACCAGAGTTTCCGATCAGCGGTCCGATGGCGATTTTCCTGCTCGTCATATTCTCGCCGGTTCTGGAAACCTTGATCATGGGCGGGGTGCTCTTGCTGCTTCTCCGCTTTGTGCCGCCGACATGGGCAGTCCTCATCAGCGCTGTGGGGTGGGGAATTGCTCATTCGACCGCAGCCCCGATCTGGGGCCTGGTCATCTGGTGGCCGTTCCTGATCTTCTCGACCTTGTTCGTCGCATGGCGCAGCCGTTCGCTTACGCTCGCCTTCATCATTCCGATGATCACGCACGGGCTGCAGAATCTCGGTCCGGCGCTCCTCGTCGCGACCGGCAAGCTGGTCTGAGCCTGGCCCTCGGCGCCTAGCGCCTCACTGCCGCCATCAGCTGCGATCCGAAGCGTTCCATCAGGTGCGCGTCGCGGCCGTATGGATCAGGGCGGAACACCACGCCGTCCGCGGTTGGGGCGACGGTCAGGTACGTCATGTACACGGGTACCGGCTGCGGCAGGTCCACTTCTTCCTCGATCTTCGGGTCCTTGCCCTTCGGCACGTAGCCGCCGAACAGCCAGTTGGCGAAACGCTTATAATCCTCGACCCGGACGCAGCCGTTGCTGATCCACAGCTCGTTCTTGGTGAAATGCTCCTTCTCCGGCGAATCATGGAGATAGATGCCGAAGTAGTTGGGCAGCATGAAC
>Ga0207674_10004387_pt1 | contig 17004 bp, 13 predicted proteins | sample KBSCornC72_FD_184303 | JGI IMG/M metagenome (GOLD analysis project Ga0207674, IMG submission 184303) | Corn rhizosphere microbial communities from Kellogg Biological Station, Michigan, USA - KBS Corn C7-2 (SPAdes) (version 2) | ecosystem: Host-associated > Plants > Roots > Rhizosphere > Soil ... | reverse complement strand
GCTAAAATCCCTCAGCCTGAATAACGGTGGCGTAGTGGGCTTTTACGCGACGACCGGTTCTGTTTCAACGGTACGGGCACATTTCAGCAATGGCGTTGAATACGAAACGGGTAAGACCATTGGCCAGCAGATCCGCCCATTTGTGTCCATCACGGACGATAAATTCGTCTTCTATGACACGATCGTTCGAAGCCCTAATCCAAAGGTCTTCGCTTATTCCATTCCATTTCCGGGTTCTCGGCTGAATAATCACCATCAGTTCTTGCGGAGTTGGACAAGCGCTCAGCCGCTGGAACTCGTCACCCTTGGAATCCAATCGTTTCCGAATTTCGAGTTTTCTGAACTGAGGGAAGTGCGAACGAACATTCTCGCTGGTGTTCCTACCGGGGCAAATATCCTGAATGATGCCGGCAGTGTTGTTTTTCACGCCAGCAGCGTGAATGGCAATGTTTTAAATGGCGGCATTTACGTTTATGCCGGCGGGCAACGTTCGACAGTAGTTGAAGTTCAGCAGGAGATCAGTTCCGGCAAAATGCTCACCGAATTTGCATTCGAAAATCAAATGCTCTATGCCATCAACAACCAGAACCAGGTTGTCTTTTACGCGAGATCCAAAACGCTGGGCAAAACTGGTTTCTTCCGGGGCACAAATCCATTAACCGACAAGGTCGTGGCAATCGGAGACATCGTCGACGGCGTCCAATTCACATTTCTAACGGCCAATGGTTCGCAGTGGTTCAATGATGCCGGCCAAATTGTTTTTATCGGAGCGGGTAACGCAGGTGGCGGCCTGTATGTGACCTCGGGGGTGGCTAGCCCGACGCAGACAAACACGGCCAGCGCTGTCGATCGTTGGAATCCGCCGGTAACCCCCGCGAACGGTATATTCGCGACGACGAACAATTGGCATCCCCTCAATGGCGATCCGCCGCGCATCCCTGAAAAGACTACCAACCATGTGGATACAGCGCTGTTTGATCGCGCCGAGGTTTACACCGTGACCGTTGGCAACCAGCACACCGACCGTCTTATCGTCAAAAATGGCAACGTAACTTTTCAAAACGGCAACTATTTAGTTGATGGCTTGTCCTTCGACGAACCTTCCGTGGTGGTCGATAATGCGCGGCTCACGCTCACAGCCATCACCTTAACGAACAATCACACATTAATTGGTGAAGCGGGTCCGTCGCGCGTGGACATTGGTCTCGACGGTGTCTGGAACAGTCGAGGTTCATTGCGAGTCGGCGGTTCCGGCGAAGGTGCTCTAACGATTGATACCAACGGACAAGTGGTCAGCGCCGAGGCGCGGATTGGCGGTGGCGGTGGCGGACACGTCGCTGTCTTTGGCGACGGAAAATGGACCACCGGAAATCTCGCCGTGGGTGCCGATGGAACAGGCGAACTGACGATTGACGCTGGAGCGAGTGTTGAAAGCGAGAACGTCTATATTGGTGGCTGGAACCAGGATCTCGGCGGCGCAGGAAATGTCACTGTCCGAGGAGAAAACGGCCAGGGACGTTCTTCCAACTTGCATACTTTTGGGCTCGTTGTCGGAAATCCTTCTCCAGGGACATTACAAGTGCGGGATGGCGCTTCGGTTGTCGTCGATTTCCAATTGATCTCCGGATTTCAGGCTGCCGGCTCCGTTACTGTTGCCGGAGCCGGCACGAATTCAGGTCGATCCCAGTTACTCGCGCCCAGCGCGTCTATCAACCGAGGTGACGTCTTGATTGACGATGGGGGCCTGATTCAATCGGAAAGTTTCTTCATGGGCGCCGAGCATGATTCGTTTGCAAAAATGATTATTCAGGGAGTCAGTGCCTTGACTGGATTGCCCTCATCGTTGCGCGTTCCAGGAACTAACGGTGATGCATTTCTGGGCAACGCGAATAATGGAGGCAGCGCGTTTTTACTGGTGCGGGACGGTGGTTTGGTGTTGGTCGGAAGATTGACTGTCGAAGGAGCATCGGAACGGTCCCCAACGTCCATCCGCGTCGAGGGAGCAGATTCTCTATTGGCGGTTGATACGTGCAAGCTGGATAATTTTGCGTCGATAACTTTGGTCGGTTCGCGAATGACAGTTTCTGAATCTTTGGAAATCGGCAACGACAGCCAACTCGCTGGCGTCGGCACATTAGATGTGGACCCTGGTGGTGTGGTCGTGAACACCGGCGGCACGATTTCTCCCGGCCTTTCGCCCGGCACACTCGTCATCAACGGCAGTTACGAACAGTGGTCCGACGGACGCTTGCTGATGGAAATTGGCGGAACAAACTCCTCCGATTGCGATCACCTCATCGTCACCAATTCAGCGACGCTGGACGGTAATCTCACGTTTCGATTCATCAACGGCTTCGCGCCGAAGACGGGCGAGCAGTTTGATTTTCTCGCTGTCAATGGACAGTTGGATGGCGATTTTGTCAGCGTAGGGCTGCAGAACCTCGCGCCAGGCTTCCAATTCAACCTTGCGACCAATGGCCCAGTAATGCGCATGACCGCGCTGAATGACGCCGCCTTCAGCACCGCCTTGCCGGGGCAGGTGCAGGTGAACGTGACGAACGTTGGTGGCATTGCTTACGCCACTTACATCATCACGACCAGCAATACGTGTCAGAGGATCCTCGCCGAAGGCACGTTGACACGGACCAACAATCAGTTCGCGCAAGCGTTTCAGGGCACGACACTCATACTGGGCGGTAGCTGCGCCGACGAACTCCGTAGCGTCACAAATGTCGTTGTCTTGGGCGCTTTGCCTCCAGGCGATTACTCGTTCAACATCGTTTCCGCCGGTCAAACATTGGACACAGTGCTTTTCACCGTGCCAGCCAGCGGCCAAAAAACTCTGCTCAATCTCACGCGCTTGGGGAACGGCAGTATGCAATTTCAAATCGAAGGACCGCCTCCCGTTCCCTATCAGATCGAGGCCTCGACCGATTTGAGAAGCTGGATCCAATTGGATAATGGCTTCCTCCCCGCTCTCTTTACCGATCCTGATGCAGCGCTTTTCCCCAACCGTTATTATCGCGCGCGCGTCGGACCTTGAGTCTCTAAATGCCCCTGATGGCAGAAAGCGCATCGCGGAAATCTTCCGGCAACGGTGCCTCAAATTTCATCCGCTTCCCCGTCCGCGGGTGAGTGAACGACAGTTGAAACGCGTGTAACATCTGCCGCGGCGCACTGTAGTTCGTCAACTCCTCCAAGCGCTGATTCTGCCGATTCCCATAAGTCAGATCGCCAACCAATGGAAATCCCAGAAACTGAAAATGAACCCGAATCTGATGCGTGCGGCCTGTGTGCAGAATCGCTTCCACCAACGTCGCCCCGCGCAATCGCTCAAGCACCCGATAACTCGTCCTTGCGGTCCTGCCCATGTCTTCATCCACAGCCATCCGTTTGCGATGCGAAGAATGCCGCGCAATCGCAGCTCGAATCTCGCCTCTCTCCCGCTGAATCTCGCCGCAAACAATCGCATGATACGTCTTATCCACGCTTCGACCTGCAAATTGAGACGAAAGCGCCAGATGCGTGTCATCATTCTTCGCAACCACCAAGCAACCGCTCGTGTCTTTATCCAAACGATGAACTATTCCGGGCCGCGCGACGCCGCCAATTCCGCTCAATTGCCCCTGGCAATGATGCAACAATGCATTTACCAGCGTATGTTCTTCGTGCCCGCCAGCCGGATGGACCACTAGTCCGGCAGGTTTGTTCAGAACCAACAGCGCGTCGTCCTCGTGAAGAATATCTAACGGCATCTCTTCCGGTTGCGCCTCGGCCGGACGAGCTTCAGGCCAGTAAACTTCCACCTTTTCCCCCGCGCGCGGCGTATGAGTCGGTTTGACCATTTTTCCATCGACGCGGATATGCCCTTGCTCAATCAACCGTTGAATGGCTCCTCGTGAGACCGCTGGAAATTTCGATCGTAGAAAAGTGTCCAGCCGTTCGGAAGGCAGCGTCCTATCCAGAATCAAAACTTCAGTGCGCGAGCCCATGATTGCCAACTTTAGCGCAAAGGCCCATCGATAACGTAGTTCTTGCCCTCCCTATTCAACCGATTTAACCCATTTAACTTATTTAACCGACTTATCACTTCGCCGGCGACGACTCCGCCGTTTTTGCCCCTCGATCGCTCCTCCACGTCAACAAAAACACCAGCGCCACACCTGTGCAAATGGCGCTGTCAGCCACATTAAACGCCGGAAAGCCCCAATCGCCCAAATAAAAATAAAGAAAATCGATCACGCTCTTGACCCTTATTCGATCAATCAGATTCCCAACGATCCCACCACATATCAGTCCGAACGCAATCTGTCCTACGAGGGTCCGCGCATCAAAATGGTGCCGGCTGAGATACAGCACGACCAACGCAACCAACGCAATAATCGCCAGCACCGCGTTGCTGCCACGAAACAGGCTCCAAGCCGCCCCTGTATTTTCCCAGTGCACCAGCTTGAAAAAGCCGGGAATCACCGTCTTTTCGATGTTGGAATTGGGCAACGCATTGACAATGATAATCTTTGTCAGTTGATCCAGGGCAATCACCGCCAGCGCAATTAGCCCGATTCGCCGATTAGGCGTTCGTAGCACAGTTTCCAACAGTTTCATGCGGCAATTGGGCGCTGATTAAAGCCGATATTCTTCAAAAAACAATCCATTTTACCGTAAAATCGCTCTCCTGTCCAAGAAGCGCGTCTGTCCCGCGAGGCCAATTTTTCCGTTTTAACGCTGCAACGTTTTAGCATTTTAACGCTCAAAAAACGTTTGGCATTCGCCCAAAACCATGCTAAATACAACGCCCGCTTCATTTCTGGGGCGGGTGTAAACACAAGCAACCGACAACGAATTTGCATTATGTCACAGCATCGCAGCCTGCGCGCCGCCGCCACCCTGGGTGGTAAACGAAACGTGCTCAAACGCTTTGAGCGTCTCGAACTCCTGAAGAAACGCGGCCAATGGAAACCAGGCGACCGCATCACTGGCCTCCGCAAAACCAAAGGCGAAGCGTAAGTCGAATTTTCACGCCCAATGTAGCAGCCGACGTGAGGAGGCTCCATTTTCCGAGGCCCATCCACTGCGATAAGATGGAGCCTCCTCACGTCGGCTGCTGCAAAATCTGATCGATTCCGCATCGTTTACTTCTCGTGCTTCGTTTGCAAAAGTTCCTCGCCGATGCTGGCGTGGCTTCACGGCGCGCCAGCGAAAAATTCATCACCGAAGGCCGCGTCTCCCTTAACGGCGAAACCGTCACCGAACTCGGCAAAAAGATCGATCCTCTGCACGACCGAGTTGCCGTCGATGGCAAGCCCATCCGTCCCAAACGCAAGATCTACCTCGCCCTCAACAAACCTCGCGGCCTGGTCTGCTCCAAAAACGACGAACTCAATCGTGCCACCATTTACGATCTCCTTCCGAAAGAATGGGGCCACCTCCATTCCGTAGGCCGGCTCGATTTTAACAGTGAAGGATTGCTTTTTCTCACAAATGATGGCGAACTGAGCTTGCGCTTGACGCATCCGCGTTATGGTGTGAAAAAGAGATACATCGCGACAGTTGATGGCCCTGTCGATAATGCGATGTTGCGGACCTTCGAGCGCGGCATTTTTTCCGAGGGCGAAAAGTTAAAAGCCGAAAAAGCGCGCCTCATTTCCAGTAGCCGTTCGCAGAGCGTCGTCGAACTTGAGCTGGTTGAAGGCAAATATCGCGAAGTCCGGCGCATGTTCGAATCGCAATCGCGCACCGTGAAGCAGTTGCAGCGAATTCAAATCGGCAAAATCAAACTCGGAGAATTGAAACCGGGAAAATGGCGAACATTGACAGAACCTGAGATTAAATCTCTACTAGCTTGAGTTATGAGAAAGACCTACCTGATGATTTTTGCGGCTCTGGTTTCGACCAGTCTGGTGGCGCAAACCGTCACGAACGCTCCCGCGTCGCCGCCCATCGAAGCACCAGCCGCCAATCCCGCCGTGACTAACCCTCCGGCAACGAACACTACCACTACCAACGCTCCTACAGCCAAAAAGGCGGCCAAAAAGAAATCCGAGAAGAAAGCCGTCGCCAAAAAGAAAGCTGCGGCTGCCCCATTAGTCACTGTCCCGCTCAATCCCGGTCCCGCCATCTGCGAAGCCAACAACGTCAACGTTCGTGGCCAGGCCAAGCTTAAAAGCGAAGTCGTCGGCAAATTAACTAAGGGCCAACAAGTCACCGTTCTCGAAGAAGTTCAGTTGAAGAACTCCGGTCCCGAAGAACCTTCCGCCTGGGCCAAAATCCTTCTGCCAACCAATACCCTCGTCTGGATCAATACTTCCTTCATTGACCCCGCAAATAAAACTGTCAAACCGAAGAAACTGAACATCCGCAGCGGTCCGGGCGAAAACTACAGCGTCATCGGCACCTTGAAGCAGGGCGATCCTGTCAAAGACATCTCCACCAAAGGAGATTGGACCCAAATCGAACCACCGGCTGATGCCTTCGCCTTCGTCGCTGCTCAATTCCTCAAACAGGGTGAAGCAGCTCCAATCGTTGCCGCAAACACGCCCGCCACTACGACGCCAACTCCTGAGCCCGCTCCGCCAACTACAACTACCACCGTGACCGAACCTCAGATTGCGACTTCGACTGATCCCGTCCCGGTGCCGGCTGCACCACCTACCACGCCTCCACCTTCAACCAACGAACCACCCGTCACCGCCGAGCCTTCGACGACAACTACCAACACACCTCCCGAGGAAACCGAACCTCCACCCAAGCGCATCGTTCAACGCGAAGGCATCGTTCGCGGCACGTTCAGCATCCAGGCGCCGACCAAATACGAACTCATCAGCCCGGATAATCGCAGAACGATTAATTACCTCTCCTCCGACTCTCCCGATCTTGACCTCAGCCGCTACAAAGGCCTTCGTATCATCATCACCGGCGAAGAAGGCCTCGACGAACGCTGGAGAAACACCCCTGTAATCACCATCCAGAAGATTCAGGTTCTGGACTATGGCGGCTGACCTCATTGACGGGCGCATCATTGCCCGGCAATTGCAAGACGAATTAGCCGGACGCATCGCTGCACTCAAAGCGCGCGGCATCCAGCCCGGCCTTGCTTTCGTGCGCGTCGGCGAAGATCCCGCCTCAAAGGTCTATGTCGGCCGCAAGGAAAAAGCCTGCGCCGACCTTGGCATTTTCTCAAAGACTCACGTCCTCGCCGAAAAAGCGACCGAACCGGAATTGCTCAAACTCATCGAGCAACTGAACGCTGACTCAAAGATTCATGGCATCCTCGTTCAAGCTCCTATCCCGAAACAAATCCGCTCCGAAAACGTCTATTCGGCCGTCCACCCTGATAAAGACGTCGATGGTTTTCACCCCATCAACATGGGCAAACTCCTGCTCGGCGATCACACCGGCTTCGTGGCCTGCACTCCCGCCGGCATCATGGAACTGTTGGTGCGCTCTGGTGTTAACACCAACGGTGCCGAAGTGGTCGTGTTAGGCCGTGGTAACATTGTTGGCAAACCCATGGCCGCACTCCTTTGCCAAAAAGAAAAAGGCGCAAATGCCACCGTCACCATTTGTCACTCGGCTACCCGTGACATCATTTCTCACTGCATTTGCGCCGACATCCTCATCGCCGCCATGGGCGTCACCAAATTCGTAAAAGCAGAAATGGTGAAACCGGGTGCAGTCGTCATTGACGTCGGTGTCAATCGTATCGCTGATCCAACCTCCAAAACCGGCTCCCGCCTTGTCGGCGATGTCGATTTCAATGCGCTGCTACCTATCGCCGCCAAAATCACTCCCAACCCCGGCGGCGTCGGCCCGATGACCATCGCCATGCTCATGCGCAACACCGTCCAGGCCGCCGAACGCGCTACCCATTGAAATCTCAACTCTACATGACTCTGGTAGGGACGACTCCCACGTCGTCCCTACCAGAGTCAGTGTCTCCTAATTGCAACTTCAACCTGCAACTTGCAATCGGCCATTATCACTTTCTTCCGTTCTAATGCTTTAACGATTCAACGCTTTTAATGCTGCCTTCATGAACGCCACCCGCATACTCCCCGATCTCCAGTGCTCCCTCCTCTGTGAAGAAATTCGCCAGGAAGTCACCGGCAACTTCTTCCTGATAGGCGTCATGAATTTCATTCGCGTCCCCCAGGTTCCCGTCGTTGCCCTTCGACTCAGCCTTTTCAATCGCTGGACCGCTGGAGTCGGCAACTTCACCGAAACTGTTCGCTTCATCGCCCCCGACCAAACGACTGTCCTGCGAAAAGGCGAAGTCAAATTCGGCCTCAAAGACGCCACCCTCAACGCCACCAACGTCACCTTCTTCGGCCAGGTCGAATTCAAGGTAGCGGGCACTTACTACGTCGAAGTCCTCGTCGATGACGTCATGAAACTTCGCTACCCCGTACCCCTCGTCATCGCCCCTCCTCAGAATCAACCCCAACAACCCCAACAAGGCCAACAAGGCCCGCAACCGGGCTAGCCCCGTGAATGACGGAACCGGATCTGACAAGTCTGATAAGTCCGACGAGTCTGATCGGCCCCACCCAGTCCAGCCCACTCCCCCCTCGGCAGCGGTCCCGAAACGCCCATTTGCCTGGCTTCCCCTGACCCCGAAGGGCATCGCCACCTTCGCTACTGCAACCTTTGGCCGAGTCCTGGCCGTCCAGTTCGTCTTCGCCCTTCTCGCCGCCGGCACAGTCGTCTGGTTTCTTAACTGCAACTGGTGTCCCGTCATCACCCAAGCAATTAAACAAACGCCCCAAAACGGCGAACTCCGATACGGACGCATCACCTGGACCGGCCATTCTCCCGTTACTCTCGCTGAGAACCGGTTCTTCGCCCTTTCAGTGGACCTCAAACACGAAGGTCATGCCCGTTCGCCGGCCCACGTAGCCGTCGAACTCGGCGAAAGGGATTTCAAGGTCTATTCTTTGCTCGGATACATCGAACATCGCTATCCCCCTCAATGGCGGCTCGGCCTTAACCGAACCGATGCTACTCCCTGGTGGGGTGCCTGGGCGCCGCCCATACTCGGCATCGTCGCCATCCTGGTCATCGTCAGTCTTTTGTTGACGTGGTCGGTTCTCGCGACCCTCTATGCCGGACCAGCTTGGCTTGTTGGATACTTCGCTAACCGCGACCTAAGCTTCGGCGGAGGCTGGCGCTTGTCAGGCGCGGCTCTGATGACCGGTTGCGTCTTCATGATTGGTACCATCTTTATCTACGGTCTTGCTTATTTGGACTTGGTTAAACTCGGCGCAGCCTTCGCAGCGCATATTGTGGTGGGTTGGGTTAATATTGGGCTAAGCATTCGCAAATTGCCGCTTCATCCGACCGTGGCGGCAGTGAAGCCAAATCCGTTTACTTTGGGCACTGAAAAGAACAGCCCGCGTTGAAACGGACTGCGGATGTGTCGAAGACCTGCCGCTTCCGTCATGCGAGCTCGGGGGTTTCCCAGCCGTTTCCTCTGTCGCACATTCCTGCGGCTGGTCTTCGACACAACCGCGGTCCGATTCTTTCAACGCATCATTGAATGTTCAAAGCAAACTAACTAATCTTGTGACATGACGCTCTCTGCGAAGCACTTCCTTGGCCTTGCCCTTCTGGCTGGATTGCTCGCGATGACCGGATGCACCCTCACTGGCGCCGATCAGGTAGATGAAGAAAAGGAGCCGCATTTTCTCGAAGGCAAAGCGCGCGTCAATTCACTTGATTATGCAGGCGCGATCGAATCCTTCGAAAAAGCCCTCGAAGTAAATCCCAAATCCGCCTCCGCCCACTTCGAACTCGGCTGCCTGTGCGATCAACGCGAAGCGGATCCCGCCGCCGCGATTTATCACTACGAACATTATCTCAAGCTTCGTCCCGACGGCGAAAACTGCGAGCGCGCTCGCACCCGGATCATCGCCTGCAAACAGGAACTTGCTCGCGCGGTTTCACTCGGTCCAGTCACCCAGAACTTGCAGCGCGACTTTGAGCAATTAACTGAACAGAACAAGAAGCTGACCGAAGACAATAAAACGTTGCGCGACGAGCTTGAGCGCTGGAAAGCCTCTTCCCCAACCGGCCGTCCACCTGAACCTGCCAACACAGCATCCAGCGGCACTCGCGGAATTCAATTTGCTTCCGCTCAAATCCCCGCGAATAGCTCAACTGCTGACGCCTTCGGCACCTCCCGTTCCAGCCGCAGTAGCACCATACCGCCGGGAACGAAGACTTACACCGTCAAAGCCGGCGATACTCCAGCGGGAATTGCGCGAAAATACGGCGTCAAACTCGACGCTTTGATGGGCACCAATCCAAAGCTGGACGCCCGCCGGATGCGAATCGGCCAGACACTTGCTATTCCTTCCCCTTGAGCCGAGATTGGGGAAAAACCGTGGAATACAGACCCGTCCGATCAAGGGCTGTTCACAGTTTTAACGTTTCAACGTCCACCCAATGATTTCCCGCACCGCCCTCATCCTCGTCACCGGGTTTTGGGTGACTATGAACGTTCTGCTTTGGAGGGCGGAATACGGCCAGCACAGTTCCGCAGGCAGCGCCGTGCCCGCTGAAGTTGTCTGGCGCAAGATTCTCACCGCGCCCGACAGTTCATCACTTACGATTCTTCACCACGGCAAGAAAGTTGGCTTTTGTCAATGGATGACCAGCATCGGTGAAGAACTGTCGCAAATCCAGGAAGAGACTGGCGCGCCGGAAGGGATGATTCGTCGCATCATGGGTTACCGCTTGCAACTGGAAGGCAACGTCAGTTCAGATCATATTGGTAATCGGGTCCGCTTCGAAGGCTCATTAACCCTCACAACCAATCAAATTTGGCAAGATTTCAACCTTCGCATCATCCTGCGTCCGACCGTTCTCGAGGTGCACAGCTCCGCAAGAGAACAGCGCGTTCGATTCAACGTCGATGACGGAGAACAGAAATTTGAACGGGTGATAAAATATTCCCAATTGAATAATCCACAGGCACTCTTACAGGAATTTGGTGGTCCAATTGCCGGAGGCTTGTTGAATAATTTCGCGGCTTTTGGCGCGCAAGCGCAGGGCGCGGCACTCAATGCAGGTCTAAAATGGGAGGGCCGCGAAGACTCGATGAGAATCGGTCATTCCCCCGTTCGCACTTATCGTTTGCAAACTCTCCTCCTGGATCGATACCACATCACGATTTTTGTCAGCCGCGTCGGCGAAATTCTCCGCGTTGAACTGCCGGACGAAATCGTGCTCGTCAACGACCATCTCGCTGCATTTTAGGATGATCGAGCTTGTTCACGTAGTGAAGCGGTTTGGACAGCTCACGGCTGTAAATGACGTCAGCCTGACCGTGCCTTCGGGGCAATTCTTTGTGCTCCTTGGACCAAATGCGGCAGGTAAAACCACGACCTTGAAAATCCTCGCCGGTCTCATGAAGCCGAGCTCTGGCAGCGCCCGGGTTTGCGGGTTTGATTTAACGACCCAACCGCTCGAAGCGCGACGGCGCATGGCGTACGTCCCGGATTTTCCTTTTCTCTACGACAAGCTGACTCCTTGGGAATTCATGCGGTTCACCGGCCAATTATTCAGACTGGATGACAACGTCATTTCCAAAAGTGGCCATGAATTGATCGACCGATTCAATCTCGAAGAGTTTGTCGAAAAGCCAATTGAAGGACTTTCACACGGCACAAAACAGAGAGTCGCAATCGCTTCGGCGCTATTGCACGAACCCGAAGTCTTCATTGTCGATGAACCGATGGTCGGACTCGACCCACAACACGCCCGCATCGTCAAAGACATACTCAAAGAACGCTCGCTCAAAGGCATGACGACGCTGATTTCGACGCACCAATTGAGTGTCGCCGAAGAGATGGCCGATCGCATCGGCATTATGCATCATGGCAAATTAATAAACGTCGGGACACGTGAAGAGCTGCGGCGGGACAGTGGCGCTGCCGGACCTTTAGAGGACGTATTCCTCGCACTGACGGCCGAGATGCGGAACAGTGAGGTGAGCAACTCTGGCGGATAAACTGCCTCACATCTGATGAGATAATGTTTGTATTCAGCCGATTACTGTTGGTGATTTGAATCCTCCAACCCTGGAACAGTAAAGTAAAACGTCGCGCCCTGGTTCAGGCTCGCTTCCGCCCAAATCGAACCTCCGTGTTTGCGAAGAATTCGATCTACAGTCGCCAAACCAACGCCAGTGCCTTCGAACTCTTCAGCGCGATGGAGCCGCTGAAAAACGCCGAACAACTTGTCCACGTATTTCATATTAAATCCGACGCCATTGTCGCGCACGAAAATTGCGGTGCCGCCGTTGGCTTTGCTCTCGCCGATTTCGATGACGGATTTCTGCCGAGGGCGCGTGTATTTGACGGCATTCGAAAGCAGATTGGCAAACACCTGTTTCATCAGGCCCGGATCGCACTGGACGGTCGGGAGTTGCTGGATGTGCCATTCGACGTGGCGGCCCTCAGTTTCGCGCCTCAAATCGGCAACGACTTCATTGACAAGTCCGCCAAGGGGAATGGGCTTGCGCCGCAATTCCTGCCGGCTGACCCGTGCGAGATTCAGCAGATCGTCCACCAACTGGCTCATGTTGCGGCTGCCAGTGCGAATATTTTCGAGAAAGCGCCGAGCTTCAGGCGGCAGTGATGAAGCGAAATCTTCTGCAAGTATTCGGCTAAAGGCATCAATGTGGCGCAATGGGGCTCGCAAATCATGGGCTACCGAATAAGTGAATGCTTCCAATTCCTGATTCGCAGCCGTCAGTTGAGTCGTACGTGCCTCAACGCGTTGTTCCAATTCAATGTTCATTCGGCGAACCTCTTCCTCAGCCCGTTTGCGTTCGGTAATATCGTTATTCACTTCCAGAATTGCCACGGGTTTTCCCTGGGCGTCCTTGTGGAGCACCCATTGGCTGGCAACAACGAGTTGGCGGCCGTGTTTGTCAAAATGAACCAATTCGCCTTCCCATCGGCCTTCTCGTTGAAGTGTGGCGACGATCGTTTCAAGAGGCTCGGGAAATCGCGTGTGCAACAATTCATGGGTGTTTCGGCCAAGCGCTTCTTCCTTTGTCCAGCCGTACATCTTCTCCATGCCTGTATTCCACAGAATGATACTCCCGCTCAGGTCGCGAGCCATGACATTAGCGAGATCCAGCATCTGCGCCTGCTCGCGCAACACAGATGCGTGGCGTTGGAGCGCCTCCTGAGCCCGCTTACGCTCAGTAATGTCTCGCGCGATCGAAGAAACGCCGACAATCGTTCCTCTGGCGTTCTTGATTGGCGAAATCGTAATTGAGACTTCAATCGGTTGTCCATCTTTGCGGATGCGAATGCTCTCGAAATGCCGAATTTCACCGCGTTTCACCTCTTCAATGACCCGCGACTCTTCGTCTGGCCGATCCGGTGAAACCAGTCGAGTAATCGGTTGGCCGTGCATTTCAGCCGCCGTATAGCCGAACATGCGCTCCGCGCCGACATTCCAACTGAGGACCCGGCTTTGCAGATCTTTGCCGATGATGGCATCGTCCGAGGACTGCACAATTGCGGCCAAAAATGCGAGGGAGTCTTCGATACGTTTGCGCTCTTCATTGTGCTCCTGAATGCGCTCGAGCATCAGGTTGAACGAATCCGTCAGAAGTCCTAATTCATCCCCGCTCGTCTTCGGCGCTCGGACAGATAAATCCGTGCGTTCGGAAACCAATCGCGCCGAACGGACCAAAGCAAGAATCGGCTCCGTCACCCGGCGTTGAAGCGCGTTGGAAACACCCAGCGCAACCAGGGCAGAGCCAAAGATAATCAGCGCGGCCAACCCTCCATAAAGACGCAGGCGTTCATACATGGCGCCGAGCGTCGATTCGACATAAAGTGTCCCCACAAAATTATCAGCGTCAACCGACGACATGACGACGATCAACCTGCCATTTTTAGAACGATCTCCTGGAGGTCCGGGAGACTTCGGTATTTCAGTCTCTGGCGCATTGGTCGGGTACCGCGCGTACAAAGTCCCATGCACATCGTACAACGCCGCGAGTCGAACATGTGGATCCACCTTGAATTCCGACAAATTCTTCGTCGCGAGCTCCAGGTCGTCGTTCGCCAACGGGCTGGCGCTGGCGTCTGCCACAATCCTCGCAATTGACCTTACATTTCGGACCAGGCTGTCGTGGAAAGTTACAAGGTCATACGTAATAAAGGACGTAGCGGTCAGCACCAGCGCCGTGATGCTCGTCAACATAATGACAAGCATCATCTTGCGTTTGATAGGTAGATCCCTAAAAACCATGACTTTTCTTCGGCCTCAAGGATTTCGCTCTCGAAGCCGTGAAGCCACCCAACCATAGTTCAGTTGACTTCATGCTGGAATCAAGCGAATATATCAGCGTTCCGCTACGGGGGCGTACTGGTTTCGACTTTGCAGATACGCCAGAGGCGGCATGCCGAGGATGGTTCGTTGGCCTCGTTAATCATCGAACCAAAAAATAACTGCTAACGAAGAATTAGCTCTCGCGGCCTAAGTTGCTGCGACGTTCGCCGGTGGACACCTGCTACGCCGGATGAACGCTACAGCAGGTTAGGTCAGGCGCGGAGTCCGCGCGCGAATGGCTGAAACTCTTGCATGCGGGCTAGGCTGGGTGACTCGGTGTCAGGCCGCAATTGCCCGGAAGAAAACTTGCTCCTGACTAAGCATGTAGTCGCGGCTGGTACATTTGTTAAGGACGCGGGTTCAACTCCCGCCGCCTCCACCATCTGTATAGCATTTCCAGATAACCTTTGACAGGACGGGGCAAATTCGGAGTGGTCTGACAAAAGGAGGCGTAATCGGTGCAGCCCTTCGCTGAAAGTATGAGGCCGACAGCCTAACGCACTGGATACCTTGAGGTGTGTGCGGAAAACTAGAAGAGTCGGGTTGCTAAAAACTTGGCTCGGAGCATCAGAAGCAAGGTATTTTCTCATTTGAAAGCAGAGAAATGGCACATTCGATGCTGGATTTGGGCCAATGGCTGCGATCCGGTTGTAACGGTTATAGTGATAAAACCGGCCGGGATCTCTCGTTGGAATTCGGGTATTAAACGTATCGACTTCTATGACTTCAAACTCCGTCTATTTTGCTTCGGCCCTTGGTGTCGGGACACTGACCTGGTTGTTTGGCGTGCTGGAGCCGGCTGTTGCCGGTTACGCATTACGGCTTTATCGGATTCTGGGCACCCGGGTCGGGTGGTGGGTTTTCGCGACTTTCAGCCTTTTGGCTTTGGGACATTTTTTCCACTCATCGGGGGCGACTGCGAACGTCTTTGGTTCGGCAGTCTCATTCGATTTAGTGACGCTGCTTATTCCGTTTCTTCTGCTCATCGGCATGGTGCATGCGGAAAGCACGATCGTCGCTCAAGCTCGGGTGGGGCGGAAGGAACAGGACGTTCAAGTTCAAAAAGAATCGAAAGGCCAGCAGCAAATAGCTGCACTGGTTCGTGAGACAGAGGACCTGCGGGGGCGAGTTGCCTGCCTTGCGGAGAGAGAAAAGGCCCTACAGAGTTCGGCGGAACAGTATTATGCGCTGTTCACGAATAACCCTCAACCGATGTGGGTGTTTGATCTGCGATCACTTCAGATATTGGCGGTAAATGATGCCGCTCAGGTTCAATACGGCTTCAGCTTGAAAGAGTTCATGGGCAAAACCGCGCGGGAGCTCGTGCCAGCCCAAGAGATGGAGGCTTTCCTGGCGGATGTTTCGCGGCCTGCTCACGACGGCAAGACCGGAAGCGTGTGGCGTCAATGCCGCAACGATGGAAGCACATTCGAGGCGGAGGTAAGATCGATAGATCTAAAATATGCCGATCGCCCTGCACGGCTCGTCGTGGCGAGTGATTGCACACATCGTCAACGCGCGGATTCAACGTTGCAGCAAGAGCAAAGAATGGAACTCATTAATAGAGTTGTGACCACAGTTGCGCGGCACCTGGAAAATCTGCCAGCGAGCATTTCTGCAGAGGCAGACCGCTTGCTAGCCAAGCCGGTGGATTCCGAGATTGGTGAGTCACTGAAGCGAATCTCAGCCGCTGCGAATCGCGCTAATGCGGTCACGCAGCAATTGCTGACTATTGCAGCGCAACGGACTATCGAGAAAGAGGCCTTGGACTTCAATCGCTTCCTCGCTCAGCTTGAGCCAACTATTCGTCGGATTACAGGTTCGTCTATCAGTTTAGAAAAGCATTATGCAGCGGACCGGCTATTCATCATGGCGGATTCGCAATTGCTGGAGCAAATCGTACTCAATCTCGTGCTCAACGCACGTGAGGCCATGCCGACAGGCGGCACGCTTACTTTCAGAACTTCGACCGTTCGGTTCAATGGCAGTTCCATCCACAGCCGGGGCAAAGAAGGAGTATTTGTCCGGCTAGCCGTGCGAGATTCCGGGTGCGGTATGAGCTCAGAAATCCGAGGTCAATTGTTCGAGCCATTCTTTGTTGCCCGGCAAAGTGGAGAGAGCAGAGGTTTTGGGTTAGCGTCGAGTTATGGGGCAGCGAAGCAGCTTGGGGGATGGATAGACGTAGCTTCGGCAGTCGGCTCAGGAACAGAGGTCGGCATTTATTTTCCTACGTGCTCAGCCCCCGCAAGTGCGATCGCACCGGGACGCAGTTCGGCGGTGTCAAAAACGATCCTGCTGGTCGAACCCGATTCGCGCATGCGCATGATGGCACGAACGGCTCTGGAGTGGAACGGTTATCGAGTGGTTGAAACGGACTCTTCTTCATTGGCCATGACGGTGTGGCCGAGCCAGGCGACAAACATAGATTTATTGCTCACCGAAGTTGCTCTGCCGGGAGCTGTGTCTGGTCTCCAATTGGCGGAGAAGTTGCGTCGCGCGAAACCGCATCTGAAAGTGCTTTTCACACATGACTCCAGCAAGCGCATTGAGGAAATCGAGAATCTGAAAGCGGAGGAACTGGTTGCGAAGCCCTTTACGTCCGTCGATCTGCTGGAGTGCATCAGCAGGTCACTCCCTGAAATGTCCTAG
>Ga0207674_10004386_pt1 | contig 17004 bp, 9 predicted proteins | sample KBSCornC72_FD_184303 | JGI IMG/M metagenome (GOLD analysis project Ga0207674, IMG submission 184303) | Corn rhizosphere microbial communities from Kellogg Biological Station, Michigan, USA - KBS Corn C7-2 (SPAdes) (version 2) | ecosystem: Host-associated > Plants > Roots > Rhizosphere > Soil ... | reverse complement strand
CATGTCGACGAGCTTGCGTACCTGCGCGTCGAGATCGACCGGGAACAGCGTGCGCGTGTCGGGCCGCAGGCGGAACAGCGTCGCGTAGAAGCGCCGCCCGAACTCGTCGGGGTCGCCGATCGCCGCATGGCTGTCGCGTACGCGGCGGATGTCGTCATCGTGCATGTCGTGTCTTCTCCGATGGGACGTGCACCGGGATCGGTGTCGGTGCACGTTCGCGCGAAGCGAGGGTAGAGCCGCGGGAGCCGGCGTGCCAAGCCGGCATGCGACCCGGAGCAGGTGCTCAAGGTGCTGCATCGAACCCGTCGGCGAAGATCGCGTCGGCCGGCGCCGGCTGCAACACGACACGGGTCGTCGCGACGGCCTGCAGGGCGCCGTCGCTGGCCGTCACGGTGACGTCGCATTCGCCGCCCGCCTGCGGATTCGCGGCGGCGAGGCGCACCGCGCCCGTGGTGCCGTCGATCACGAACATGCCCGGGCAAAGGCTGGACAGGCTGTAGCCGATCGGGCCGGGCAGGCCGTCGTCGCTGGCGGCTGCGGTGAACACGAGCGTCGCCGCGGGTGCGCCGGGGGACACCGTGTACTGCGGCGCGAGCACGAGCGTCGGCGCCTGGTTCGGCTGCGCCTCGTACGCGCCGATGTCGACACGGCTGCCGAGCACGCGCGCACGGCCGGACGCGTCGCGGCTGCCGGTGCCGCCCTGCGGGTTGGCGTTGCCGCTGTCGATCAGCGGCGAGCCCGGACCCGGCATAGGGTTGCCGGGCGCGACGAAGCCGGGGTCGCCATAGCTCAGGTCGGATGCATGCGGCGACTGGATGGGAGTCCACACGTCGATGCTCCCGGTGCGCACCCGGTCGAGCCAGACGTCGCCGCCGCTCCCTGCTGTCCAGACATTGTCGTTGACGGTGTACGGATCGCCATCGTCCCACGTGCCCATGACCAGCCAGAGGTCGTGGACGGCCGCAGTGGAGCAGCGGGAATTGCCCCAGGCCACGCTGTTGCCGAGGTGGTTGACGCCGCCTTCGGTCGCGCGCAGTTCGAGGCCGGACGTGCGATCGAGGTAGAAGAACGTGTTGGACGTGCCTGGATCCTCGCACGACGGATTGGTGTCCATGCCGGTGACGCTGATCTGCGACAGGCGCGAGACGCCGCCTTGCTTGCTGTGCACCATCAGGCCCGCGTTGCCGAGCGCGCTGGATTGGCGCGCCGCCACGTTGCGCATCGTCAGCATCGCGCCGATGTTGCGGATCGCGCCGGCCGCGTTGCCGTTGTTCGGTGCGTGGCAGTTGCGGATGTCGAGGCGCTCGAGCAGGAGTTCGTTGGTCTCGAGGCCGACCAGCGCGTTGAGGCAGGCGCTTTCGGGTTCCCAGTAGTCGAGCGGGAAGTCCTCGAGGTCCGCATCGGTCGAATAGGCCTTGGTGAAATTCGGATTCTTCAATGTCAGCCCGGTCACGTTGACCTTGGCGTTGTACGGAATGTCGGCCGGATCCATCGACAACGGCACGCCGGCGTACGCCGTCAGCGCGGGCTGGGTCGTGCTACCGATCAGCGTGGTCAGGCCCGGGTCGTAACCCTGCGAGGTGCAGGCACCATTGGCTCCGCTCCAGCCGCCGGAGACGTCGACGATCTGGTTGGCGTGGGTCTGCACGAGTTCGAACGGACCGGTCAGGTTCGTCACCTGGTAGATGCCGCTGCGCAAGCGGATGAAGAACAGCGAGTCGTTCGCGGTGCGCACGTCCGCGAGCGCGGAGGCGAGTTCGTACGCGTTCGATACGCAACGCGTCGTGGCGAAGCCGGTCGCCGGCAGGGCGAGCGTGGCAGCGAGGCCGAGCAGTCCGCGGACGGCAGCGGCGCGGAGGACATGCGGGAACATAAGACGACCCTCGAAGGCTCCGCCGTGGGCTGGCGGATTCGGGGCGCACTGTCCGCGACCGCCGGCGGCGCAGCCTGACGGCATCGCTACGGCAGCCTGCCGTGAACATTATTTCTTTCAGGATCAACCGACTGCCGCCGACCCGGCCGGCGCGCTTCAACGGGTGCCTCGGCGGCCGTCTCGCTGGTTGCCGCGGTCGGCCGCTGGAAAAGTACGACTGCGGGCGGGCCGAACGCGCGGTCTGGCCCCGCTAGCGGCGCGATCAGTCCGTCGTCTTCGATGCCGATGTTTCGCGCGAACGCGCCGCGGCGGCTTCGGGTAGAAACAGGCGTGCGCCGGCAGTCGACAGCGGCGGATAGGGCGGATCGAGCATCCTCTCCGGCTCCACCGGCTCGCCGAGTTCTGCCGCGAGCAGGCGCGCCTCGTCGGCGAACGGCAAGTCGAGCACGCCGCGACGGCGTGCGGCTTCGAGCTCGTCGTGCGCGCCGGTACGATCGCCGCGACGCAAAGCCGCTCGCGCGGCCGCGAGCGACTGCACCGCGGGCGTCGCCTCGATCGCCGCCGGCGCGAGATCCGGGAACAGGCGCAGGCCGATCAGGGTCGCGAGGCTCGCCATCGTGCCGTCGCCGTTGCGGCGTCCGGCCGCGATCGCGCGCTCGAATTCCTTGTGCGCGATCGCCGCATTGCCGTGCGCGGCCTGCAGCTGGGCGAGCAGCAGCGAGAGGTCGACTTCGTCGGTGACCCAGCCGGCTTCGACCATGCCGACGCGGGCGCGCTCGAATTCGGCGATCGCGCTCGCGCGATCGCCGTCCAGCATCGCGGCGAGGCCGGCATTGGCGCGCGCGCGATTGCCGATGTCGCTGCGGCCGTTCTTCTGCGCCTCGTCCGCGGCGCGTTGCCAGGCGGCGCGCGCGTTGCGGCGATCACCGCGACTCCAGGCGATGCGGCCGGCGAGGTATTCCCAGGCGGCCGCATCGGTGGTGCGCGGAAGGCGGTCGAGCACGGCCTGCGCGCCGTCGATGTCGCCGAACGAAGCGCGATCGGCGAGCGCGGCTTCCAGCTTGCGGTTGCCGAGCGCGTCGATCTCGATCTGGCGTATCTCCGCGAGCGCTGCTTCGCGCAGGCCCTGGTAATGCTTGAGGTGCGCTCGCGCGAGATGCATGCGCCAGGCTCGCGGACGCAGGTCGAGCACCGCGCCCGCGTAGCGGATGATGTCGGCGGCGGTGCCGTCGCGCTCCGCTTCGGCGTAGCGCAATACCGCGTTGACGTAGGTGTCGTGCAGGGGCGCTGCGCGATCGCGCGCACGGGCGAGCCAGTGCTGTGCGTCGACGGCGTCGCCGGCGCCGACGGCCCACAGGCCGATCAGCAACGGTGGCCATGGCGTGCGCGCGTCGCTGTCGTCGAGGGCTTCGAGCAGTGCGCGTGCCCGCGCGCGGTCGCCGCCGTTGTCGTGGCGCAGCGCGTCGCCGAGCAGGCGCGTGCTGTCGGCGCGTGCCGCGTGCACGTCGGGGTCGCGGATGCCGTAGCCCTCGTCGACCCACGCGCCGTCGCCGGGGCGCCACGCGCGCAGCGCGAGCGCGAGCAGGACTGCCGCGAGCACGACGAGCGCAGCGCCGTACCCGCGTGTTTTCGCGGCGCCTTGCATCGGCATGCGCTCGCGCGCGGGCGTGCGCGGGTCGGCCGCGGAAGCGGGCGCCGCGTCGGTGGCGACGACGCGTACCGCGAGCGGCGGTGCGCCGGTCGTGGCGGCATCTTCGGCCGGGTTCGGCAAGGCGATCGCTGCAGTTTCGCGCTGCACGTCCGCGTCGAAGCGGATGCCGACGCCGCGCACGGTGACGATGCGCTCGCCCTGCACGCCGAGCACGGCGCGCGCGCGGAAGATCGCCTGCGTCAGCGCCTCGTCGGAAACGATCTGGCCGCCGGGCCAGAGGCGCGCGCTGAGTTCGTCGCGCGACAGCACGCGGCCGGGGGTTTCGCACAAGGTCAGCAGCAGGTCGAACGCGCGCCGCGACGCCGCGCGTTCGCGCGCGCCGACGAACACGCGACGGCCTTCCGGCTCGATCACGACATCGGCGAAGCAGTATCGGTAGGAGGCCGCCTGCGGAATCCCTGCGCCCATCGGTCGTCGTCGTGGATCGGGTGTGGCCGGTCGCGGCCGGTGTCGTCGGCGGTCCTGCCGACGCGTTCGCTCATAGCGTAGCGGTCGTCCGCATCGCAGCGCCAGCCTTGATCGTCGCGCGGTGGCTACGGCGTCGCGACGGCGAGGTCCGGCACGTCGAACTGCGGCGCGTGCTGGAGCCGGTCGAGGCGTGCCTGTTCGGTGTCGGCCTCGGTTTCGCGGTGCGTGGCGCGCAACGCGGCGATGCGCAGGGCGATCGCTTGCGGGTGTTGCTCGAGCCACGGCTTCCACGCTTCTCGCGAAAGCACGTCGTCGGACTGGCCTGCGGCGACCTGCCAGCGGCCGAGCTGGAACAGGCTCGCCAGCGCGGCGGGGCCGGCCGCGGCGGGCGCGCGGTCGAGCCGTTCCGCGAGGTCCTTGATCGCGCCGGCGGCGTCGCCGTCGACGAAGCGCAGCTGCGCGTCGACGAGCGGCAACCACGCGGCCCATGCGCGCGCGTCGGCCCGGGCGATCGCGCGGAACGCGTCGGCGGCGTCGTGCGCGCGCTTCGCGTCGCCGCTCGCGGCGGCGGCATCGACGATGTCGGCGAGCACGGGCGCTAGGCTGCGCGTGATGCCGGCCTCGGCGTAGACCGCGCGTGCCGCCTCGTAATATCGCAGTGCACCCGCGTGGTCGCCGCGTCGTGCGGTGTGCAGGCCCAACGCCCAGTCGAGTTCGGCGCGCCAGTACGGGTTGTGCTGGCGTTCCGCCGCGGCGCCGATGCGCCGCGCAACGCGGTCGATGTCGCCGTCGCGGTCGAACGGCGCGAGCACGCCGAGCAATTGCAGGCTCGCGAGCATCTCGAGCTGCACGTCGCCGCGCTGCCGCGCGAGTGCGAGCGCCTGCTGCAACAGCGTCGCGGCATCGAGCAGGTGGCCCTGGTTCGCCTCCGCCGCGCCGAGGTTCGCGAGCGTGTTGCCTTCGAGTGTCGCGTCGCCCGCGGCGCGCGCGGCGTCGAGGCCTTCGCGCAGTCGCGCCGCCGCCGCGGCCGCGTCGCCGGCACCGTTGTCGACCGCCGCGAGGTTGACGAGCACGAGCGCTTCGCCGCGCCGGTTGCCGGTGTTGCGCGCGAGCACGAGCGCGCGTTCGAACAGAGCGCGCGCGTGGTCGAAGCGGCCGCGTTCGTCCTCGACCGACGCTTGTGCGACGAGCAAGTCGGTGAGCATGTACGGCCGGCTTTCCGACACGTCGGCGAGCGCCGCGTCGAGATGGCGGGCGGCCGCGTCGAGGTCGCCGCGACGGAACGCGAGCGAGCCGAGCTGGCGCTCGGCCGCGACGAGCAATTCCTCGTCGCCGTGTTCGCGCGCGGCGGCGGCGACTTTCGCGGCGTTGTCGGCGCTCGACTGCGCGTCGCCGGCGGCGCCTTGCGCGATGGCGAGGCCGAGGCGCGGCCAGGCGAGCCCTGGATCCTGGTCGAGGCAGATCTCGAAGTACTTGCGCGCGCCCGCGGTGTCGCCATGCAACTGCGCGTCGAGGCCGCGCGCGTAGGCTTCGGCGAGAAACGCACTGCCGATGCCCGTGTGGCGCACGTCGGGCAGCGGCGAGAGATCGAGCCAGCGGCGCACCTGCGCGACCGCGTCGACCGCGAGCGGCGCCGGCGCGCTGCCGTGAAGCGTCTCGCTGCGGTCGGCCGCGCCTGCGGCGACGAGGCGCACGTCGAGTTCGTAGAGCGGGCCGACCCGACGCAGGCGCGTCGCGACGAGATGGGTCGCGCCGAACGCGGCGCGCAACGCGGCGGCGCCGTCGGCATCGAGCGCGCGCGTGGCCATGTCGTTCGCGAGCACGTCCTTCGCCGCGACCACGTCGACGCGCCCGTCCTCGCCGAAAAGGCCAGCCATGAGGCCCATGAGGCCGTTGCGCGTCCAGGCGAGGCCGTCGTCGCCGCTGCGGTCCTCGATCGGCAGGATCGCGATGCGCGTGCCCGATGCCGCGACTCCGACGGAGCGTGGCATCCCGGCACCGCGGTAGGTGAGCACACCGGCGAGCAGGCCGGCGAGCACCAGCACGGCGATCCAGGCGACGAGGCGGCCGTGCGACCTGCGCGCGGGTGGGGCAGGCGGCGTCGCCTGCGCAGCGGGCGCGGCATCCGTCGGCGCGCTCTCGGGGGACGCGTCGTCGGCGAGTTCGACCACCTCGCCGACCCAGCGCAGCCCGCGCCCGTGCACGGTGCGGATCACGCGTTGCGCGTCGCCGTCGTCGCCGAGCGCGCGTCGCGCCTTGCGCAACTGCTGCGACAGCGCGGCATCGGTGACCGGTCGGTCGCCCCAGAGCACGGTGTTGAGTTCGCGCTTGTCGAGCGCGCGGCCACGTTCGCGCAGCAGCAGGGCGATGAGGTCGAACACCTTCGCCTCGACTTCCACCGGCGCGCCATCGCGCCGGATCTCGCGCGCGTCGAGGTCGATCAGGGTGTCGCCGGTTCGGTAACGCAAACGTGCAACCAGGCATCAGGGAGGGTGAGGCCGCGCAAGTCTACATGGACGCGCCGCACCGCCGGCATCCGGGCCGCTTGCCGCAATCCCGGCCACCGTTGACGGCGCGCCGAAAGGTAGCTTTGCAAACATTGCTCGACATGCGACCGGTGCATTCGACAAGAAGGGCGCCGTGAAGCTATAAGTCGCTTCAATTTCCCCCTCCAAGTCCTTACATGTCCGAAGAAATCCTGATCAACGTGACCCCGCGGGAAACGCGCGTCGCCCTGGTCGAGAACGGCATGCTGCAGGAGGTTCACGTCGAGCGGGCGAGCCGCCGCGGCTACGTCGGCAATATCTATAAGGGCAAGGTCAGCCGGGTCATGCCTGGCATGCAGGCCGCCTTCGTCGAGATCGGCCTCGACCGCGCCGCGTTCCTGCACGCCTCGGACATCGTGCGCCCGCATGCGACCCTGACCGGCGAAAACGGCGAGGGCGCCGCGGCTCCCTCGCCGCCGATCACCGAACTCGTGCGCGACGGCCAGGACATCGTCGTGCAAGTGGTCAAGGACCCGATCGGCACGAAGGGCGCACGCCTGACCACCCACCTGTCGATCCCGTCGCGCTACCTCGTGCTGCTGCCGTACAGCAAGGTGCTCGGCGTGTCGGTGCGCATCGAGGACGAAGTCGAACGCCAGCGCCTCAAGGACATGCTGGCCGCGTTGACGATCGGGATCGAACCTGCGGCGGCGGCTTCGCCGATCGCGGCGGCCGCGCCGGTCGCGTCGCGCCTCGGCTACATCGTGCGCACGAATGCGGAGGGCCAGTCGCGCGAGGCGCTCGCCGAGGACATCGACTACCTCGGCAAGCTGTGGACGAACATCCAGGAGCAGATGGCGCGTGCACGCGTCGGCGAGCGCATCTACGAGGACCTCAGCCTGCCGCTGCGCGCGTTGCGCGACCTCATGCGGCCGTCGATCGAGAAGGTGCGCATCGATTCGCGCGAGACGCTCGAGCGCGCGCAGCGCTTCGTCTCGCAGTTCATGCCCGAGTTGGCCGAGCGGGTGGAGCATTACCCGGGCGAGCGACCCATCTTCGACCTGTACGGCGTCGAGGACGAGATCCAGAACGCACTCAAGAAGGACGTGCCGCTGAAGTCGGGCGGTTACCTGATCGTCGACCAGACCGAAGCGATGACGACCATCGACGTCAACACCGGCGGCTTCCTCGGCACGCGCAACCTCGAGGAGACGGTGTTCCGCAACAACCTCGAGGCGGCGCAGGCGGCCGCGCGCCAGCTGCGCCTGCGCAACCTCGGCGGCATCATCATCATCGACTTCATCGACATGACCGACGAGGAGCACCAGCGCCAGGTGCTGCGCCAGCTGCAGAAGTCGATGGCGCGCGACCACGCCAAGGCGACCGTGTACGACATGTCCCCGCTCGGCCTCGTCGAGATGACGCGCAAGCGCACCACCGAGAGCCTGGAGCGGCAGCTGTGCGAGCCGTGCCCGGCGTGTTCGGGGCGCGGCAGCGTGAAGACCACCGAGACGATCACCTACGAGATCTTCCGCGAGATCACCCGTGCCGTGCGCCAGTTCGATGCGCAGCAACTGCTCGTGCTCGCCGCGCCGAAGGTGGTCAACCGCATCCTCGAGGAGGAATCGGTCGCGGTCGCCGAGCTCGAGGAATTCATCGGCAAGACGATCCGCTTCCAGCCCGAAGAGCATTATTCGCAGGAGCAGTACGATGTCGTGCTGCTGTAGCACCGTCGCGGAGGTCGTGTGACGACGGTCCTGCGGATGTGCCTGCGCCGGTTGCGCTTCGCGCTGCTGGCGGTGGCGGCGACGTGCGTGATCGTGCTCGGCGTGCTCGCCGGCATCACGCAGCTCGCGATGCCATGGCTCACGCAGCATCCGCAGCAGGTCGAACGCTGGTTGTCGGATCGCCTCGGCCGTACGGTCACGATCGGCCACCTCGACGGGCGCTGGGTCGGCGGCGGTCCGCTGCTCGCGCTCGACGACGTGCGCATTGCCGGCAGCGTGGGCAGCGCGCCGCTGCTGATTCCGCACGCCGAGCTCGCGTTCGACCTGCTCGCCGCCGTGCAGCGCAACAAGGCGTTCAGCGAATTCCGCCTCGCCGACGTCGAGCTCCGGCTCGTGCACGAAGGCGGCGAGTGGAAGCTGCGCGACTTCGACCTCGGTGCATCGTCGCCGCGCGACGAGCCGGTGTCGATGGGTGCGCTCGGCGCACTCGAGATCACGCGCCTGAAACTCGGCATCGACGATCCCGCGCAGGACCTGCACCTGCAGTTCACCGCGCCGGTGCTGCGCGTGCTGAACCGCGGCTCGGTCATGCGCGTGCTCGGCCGCGTGCGCAGCGCCGGCAGCGAGGCACCGCCGCTCGAACTCGTCGCCGACATCGATCCGGCCGAGCGGTCGGGCGACGTCTACGTCGGCGGTCGCGACCTCGACCTCGCCGCGTTCGCGGCCGGGATGTCGCCCGGTGGCGTGCGGCCACTCGCCGGCCGCGGCGCCGTGCAGGTCTGGTTGCGCCTCGCCGCCGGTCGCATCGACGACGTTCGCGCGCGCATCGACCTCAAGGACGCGCAGTTCGCCGCGAGCGATCCGGTGGCGATCGGCGACGGCTCGCTGATCGAGCCGCGCGCCGCGTTCGACCGGCTCGCGCTGGTCGCGCGCTGGATGCGCGAGGCGGACGGCTGGACGCTCGACGTCGCCGATTTCGTGACCGCCCTCGACGGCAAGCCCGCGCGCCTCACGCTCGAACGCCGCGGCGACGACGTGGCGCCACGCTGGCGCGCCGGCGCGGCCGCGGTCGCGCTCGAACCGCTCGGCAACCTCGCGATGCTGTCCGCGCGCGTGCCGGGTGAACTGCGTCGCTGGCTCTATCTCGCGCACCCGCGCGGCTTGCTCGAGCAGGCGGCGTTCGCGCTGCACGACGACGCTTATGCGGTGAGCGCGAACCTGCGCGGCGGCGAAGCGACGAGCGTCGATGCGATTCCCGGCATCGAAGACCTCGACGTCGACGTCGTCGGCGACGAGGCTGCGCTGCTCGCGCAACTGCCGGACAAGGCGTTGCGCGTGAATTTCGCGCGCGTGTTCCGCAAGCCGTTCGCGTTCAGCCGGTTCGGCGGCGACGTCGTCGCGCGCCGCACCGAGGACGGCTGGCGCATCGAAACCGATCGCGTCGGCTTCGAAGGCGAAGGCTACGGCGGCGAGCTGCGCGGCAGCATCGACGTCGCCGAAGGACGGCGGCCGAGCCTCGACCTGTACGCGCTCGCCTCGCACGGCGACGTCGTCGCGGCGAAGCTGTTCTGGCCGACCAACACGATGCCGCCGCAGGCGGTGGCCTGGCTCGATCGCGCGCTCGTCGGCGGCCGCGTCGAGCAGGGACGCGTCGCGATCCACGGCGATCTCGCCGACTGGCCGTTCCACAACCGCGCCGGGCGCTTCATCGCGGTCGGCGCGCTCGACGACGCGACGCTCGCCTACCACGAGAACTGGCCGCCGGCCGAGCACATCCACGGCACGGCGACCTTCGTCAACGACGGCATGCGCGTCGACGCCGATTCCGTCACGTCGATGGGCAACAAGGTGACCGAGGCGAGCGCGACGATCGAGGACTTCGGTCCGCTCGTGCTCGACCTCGCGGCCAAGGGCGAGGGCGGCGGACCGGGCCTGCTCGCGTTCCTGCGCGCGACGCCGATCGGCAAGCGCTACCAGGAGCAGCTCAAGGACATCGCGGTCGGTGGGCGCGGCGTGGTCGATTTCACGCTGAAGCTGCCGATCAAGGAAGTCGAGGCGCTCGCGCTCGACGGCAAGGTCGAACTCGTCGGCGCGCGCATCGACCACAACGCCTATGGCCTGCATTTCAACGACGCCAGCGGCGTGCTGCGCTTCAACCAGAAGGGTTTCCTCGCCGACGGGCTCGACACGACGTTCCGTGAGCGCAAGGCCAAGCTCACGGTCGCGATCGGCGGCTACGTCGCCGATCCGCGCCATGTGTTCGAGGCGAGCGTCGGCGGCACGTGGCCGGTCGCGAGCGTGTTCGCCGACGTACCGGTGCTGTTGCCGATGCTCGGCGGCGTGCAGGGCGAATCGGCATGGACCGCGCGCGTCGGCGTCGACCACGCGGAGAACGGCAACGCGCGCGCGACGCTCGGCCTCGACAGCGACCTCGTCGGCACCGCGATCGCGTTGCCGCCGCCGCTCGCGAAGGCGGCCGACGCGAGCGTGCCGTTCCACCTCGACCTCGGCCTGCCGTACGCAGGGCAGGAATTCAGCGCCCGCCTCGGTGCGATCGCCGGATTGCGCGGCCGTGCACCAGGCGGCGGCCGCGCGTTCGGTGCGCGCATCGATTTCGGCGAAGGCGCGGTCGCCGCGCCGCCCGCGCAGGGCATCGTGATCGGCGGGCGCGTCGCGCGCCTCGATGCGGGTTCGTGGCTCGACCTCGTGGAGAGCGGCAGCGGCGGCGGCGACATCGTCAACGCGCTCGACGTGCGCGCCGACGATTTCGTGTTCGGCGGGCGCGAGTTCGACGATACCGGGCTCGCCATCGAGAACACGCCGGCGAAGACCACGATCCGCATCGACGGCTCCGCGCTCGCGGGCACGCTCGACGTGCCGCGCGGCGACCTCGCCGCGCACGGCATCACCGCGACGTTCGCGCGCGTGCACTGGCCCGAAGCGCCCGCCGACGCGCCCGACGCCGGCGCGCTCGCCGACGTCGCGCCCGGCTCGTTGCCGCCGCTGCACCTGCGCGTCGAGGATTTCCAGCTCGGCAAGGCGAGTTTCGGCAGCGCGCAGTTCGACAGCCACCCGATCGCCGGCGGGATGCAGATCGACACGCTCGAATCGCATTCGCCGAACGTGACGATGATCGGGAGCGGCGACTGGACCGGCGGCGCGATCGAGAACCGCTCGCGCATGTCGATCCAGCTCAGCGCGCAGAACCTCGGCCGCATGATGGACGCGCTCGGTTTCTCCGGTCTCATCGACGGCGGCAGCACCAAGGCGACGATCGACGCGAGCTGGTTCGGCCCACCGTCCGCGTTCGCGCTGCCCAAGCTCGACGGCACGCTCGCGATCGACGTCGCCGAAGGGCGCATCCTCGACGTCGAACCCGGTGCCGGGCGCATCTTCGGCCTGTTTTCGCTGACCGAGATCCCGCGCCGCCTGAGCCTCGATTTCAGCGACTTCTTCCAGTCCGGCCTCGGCTTCAACTCGATCAAGGGCACGTTCCGCCTCGCCGGCGGCAACGCGTACACGGACGGGTTGCGGATCGACAGCCCGGCCGCGGAAATCATCGTCAGCGGCCGCACCGGCCTGCGCACGAAGGACTACGACCAACTCATGGACGTGCGCGCGCGCGCGGGAGCGACGTTGCCGATCGTCGGTGCGCTCGCCGCGGGGCCGGTCGGCGCGGCCGCCGGCCTCGTCGTGCAGGGCATCTTCAACAAGCCGATCGGCAAGGCGGTCGCCCGGCGCTACAAGGTGTCGGGATCGTGGGACAAGCCGCAGATCACGCAGCTTTCGCGCATCAAGGCGGGCAAGGGCGCCGACACGCCGCCGATGCCGGAACCGCTGCCGCCGGACGAGCCTGCGCCGCCGTGGCAGGTGACGCCGTCCGGCGAGGACGGCGGCGGCCGGTTCTAGCCGGTCGCGTTGCATCGCGGCCGGTTGTGGTCCAGCATGCGCGGCCCCATCTTCCCGGCTGGTTCCGCGCGCCCCGTGCCGTGGCGCCGCCTTCCTCCCGCGCCTGGTCCCCCTCATGTCCGATCTCATCGCCGTCGCCGAACGCCAACTGCTGAGCCCGGGCGGGCTCGCCACCCGCGATCTGGACGGCGTGTTCGCACGCCTCATGGGTCCGTCGATCGATGCGGCCGACCTGTATTTCCAGCATTCACGCTCCGAGTCGTGGGTGCTCGAGGACGGCATCGTCAAGGACGGTTCACACTCCATCGAGCAAGGCGTCGGCGTGCGTGCGCTGTCGGGCGAGAAAGCCGGCTTCGCCTATTCCGACGAGATCGTGCTGCCGGCGCTCGTCGAAGCCGCGGGTTCGGCGCGCGCGATCGCGCAGGCCGGCGCGAACGGCGTCGGCAAGCCGCTCGCGATCGCCGCCTCGCGCGCCCTGTACGCACCCGTCGATCCGATCGACAGCCTGTCCAACGAAGCGAAGATCGCCGTGCTGCGCGAAGTCGATGCGACCTGTCGCGCCGCCGACCCGCGCGTGAAGCAGGTCATCGTCAGCATCGCCGCCGCGCTCGACACCGTGCTCATCGCGCATTCGGACGGCACGCTCGCCGCCGACGTGCGCCCGCTCGTGCGCATGAACGTGCAGGTGATCGCCGAAGCGAACGGCCGGCGCGAGTCGGGCAGCAGCGGCGGCGGCGGGCGCTACACCTTCCCCGAACTGCTCGAGAACGGTCGCGCGCACGCGTTCGCGCGCGAGGCCGTGCGCGCGGCGCTGGTCAACCTCGACGCGGTGCCTGCGCCGGCCGGCAACATGCCGGTCGTGCTCGGCCCCGGCTGGCCCGGCGTGCTGTTGCACGAAGCGATCGGCCACGGTTTCGAAGGCGACTTCAACCGCAAGGAAACGTCCGCGTTCGCGGGCATGCTCGGCGAAAAAGTCGCGGCCGACGGCGTCACCGTCGTCGACGACGGCACGCTCGCGGGGCGCCGCGGCTCGCTCAGCATCGACGACGAAGGCACGCCGACGAACTGCACGGTGCTGGTCGAGAACGGCGTGATGAAGGGCTACATGCAGGACAAGCTCAACGCGCGCCTGATGGGCATGCGTTCGACCGGCAATGGCCGCCGCGAGTCGTTCGCGCACCTGCCGATGCCGCGCATGACGAACACCTACATGCTGCCGGGCGAGCGCGATCCGCAGGAGATCATCGCGTCGGTCAAGCGCGGCCTCTACGCGGTCAATTTCGGCGGTGGCCAGGTCGACATCACGAACGGCAAGTTCACCTTCTCCGCGAGCGAGGCCTACCTCATCGAAGACGGCAAGGTCACGCGCCCGGTCAAGGGAGCGACCCTGATCGGTTCCGGCGCGGACGTGCTCAAGCGCGTGTCGATGATCGGCAACGACCTCCGCCTCGATGAAGGCGTCGGCGTCTGCGGCAAGGACGGGCAGAGCGTGCCCGTCGGCGTCGGCCAGCCGACCCTGAAGATCGACGGCATGACCGTCGGAGGCACCGCGGCGTGACGTTCGCGCGTTCGCTGCGCGGCGCGCGTTGGCTCGCCGTCCTCGCATCGGCGTCGATCGCGACGTTCGCGCACGCGGGCGGGAGTGCCGATTCCGCGCTCGCGGCGAAGAGTTGCGCGGCGCTGAAGGGCCGCGTCGACGCGGTGCCGGGCGGCGCGCCGCTGTTCCTGCGCAGCTACGATGGCCCTAGCGGCGCCGGCGAACCGCAGGAACCTGCGTTGAAGACGGCCGCGTTCGTCTACGACGAGGCGCTCGCGACGATCGCACTCGCCGGCTGCGGTGCGCTGCCCGAGGCCGCACGCATCGGTGAAGCGTTGCGGCTGGCCGCGACGACCGGCACGCGCCTGCGCAACGTCTACCGCGCCGGTGTCGTCGACGCGAAGGTTTTGCGCAACGGCTGGTGGGACGCGGCGCAACAGCGCTGGGTCGAGGACGGCTACCAGTCGGGCACCGCGACCGGCAACGTCGCCTGGGCGGCATTGGCGTTGCTCGCTTTGCACGACGCGACGCACGACGCGAAATGGCTGGATGCGGCGCGCACGCTCGGCCGCTGGATTGTCGCGAACGAATCCGATGCGCGCGGCGGCGGTTTCCGTGGCGGCGTCAACGGCTTCGACGCTTCGCCCGAACCGCTCGACTGGAAATCCACCGAGCACGCGCTCGACCTCGTCGCGCTGTTCACGCGACTCGTCGTGCTCGACGCCGGCGGCCACTGGGACGAGCAGGCGGACATCGCGCGCCGCTTCCTCGATGCGCAGTGGGACGCGCCCGGCGGATATTTCCGCATCGGCACGTTGCCCGACGGCGGCGCGAACCGCACGTCGTCCGCACTCGACGTGCAGCTGTGGTCGCAGCTGGTGCCGCGTGCCGACGACGATTGGCGCCGTGGGCTCGCCTATGCGCAGCGCGCGCACGGCGTCGACTGCGGATTCGATTTCAATGCGGACCGCGACGGCATCTGGATCGAAGGCACGGCGCAGGCTGCGCTCGCCTATCGCGTGCGCGGTGACCAGCACGCCGCTCGGAAGCACCTGTCGTGCGTCGCGCGCGAGTTCGCGCCGGGCGGTTACGCGTACGCGACGCGCGAGCCGCGCATCACGACCGGGCTCGCGGCCGACGCGTACTACTTCCGCCTGCCGCATCTCGGTGCGACGGCGTGGGTCGCGCTCGCGGCGACGGGCAGGAATCCGTATGCAGCTGCACGCTAGGCCGCGCGGGCGTCATTCCGTGGCGTCGACGTCGCGCTCGCTCGCCTCGCGCAGCACGCGGAACAGTTCGCGGTACGCGTGCGGCGGCTTGTCCGCCTTGCGTTCGGCGAGCGCGTTGCGCACGAGCTGGCGCAGGCGCTGGCGATCGGCGGACGGGTGCTGCGCGATGAATTCGGCGAGGGCGTCGTCACCGTCGGCGAGCAGGCGTTCGCGCCAGGTTTCGAGGCGGTGCATCGCCGCGGTTTCGCGGTGCGCCTTCTCGCGGTCGACGCCGAGCGAGTAGCGGATCGCCTCCACCGATTCCTCGTCGAGCTTGCGCATCTGCTTGGCGAGGAACTGGTTCTGGCGCTTGCGGGCGATGTGCGAGGTGACCGCGCGCGTGCGTCGCACTTCCTCGCGCAGGTCGTCGTCGAGCGGCACGCGGGCGAGTTCGGCCTCGCTGAGGTTCGCCAGCGTCTCGGCGAGCTTGAGGATGTCGAGTGCCTCGCGGCGCAACTGGCTGCGGCTCGGCTCGAGTGTCTCGTCCGGCGATTCGTCGTCGTGCGGGTCGTGCATCAGGGAATTCCAGGATAATGCTGCAATGAATGCCATCGTGACCGACAAAGATACCAGCTCCGCCGACCTCGACCGCCTCGCGGCGATCGCCGAGGACGTGGTCCGCCTCGCCCGGGCAAAGGGCGCCAGCGAGGCCGATGCCGCGGCGAGCATCGACCTCGGCCTCGCCGTCGGCGTGCGCCTCGGCGAAGTCGAGACGGTCGAGCGCACGCGCGATCGCGGCGTCTCGGTGACCGTCTATTTCGGCAGGCGCAAGGGTTCGGCCAACACCGCCGACCTCGATCCGAAGTCGATCGAGCAGACGGTCGAGCACGCGTGCGCGATCGCGCGCCACACCGAAGAGGATCCGGCCAACGGCCTCGCCGACCCGGCCCTGCTGGCGACGACGTTCCCCGAGCTCGACCTCTGGCACCCGTGGGACATCACCCCCGAAGAGGCGATCCGCCTCGGCGTCGAGATCGAGGACGCCGGTCGCGCGTACGACCCGCGCATCGACAATTCGGACGGCGCTTCGGTGCAGGTCGGCGCATCGCTGACCGCGTACGCGAACACGCTCGGCTTCGTCGGCACCGAGCGCGGCACGAGCCACACCCTGTCGGTCGCGCTGATCGCCGAGGACGAGTCGGGCATGCAGCGCGACTACTGGTACGACAGCGTGCGCCGCGCGAGCGACTTCGCGAGCGCCGCATCGATCGGCCGCAAGGCGGCCGAACGCACGGTCGCACGCCTCGGCGCGCGGCGCCTGTCGACGCGTGCGTGCCCGGTGCTGTTCGTGCCCGAGGTCGCGCGCAGCTTCGTCGGCCATTTCCTCTCCGCGGTGAGCGGCGGCTCGCTGTACCGCCGCGCCAGCTTCCTCGTCGACCACGTCGGCAAACCGGTATTCCCGGGCTGGATGCAGATCGTCGAGCGGCCGCACATCCCGCGCGGCCACGGCTCCACCGCGTTCGACTCCGAGGGTGTCGCCACGCGCGACTCGGACCTCGTCAGGGACGGCGTGCTCGCGCGCTACATCCTGGGTAGTTATTCGGCGCGCAAGCTCGGCCTGCAATCGACCGGCAACGCCGGCGGCGTGCAGAACATCGTCGTGCAGCCGGGCACCGACGACCTCGCGGCGATGCTGCGGCGCATGGGCACGGGGCTGCTCGTGACCGAGCTCATGGGGCAGGGCGTGTCGCTCATCACCGGTGACTACTCGCGCGGCGCGAGCGGGTTCTGGGTCGAGAACGGCGAGATCGCCTACCCGGTCGAGGAGATCACGATCGCAGGCAACCTGCGCGACATGTACGCGAACGTCGTCGCGGTCGGCCGTGACGTCGATCCGCGCTCGCACGTCCTGACCGGCTCGATCCTGCTCGAACGCATGACGATCGCGGGCGAGTAGCACGACGCGACGGCAGCGCGCGTCCGTGCGTCGTTGCATCGAAACGCATGGAGGTGGGATGCGGAATCGGCTGGATACTGCGTTCCTCGCCGCGGCGTTCGCGTCGATCGCCACCTGCGTGGGCGCGGCGGAGCCGCCCGCCGCCGGCGTGTTCGCCGGCATGTGGCTGGAAGGCGACCCCGCGCAGT